>Ga0196970_1000485_pt1 | contig 44730 bp, 46 predicted proteins | sample S1v_513CmetaG_FD_148672 | JGI IMG/M metagenome (GOLD analysis project Ga0196970, IMG submission 148672) | Soil microbial communities from Anza Borrego desert, Southern California, United States - S1+v_5-13C | ecosystem: Environmental > Terrestrial > Soil > Desert | place: USA: California... | reverse complement strand
GGGTGCGGACGATCACGGTGCCGGGATCGGGCGCCGTCACCTCCTCGACCCCGCGCAGGAAGCCCTTGAAGGGGACGGCGCCGCCGGGCAGGACGCGCACGCGGCACAGGCTGTACAGCACGTCGCGGGCGGTGAAGGGGCTGCCGTCGTGGAACGTCACGCCGGGGCGCAGCGTGAACTCCCACCGCCGGTCGTCGAGCATGCGCCATCCGGTGGCCAGCCGCGGCACCGGCTGCAGGCGGGCGTCACGCTCGACCAGCGGCTCGAACGCGTGGCGGGAGAAGCTGTTGTGGGAGCGCAGGTTGTCGCGCTGCGGGTCGGCGGTGCTGACCTCCTCCGACAGGGCGATGCGCAGCTCCTGCGCCCCCGCCGCAGAGGGCATGCAGAGCACCGACAGGACCAGCGCGGACAGGGCGGCGAGGGGCTTCGCGAGACCCGACGGCGACATCCTCCCCCCGCAACCACGTTGATCCTTCGGTGCAGTATAGGTGCTACCGAAGGGAATGGCGACGGCGACGATTGGGGGAGGGCGCGCGCGGCGCCCGCCCTATCGCCCGGCCAGCGCGCCGGTCAGGCGGGTGCGGATGGCGGCGACGGCGCACTGCAGCGGCCGGTCGTCCTCCGGCTTCGGCGGACCCGACATCGACACGTCCGGGCACAGATCCTCCATGCGCCAGCTGCGCGGTGCGGGCGGGGCCTTGGCGTCCGGGTCGCAGGTCGCGGGGTCGGGGTGCGTCTCCTCGGCGTTGGCGGCGCTGGGCGGGGCGCCCGGCGGCGGCGGCGGGCCCGCCGGCCGGATCTCCAGGTTCGGCGAGATGCCGAAGCAGTCCACCAGCCCGCCCAGCGGCCGGAAGTAGCGCGCCGTGGTCAGCCGGATGCCGACCTCGCCCGACAGCGAGGAGATCGTCTGCACCGAGCCCTTGCCGTAGCTGCGCACGCCGAACAGCAGGGCGCGGTTGTGGTCCTGCAAGGCGCCGGCGACGATTTCCGAGGCCGAGGCCGAGCCGCTGTTGACCAGCACCACCAGCGGCAGGCCCGGCAGCAGGTCGCCCGGCGTGCCGCTGTAGCGGCGGTTCTCGTCCGGGTCGCGGCCGCGGACGGAGACGATCTCCACCGCTTCCAGGAAGCGGTCGGCGACGTTGACCGCCTGGTCGAGCAGGCCGCCCGGGTTGTTGCGCAGGTCGATGACGGCGCCGGCCAGCTTGCCGCCGGTCTGCCGGCGCATGTCCTCCACCGCCTCGTCCAGGCTGTGCGCGGTCTGCTGGTTGAAGGCGGCGACGCGGATGTAGGCGACGTCGCCCTCCAGGCGGTAGCGCACCGGCTGGATCTTCACCACCGCGCGGGTCAGCGACACCCGCACCGGCGCGTTGGCGTTCGAGCGCTGCAGCGTGAGCGCCACAGAGGTGCCGACCGGGCCGCGCATGCGCGCCACCGCGTCGCGCAGGTTCATGCCCTTGACCTGCGTCTCGTCGATGCGGGCGATCAGGTCGCCGGTGCGCAGGCCGGCGCGCGCGGCGGGAGAGCCGTCGATCGGGCTGACCACGCGGACCAGCCCCGATTCGTCGTCCATGGTGACCTCGATGCCGAGGCCGCCGAACTCGCCCTGCGTCTGTTCGCGCATGTAGCGGAAGTGTTCGGAGTCGAGGAAGCTCGAATAGGGGTCGAGCGACGTCAGCATGGCGTCGAGCGCGCTTTCGGTCAGCGCGCGGTCGCCGGCCCCCGCATCTTCCTTCTTCTTCTTCTGCAGGCCCTGGACGGCCTTATCGACCAGCACCTGCGGATCGAACGGCTTGACGTGCTCGGTCAGCACGCGGCGCATCACGTCGGCGAACAGGATGTAGTTGCGGTCGGAGGTGCTGGGCAGCGTGCCGCTCGGGCGGACCTTGGCGTACTCGTGGCGGTAGCGGTCGAGCGCCGCGCCGACGTCGGCACGGCTGGCCGGCGCCACCGCGCACGCCGTGCCGGAGCCCACCAACAGCATAACCAGCGCCACCAGCAGCTTCCCCATCCTGCGCACCTCTCGGCTCACCGGCTCGGCCGGCCTCATGCTGGTCATCGACGTCATCGCACCACGTGGTTCGTCCGGGTCGCTCCGGGGCCGGAGACACACGGGCGCGCCGCGGCGACGCACCCGGGGCCCCGGCGACCCGCCCGAAAGGTAGCATGGCGCGTCGCCGATAACAAATTGGGCAGGGCACGGCCGTGTTTCCGTACCAGACATGGGGACGGGACGCGCGGTTTGCCCGGCGCGTCCCCATCGAATCACGCGAAGTCGGCGGAAATACGGCGGTTAATAGGCGCCGCGGCCGGACACCATCACCTTTACCGTGCGCAACAGGATGGCCACGTCGCCCCAGAAGCTCCAGCCGAAGGCGTAGGCGGTGTCGAGCTGCACGCGCCGGCCATAGTCCACGTCGTTGCGGCCGCTGACCTGCCACAGCCCGGTCAAGCCCGGCCGGCACTGCGTGTAGACGGCGTAGCAGACGCGGTAGCGCGCCACCTCGTCATCGACGATCGGGCGGGGGCCGACCAGGCTCATCTCGCCCTTCAGCACGTTGAAGAGCTGCGGCAGCTCGTCCAGGCTGGTGCGGCGCAGGAAGCGGCCGATGCGGGTGACGCGCGGGTCGTCCTTCAGCTTGTGGGTCGCCGCCCACTCGGCGCGGGCGGCCGGGTCGCGCTCCAGCAGGCCCTGGAACACCTCGTGGGCGTTGACCACCATGGAGCGGAACTTCCAGCAGATGAAGGTCCGCCCGTCGGCACCGATTCGCCGGTGCCCGAACACCACCGGGCCGCCGTCCAGCCTGACCAGCAGCGCGATCAGCAGCATCGGCGCCGCGAACACCAGCAGCAGCGCCAGCGCCCCCGCCACGTCCATCGCCCGCTTCAGCCGGTTGGTGTGCAAGGGGCGCGGCGGTGCCGAGGGAAGGCCGGCCAGTCGTAGGGTGTGCAGCGTCGCCATCGCATCCTCGCCTTCGTCCGGGACGCGCGTTCAACAGGCCGGGCGGGATTCCGGAACGCCGGGGAGGCGGGTCATTCGGGACGCAAGAGCGCATCCGGATGACTGCGACCGGGCAGGGACTAGCAAATCCGGGGGAGTTGCTCGCCGCTCAGCCAGTCGACGATCCGCTTGCCGCCGAAGCGGGTCTCCATCTGGACGAAGTGGTGTGCGTCCTGGTGCACCGAGCCGATGGCCGCGGCGTTGCGGCCGAGCGGGTGGGCGCGCATCGCGGCCAGCAGGCGATCCGCGTCGCCGGGCGCGCAGATGGCGATCAGCTTGCCCTCGTTGGCCACGTAGAGCGGGTCGAGGCCGAGCAGCTCGCACGCCGCCGCGACCTCGCCGCGCAGCGGCACGTCGGCTTCGCGGATCAGCATGCCGACGCCCGACTGGTGGGCGATCTCGTTCAGGGTGGTGGCCAGCCCGCCGCGCGTCGGGTCGCGCAGCACGTGCACGTCGGGCACCGCGGCCACCATGCCGGCGACCAGCGTGTGCAATGCCGCGCTGTCGGAGACGACGGCGGTCTCGAAGGTCAGGTTCTCGCGGGTGGACATGATGGCGACGCCGTGGTCGCCCATGGTGCCGCTGACCAGGATGACGTCGCCGGGACGGGCGCGGTCGCCGGAGGGGGCCACGCCGTCCGGCACCACGCCGATGCCGGTGGTGGTGATGAAGACGCCGTCGCCCTTGCCGCGCTCCACCACCTTGGTGTCGCCGGTGACCACCGGCACGCCGGCGTCGCGCGCCGCCGTGGCCATGGAGTCCACGATCCGCTTCAGGTCGGCGAGGGGGAAGCCCTCCTCCAGGATGAAGCCGGCGGTCAGGTAGAGCGGCCGGGCGCCGGCCATCGCCACGTCGTTGACCGTGCCGTGCACCGCCAGCGAGCCGATGTCGCCACCGGGAAAGAACAACGGCGAGACCACGAAGCCGTCGGTGGTCACCACCATCCGCCCGGCAGGCGCGTCGAACGCCGCCTGATCGTTCTGCTGGTCGAGGTACGGGTTGGCGAAGGCGGCGGCGAACAGCTCGCGCACCAGCTGCGCCATCGCCTTGCCGCCCGACCCGTGGCTCATGTCCACGGCGCCGGCGGCGAAGTCGAGCTTGCGGGTGAACAGGCGGCTCATGCGCCTGCTCCCGCCGCGACGCCGGCCTCCGCCAGCAGCGCCAGCGTCTTCTCCGCCTCGGCGCGGTCGAGACGGGTAAGCGCGTAACCGACGTGGACGATCACGTAGTCGTCCACCTCCACCCCCTCCACCAGGGCCAGCGACACCGGCATGGTCACGCCGCCGAGGTTGACGGTGGCGCGGTCGTCGTCCAGGAGGGCCACCACGCGGGCGGGTACGGCGAGGCACATCGGTTCACGTCTCCTGCATCACACTCAGCGCCCCGACCCAGGCTTGGCCGAGGCTCAGGCCGCCGTCGTTGGCAGGCGCCCGGCGCGGCAGCAGCGCCGTGACGCCGCGCGCCGCGAAGGCCGACACCAGCCCTTCGGCCAGCACGCCGTTCATCAGGCAGCCGCCGGACAGCGCGATGCGGTCGAGGCGGCGCGCCGTCAGTTGCGGCATCGCCCAGTCCGCCAGCGCCGCGGTCAGGGTGCCATGAAACAGGTCGGCGCCTTCCGCCGCATTGACCTGCAACAATCGTTCGAGCAGCGGCGCGAGGTCGAGAACGCCGTCGGCCACGCTCCATGCGCCGTCGGCGACCTTGGGCGCGCGCACCAGGGATTCCAGCACCATCGGCGCCTCGCCCTCGAACCCGGCGACCGCGCGCACGCCGAGCAGGCCGCAGGCGGCGTCGAACCAGCGCCCGCACGAGGTGGTCGGCGGCGCGTTGAACCCGGCTTCGATCATCCGCCGCACGCCCTCCGCCGGGCCGTGTGCGTGGAAGCGGGTGGCGATCTCGCCGGCGCGGCCGAGGCGGGCGAGCGCCGCCGCCGCCATGCGCCAGGGCTGGCGCGCCGCCGCGTCGCCGCCGGGTTGGGCAAGCGGGGCGAGATGGCCGAGGCGCTCGAACCGGGGGCCGTCCACCAGCAGCATTTCGCCGCCCCAGGCGCCCCCAGGGACGCCACCTTCGGCGCCCAGGCCGAAACCGTCCAGCGCCAGGCCGAGCGCCGGGCCGGTCACGCCGTGCTCGGCCAGCACCGCGGCGACGTGGGCGTGGTGGTGCTGCACGGGGAGGGTGGGCAGCCCGAGGCACTCGGCGAAGCGTGTGCTCTGGAAGTCCGGGTGCAGGTCATGGGCGACGGCGACGGGCTCCACCTCCAGGATGTGCAGCAGGTGGGCGACGGTCTCCTCAAGGAAGCCGATGGTCGCGGCGTTGTCGAGGTCGCCGATGTGCTGGGACAGGAAGGCCTCCGCGCCGCGGGTGACGCAGACGGTGGCCTTGAGGTGGCCGCCGACCGCCAGAACGTTGGGCACCGCGTGCGGCAGGCGGACCGGAACCGGGACGAAGCCGCGGGCGCGGCGCAGGAAGGCCGGGGCGCCGGCCAGGACGCGGACCACGGAGTCGTCGGCGCGCACCACGATGTCGCGGTCGTGGTCGACGATCAGGTTGGCGATGGACGACAGGCGGCGGTGCGCCTCGTCGTTGCCGATGGCCAGCGGCTCGCCGCCGGGGTTGGCGGAGGTCATCACCAGGGCGAGCGGCTGCGGTCCGTCCAGCCACGCGGTGCCGGCGGGGCGGCCGGCCGCCTCGTGGAACAGCAGGTAGTGCAGCGGCGTGTAGGGCAGCATGACGCCGAGCCACGCGAGGTCGGGGGCGATCTGGGGGGCGAGCGCCGGTTGCCCCCACCCCATCCCTCCCCCGCTTCGCAGGGGAGGGTGCCTCATTCCCCCTCCCCTGCGCAGCGGGGGAGGGGGCAGGGGTGGGGGCAAGTCGTGCCGCCGCAGCAACACCACCGGCCGCGCCGGCCCCTCCAGCAGCGCCCGCTCCTGATCCGACACCTGCACCAGTTGCTCCGCCGACGCGGTGTTGGCGACCATGATGGCGAAGGGCTTGCCGTTGCGCTGCTTCAGCCGCCGCAGGCGCTCCACCGCGGCGTGGTCGGTGGCGTCGCAGGCGAGGTGGAAGCCGCCCAGGCCTTTCAGCGCGACGATCTTCCCCGCCCGCAGTGCCGAGAGGATCTCCGCCACCGGGTGCGACAGGCGCGGGCCGCAGGCGGGGCAGGCGGTGGGCTGGGCGTGGAAGCGGCGGTCGGCAGGATCGTGGTACTCGGCGGCGCAGGCCTCGCACAGCGGGAAGCCGGCCATCGACGTCTGCGGCCGGTCGTAGGGCAGCCGGCGGGTGATGGTGAAGCGCGGGCCGCAGTGCGTGCAGGTCAGGAACGGATAGCGCCAGCGGCGGTCGGCCGGGTCGAACAGTTCGGCGAGGCAGGCCGGGCAGACCGCGGCGTCGGCGGTCACAGCGGTGGTGACGCGCTGGGTCGGGTCGCTGGCGCGGATGGCGAAGTCCGATTCACTGGCAAGGGGCGGAACGTCCTGCGGCTCCACCGCGTCGATGCGGGCGAGCGGCGGGGCCTGCGCCGGCAGGGCGGCGAGGAAGCCGGCGGGGTCAGGCCCCTGCACCTCCAGCAGCACGCCCTCGCCATCGTTCAGCACCCAGCCGGTCAGGCCGTGCGCGCGGGCCAGCGCGTAGACGTAGGGGCGGAAGCCCACTCCCTGCACCTGCCCGCGGACGCGGACCCGGACGCGGCGGACGGTCATCCCGGCCGCTTGGCCTTCGCCAGCCCGGCCTCGATCCAGGCGTACCACGCCTCCAGCCCCTCGCCGGAGGTGGCGGAAACCGGCAGCACCTCCAGGCTCGGCTTGATCTGGCGGGCGTAGGCGATCATGCGCTCGACGTCGAAGGTCAGGTGCGGCAGCAGGTCCACCTTTGTGACCAGCAGCAGGTCGGCGGCGGCGAACATGTTGGGGTACTTGAGCGGCTTGTCCTCGCCCTCGGTCACCGACAGCACGACCACCTTGTGCGCCTCGCCCAGGTCGAACCCGGCGGGGCAGACGAGGTTGCCAACGTTCTCGATGAACAGCACGCCGTTCTCCGGCGTGCCGAGCCGGCCCAGCGCCTGCGTCACCATCTGCGCGTCGAGGTGGCAGCCCTTGCCGGTGTTGATCTGGATGGCCGGGGCGCCGGTGGCGCGGATGCGGTCGGCGTCGAAGCTGGTCTGCTGGTCGCCCTCGATGACGGCGACGGGGAAACGGCCCTTCAGGTCGGTCAGCGTGCGGGCCAGCAGCGTCGTCTTGCCCGACCCGGGGCTGGACATGAGGTTGAGGACGAAGGCCCCCTTGGCGGCGAACAGCTGGCGATTGACCGCCGCGAAACTGTCGTTCTTGGCGAGGATGTCCTGCTCGATCTGCACCAGCCGGGTCTGGCTCATGCCCGGCACCTCGGTGCCCGCCGGGCCGTGGCCGAGGTCGATCACGCCGTCATGGTGGTGATGGTGCTCGTGACCGTGGTGATGGCCGTGCCCGGGGCCGTCGTGGTGCTCGTGGTGCTCGTGATGGCTGTGGCGGATCACGGTGCCGTCGGGCAGCACATGCTCGTGGTCCCCGTGCTCATGATGGTGGTCATGATCGTGGTGGTGATGGCCCTCGACCTTCGTCTCGCCGTCGCCGCAACCGCAGACCGTGCACATCACTCGACCTCCAAATCCTTGACGCGCATTTCCTCGCCGCCGGTGACGATCAGCTGGTGGCCGGCGCAGCGCGGGCATGGGTCGAAGCGCTGCGCCAGCGGCACCGTCGCCTCGCACACCATGCAGAAGGCCTGTCCGGGCGGCCGTTCGATCTCCAGCACCGCGCCTTCCGCAATCGTGCCGCGGCTGGCCGCGTCGAAGCCGAACTCTAGCGCCTGCGGCTCCACGTGGGAAAGCGCGCCGATGGCGAGGCGCACGGTTTTCACCGTGCGGAAGCCCTGCCGTTCCGCCTGTTCGCGGCACAGCTCGATGATGCTGCGGCACAGGGCCATCTCGTGCATGCGGGCTCCGTCAGGCGGGAAGGGCGGTGTGGGGGACGTAGCCGTCGGCCAGCGCCGCGACCGTGGACGGCGGCGTCAGCAGGCGGGCCGTGCCGGACGGGCGCGGCCGGCGCGCGCCGTAGCCGCCGGGCGTCCAGGCGTGCAGCGCGCCGCCGTGCAGCAGCCACGCGGTGTCCGGCGCCTCGGGCAGCGCGACCATCGCGCCGTCGGGCAGGGTGTCCAGGGCGGCGGTGTGCCCGGACAGGCGTTCGGCGTGCAGGCGGGCGTCCATCTCGGGTGCGCGCGGCGGCGCGGGCAGTCCGTTGCCGTGCGCCCAATGGCGGCGGAAGCGCTCGAAATCGGCGCGGCGGCACAAGGCGCAGGGGCGGTGCCCGGCGGCGAGCGCCGTCGCCTCGTCGAGGAAGAACAGCTGCGTCGTCAGCCCCGGCCCGGACAGCGGCAGCGGCGTGGACCTCGGGTAGTCCAGGCGGCAGCAGATCCAGGCGCGCACACCCCAGCGCCGCGCGCCGATGCTGTCCGAGCGTCCCGTCAGGCAGCCGCGGTTGCCCAGGAAGGCGCCGCGCGCGGGCGTCGCGACGAACGCGCCGAAGGGGGTGACGCGGTTGTTGCGGGGCATGCGGGTCAGCCCTCCCGCTCGATGTCGATGCCGAAGGCCACGCACGGGTCGAGCGCCGCCACCAGCAGCCCGGCGCGTTCCGGCAGGCCGGCGTCGGCGGGCGCACCGGAGAGGCCGCGGGCGAGCGGGCCGTCGGGGTGGAAGTTCCACTCGGTGGGCGCGACGGTGCGGTAGTCGGCGATGCGTCCCTGCTCCAGCCGCACCCAGTGGGCCAGCCGGCCGCGCGCCGTCTCCACTACGCCGGCGCCCTCGCCGGGGGCGGTGCGCTCGACGCCGGGGCCGGCGGGCGGCAGCTCCTCGGCCAGCTCGGCCATGCGGACGGGCAGTTCGGCCAGTTCGGCGAGCCGTGCGGCGGCGTGGGCGGCGAGGCCGGGCCCGAAGCGCTCGAGGATCTCCACCACCGGCGGCCGGGCGACCATGCGGGCGAGCGGGCCGGTGTAGGCCGGCGCGCCGTCGTCGTGCGGGCGGGCGCCGAAGCCGGGATCGGCGGCGAGGCGGCGGGCGAACCATTCCGCCGGCCGGTCGGCCAGCGGCTCGACCGCGCAGGCGCCGAAGCCCGGCGCGTCGAGCGCACGGCGCAGCAGCCGGGCGGCCGGCGTCATGCCCTGCGCGGCCCAGGCGGCGAGGCCGTCGATCTCCGCCGGGAAGGGCACGCCGCCCAGCACCGTCTGCGCGACGTGGGCGTCCAGGCGCGCGGCGGCGACCGCCAGGGACTCGCGGTTCGGCTGCAGGGTTCCGCCGCCCGGGCGCAGGTGGTCGCGCGCCGGGTACAGCGCCGGCAGGATGCCCGCGGTCACCGCGCGCAGGGTGGCGAGGTGCCGGGTGTCCGGCGGCTCGCCCAGGCGGTGCGGGCCGTCCATGAAGACGTTCCAGGCGTGGTTGGCCAGCGTCTCGGCGAGCACCAGCAGGCGGCGCGCCGTGCGGTGCGCCGGGGCCGGCTCAAGACCGAGCGCCGCCTCGCAGGCCGACAGCGCGGCGATCCCCTGCGCCACACCACAGACGCTGAACAGCAGCGGCATCAGGCGCAACGCGTCGGACACCGACTTGCCGCGCAAGGCGGCGGCGACGTCGGTGGGACGGTGGACGACGATGTGCGCGACGCGGACCGTGCCGCCGGAAACCGTCAGGCGGACGGCGATGCTGCCTTCGAGCGGGCCGCTCATCCCCGTCCGCCGAACAGCGCCCGGCGCGAGCGCGGCGGCTTTGTCGGCTTGGCGCCGACCGGCGGCGGGGTGGGGGGAAGGGCGGGCTCCGGAGTTTCCGGCGGGGCTTCGGCTTCCTTCGGCACCAGCAGCGCGTCGAGGGCGGCGTGCGCAGCCGCGCGGGCGTCGTCCTGGTCGCGCAGCAGGGTCATGTCGGAGACGGCGGAAATGACCGCCAGCGTGCCGAGCGCGCCGACGCGCGCCGCCTTGAAGGCAAAGGCGCCGGCCGGCAGCGTCTCCACCGTCCGGTCGCCGTCGTTGAGCGCCGTCCAGCGCGCCGGGTCGTGCGGGATCAGCACGGCGTTCAGCGTCCACGGCGCGATCAGCATGCCCAGCCAGGCGAATTCGGCATCTCGGAAGCCGACCGCCTCGACCGCGAGCGCCGTGTTGCAGACCGACAGGCCCTTCATGTCGGTGTCGGCGACGACGCGGTAGGCGGCGACCAGGGCATCGACGCGTTCCCGCATCGGGTCCGCGCCGGGCGTGGCGGGAAAGAAGCAGTGCTGCGGCCCGCCGCAGCCGGGACAGCGCCAGTGCGCCGGCAGCCGGCCGAAGCTGACGCCGGGCGGGACCTCGCGCAACAGGTCGCCCTTGCGGCCGTCGTAGGCCGTGCCGCAGCTGCCGCAGCGCAGCGTCTCGTCGAGGGCGAAGCCGGCGCTCGTCATGGGGTGGCCTCGCGGGCGGCGATGAGGTCGGCGAACAGGTGGTCGGTGTTCTCGCCGCGCGCCGACAGCAGGATGGCGTCCAGCGCGTCGTTGAGCGGGGCGACCTCGTCCTCCTCCAGCTCGCGCACGGCGTTGGTCAGGTGCACCAGCACCCAGCCGCCGGCCGGCACCTCGCCGACCAGCAGCAGGTTGATCATGCGCTCTTCCCCCCGTCCGGCGCAGCGGGCGAGGATTCCGTCGGTCTCCAGGACCTGCATGGGGATGCCGAGGCACATCGTTGGTTGTTCCGGGGCGGTGTCGGGGAAGCCTCGGGTTTGCGGCGCTTCGCCGCATTGATGTGGGTCAACGGGCGGTCAGCGCGGCGCCGGCTCGACGCCCAGAGCGCGCAGTTCGGCGAGGACCATGCCGACGAGTTCCGGCACCCTGGCGGCGACCTGGGGCGTGAGGTCGAGGGTGATCTGCATGCCGGCCGGGACGCAGCCGATGACGACGGTGCTCTCCGGCCCTTCGTCCTGCAGGCGCAGCGTGGCCAGCAGGTCGGACAGGCCGACCTGGTGCGGCGACAGCTTGCCCTTGAAGAAGGCGGGGACCGCGTCGCCTTCCAGGCGGACCAGCGTGGTGGGCGGCGCGCCGGTCTTCACCGCGTCCACCACGATCATGCGCCGGTGGCTGGCGATGATGTCCAGCATGTCCATGCCGCAGGTGCCGCCGTCCACCAGCGAGACGTGCTCCGGGAAGGTCCAGCCCTGTTCGAGGGCTTCCACCACCCGCACGCCGATGCCTTCGTCCTGCATCAGGATGTTGCCGAGGCCGAGGACGAGGATGGAGGCGTTCATTCGATGACCGTGTGTCGGGGACGTGCCTGTACGGACCCCCACCCTAACCCTCCCCCGCTGGGCGGGGGAGGGGATTTTGGGATGCGGGGAAGGGGGCCTCAGGCCACCTTGACCTGATAGGTCGACTTGCTCTCGGTGTCGGTCAGGTGCACGGCGCAGGCGAGGCACGGGTCGAAGGAGTGCATGGTGCGGATGACCTCCAGCGGCTCCTCCGGGTTGGCGACCGGGTTGTCCATCAGCGCCGCCTCGTAGGCGCTGAGCGCTCCGTTCTCGTCGCGCGGGCCGGCGTTCCAGGTGGTCGGCACCACCGCCTGATAGTTCTTGATCTTGCCGTTCTCGATGACCACCCAGTGCGAGAGCATGCCGCGCGGCGCCTCGTGCACGCCGTAGCCGCGGATCTCCTCCTTCGGGAACACCGGCTTGTTGAACGTGGTGGTGTCTCCCTTGCCGATGTTCTCCATCAGCAGGTTCCACTGGTTCGACAGCTCCTCGTGCAGCACCACGCAGCGCACCGCGCGGGCGGCGTGGCGGCCGATGGTGGAGTGAAGCGCCTCCGCCCCCACCGGGGTGCCGGCGATGGCCGAGACGGTCTTCAGCACCTCGCCGACCCAGAACCGCGTCCGCTCGTGGCCGGCGGCGTACATGGCCAGGACGTTGGCCAGCGGGCCGACCTGGGCGCGCTTGCCGTAGAAGGTCGGCGTCTTGATCCAGCTGTACTTGCCGTCGTCCTGCCAGTCGGTGTACTGCGGCTTGGTCTCGCCCTCGTAGGGGTGGAGCGGGCCCTTCCCCGTCTCGTACCACGAGTGCGTGGTGCTCTCCTTGACGCCCTGCTCGAAGAACGGGTCGGAGAAGCTGGTGATCGGCTTGAAGGTCGCGAAGTCGGCGTTCTCGATGTAGCCGCCGGGCAGGGCGAACTTGGTGCCTTTGGTGTCGATCGGCATGTCGGGGGTGGTCAGGTAGTTGACCACGCCGCGGCCGACCGCCGTCCAGTCGGCGTACAAGGCGCCCACCGCGCAGACGTCGGGAATGTAGACCTTGGTGATGAAGTCGCCGACCTCGCCGATCAGCGTCTTGATGTACATCAGCTTCTCCAGCGTCAGCGTGGACTGGCTGTCGAAGTTGATGGGGTTGGTGACGCCGCCGACCGCGACGTTCTGGATGTGCGGCGTCTTCGAGCCGAGGATCGCCACCACCTTGTTGATGCGCCGCTGGTAGTCGAGCGCCTGGAGGTAGTGGGTGGCGGCCATCAGGTTGGCCTCCGGCGGCAGCTTCATCGCCGGGTGGCCCCAGTAGCCAGAGCCGAAGATGCCCAGCTGGCCGGAGTTGACGAACGCCTGCAACCGCTTCTGCGCCGTGGCGAAGTCGGCGACCGAGTTGTTCGGCCAGTCGGACAGCGACTGCGCCAGCTTGGCGGTGGCCGCCGGGTCGGCCTTGAGCGCCGAGACGATGTCCACGAAGTCCAGCGCCGACAGGTGGTAGAAGTGCACGATGTGGTCGTGCACCGCATGCGCGCCCTGGATCAGGTTGCGGATGTACTGCGCGTTCAGCGGCACTTCCAGCTTCAGCGCGTTCTCGACGGTGCGCACCGAGGTGATCGCGTGCGAGGTGGTGCAGACGCCGCAGATGCGCTGGGTGAACACCCAGGCGTCGCGCGGGTCCTTGCCCTGCAGGATCAGCTCGATGCCGCGCCACATCTGGCCGGACGCCCAGGCCTTGGTCACCTTGCCGCCATCGACTTCGCAATCGACCCGCAGATGGCCTTCGATGCGGGTGATCGGATCCACGGTAATTCGCTGAGCCACGGTAAGTGTCCTCCTAAATCAGCCGTGCTTAGCGTTGACGGCGTGCATGACGGGCAGGGTCTTCACGAAGATCAGGTACAGCAGCACTTCCAGGGCGAAGATGCCGACGGTGACGAAGATCTCGGCCAGTGAGGGGAAGTAACTCCACGGGCCGACCGCCGGGATGAAGCCGACGATGTAGACGTTGAGGCGGTAGATGATGCCGCCGAACAGCACGAAGGACGAGCCGAGGAACAGCGCCTTGCGCTCGGTGCGGGCCGGCTTGGGCAGCACCACCAGGATGCCGGCGATGAACAGCGCCGTCTCCACCCAGAACATCAGCGTTCCGTGCGCGCCGAACGGAGCGCCCAACTGGCCGCGCACCGCGAAATCGACCAGGCGCAGCACCACGAACAGCGCCGTGGTGACCAGCATCAGCTCCGCCACCTTGCGCAGCACCGCCTTCTCGGTCGGGCGGTTGAAGCAGAGGGACGCCATCACGGACTCCCAGATCACCACGCCGAAGCCCATCAGGACGGCGGTGAGCCAGAAGAACACCGGCAGCATCTGCGTCTGCCACAGCGGGGAGAGCTTGTGGCCGACCACCACCATCATGGTGCCCAGCGACGACTGGTGCATGGTGGGCAGCAGAACGCCCAGCGCCACGAAGAAGAACAGCAGCCGGTTCAGCTTGCGCCGGGCGTTCTCGAAGCCGAACTTCTCCAGGAAGGCCGGCGTGAACTCGACCATGAGGACGATGGTGTAGGTGGCCACGCACAGGCCGACCTCCAGCATCACCGAGTTGGGCTGCGCGTACCACGGCAGCAGCAGGTGGTAGAAGTTCCAGTAGCGGCCGAGGTCCACCAGCACCGCGAGGCCGGCGAGGCCGTAGCCGAACAGGCTGGCCAGCACCGCCGGGCGCACCAGCGGGTGGTACTTGCCCTTGTTCAGGATGTAGGCCAGGAAGGCCATGACGTAGCCGGCGCAGCCGAAGGCCGAGCCGATGACCACGTCCACCGCCACCCACATGCCCCAGGGGTAGCCGTCGGAAATGTTCGCCACGGCGCCCAGGCCGCCGGCGAAGCGCTGCGCCATCAGGATGCCGCCGATGCCGACGAAGATCAGCGCGATCAGGAACGGCTCGGTGATGAGGCGGCCGCCGATCGGTTTGTGCGGGTTGACCCACGTGGACTCGGTCGAGCCGGACGTGCGGTCGGAAAGGATGCTGGCCATGGCTCCGCCTCAATCCACGTCGTGGTCTTTGGTGTTGCGGTGGGCGAGGTAGACGAGCCCCGCCAGCAGAGTCGCCGGGCCGACCATGCCGGCGTACAGCGTGTGCTGGATGCCCTCCGACAGCGTCGGGTAGCCGGTTTCCGGCACGTCGGTCGGCAGGTTCAGCTTGTCGAACGGCACCGCGGAGACGGCGAGGCACTGCGTGCCGCCCAGCTCCTTCTCGCCGTAGATGTGCTGTTGGTAGGCGACGCGGACCGGCGCCTCGTGGCCGTCGCGCGCCCCGCCGACCTTGCCGGCGATGTCGCCGCGCGGGAAGTGCGTGCGCTCGCCCGGCTTCAGCGCGACGCGGCGCTTGGCCTCGGCCTTCAGCTCCTCGGTGCGGCCGAACAGCGTGGCGCCGGTCGGGCAGACGTCGGCGCAGGCCGGCAGCTGGTTCTCCGCCAGGCGGTGCTTGCACAGCTGGCACTTGCGGATCTGGCCGGTGGGGGAGTCGTACTCGTACTTCGGCACGCCGAACGGACAGGACAGCACGCAGTAGCGGCAGCCGATGCAGGCGTCCGGGTTGTAGTTGACGATGCCGGTGCGGGCATCCTTGGTCATCGCCGAAACCGGGCACACCGACACGCAGGACGGGTCGGCGCAGTGCAGGCACTGCCGCTTGATGAAGGCGAAGCCGTCCGTCTCGCGGTCCTTCTCGGCCATCGTGCCGTTCGTGTAGACCTTGATGACGTTCAGCGTCTTGCCCGACAACTCGACCGGGGTGTCCCACTCGCCGCCGTTCCAGGCGGTCTGCTCGGGGGCGACCTCGACCGGCATGCCGTTGGCGTCCTTGCACGCCTTCACGCAGGCCTTGCAGCCGATGCACAGCGTGCTGTCGTAGAGCAGGCCGACGGCCTCGGCCGGCATCGGCTTGGGCGGGCGTTGCAGCGCGTTGGCGGCGGGCGGGGCCGCCACGGCGGTGCAGGCCGCCGCGGCCGCCGCGGCGCTGCCGCGGGCTGCCCTGCTGAGGAAATTGCGGCGGGAGAGGGTCATGGCCGCCTCCTCACGCGCCGGTCTTGCCGGTGGATTGGGGGGATTCGTCGGCCTTGTCCTGCTTGCCCAGGCGGCTGGCGATCACCGCGCCCGCGCCGATGGCCGCGCCGGTGATGCCGGCCACCGCGGCGACCGCGCCGGGGCTGGCGCCGTTGCCCTTCTCCGAGCGCACGTCCGGGTAGCTGTTGGGCGGCGCCACCGACTTCAGGCTGGCCAACTCGTGGATCGGCTTGGAGAAGCCGACGCCCTGCTCGGTGCAGCCGAAGCAGGGATGCCCCGTGCCGACCGGCCAGGTGCCCTGGCCGACGTCGTTGAAGCCGATGGACGGGCAGTTCGCGTAGGTTTCCGGCCCCTTGCAGCCCAGCTTGTACAGGCAATAGCCCTGGCGGTGGCCATAGTCGCCGAACTCCATGGCGAAGCGGCCGGCGTCGAAGTGCGGGCGGCGCTCGCAGTTCTCGTGGATCAGGCGGCCGTAGGCGAACTTCGGCCGGCCCTTGTCGTCCAGCTCCGGCAGCTTGCCGAAGGTGACGAAGTGCAGCACCGTCGAGAGGAAATTGTAGGGGTTCGGCGGGCAGCCCGGGATGGTGACCACCGGCTTGCCCTTCAGCACCTCCGGCAGGCCCTTGCAGCCCGTCGGGTTGACGCCGGTGGACGGCCAGCCGCCCCACGAGCCGCAGGAGCCGATGGAGACCACCGCGGCGGCGCCGGCCGCCACCTCCTGCACCATCTCCAGCACCGTCTGGCCGGCGACCTTGGCGTAGATGCCGTTGTCCTTGGTGGACACCGCGCCGTCGAGAACCATCAGGTACTTGCCGTGGTTCTCCTGCATCGCCTTCTTCTTCCAGTTCTCGGCTTGGTGGCCGGAACCGACGCTCAGCGTCTCGCAGTACTCCAGCGAGATCTGCTCGAGGATCAGCGTGTCGAGGCTGGGGTGGTTGGTGCGCAGCAGCGTCTCGGTGCAGCCGGTGCAGGCCGAGCCCGACAGCCAGATCACCGACGGGCGCCTCGCCGCCGCCGAGGCGGCCTCGGCGATCTTCACGCCCATCGCCGAGGGGAGGCCGAGGAAGGCGGCCACGCCGGCGCAGTAGTTGATGAACTCCCGGCGCGTCAGGCCGCCCAGCGTCCCTTCGTAGCTGTCGAGGTCGCCGAGCTGCTCGGCTTCGCGATCCACAAGACCATCCGGCATGACTTCCCCCCGAAACGCTGCATACCCTGGCGCCTTGGTTCGCACGCCCCGCATGGCGGAGCCGGCGAATAGGCATAGTTTGAATAAGGATATTGCACCATCCGGGGGCGCTGTCACCGGTGATTTGTGTCGGGAGAGCTGACGAACGCGAAAGGATCGATCCGACGAAAGTCGGAAAAAATGCGCTTGGCGATTGCTGTGTGAACGGAAGATGCGGCCAGGGCAGGCCGCCGGCCGGGACAAAATGCCGCAGTTGAAGACCGGTTCAGCCGACCTGGAGCGTGAAGGGCTCGGTGAGACGCACCGGCCGGCGCGCCAGCCGCACCACCTGCAGGAAGGCCAGCAGGACCACCCCCGCCAGCAGCCCGACCAACAGCGACAGCCAGTGCTGGCGCGCCTCGGCCAGCGCGGCGGCGCTGCGGGCGATCCGCTCGTCGGCGATGAGGGCCAGGGCGTCCAGTTCGCGCGTCAGAGACAGGCGGTTCAGCCGCACCGGCTCGCTGCCCAGCAGCAGGCGGGCGTCGTCCAGCCCGCGCTCGGTGGCGACGCGAACGACCTCGCGCCGCAGGTGGATGAATTCGGCCACGCGGGTGGCCAGCAGCTCGGCACGCGGACGGTCGTCCGGCGCGGTCACGGCGCGCAGTGCCGTGGCGGCGGCGTCGAGCTGGTTCAGCGTGTCGAGGTGGCGCGCCGCCACGTCCGGCTGGCGCAGCGGGCGGAGGTCGCCGCCGGCGGCGGCGACCAGCGCGCCGACGCGGCCGATCTGCGCGCGCGACGCGGTCGCCGCTTCGGCTGCCGCGAGCTTGCCGTGCACGTCGGTGGCGGCGCTGGACGCCAGGGCGCCCGCCACGGCGATCCCGACGACGAACAGGAGGATCAGCCATCCCAACCCCGGCAGCAGCCGGCGCGCGCCCTCAGCCCGCTCCATCCCAACACTCCGTCGCAAGGCCGCCCGAATATCAGGCAATTCTAACGTTAGTGTCGTAACTGTTTCGAGTCAAGAGGCTCCCGCGTGGAATGGTTGCCGATGCCCTTGATTCGTTCCTATGACGGCCGGCATACTCGGCGGGATACCGGTGCGCGTCCGCCGCGCTTGCCGCCGACGAGGACCGCGCCGACGTGTCGAGATCCGCACCCGCCGCCGCCGACTGGCCCTTCGAGACGCCGCAGGAGCGCATCCTCCGGCTGGAGCGGCGCGTCGCGGAGCTGGAAGCCGACCAGAACCGTCTGACCGCCACCATCGACCTGCTGCGCGACCGGGAGGAACTGCTCAGCCTCGCCATGCGCGGGCCGAACGAGGGGCTGTGGGACTGGAACCCGATCACCAAGGACCTGTACCTGTCGGCCCGCCTGCTCTCGATCCTCGGCTTCGGCAGCAACGAGTTGTGCACCACCACGCACGAGTGGCTGAAGATCGTCCACCCCGAGGACCGCGGCCCCTACGAGCGCGCGGTGTCCGAGCACCTGAAGGGCGTCACCGGCCATTTCGAGCACGCCTACCGCCTCGCCGACCACGCCGGCAACTGGCGTTGGGTGCTGGCGCGCGGGCTGGCGCTGCGCGGGGCGGACGGGCAGGCGTATCGCATGGTCGGCTCCATCGGCGACATCACCGAGCTGAAGCGGCGCGAGAGCGACCTGCGGGCCAGCGAGGCGCGGTTCCGCTCGCTGGTGCGGACCGCGGGCGGCATCATCCTGGTGCTCGGTGCCGACGGCGTGGTCGCCGAGGCCAACCGCGAGGCCGAACGCGCCTTCGCGTTGCCGGCCGGCGGCGCGGTGGGCCGGAACTGGCGCGACCTGATCCCGGAGCAGCAGGGCGGGCCCTTCGCCTACCAGCTGGTCGCCGCCATGGCGGGCATGGAGATCCGCAATTTCGAGCACGCCTGGAGCGACCACGACGGCGGCGAGCGGGTGGTGCTGTGGAACATGAACCGCATGCCGGAGACGGAGGGCGTCGCCCCCGCCATCGTCTGCGTCGGGCAGGACATCACCCGGCGCAAGCGGGCCGAACTGGCGCTGCGCGAGGCGCACGACGATCTCGAGGCGCGCGTCGCCGCCCGCACCGCCGAGCTGAGCCAGGAGGTGCAGGAGCGCCGCCGCGCCGAGGAGGCGCTGCTGGCCGCCAAGGAGCAGGCGGAACTGGCCAACCGCGCCAAATCCGACTTCCTCGCCAACATGAGCCACGAACTGCGCACGCCGCTGAACGCGGTGATCGGCTTCGCCTCGATGATCCAGGGCGAACTGGTCGGCCCGGTCGGCACGCCGCGCTACGCCGAGTACGGCGGGCTGATCGTCGCTTCGGGCGAGCACCTGCTGGCGGTCATCAACGACATCCTCGACATCGCCAAGGTCGAGGCCGGCAAGTTCGAGATGCACCCGCAGCCGGTGGATGCGCGGGACGCGGTCGCCAGTTCGGTGCAGCTCATCCGCGGCCGGGCCGGGGAGGGCGGGGTGCAGCTGAGCGTCCAGGTCGCCGACGACACGCCGCCGGTGCTGGCCGATCCGGTGCGGCTCAAGCAGATCCTCATCAACCTGCTGTCCAACGCGGTGAAGTTCACCCCGGCCGGCGGCCGGGTGGAGCTGCGCGCCCGGCGTGACGGGGCGTGGGGGCTGATCGAGGTGGCCGACACCGGCATCGGTATGAGCGCCGAGGGCATCGCGGTGGCGCTGCAGCCCTTCGGCCAGGTGGACAGCCATCTGGCGCGGCGGCACGGCGGCACCGGGCTGGGGCTGCCGCTGGCGCGTTCCTTCGTCGACCTGATGCGCGGTACCCTGTCGATCGACAGCGTGGAAGGGCGTGGTACCACCGTGCGAGTCCGCTTGCCCGCGGCCGGTTGATATGGAATAAAGGCGCGCTGCGCCCGTTCGTCATAGGGACGACCGTCCGCCGCTTCTCCATGTCCGCCGCCATGATGCGATCCGTTTCGCTTCGCCTGCTCGCGTCGTTCGCCGTGCTGCTCGCCGGCGGCGCGCTTGCCTTCGACCGCCTGCCGAACGCCTTCGGCACCGGCGACGCCACCAAGGTGTCGGCCCGCGCCACCGCCGCCAACCCAGCCTGGGGCAAGTCGGGCACCGGCTACCGCTATGCCTTCGACGGCAAATGCGACGATCCGCGCTACGCCGTCACCACCGGCGCCGCCGATCCCGGCACCGACGAGCACGACTGCGCGCGCGCCGGCGGCGGGCTTAAGAAATAAGGGCTGTTGACAGGCGCGCGCCGGGAGGGTGTCCTGTCGCCCCTTTCCGCAGGCACCCGGAACCCAGCATGCGCCGTCTGCTCGCCGCTCTCGCCGTCTCCGCCGCTTTCCTGTCTCCGTCGGTCGTGTCCGCGCAGGCCATCGACTGCGCCAAGCCCGCCTCGAAGGTCGAGAAGGCGATCTGCGACGACGGCGCGCTCGCCTCGCTGGACCGGCTGGTCGCCCGTGGCCTGCGATTCGCGCTGGAGGCCGACCCCGCCGGAGCGGAGGCGCTGCGCGCCGACCAGCGGCGCTGGATCGCCGCGCGGGACGCCGCCTACACGCAGACCAACGTCCTGCCGCTGATCCGCGCCCACGAGGTGCGGTTGCGCGAGCTGTTGGCCAAGGCCGGCAAGCGCGGTCTGGCCGCCGCCATCGCCGCCGCCTCGCCCATCGATCCGCTGCGCGAGGCAGGGGCTGGCGCGGAGGAGAACGCCGCCTTCGTCGCCTTCGTGCTGACCACGATGTTCCCGCAACCGCCCGCGCCGAAGCGCCCGGACGAGGGCGACGTGCTGTCCACCTACGAGTTGTACGCCGGCTTTACCCTGATGGCGCCGCTGTCGGACGGCCGGCTGTTCATCGCGGTGCCGGATGAATGCGGCGCCTACCAGTGTGCGGCGATGCCCTTCGTGCTCGACCGCAAGGCCGGCACGGCGGCCCGCCTCGCGGTGGAGATGCCGGACAAGGGGGACGTGCCGCGCAAGGTGCCGACGGCGGTGACCACCGGCACGCTCACCGTGTCGAAGGACATGGTGGACGTCTTCGACCAGGGCCGCGGCGCCGGCGACTGCGGCACCCACCTGCTGTACCGCGTCCAGGCGGACACGATGACGCTGCTGAAGCGCATCGAGAAGCCGGAGTGCGACGGCAAGGAGTGGACGGACCGGAACTCGAAGACGAAGGTCTATCGGTAGCCGTCGGCGCGTGCACTCCCCACTTTCCTTGAAAAGCAGGAGGCGGGGCATGGCGGTGGGCAGGGACGATCTCAGGAAGCGCATCGACCAGGCGCTGGGCAACGCCCGGGCGGACGTGGTCATCAAGGACACGCGCTTCCTCAATGTGGTGACCGGCGAGATCGCTGAGGGCGACATCGCGCTGTGCGGCGACCGCATCGTCGGCACCTACGAGAGTTACGACGGCGTCCAGGAGATCGACGGGCGCGGGCTGACCGTGGTGCCGGGCTTCATCGACACGCACGTGCACTGCGAATCCACCTGCGTGACGCCGCTGGAGTTCGACCGCTGCGTCCTGCCGCGCGGCACCACCACGGCGGTCTGCGATCCCCACGAGATCTGCAACGTGCTGGGCGAGCGGGGCCTGCGCTTCTTCCTCGACAGCGCGTCCACCATGGCGCTGGACCTGCGGGTGCAGCTGTCCTCCTGCGTGCCGGCGACCGAGCTGGAAACCTCCGGCGCCCGGCTCGAGGCCGAGGACCTCGTGCGCTACCGCGACGACCCGCGGGTGCTCGGGCTGGCCGAGTTCATGAACTTCCCCGGCGTGTTCGCCAAGCTGCCGGCGGTGCTCGACAAGCTGGTCGCCTTCGACGGGCGGCACATCGACGGCCATGCCCCGCTGATGCACGGGCGGGAGCTGAACGCCTATCTCTCCTGCGGCATCCGCAACTGCCACGAGACCACCAGCGCCGCCGAGGCGATGGAGAAGCTGCGCAAGGGCATGCAGGTGCTGATCCGCGACGGCTCGGTGTCGAAGGACGTGCACGCCCTGGCCGAGGTGATCGCGCCGGAGACCTCGCCGTTCCTGGGATTCTGCACCGACGACCGCAACCCCCTCGACATCGCCGAGGAGGGCCACATGGACCACCTGATCCGCGCCGCCATCAAGCTCGGCGCGCCGATGGCGCACGTCTACCGGGCCGCCACGTGGTCCGCCGCGCGCGGCTTCGGCCTGCACGACCGCGGCCTCGTGGCGCCGGGGCAGAAGGCCGACCTCGTCCTGCTCGACGACCTGGAGAGCTGCGCGGTCAACCGCGTCATCAAGGACGGCCGCGTGGTGACGGCGGAGAGCTTCGCGCACCGCGCGGCGGTGGAGCCGGTCGGGCTGCACTCGGTGAAGCTGGACCCGGTGACGGCGCAGGACTTCGCGGTGCCCGCCGGCAACGCGACGCAGCCGGTGATCGGCGTGCTGCCGGGCAAGATCCTCACCGAGCGGCTGTCGCTCGACGTGCCGCGGCGCGGCGGCCAGACGGTGGCCGATCCGGAGCGCGACATCCTCAAGGTCTGCGTGCTGTCCCGGCACGGGGTGAACCGCAACGTCGGGCGCGGCTTCGTGCGCGGGTTCGAGATCCGGGAAGGCGCCATCGCCTCCTCGGTCGGGCACGACAGCCACAACGTCTGCGTCGTCGGTGCCGACGACGGCGACATGGCGGTGGCGGTCAACCGGCTGATCGAGCTGCAGGGCGGCTTCGTCGCCGTGCGGGGCGGCCGGGTGCTGGCGGAGCTGGCGCTGCCGCTCGCCGGGCTGATGAGCCTGGAGCCGTTCGAGGAGGTGGAGCGCCATTTGCGCGTCCTGCGCCGCGCCGTGCGCGAGGACATGGGGTGCCCGCTGGCCGAACCGTTCCTTCAACTGGCCTTCCTGCCGCTGCCGGTCATCCCGCACCTGAAGATCACCGACCGCGGCCTGGTGGACGTCGACCGGTTCGAACTCGTGGCGGCGTGAACGGCGCTACAGCACCTTGAAGCAGCGGGCCATGTCCTGGTCCTTGCCCATCAACTGGCAGGCGTAGCCGTTGTTGAAGGCGAAGCGCGTGCCCTTGGGATCGGTGCGGCGGGCCGAGACGATGGTGGTGGTGCCGCGCCTGAAGTGCGCCCAGGCCGAGGAATCCAGGTGAATCTGGATGCCGTTCGAAAAGGCGACGCTGCGGTCGCGCCCGATGGCGATGGTCACGCCGTTGTTGAACTTCATGCCGCCGGTCGGCAGCGGCTCGGCGAACAGGCCGTTGGTGCAGTTCACGCCGTCGGGCTGAACGCTGACGCATTCGTAGGGCTTGGGGTCCGCCGCGGTCAGGACCATGGCGTAGATCGCGACTTCAAGCACGCTCAAGGGCATGGGGCACCTCCCGTTGCGCCACGCTCAAGGTCTAGGCCGGATTGGTTGCCAAAACAATAATGTACGCGTTCGACCGTCAGATGCGCGCCACCATGCTGCGCACGTCGGCAATCGCCTCGGGAAGCAGGGCCGACTGGCGGGCGGCAGCCGCGGGATCGCCGCGCACCAGCGCCTCCTCGATGGCGGCGCACAGCTCGGCGAGGCGGCGCGCGCCGGCGGTGCGGGCGGCACCGCCGGCGGCGTGCGCGGCGAGGCGGGCGGCCTGGATGTCGCCCGCCGCCAGCCGGGCGGCGAGGTCGTCGCGCAGCTGTTCCTCGTTGCGCAGGAACAGGGCGTAGAGGTCGTTCACCAGCGCGGTCAAACCGCCGAAGTTGCGGACCATCGGCTCCACGTCGAGGATCTCGGGGTCGATGCCTGCGTCCGGCAGGTGGCGGTGCTGGGTTGCTGTGGCCACGGCGGTTTACCCTTAGAAGACGCAGGAATGCTCGCCGAGCAACCAAGGCGCGTCAACACGCGCCGGGCGCGACGAATGGACGCTTGCTGCGCCGCGGGAACCGTGCGCGGCGGACGGCGTTGTCCGGGTCCGGACCACGTGTGGAGAGATCATGGCGGACGGCGGCCCCGACACTCCCCTGGACAGCATCATCGTCGGCGGCGGGCCGGCCGGGCTGACCGCGGCCATCTATCTGGCGCGCTACCGCCGGCGCTTCCTGGTGATCGACGCGGGCGCGCCGCGCGCCGCATGGATCCCGCTGTCGCACAACCACTCCGGCTTTCCCGACGGCGTCACCGGCATGGACCTGCTGGCCCGCATGCGTGCCCAGGCCAAGCGCTACGGCGCGCCGGTGGAGCGCGGCTGCGTCGCCTCGCTGCAGAAGCGCGGCGGGCTGTTCGTCGCCCGCACCGAGGCCGGCGACGAGGTGACGGCGCGCACCGCCGTGATGGCCACCGGCGTCATCGACGTGGAGCCGGTGCTGCCCAACCTCTACCAGGCGGTGCAGCGCGGGCTGATCCGCCATTGCCCGATCTGCGACGGCTTCGAGGTGATCGGGCAGCGGATCGGGGTCATCGGTCATGGCGCCAACGCGGTGGGCGAGGCGCTGTGGATGCGTACCTACACCGACGACATAACGCTCCTGACGCTCGGCGAACCGCTGGGCCTGTCGGACGAGGACCGCCGGCGGCTGGCGGCGCAGGGAATCCGCGCGGTGGAGGAGCCCGTGGCCGAGGTGCACACCGAGGCCGGGCGCATCATGGCGCTGACCACGCAGGCCGGCGAGCGGCTGGCCTTCGACACGCTCTATTCGGCGCTGGGCGCGGTGCCGCGCACCGATCCGGCCCGGCCGGTGGGCGCGCGGACCGGCGGCAGCGGACGCTTCGCGGTGGACGCGCACTGCCGCACCGACGTGGACGGGCTGTTCGCCATCGGCGACGTGGTGGAGGGGCTGAACCAGATCGCCGTCGCCATGGGGCACGCCGCGGTCACCGCCACCACGATCCACCGGATGCTGCTGAAGGATGAAGGTCTTCTTTAGAAGACGATGAACTTTCCCGCACGCGCGCTGTTCTGCGCTTCAGACGGAATCCGAGGCGCCGGAGGAACGATGAGACGCGCGGGACTGTGGGCCATGGCGGCCTTTGGAGGGATGGTGACGGGCGCTGCGCACGCCCAGGACGCCGGCGGGCCGCCGGTGATCGGCGAGCCGTACAACTGGCAGGTCTGGCACCAGCCCGCCGTCTCGCCGGTCATGGAACTGATGAACAGCTTCCATCACCTGCTGCTGTGGATCATGGTCGCCATCGTGATCCTGGTGATGGTGCTGATGGGCATCGTCTTCGTGCGCTTCAACGCCAAGCGCAACCCGGTGCCGTCGCGCACCTCGCACAACACGCTGATCGAGGTGGTGTGGACCGTGGTCCCGGTGATCATCCTGGTGGTGATCGCCGTGCCGTCGTTCCGGCTGCTCTACTTCCTCGACCGCAACGCCGAGGCGGAGATGACCCTGAAGGTCACCGGCCGGCAATGGTACTGGGACTACGAGTACCCGGACCAGGGCGGCTTCGCCTTCTCCTCCATCATGATCCCCAACGAGGAGATCAAGCCCAGCCAGCGCCGCCTGCTGGAGGTGGACAACCGCGTCGTGCTGCCGGTGGACACCACGATCCGGGTGTTGATCACCGCCGGTGACGTCATCCACGCCTGGGCGCTGCCGACCTCCGGGATCAAGGACGACGCCGTGCCCGGCCGCATCAACGAGACGTGGCTGCGCATCACCAAGGAGGGCGTCTACTACGGCCAGTGCTCGGAGATCTGCGGCACCAACCACGCCTTCATGCCGATCGCGGTCGAGGTCGTCTCGAAGGAGCGCTTCGCGCAATGGGTCGGAGAGGCCCGCACCAAGTTCGCGGCGCGCGACGCCGTCCCGCAAACCCAGACGCACGACGTCGCCAGCGCCGAGCGCTGAGCCCAGAGGAACGAGGACCGAGATGGCCGAGGCACACGTTCACGACGACCACCATGGTGGGCACCACGCGCCGGGCTTCGTCGAGCGCTGGCTGTTCTCCACCAACCACAAGGACATCGGCACGCTCTACCTGATCTTCGCCATCTTCGCGGGGATCGCGGGGCTGGCCTTCTCCGCCATCATCCGCGCGGAACTTCAAAGCCCAGGCATGCAGATCGTCGGCGACGGCCAGTTCTGGAACGTCGTGGTCACCGCGCACGGGCTGATCATGGTGTTCTTCGTGGTCATGCCGGCGATGATCGGCGGCTTCGGCAACTGGTTCGTGCCGATCATGATCGGCGCGCCGGACATGGCGTTCCCGCGCCTCAACAACATCAGCTTCTGGCTGCTGGTGCCGGCCTTCCTGCTGCTGATGGGATCGGCCTTCGTCGATACCGGGGCGGGGACGGGGTGGACGATCTACCCGCCGCTGTCGGCGAGCAGCCATCCGGGGCCGTCGGTGGACATGGCGATCTTCGCGCTGCACCTCGCCGGCGCCTCGTCGGTGCTTGGGGCGGTGAACTTCATCACCACCATCTTCAACATGCGCGCGCCCGGCATGACGCTGCACAAGATGCCGCTGTTCGTCTGGGCGATGCTGGTGACGGCGTTCCTGCTGCTGCTGGCCGTGCCGGTGCTGGGCGGCGCCATCACCATGCTGCTGACCGACCGCAACTTCGGCACCTCCTTCTTCAACCCGGAGGGCGGCGGCGACCCGATCCTGTTCCAGCACCTGTTCTGGTTCTTCGGCCATCCCGAAGTCTACATCATGATCCTGCCGGGCTTCGGCATCATCAGCCACATCGTCTCGACCTTCTCGAAGAAGCCGGTGTTCGGCTACCTCGGCATGGCCTACGCCATGGTGGCGATCGGCGTCGTCGGCTTCGTCGTGTGGGCGCACCACATGTACACGGTGGGCCTCAGCGTCGACACCAAGGCCTACTTCACCGCGGCGACGATGATCATCGCGGTGCCCACCGGCATCAAGATCTTCAGCTGGATCGCCACCATGTGGGGCGGCTCCATCGAGTTCAAGACGCCGATGCTGTGGGCCGTCGGCTTCATCTTCCTGTTCACCGTCGGCGGCGTGACCGGCGTGGTGCTGGCCAACGGCGGCATGGACGTGGTTCTGCACGACACCTACTACGTGGTCGCGCACTTCCATTACGTGCTGTCGCTGGGCGCGGTGTTCTCGATCTTCGCCGGCTGGTACTACTGGATCGGCAAGATGTCGGGCCGGCAGTACCCGGAGTTCTGGGGCAAGGTGCATTTCTGGACGACCTTCGTCGGCGTCAACCTGACCTTCTTCCCGCAGCACTTCCTGGGCCTGTCGGGCATGCCGCGCCGCATCCCGGACTACCCGGACGCGTTCGCCGGCTGGAACCTGATTTCTTCCATCGGCTCCTACATCTCTTTCGGCTCCACGCTGTTGTTCGTGTGGATCGCCATCCACACGCTGACCCGCGGGGCGCGCGTGGGGGCGGCCTACTGGGGCCCGAGCGCCACGACGCTGGAATGGACGGTCAGTTCGCCGCCGCCGTTCCACGCCTTCGAGACGCTGCCCAGGATCAAATAATCGGGCATCAAGTAACGGAACAGAGGGTTTGAGACGCGGGGGAGGGAACCGCCTCCCCCGTCACCGGAGGAAAGAAGAATGACGGATCTCACCGTCCAGCGCGTTTCCGCCGACACGCCGTCCGCCACGGTCGGCGACTTCATCGAGTTGCTGAAGCCCCGCGTCATGTCGCTGGTGGTGTTCACCGGCTTCGCCGGCATGGTGGTGGCGCCGGGGCACCTGCACCCGCTGCTGGCCGCGGTGGCGGTGCTGTGCATCGCCGTCGGCGCCGGGGCGTCGGGCGCCATCAACATGTGGTACGACCGCGACATCGACGCGGTGATGGCCCGCACGGCCAAGCGGCCGATCCCCACCGGCCGGGTGCAGCCGGACGAGGCGCTGGCCTTCGGCGTCTTCCTGGCGGTGGCCGCGGTGGTGGTGATGGGGCTGGCGGTGAACTGGGTGGCGGCCGGCATCCTGGCGCTGGCCACGCTGTTCTACGTCTTCGTCTACACCATGTGGCTGAAGCGCCGCACGCCGCAGAACATCGTGATCGGCGGGGCCGCCGGCGCTTTCCCGCCGATGATCGGCTGGGCGGCGGTGACCGGCGGGGTGGACGTGGCGTCCATCGCGCTGTTCGCGCTGATCTTCCTGTGGACGCCGCCGCACTTCTGGGCGCTGGCGCTGTTCCGCAGCGGCGACTACGCGCGCGCCGGCGTGCCGATGCTGCCCGTGGTCGAGGGGGCGGAGACCACCAAGCGGCAGATGCTGCTGTACACGCTGCTGCTGCTGCCGACCGCGGTGGCGCCGTTCTTCCTGGGCATCGCCGGCTGGGCGTATCTCGCGGGGGCGGTGGTGCTGGGCCTGCTGTTCGTGCTGTGCGCGGTGCGCGTGCTGAAGAGCACCGACGACAAGCCGGCCAAGCAGATGTTCGGCTTCTCGATCCTGTACCTGTTCCTGCTGTTCGCCCTGCTGGTGGGTGAACATGCCGTACCCGGAGGCTTTTAGATGGCGATGACCGAACCGCAAGACGATCGTGCCAAGCGGCTGCGTGGCCGCAACATCGCGACGCTGCTGGCGCTGCTGGGGCTGGTGGCCCTGTTCTACCTGATCACCATCGTCCGCATGGGTGGGCATTCGTAAGGGAGAATGGGGATGGACGAGCGGACCCGCCGCCGCAACCGCAGCGTTCTGATCGGCCTGATGGCGCTGGCCTTCGGGATGGTCGGGCTGGCCTATGCGTCGGTGCCGCTCTACCAGCTGTTCTGCCGGGTGACCGGCTACGGCGGCACCACCCAGCGCGCCGAGGCGGCGCCCGGGACGGTGCTGGAGCGCACGGTGAAGGTGCGCTTCAACGCCGACGTCAACGCCGGGCTGCCCTGGTCCTTCCGTCCCAACCAGCGGGAGGTCAAGGTCAAACTCGGCGAGACGGCGATCGTCAGCTACCGCGCGGAGAACCGCGGCAAGGAACCGGTCACCGGCACCGCCGTGTTCAACGTGACGCCCGAGAAGACCGGCGCCTACTTCAACAAGATCGAGTGCTTCTGCTTCACCGAACAGGTGCTGAACCCCGGTGAGGCCGTCGATATGCCGGTGGCGTTCTTCGTCGATCCGGCCATCGTCAGCGACCGCGACGCGGAGGACGTGAAGACCATCACGCTCTCCTACACCTTCTTCCGCGCCAAGAGCGGCGCGGCATCGTCAACCAAGGAGCGTACGGCCGCCCGCCCGGGCGAGACCGGCGCCACGAATTGAGCACGGGGTTGGAGCATATGGCCGACATCACGCACGACACAGCGCACGCAGCGCACGGGGAAGGCATCCCGCATCCCTACCATCTGGTGAAGCCCAGCCCCTGGCCGCTGGCCGGCGCCTTCGCGGGCGGCCTGCTGGCCACCGGCGCCATCCTGTACATGCACTACAACACGCTGTGGCTGCTGATTCTCGGCGTCCTGGCGGTGTCGGCGGTGATGTTCCTGTGGTGGCGCGACATCATCCGGGAAGCGGTGGTCGAGCACGCCCACACCCCCGTGGTGAAGATCGGCCTGCGCTACGGCATGGCGCTGTTCATCGCGTCGGAGGTGATGTTCTTCGCGGCGTTCTTCTGGGCGTACTTCGACGCCTCGCTGTTCCCGAAGATCTTCGCGCAGAACCCGCAGGGCGTGTGGCCGCCGCCGCACATCAAGCCGTTCGACCCGTTCCACCTGCCGTTCATGATGACGGTCATCCTGCTGCTGTCCGGCGTGACGGTCACCTGGGCGCACCACGAGATCGTGCACGGCAACAACAAGAAGGCCGGGCAGGCGCTGGGCCTCACCGTGCTGCTCGGCGTCATGTTCACCTTCTTCCAGGTCTGGGAGTACAGCCACGCCTCCTTCGGCTTCACCGAGGGCATCTACCCGTCCACCTTCTTCATGGCGACGGGCTTCCACGGCTTCCACGTCTTCGTCGGCACCATTTTCCTGGCGGTGTGCTGGTACCGCACGGTGAAGGGCCACTTCACGCCGAACAGCCACTTCGGCTTCGAGGCGGCGGCCTGGTACTGGCACTTCGTGGACGTGGTCTGGCTGTTCCTGTTCGTCTCCATCTACTGGTGGGGGTCGCTGGGCGCGGCCGCCGGGCATTGACCACGTACTACCCACGGGTGTCGCCGTTGAGCGCGGGCATGCGCTGCGTGTGCCCGCGCTGTGGCAAGGGGAAGCTCTTCAAGGGCTTCCTCACCGTGGCCGACGTCTGCGAGGTCTGCCGCCTCGACCTCTGCAAGCAGGACACCGGCGACGGCCCGGCGGTGTTCCTGATCTTCATCCTCGGCTTCCTGGTGGTGCCGGTCGCGCTCATCGTCTCGATGAACGTGGAGTGGCCCTTGTGGCTGCACACGCTGGTCTGGGGCGCGCTGATCCTCGGCCTGGCGCTCGGCATGCTGCGGCCGGCCAAGGCGTACATGATCGCGCTGCAGTACCGCTACCGTCGCCACGACTATGAGGGGCCGGCCGATTGAACTCCACCGCCGTGACCGCGCCCGCCCGCCGCTTCCGCCCCAGCCTGTGGGCGACGCTGTTCACCGTCCCGGCGGTGCTGGCGATGCTCGGCCTCGGCACGTGGCAGGTGGAGCGGCTGGCCTGGAAGGACGACCTGATCCGCCGCGTGCACGAGCGGATGGGATCCGCCCCCATCCCGCTGCCGGCGTCCATCCCCAACCCCGACGACCTCGACCTGCGCCCGGTGACGGTGACCGGACGCCTGCTGAACGACCAGGCGCTGCTGATGCTCGCCCGGCCGCGCCAGGGGCAGATGGGCTACGAGGTGGTGACCCCGTTGCAGCGCGCCGACGGCGGCCCGCCGGTGCTGGTCAATCGCGGCTGGATCCCGATGGACCGCAAGGACGCCCGCCGCGACGGCCCGCCGGGCGAGGTGACGCTGCGTGGCGTCGCCCGCGTGCCGGCGCCGGCCGGCTGGATGCAACCCGGCAACACGCCCGGCGCCGAGGTGTGGACCCGCCTCGACCCGACGGCCATGGCCGCCGCGCTCGGCTTGGCCGCGGTGGCGCCGGTGGTGGTGGAGGCGCTGCCGGGGCAGTCCCCGCAGGGAGGCCCGTCCGGCATCGAGCCGCGGGTGGACCTGCCGAACAACCACCTGCAATACGCCGTCACCTGGTATAGCCTCGCGGCGACCCTGCTGGTCATCTACATCGTCTTCCACCTTCGCCGCAGATCGGACCCATGACCGCCTACCAGGACCTGGAACGCCGCTTCGCCCGCATCGCGGCCATAGGGGGAGCCCTGGGCATCCTCGGCTGGGATACCCAGACCATGATGCCGGATGGCGCCGCCGATGGCCGTGCCGAGCAGACCGCCACCCTGTCCGTCCTGGCGCACGAGTTGATGACCGCGCCGGAGGTGGCCGACCTTCTTGCGGCGGCCGAGGCGCAGGGCGGGCTGGACGCGTGGCAGGCCGCCAACCTGCGCGAGATGCGGCGCCTGCACCTCCAGGCCACCGCGCTGCCCGCCGATCTGGTCGAGGCGACCAGCAAGGCGATCTCCACCTGCGAAATGGCGTGGCGCGCCGCGCGCGCCGGGAGTGACTACGCTGCCCTGTTGCCGTCGTTGCGCGAGGTTCTGCGCCTCGTCCGCGAAGGGGCGGTGGCGAAGGGCGCGGCGCTGGGCATCTCACCCTACGACGCGCTGCTCGACGAGCACGACCCCGGCTCGCGCGCGGCGCGGATCGACGCGCTGTTCGACGACCTTGCCGGGTTCCTGCCGGGGCTGCTGGAACGGGTGCTGGATCGCCAAGCGGCCGAGCCGCCGGTGCTGCGCCCCGAGGGGCCGTTCCCGGTGGACCGCCAGAAGGATCTCGGCGAGCGCCTGATGCGCGCCGCCGGTTTCGACTTCACGCGCGGGCGGCTGGACGTATCGCTTCACCCGTTCTGCGGCGGTGCCAACGACGACGTGCGCATCACCACCCGCTACGACGAGGCCGACTTCGCCAAGGCGCTGATGGGCGTGCTGCACGAGACCGGCCACGCGCTCTACGAGCAGGGCCGCCCGCGCGCCTGGATGCTGCAGCCGGTGGGCAACGCCCGCGGCATGGCGGCGCATGAATCGCAGTCGCTGATCGTCGAGATGCAGGCCAGCCGCTCGGCCGAGTTCATCGGCTGGCTGGCCGGCGAGGCGCGCGCCGCCTTCGATGGCCGCGGACCGGCCTGGGAGCCGGACAACCTGCGCCGCCTCACCACCCGCGTCGAGCGCGGCTTCATCCGCGTCGACGCCGACGAGGTGACCTACCCGGCGCACGTCATCCTGCGCTACCGGCTGGAGAAGGCGCTGATCGCCGGCGATCTCGACCTCGCCGACCTGCCGGCGGCGTGGAACGAGGGCATGCGGACGCTGCTGGGCGTGACGCCGCCGAACGACCGGCTGGGCTGCCTGCAGGACATCCATTGGCCGGGCGGCGGCTGGGGCTATTTCCCGACCTACACGCTGGGCGCCATGACCGCCGCCCAGCTGTTCGAGGCAGCCTGCGCCGCCGAGCCCGACGTGAAGCCCTGCCTCGCCCGCGGCGACTTCGCGCCGCTGGTGGGATGGCTGCGCACGAACGTGCATGGCAAGGGCAGCCTGCCGGCGAGCACGGACGAGCTGTTGGTCGGGGCGACGGGGAGGCCGCTGGACGTTGCGGTGTTCAAGCGGCATCTGGAGCGGCGGTATCTGGGGGCTTAGGTCGCGGCGCCGCCCCCCCTCCTAACCTCCCCCCACTTCGCGGGGGGAGGAAATCCACAGCTCTGCCCCTTCCCCCGCGAAGTGGGGGAAGGATGGGATGGGGGACCAACGCAGGCACGCCATCAGAACGCCACCGCCGCCCCCGCGACCGCCGCGTGCGCCCGGTAGTTCCGGCGCAGATCCCCCTCATAGCGGAGGTACGCGTACCCGCCCGCGAACCGCCCCGACAGTCCGAGCGCCGGCTGCACGCTCCACGCCGATTCCCCCGTGGTGCCGATGGTGAAGGCCCCCGGCTGTCCGGCCATTCCCGCGCTCACCGATGCCGACGACGCCGACAGCCGCTGGCTCCACAGCAGCCGGCCGTCCAGCGTCCAGTCGGCGGCGAGCGGGTAGGCGACGCCGACGCCGGCGCGCGAGCGCAGGCTTTGCCCGTCCCGCCCGTCCACCGCGAGGTTCAGCCCGTCGGCGCCGCTCTCCGTGAATCGGCGCCCGTGCAGCCACGCGTGTTGCAGCCCGACGAAGGGTGTCACCCGCACGCCCTCCAGCGTCGCATGAGTGCCAAGGTCGAGGCGGCTGGCCACGGACTCGGCCCGCGGCTTGCCGGTGGCGGTGCGGGCGATGGCGGTCGAGACGCCGGGCAGGGCGCCGCTGTCGGCGATGGCGATTCGGCGGCTGACGTCGCCCCAGCTGGTACCGCCCGCCACCTGCCCGTTCAGGAACACGCCGCCCAACGTGTAGGTGCCGTGCACCCCCAGCATTGCCGTCTCGACCCGGCCGGCGCTCGACCCGGCGTCCTTCCAGTCCAGCCGGCTGCGCAGGTAGGCGCCGCCGATGCCCACCTCCAGCGCGTCGGACACCCGGTAATCCGCGCCGCCCATGCCCGCCCAGGTGACCGAGCGGTAGCCCGCCATCTCCTCCGTGCCGTCCAGGCGCGCGGCCGAACCGAGCGCGCGCGTCCACACGGTCAGCCCCGGCGCCAGCGTCGCCTCCGGCCCGCCGCTTCGCCGGCCGAGCGCGTCGAGGAACAGCGTGCGCTGGTGGTCGATCGCGTGCGGCAGCGCGCCGTACACCTCCGGCCCGAACTGGCGGACGGCGGCCTGCAACGGCGCCGCGTCGGCCGGGCCGGTCAGGTTCAGCACGTCGAGCGTCAGCAGCGCGCGGTCGAGGTCGCTGTAGGCGGCCACCGGCAGGCCGTCCAGGTAGGTCCCGACCGCCTTCGCCGCGCCGGACAGCCGCGGGCCGGTGACCAGCACCGGCCCCGGATCGGCGCTGCCGGTGACGGTGTAGTTGGCCGCCGGCACCTGATACCCCTGCACCCCCGCCGCACCCCAGCCGACGTAGTACTGGATGCCGCCGCCCTGGCCCCAGTTGCCGGTGCCGTCCACCGCGTTGGTGATCGGGCCGGCGACGCCGCTCCAGAACGACACGCCGGCCGGCACGACGACCAGCGTCAGCCGGTTGTTGCGTGTGCCGTCGCTGTAGACCGGCAGCGCCCAGCGGTCGAGGATCTGCGCCCGCGTCAGCCCGCGCATCTCGGCGATGGGCATGACCCAGCCGCCGGTCTGCCCCGCCTTGCTCGACAGGTCGCGTGGGCTTACGTAGCTGCGCACCGCCACGAAGGGCTGCGTGGTGCGCACCACGTACGCGGTGGTGCCCAGCTCGAACGGCGGGTTGACCTGGGTGGTGCCGTAGATGCCCTGGAAGGCGGTGAGCATCGCCTCCGCGCTCGCCGTGCCGAGGACGGTCAGGCCGGGGATGCCCGTGGCGGTCGCGGTGCCGGCCGCCAGGGCAGGGGGCGCGCCGGACAGCGCGAGTCCGGTCAGGATTGCCGTGGTGTGCCTGAATGCCATGCGGATGCTCCCCCGGTGTCGTCTGGACAGGATAAGCCGAAAGCACCATGCCGCGGCGGGCGATGCGACACGCTGCCGCAATGCGGCCCAGGCGCGGGAGGGCATGGCTCCCGCCGCGCCGGCTTCCCTCCACCGGGGCTTTCACGGTAGCGTCGGCGTGCCGGAACGATCCACGGGTGAGGTTTCATGACGGGCTCTCAGAAGATGCACAGCGTCCTGATGGAAATCGGGTTCGACGACGCCGACCTGCGCGTTCTGGAGATCGCGCGGGAGGAGCGCTGCGATATCTTCCAGGACGGTCCGCACCGCGGCTTCCACGGCTATGGCAACGCCTGGTGGTCGAATCTCGATTGTCCCTATGCCTACAAGTACCTGTCGATCGATTCCCTGTACCCGGCGCAGTACTTCGGCCCCGGCGTCGGGCACCCGGACGACGCTGCGGCGGCGGAGCTGTACGCCTACATGCAGTCCACCTACGCGACGCTGTTCGGGAGGGAGTTCCACTCGATCCTCGAGCTCGGCACCGGCGGCGGGGAGATCACGCGGCAGTTCGCCGCCCATGAGATCGACTACGTCGCCGTCGAGGGGACCGAGGCCGGTGTCGCCGCGCTGCTCGCGAACGGTATCGACGAGCGGCGGATCGTCCGCAGCAACCTGAAATTCCTGCCGCCGCTCGGCCGCATGTTCGACATCGCCATGTGCACCGAGGTGGCGGAACACGTCGAACCGTTCTTCGCCTCCAAGGTGGTGGACAACTGCATCCGCCACGCCGAGGTGGTCTGGTTCTCCGCCGCCGACCGCAACCGGCGGGCCCACTACCACCACATGAACGAGATCCACATCGAGGCGTGGGACAACCTGTTCGCACACATGGGCTTTCCCTATCTCGTGCCGCTCAACGGCCTGCACGAGCGGGCGTCGCGCCTTTACCTCAGCGACCGCGTCGGCACCGCCTTCAAGCGCCAGATCACCGAATGGCAGGCGAGCGGCGGCTGACGGCAGGGACATTCGCGATCCACCGCGCGCTGCCGCTTGCGGAAAGCCCGCGCCTGCCGCTACTTTTGCCGCCTTTCCTGTTCAGCGAGAGTGATCGCGGTGCGCTACATCAGCACGCGGGGCGCGGCCCCGGCCCTGGGTTTCGAGGACGTCCTTCTGACCGGGCTCGCCCGCGACGGCGGCCTGTACGTGCCGGAGACCTGGCCGCAGTTCACCGCCGACGACATCCGGGCGCTCCGCGGCCTGCCGTACAGCGAGGTGGCGGTGCGCGTCATGCTGCCGTTCCTCGGCGGCGCCATCTCCGAAAGCGACTTCCGTGCCCTGGTGCAGGACGCCTACGCCACCTTCGACCATGACGCGGTGACGCCGCTGGTGCAGCTCGACCAGCGCACCTGGGTGCTGGAGCTGTTCCATGGGCCGACCCTCGCCTTCAAGGACGTGGCGCTGCAGCTGCTCGGCCGCCTGTTCGACCACGTGCTGGAGAAGCGCGGCGAGCGGGTGACCATCGTCGGCGCCACCTCCGGCGACACCGGCTCGGCCGCCATCGAGGCGTGCCGCGACCGCCACAACGTGGACATCTTCATCCTGCACCCGAAGGGCCGCACGTCGGAGGTGCAGCGCCGGCAGATGACCAGCGTGCTGTCCTCCAACGTCCACAACATCGCGCTGGAAGGCAGCTTCGACGACTGCCAGGACCTCGTGAAGGCGATGTTCAACGACACCGCCTTCCGCGACAAGCTGAACCTGTCGGCGGTGAACTCCATCAACTGGGCGCGCATCATGGCCCAGATCGTCTACTACTTCGCCTCCGCCGTGGCGCTCGGCGCGCCGGACCGTGAGATCGACTTCGTGGTGCCCACCGGCAACTTCGGCAACGTCTACGCCGCCTATGGCGCGCGCGCGATGGGGCTGCCTGCGGCCAAGCTGATCGTGGGATCCAACACCAACGACATCCTCGCGCGCTTTTTCGCCAGCGGGACGATGGCGGCGCAAGGAGTCACGCCTACTTTAAGCCCCAGCATGGACATCCAGATCTCGTCCAACTTCGAACGCCTGCTGTTCGACCTGCTGGGCCGCGACGGGGCGGCGGTGGAGGCCTGCATGCGCACCTTCCGCGCCGAGGGCCGCTTCACCGTCACCGACGCGCAGCTGGCCGCGGCGCTGGAGGTCTTCGCCGGCCACCGGGTGGACGAGGACGCGACCATGGCGACCATCACCGACACCTGGCGCCGCCACGGCGGCTACACCGTCGATCCGCACACCGCGGTCGGCGTCGCCTCGGCCGCCGCGGTGAAGACCGCGCCCGGTCGTCCGGTCGTCGTGCTGGCCACCGCGCACCCCGCCAAGTTCCCCGACGCGGTCGAGAAGGCCACCGGCCGCCGTCCCGTCCTGCCGCCGCGCCTCGGCGACCTGTACGAGCGGGAGGAGCGGCTGTCCGTGCTGCCCAACGACCTCGGTGCCGTCCAGGGCTTCGTCACCCAGCGCGCCCGCGCCGCCCAGGGGGTGGCATGAGCCAGGTGCGGGTGACCACGCTGGCGAACGGCCTGCGCGTCGCCACCGACACCATGCCGGACGTGCAGACCGTGTCGCTCGGCTGCTGGGTCGGCGTCGGCACGCGCAACGAGGCGCCCAGCGTCAACGGCGTCGCCCACCTCGTCGAGCACATGCTGTTCAAGGGCACCAAGCGCCGCACGGCGTTCCGCATCTCCGAGGAGATCGAGAACGTCGGCGGCCAGCTGAACGCCTACACCACGCGCGAGCACACCGCCTATTACGCCAAGGTCCTGCACGAGGACGCGGGGCTGGCGCTGGACATCATCGCCGACATGCTCCAGCACTCGCTGCTCGACGACGGCGAGCTGGCGCGCGAACGCACCGTGGTGCTGCAGGAGATCGGGCAGGCCGCCGACACCCCCGACGACATCATCTTCGACCACTTCCAGGCCACCGCCTACCCGGACCAGGCGCTGGGGCGCCCGGTGCTCGGTGCGGCGGAGATCGTCGGGAAGCTGCCGCGCTCGGCGCTGGTGGACTACCTGGGCCGGCACTATTCCGGCCCCGCCATCGTGCTGGCCGCCGCCGGGCGGATCGAGCACGACGCCTTCGTCGCCATGGCCGAAAAGGCCTTCGCCCACCTGCCCAACACCACCCATCCCGAGCCGGAAGCGGCGCGCTACCGCGGCGGCGACTTCCGCGAGGAGCGCGACCTGGAGCAGCTGCACCTCGTGCTCGGCTTCGATGGGGTGGGCATCCACGACCCGGACTTCTACGCCCACTCGGTGCTGTCGACGCTGCTGGGCGGCGGCATGTCGTCCCGCCTGTTCCAGGAGATCCGCGAGAAGCGCGGCCTCGTCTACTCCATCTACACCTTCACCGGCGGCTACCGCGACGGCGGGCTGTTCGGCGTCTACGCCGGCACCGGCGAGGGCGAGGTGGAGGAACTGGTCCCGGTGGTCTGCGACGAGATCGTCAAGGTCGCCGACGGCGTCAGCGAGGACGAACTGGCCCGCGCCCGCGCCCAGATGAAGGCCGGCACGCTGATGGCGCTGGAGAGCACCATGTCGCGTTGCGAGCAGCTTGGCCAGCAGCTCCTGGTCTACGGCCGGCCGATCCCGGTGGAGGAGATCGTCACCCGCATCGAGGGCGTGGACGCCGCCGCCATCACCGCCGCCGCCCGCCGCCTGCGCCAGTGCCGCCCGACCGTGGCGGCGCTCGGCCCCGTGCACCGTCTGGAGGCGTATGACCGGATCGCGGCCCGATTGGCGTAAGGACGGACGCTTATGATCCGCCTGCTCGGCAGCGGCCTCATCAGCCCGCCGGCGGTGCGGCTCGACGGGCCGCGCTGCTACATCCGGCCGCCGCTGCCGCGCGACTGGCGCGAATGGGCCGACCTGCGCGCCGAGTCCCGCGCCTTCCTGACGCCATGGGAGCCGACCTGGCCGGCCGACGCCCTGACCCGCTCCTCCTTCACCCGCCGGCTGCGCCGGCAGGCGCAGGAGTGGCGCGACGACGAGGGCTACAGCTTCCTCGCCTTCGACCGACAGTCCGACACGATGGTCGGCGGCCTGGGCCTGTCCAACGTGCGGCGCGGCGTGGCGCAGATGGGGACGCTCGGCTACTGGGCCGGCAAGCCGTACGCGCGGCGCGGCTACATCTCCGCGGCGACGCGGCTGGTGCTGGACTTCGCCTTCGGCCAACTCGGCCTGCACCGCGTCGAGGCCGCCTGCCTGCCGACCAACGAGGCGAGCCGCGGCCTGCTGGAAAAGGTCGGCTTCACCCACGAGGGCTACGCCCGCGGCTACCTGCGCATCGACGGCACCTGGCGCGACCACGTGCTCTACGCCATGCTGCGCGAAGAGTGGCGCGATTAGGAAGTATCAATACCACCTATTCGAACATTCCAGACGTTACCCGGTTAAGCAACGTTTAACCTCTTCCGGCCATCCTGTGGGCAACAACGTTCCAAAAGCCTATGGTGCAGCGATGACCGAGAAGCCGATCTGGACGCAGGAGTCCTCCCGCCACTACACGCTGAATCTCGCGGACCGTCGCGTCGAAGTGCGCTACGAGGCCGCCGGGTTCCAGAGCGCTTGGGCGATCGTCGTCGGCAGCCGGGTGGTCGAGCGCTGCCAGGAGTTCATGCAGGCCCGCGGCGTCGCACTGGCGGTGGCCTCGCGCTGACCGGCGGTTCGGTCCACAACAAAAAAGGCCCGGCGCGTGCGGACGCGCCGGGCCTTTTGCGTTCAGAGAGCGGTCAAGCGGCAGTGGGATTGCGGCCGAGCGCCACGTCCTGCGCCAACTGGTCGATGCGTCCATCGAGCCGGCCGATTTCCTTCAGGCGAACGACGCTCAGCATCTCCTTCATCTGGCGCTGTTCGTCCTTCATCTGGCGCTGCTCGTCTTCGAGGCGCGCGATGTCGGCCTTGGTGGCCATGTTCGCCTCGATCCGCTCGACCTTGTCGAGGAGGACGGTCAGCAGCGATTTCATCTCAGGATCCATGACGCTTCTCCGGCAACGCGCGCCCGGCAGAATACCACTCCCACACGATGGTGTTCAATCGGATGTTCGCGCGTCACGCGTGCCCGGCTTCGCCCGACAGCATCGACACGCTGACACCCAGCTTGCCGATGGCGCGTTCCCACTTGGCCTCCAGGTCGGGGTCGAACAGCAGGTCCTCGTCGCAGGGCACGTTCAGCCAGCCGTTCGCCTGGATCTCCGCATCGAGCTGCCCCGGCCCCCAGCCGGCGTAGCCGAGCAGCAGGAACGAACGCTTCGGCCCGCGGTTCTCGGCGATGGCGCGCAGGATGTCGATGGTGGCGGTCAGCGCCACCTCGTCGTCCACCACCAGGGTGCCCTCGCGCACGTAGTCGGTCGAATGCAGGACGAATCCGCGCCCGGACTCCACAGGTCCGCCATAATGCACGGGCAAATTGACCGTGGGCTTGGTATCCTCCAGGCCCAGCTGATCGAGCAGGTCGTGGAACGTGATCGAACCGAACAGCTTGTTGACGACGAGCCCCATGGCGCCGTCCTCGTTGTGCGCACACATGTAGATCACGGTGCGCTGGAAGCGCGGATCCGTCATGCCGGGCATGGCGATCAGAAGCTGTCCGGTGAGGTACTCGGAAGACTTCAGGAAACCGGAAGACTTGGTCGAGTACGGCATGCGCGGCTATCCTTCGTCCTGGGCGGAAACACCCGGGGTGCAGGGACCCCGCCGCCGCCTGAATTGCAAGTGTGACAGCAGGAGGCGCGGGCTGTCACCCAAATTTGCGCCACCGGACGCGCGGTGGATCGCGGACTGAGATGAGAACAGTGCGGGCGATGAAAAAGTTTGCCGTCCTTCCGATGCTCTTGGCTCTTGTCCTTTCGGGCAACGCCTTCGCCGCCGCCGGCCCCTGGGTCAAGGGCGGGCCGGTGGAGGCGCGGCTGGTCTCGGCGGTGGAGGCGGTGGGCGAGCGCGAGTCGCTGCCGCTGGCGCTGGAGGTCCGCCTCGACAAGGGCTGGAAGACCTACTGGCGCTCCCCCGGCGACGCCGGCCTGCCGCCGCGCATCGAGTGGGAGGGCTCGGCCAACCTGAAGGAGGCCGGCTTCGGCTACCCGGTGCCGCACCGCACGACGACGCTGGGGATCGAGACGGTCGGCTACGAGGGTGCGGTCACCTTCCCGGTGCGCGCCGTTCCGGCCGAGCCGGGCAAGCCGCTGAGCCTCAAGGCCGGCGTCGACCTGCTGGTGTGCTCGGAGATCTGCGTGCCGCAGCGCGTCGACGTGGCGCTGTCCCTGCCGGCCGGTCCGGCGGTGGCGGGGCCGGAGGCCAACATCGTCTCGCGCGCCGAGAACTCGGTCCCCGGCGACGGACGCGCGGCGGGGCTGGAGATCCGCACTGTGCGCACCCAGGGCGCCGTGCTGGAGGTCGAGGCCGCCGCCCGCGAGCCCTTCGGCAAGCCTGACGTCTTCGTCGAACTCGACCCTCCGGCGCCGCTCACCGCGCCAACCGTGCGCCTGTCGGATGGCGGTCGCACCGCGGTGCTGCGCTTCCAGGTGCCGGACGCGCCGAAGGACACCGACCTCGCCGGGCGACCGGCGGTGCTGACCCTGGTGGACGGCGCCCGCGCCGCGGAGCTGCGCGCCACGGTCGCCGCGGGGCCGGTGGGCGGCGCGCCGATGGGGGTGGCGCCGTCGCTGTTCGCCATGCTGGGTGTGGCGCTGCTCGGCGGGCTGATCCTCAACCTGATGCCGTGCGTGCTGCCGGTGCTGTCGCTGAAGCTGCTGCACGCCGTCCAGCATTCGACGGCGCCGCCGCGGGCAGTGCGCGCCGGCTTCCTGGCCTCGGCGGCGGGGATCATCGTCTCGTTCCTGCTGCTGGCCGGCGTCATGGTCGGCCTGAAGGCGGCGGGCGCCGCGGTGGGATGGGGCATCCAGTTCCAGCAGCCGCTGTTCCTGGTCTTCATGGTGGTGCTGGTGACGCTGTTCGCCGCCAACCTCTGGGGCCTGTTCGAGATCCCGTTGCCGCGCCGGCTGGCCGACGCGCTGGCCGGGCCGGAGGAGGGGCACGGGCTGGCCGGGCCGTTCGCCACCGGCGCCTTCGCCACGTTGCTGGCCACGCCGTGCTCGGCGCCGTTCCTCGGCACGGCGGTGGGATTCGCGCTGGCGCGCGGGGCGTTGGAGATCGTCGCGGTGTTCGCCGCGCTGGGCGTCGGGCTGGCGCTGCCGTACCTGGCGGTCGCGGCCTTCCCGCGCGCCGCGCGGCTGCTGCCGCGGCCGGGGCGCTGGATGCTGACGTTGCGCCGGGTGATGGGCGCCGCGCTGGTGTTGACCGGGGTGTGGCTGCTCACCGTCATGGCGGTGCAGGTCGGCGACGCCGTCGCCGCCGTGGTCGCCGGGCTGATGCTGGCGCTGCTGGCGGCGCTGTGGGTCGGCGGCGGGCGGAGCGGGCCGGTGGGGTGGGGCGGGGTGGCGCTGGCGGTGCTGCTGACCGTCGCCTCCTTCGTCGTGCCGGCGCAGTTCGGCCGCGGCGCCGACGCCGCCCCGGTGGTGGACGCGGTGGCGCGCTGGGAGAATTTCGACGAGGCGGCGATCCGCAGCCATGTCGCGGCCGGCCGCACGGTGTTCGTCGACGTCACCGCCGATTGGTGCATCACCTGCCAGGCCAACAAGAAGCTGGTCATCAACCGGGGCGAGACCGCCCGGCGCCTGAAGGCCGACGGCATCGTTGCCATGCGCGCCGACTGGACCCGGCCGGACGAGCGGATCACCGCCTATCTGGCGGCGAACGGCCGTTACGGCATCCCGTTCAACATCGTCTACGGCCCCGGCGCGCCCGACGGCGTGCCTCTGCCGGAACTGCTGAGCGAGGCGGCGGTGGTGGAAGCCTTGGACAAGGCCGCCCGGAAAAAATAATCGGCAAGCGCTGAGCTTGCCGGGCGCCGGCCCCGCCGGTACAACGGTTGCCTGGCCCAACGAACCAAAGGGAGAGAGACACCATGGCCATTTCCGTGGGCGACGCCGTTCCGTCCGTCGCGCTGAAGCACCTGACCGACAACGGCATGCAGGAGCTGAACACCGGCGACTTCTTTAAAGGCAAGAAGGTCGTGGTGTTCTCGGTTCCCGGCGCCTTCACGCCGACCTGCTCGGCCAAGCACCTGCCGGGCTTCGTCCAACAGGCCGAGGCGCTCAAGGCCAAGGGCGTGCAGGAGATCGTCTGCCTCGCCGTCAACGACCCCTTCGTGATGCGCGCCTGGGGCGAGAAGAACGGCACCGACGGCAAGGTGTTCATGATGCCCGACGGCAACGCCACCTTCACCGAGGCGCTGGGCCTGACCATGGACGGCTCCGGCTATGGCCTCGGCAAGCGCGGCCAGCGCTTCGTGCTGGTGGCCGAGGACGGCAAGGTCACCCACCTCGCCGTCGAGGAGCCGGGCAAGTTCGAGGTGTCGAGCGCCGAGGCGGTGCTGGAGACGCTCTGAAACCGTGAGGGCGTAGCCCCCACCCTGACCCTTCCCCGCTGGGAGCGGGGGAGGGGATCAGGCCCGGCCCAGGCCGCGTTCCTCGCGCGATTCCGCGAGCCCGCGCCGGGCCAGCTCGTCGGCGCGTTCGTTCTCGGGGTGGCCGGCGTGGCCGCGCACCCAGTGGAACTCGATGTCGTGGCGTTGCGCCGCCTCGTCGAGGCGCTGCCAGAGGTCGACGTTCTTCACCGGCTTCTTGTCGGCGGTCAGCCAGCCGCGGGCCTTCCAGCCCTTGATCCACTGGGTGATGCCGTTCTTCACGTACTCGCTGTCGGTGTAGAGCCGCACCTTCACCGGCCGCTTCAGCGCTTCCAGCGCCTGGATGGCCGCCATCAGCTCCATGCGGTTGTTGGTGGTGTTGGCCTCGCCGCCGCACAGCTCCTTCTCCACCGCGCCGAAGCGCAGGATGACGCCCCAGCCTCCGGGGCCGGGGTTGCCGCTGCACGCGCCGTCGGTGAAGATGTCCACGGCCTTGTCCTCGCTCATGGCGCGGTGTCCAGGCCATAGTCGCCGACGCTCTTCACCGTCTGGTGGAAGCGCAGCTTGCGCAGGTACTCCAGCGGGTCCTTGGGGCGGACGAAGGCGCCCGGCGGGTGGTTCAGCCAGTCGTACAGCCGGGTCAGCAGGAAGCGCACCGCGCTGCCGCGGCACAGCCAGGGCAGGGCGCTCAGCTCCTCCGGCGACAGCGGCCGGACGCGCTGGTAGTTGGTCAGCAGCAGCCGCGCCTTGGTGGCGTTGAACGACCCGTCCGCCTCGAAGCACCACGCGTTCATGCAGATGGCGATGTCGTAGGAGAGGTAGTCGTTGCAGGCGAAGTAGAAGTCGATCAGGCCGGACAGCCGGTCGCCGCTGAAGAAAACGTTGTCCGGGAACAGGTCGGCGTGGATGACGCCGCTCGGCAGGCCACCCGGCCAGTGCGCGGCGAGATCGTCCAGCTCCGCCGCCAGGGTGTCGCGCAGGCCGGCGCGCACCTCGTCGGCGCGTTCGGCGCACTTGGCGAACAGGTCCTGCCAGCCGGCCAGCGACAGCGCGTTGGTCCGCGTCATGCCGAACCCCGCCCCGGCGAGGTGCAGGCGCGCCAGCGCCTCGCCCAGCTGCGCGCAGTGCTGCGGCTGGATGCGGCGCGGCCACATGCCCTTCAGGAAGGTGACGATCACCGCCGGCCGGCCGCACAGCTCGTGCAGCGCCTCGCCGTCGCGGGCGTGCACGGGCAGGGGGCAGTCCACCCCGTGCTCCGACAGGTGCTCCATCAGGCCGAGGAAGAACGGCAGGTCCTCGCGCCGGGTGCGCTTCTCGTAGAGGGTGAGGATGTACGGCCCGGTTTCGGTGACGAGGAGGAAGTTGGAGTTCTCCACCCCCTCGGCGATGCCCTTGCACGACAGCACGGCGCCCAGCTCGTACTGGGCGGCGAACGCGCTCAGCTCCTCGTCGGAGACTTCGGTGTATACGGCCATGGGCCAGCCGCTTACCGGGATTCGCGGCGGCGGTCAACGCCCAGAACGCGGAATCAGAACGCCACGCCCTCGTACAGCGCAGGGATGGGCAGGTCGACGCCGACCGAGGCCAGCGGCACCGTGGCGGTGTCCGCGAAGTCCTCGACGATCCAGCGCGTTCCGTCACGGCGCCAGAGCTGCACGCGCGCGGCGCGGCTGTCCACCAGCAGGATCTCCTGGACCGAGGGGATCCGCATATAGTCGGGCACCTTCGTCCCGCGGTCGTGCTCTGCGGTGCCGTCCGACAACACTTCGACGATCAGGATAGGATCGGGAACGAACCGACGGCCCGGTTCCGGGGGGGCGCAGGTGACAGAGACGTCCGCCACGTAGTAGCGGTCGTTCCGGTCCTCGCGGATGAGGCTCGCTTCGCCGATGACGCGGCAGGGGCGGCGCATGCGGCTGCGGATCTCGAACGCGGTGTTGCTCGCGATCTGGCTGTGCGCCTCGGTTCCACCGGTCATCGCACGCGGCTGACCGTAGACAAGCTCGTACGTCACGTCCGGTTCCCCGTCCGCCCAGTCGAGGAACTCGTCGATGGTCATGCCCTTGAGTGCCGGTTGCGCCACAGGAGCCTCCGCCGCAATCGCCGCATCGCTTCAGGTATATATTATGCGTCCGCCCCCGCCGTCCGGGAAGCCCCATCCGCCTCGGTCAGCGCCTTGGGCAGCTTGAACACCACGTCCTCGATGGCCGTCCGCAGCTGCTCGACCGACACCTCGAATCGCTCCTTCGCCGCGGCGATCACCTCCTCGACCAGCACCTCGGGCGCCGAGGCGCCGGCGGTGATGCCGAGG
>Ga0196970_1000484_pt1 | contig 45057 bp, 39 predicted proteins | sample S1v_513CmetaG_FD_148672 | JGI IMG/M metagenome (GOLD analysis project Ga0196970, IMG submission 148672) | Soil microbial communities from Anza Borrego desert, Southern California, United States - S1+v_5-13C | ecosystem: Environmental > Terrestrial > Soil > Desert | place: USA: California... | reverse complement strand
ACGAAGGGTTTCCGCGTCCTGGTCACCACGCTGACCAAGAAGATGGCCGAGGCGCTGACCGAGTACATGCACGAGGCGGGCCTGCGCGTGCGCTACATCCACTCCGACGTGGAGACGCTGGAGCGCATCGAGATCATCCGCGACCTGCGCCTGGGCGCCTTCGACGTGCTGATCGGCATCAACCTGCTGCGGGAAGGCTTGGACATCCCGGAATGCGCGCTGGTGGCGATCCTGGATGCCGACAAGGAGGGCTACCTGCGCTCCAAGACCTCGCTGATCCAGACCATCGGCCGCGCGGCGCGCAACATCGAGGGCCGCGCCATCCTCTACGCCGACAGGATCACCGGCAGCATGCAGTACGCCATCGACGAGACCGCGCGCCGCCGCGAGAAGCAGCAGGCCTACAACGAGGCGAACGGCATCACGCCTGAATCGGTCCGCAAGGCCATCGGCGACATCCTGGAGAGCGTCTACGAACGCGGCGACCACGTGACGGTGAGCACGGGTGCGGCGGACACCGTCGGCCACAACCTGAAGGCCGTGATCGCCGACCTGGAGAAGAAGATGCGCGCGGCCGCCGCCGACCTGGAGTTCGAGGAGGCCGGCCGCCTGCGCGATGAGATCCGCCGCCTGGAAGCCATGGACCTCGGCATCGAGAACCCATCGATCGGCATCTCCACCGGCCGCTTCGCCCGCGGCGTCCCCGCCAACGCACCGGGCGCGCCCTACAGCAAGTCGGGCAAGGCGGCGATCAAGGCCCGCAAGGGGAAGCGCTAAAGGCCATCGCTCTCGCGATGCGAGGGGGCCTTGCCCCTCGCGCTCCCCACCAAGGGCCAAAGCGAGAACTTGGTGGACGCGCGTCGCCTCAGAGCAAGATGGCCTAAGCGCCTGTGAATGAGCCGACCTCTTCGCCCTTATAGGTGATGGCGCACGTAATGATAAAATCAGCCTTGCCTCTGACCCGCTCTCAAATTATGGGGCGCGTAAAAAACAGCAACACAAAGCCAGAAAAAAAAGTGCGATCAGTTCTGCACAAGTTGGGCTTCCGCTTTCGCGTTAACAGACGCGATCTGCCCGGCAGCCCAGACATTGTGCTCCCCAAGTACCGCACCGTTATCTTTGTGCATGGATGCTTCTGGCATCAACATCCCGGATGCCGGAAGGCAAAGCGGCCAAAAACGAGAGTTGCTTTTTGGAACGCTAAGCTCGACAGGAACATCGAGCGGGACAGGGAGAACCAAGGCGCCCTAGAGAGTAGCAGATGGAGAGTTCTCGTGATATGGGAATGTCAAACCATCCAGGAGAACTCTCTAATCCGCTTGCTCCAAGGCTTCTTCGTACCTAAGTGAAGTTTGGATCAAAAAGCCGAATCGAAGCTACCTCCATTCTCCGCTCACCTGGTATCTCCAACGGAGGAGGCATATCATTGCCGATAAACGCTTCAGGGCGCTTGGCGCAGAGCTGCCTAAAGTCACATTTGCCGCACTTGTCAGCATGCGGGCGCATCGGGAAATCTTCAGCAATGATCTGTCGAACAGCCCATTCCACATTCAATATGGCCGCATCTACCGCGGCCGGGCTGATTGGGATGTCCACCCTTTGGTTGTCCTTCAGCAAGTGAACAAACCCTTGTGCCGCAACATGCCCTAGTACGTCCCTAGCCGCTCTCGCATAAAGCTGGACCTGGAGCGCCAATTCGGTCCACTCAAGCTCTTCCGCATTAACCGGATCGTCGCCTCCCTCCATTGTCTTGAAGTCGATAACGCAAGCGTCTACGACATTTCCTGCAGCGTCCTCCAGCAGCATCAAATCGATAGTTCCGGAAATGACTGTCTGCTGGGCAGGAATTTCGAAGCGCGCTTCTACCTGACGCCGGCGTTCGAAATCACCTCCGAAATCGGTGGCATAGCTCCTGACGACCTCCACCGCGCGGTCACGGGCTCGCTCGTAGGGGCCGGGATTGTTCTGAGGGTCCCTTGACTGGGGTACATGTTTTACATGAAAAATGTCTTCTGCGATTTGGGCAGCTTCCTCTGGTGTTGGACAATGATCCCTAAAGCTCTCATGGAGTTTTGCGACCGCAGCGTGAACTGTCTGGCCGAAGCCGAAAAGGTCGGCGATCGGCGGGCTAAAGCCATATACCTTTCTGTAAAGGTAGTCTCGAGGGCAGCGAAGATAGTACTTTACATCCGAAAATGTGGTAGGGAGATTACTGTCCTCAATTCGACGGGACCTTGGTGCGCCCACTAGGCCCTGGGGCAGCCCAGCCGTGTCATTCGAAATTTCGGGGTGCCGTAAGAGCGCCGTAAACTGTGATTGACCGAGCCGGCGCTGCCAACCAGGACCCTGCGCACATCCGGACACATAGAGATAGCGCTCGGCCCGGGTCAGCGCCGTATAGAATAGCCGCGCTTCCTCCTGTCGCGTGGACTGGTAAGAACCGCGCGCGATAGCGTTCTGAAGGAGGTTGGTAGGGAGCCAGCCATTATACGTCCTTCGCCTTTTCGGGAATCGAGTGTTCTCAACATCAACAATGAATACAACGGGAAATTCCAGCCCCTTCATTTTATGAACTGTGGAGACTGTAACAGCGTCGGGGCGTTGAGAAATTTCATAGCTAGACGAGTCGTATCCCTGGTCGGCTACAACTTGAAGGAAATTCAGAATCTCGTGGAAACGGCCCGTGGTATCCACGCTCATATACACAGTTTCAACGTCCTGCAAAATTTTGCTGAAGACGCCGATATCCTGCATTACCTCGGCTTGGAAATCAACTTCCCGTATTCCAAACGCTTCCAAGAGGTCATAGACAAGTTGTTGTGGGTATATTCTCTGGCGTGCGAGCCCTCGAACCACGGGAGCATGGATGCGGCGAGCCCAGTTCGATAGGACGCGAGCAATGGCATTGAAATTAGCGCGAGGGAAAGCTGGTAGAATCTCAGCGCGATAGTGTGCATCCAACTGGTTTCGATCCGGGTTCCCATTGCGGAGCAACTCAAATGTGCTTCTCAACGTAGCAACTTCCAGCCGATCAAAGAGTCCGCCGCCAGCTTCCAAGCTATATCTTATGCCAGCATTGCTCAGAGCATTAGTGAAGGCGAAATGGCGTGGCGGGTTTCCATTGGGCTCATTTTGACGCGTGGAGCGCATGAGAATAGCAAAATCCGCCGGAGTAAGTCCCCTGCGGGTGCCGTCTGCTTCTACATAAAGCGTTCCGAGCAAAGCATTGATGCGTTGTACGACCCAGTTTGCTTCGTCCTCCCGAGTAGCGAACCATAGAACGCGAAAATCGCGGGGGTTGGCTCTATCGATGGCACGAGGGTTCTTAACAATACGCTCCGCCCCCAATTCTGCGGCTGCGAAAGCATCCGCAGCGGTCACAATTGCCGGGGTGCTCCGATAGTTCACGTTCAGAGTATGGCGGGAAGCGGCAGGATATCTCCTGTCAAATTCGATGATCCGCGTAACGTCGGCGCCTCGCCAACCGTAGATAGATTGGTCGTCGTCGCCAACCACGAAAAGCGTTTGCGATCGTTGGTGCAACAAGGTAATTAGGCGTTCTTGAATTGGATTGATGTCCTGATATTCGTCAACCAGTAAATGTCTCAGTTGCTCTGTTGCTTCGATGGCGCCGGGATCCCCGCGGTCAAGGCGGTCAACGACCAAGCGCTGCATAAGCGAGAAATCAATAAACTCGTCGTGGTCGAGCGAGGTCGAAAGTGCATCCAAGACGGCGCTCAAATCTGCGTCGAGCTGCAGAACGTCAGCAGGGTTAATCAGTTCTTCATTCATCATAACCCAAGCGCGACAAACTTCCTGTATAGTGGCAAAATATCCTGTGTTTCTTGCATTTCTCAAGTGATGGATGCCAAGTTGCGGGTATCGCGAAACCAAATACAAGGTTAATCTGTTTTCGTCGAGAACTTCAAATTGCCTGTGTCGAGCATCAATGTTTCCGAGTAGAAACTGGCAATACCCATGGATAGTGCCTATGAACATTCGGCCAAGGGCATTTTCATCGAGCTCTGCAGTTCTTAAGGCCGATGAGACGCGTAGTTTAATCGAGTCGGCAGCTTTTTCGGTAAAAGTAAATGCCACGATTGATTCTGCTGGTGCACCGCTCGCCAGTAGCCATGCTATTCTGTAGGCGAGGGTTCGTGACTTTCCCGAGCCTGCGCAGGCCAAGGTCAATACCTCGTTCGCGGGATCGCTTGCGGCGGCGCACTGCTCCGGGTTTAAGTGGTCAAGGAGGACTTGGTCAATGGGAGGCATTAAGCTTCTCTCTGTTTGAGTAGCGCTTTCAGCTGCTTGGCATGACGGCGAGCAAAGGCTGGCGGAAACGCGTTGCCAATCATCTGTGCGGCCGGATAGCGACCGCGGGCTAGACTAAATCCGTAAGTGGCGGGGAAGCCCTGCAGTAGAGCCGCTTCCCTGAGAGTGATTGCACGATTTTGATCGGGGTGAAGGAAACGCCCCTTCGATGGGTTGATGCATCCGCCAGTAATGGTTGGTGCGGTTTGCCCCCACGCCATGCGCCCATAGATGTCTGCGAACCCATCACACTTCTTGTGACACTCCAACTGGTCTTCCTGGGGAAGATCGGTTCTGCTTCCGCCGTTCTTTGGAATTTTTGCAATAAGCTCAAGCACTTTCGTGGAGTGTTGAGGCTGATAGTCGTGGAGTGCGTCTCCAGATTTTCCCGGTGGTGGAAGCTTTGCAATCGTTCCGCGAACGGTTCGCTTTCTGCGTAGTGGTTGGGCGAACGTTACTTTCCCATCTCGCGAGGCGAGCAGAATCATTCTGCGTCGGCGTTGAGGGACGCCAAAGTCCTCCGCGTTCAGGACAGCGGCAGAAAAGTCATATTTCAGCTTCCGCAGAGCTTCGCCAAACGTCTTCAGGCGAGGATCATCGTAGAGCCCCGGGACATTTTCCATCATAATGGCCCTCGGCTTCAGAACTCGGACGAACCGAAGGAAGTCGAACACCAAGTCATTCAGCGGATCTTCGACGACGCGCCCGCCATTATAAGTGCGAAGGGTCGAAAATCCCTGGCATGGAGGGCAGCCAGCAAGAAGATCAAGCTCACCTGGCCGAAGGCCAAGCTCCTTCATTATTTTTGTGGGCTTCATCTTTTTGATGTCGCCGCGAAAGAGTTTCGTGTCTGGATGATTTTTCGCGTATGTTTCGGTTGCCAAAGGGTCGAGGTCTATCGCGGCCACCACCGAGAAACCCGCCTGTTGAAGGCCGAGGGAGAGCCCTCCGCATCCGCAAAAAAGGTCAATTGCCAACAACTTCCGGCGCGCCACCATACTCACCACCGCAGCAGGCTCCGTCAAGACATGTAGAGAACCATAGTGGGTGCTGGTTGCAATTGCCAGGCTCAAGCTCGTCCAATTGCGCCCTAAAGGAAGAGGGCCGCGGGTTTCATCGGGGTTGGTGTTCTACAGTGGCTCTACCACACCTTCCCGCTCAGCTTCCGCGACGTCGAGGTGCTCCTGGCCGAGCGTGGCATGGTAGTCAGCTACGAAACCGTCCGGTGCTGGTACTGCAAGTTCGTCCAGAGCTTCGCCAATCGGGTGCGTCGCCAGCGTCCACGACCCGGCGATCGCTGGCACTTGGAGGAGGTGTAGTAGCCGCCCAAAGTTCTGGAATCCAAGGGCTCTCGCCCTTAGCGGAAGGGGCCCGAGGGAAGCGCCGCCTCCCTCGCTCATGGGCCGTTCCGCATCCCCACGCCCCATCCTCCCCATCTGCGCCCATCTCCGCACCCGGCGCGAGCGTTACCGTTCCCGTCGTTCAGCCATGGAGGTCTTCCATGAATGGCGACACGTTCAACATGGATGTCCGCAAGTTCCTCAAGGCGATGGGCGTCACCTCGCAATGCGAGATCAAGCACGCCGTGCAGAACGCGTTGGTGGCCGGGAAGCTGAAGGGGAACGAGCGGCTGTCGGCCAAGGTGGTGCCGACGGTCGACGGGCTCGACCTCGCGCACGAGGTCAAGGGCGAGATCGCCTTGCAATAGGATATCCCGATTCCGCCGCGGACCCCACTGGGTTCACCGCTATTGAGATTTTTGTCTCCATATGATAGGAATATATGCTGTATCTGCCACGGAGTCCTCCCATGCCCAGCGATCTGTACGAACAGCAGCATACCCGCCGCCCCCGATCCGACGATGTCGCCCGCAAGGAGAAGGAGTTCGAGAGCCGCACGGTCGAACTGCCGCCGGACATCGGCGGCAACGACATCCTGCACGAGCCGCCGAAGCCACGCTCGGGGCGGCTGGTGCCGGGGTCGCAGTTCTCGGAGGAGCAGTGGGAACGGGCGGCCTACATGATCGCCGCCGGCTGCGCCATGATGCAGGTGGCGAAGACCATGGGCGCCAGCCGCGCCACCATCTGGCGGGCGTACACCACCTCGGCGGATTTCCGCGAGCGCATCTGGTGGGAGCGTCAGCACCTCATCCGCGAGTCGAAGGCGCGCATCCGCTCGCTGCGCAACATGGTGGCGACTCAGCTCGAACACGCGGTGAACCGCGGCGACATGACGACGGTGCGCTGGCTGGCCCGACAGCTCGGCGTGGTTGAGCGGGAGAAGGACGAGGATCCGGCCGCCTTCCGCGGCGAGTTCGCGCCCAGCCCGGAGGACGTTGCCCGCTTCGCCGCCATGCCCGAGGAGGAGCGGCCCTACGGCTACCCGTTCTTCCCGCCCGACGCCACCATCCAGCCGCTGCCGATCGAGAACCTGCCATGAAACACACGATGAAAACGTGTTTCATCGTGTTTCAAGGTGTTTCATCTCGCCCCTTGGACAGCCCCTCAGAGTCCCGGGATCCAAGGCCTCCGCCCTTGGCGGAGGGGGCGGGGGGGCTCTCGGCGGGGCCTTTGGACCCGCCTGCCGCCAGCGCTGGCTTTGCCAGCGCGAGAGGCGGCGCCTCCCCCGCTCATGGACCTTCCGCGCCCCCACACCCCCATCTGCGCCCACCTCCGCACCCGGCGCGAGCGTTACCATCCCCGTCGTTCAGCCATGGAGGTCTCCCATGAACGAAGACACCTTCAACATGGATGTCCGCAAGTTCCTCAAGGCGGTGGGCGTCACCTCGCAACGCGAGATCGAGCACGCCGTGCAGAACGCGATGGCGGCCGGGAAGCTGAAAGGGAACGAGCGGCTGTCGGCCAAGGTGGTGCTGACGGTCGACGGGCTCGACCTCACGCACGAGATCAAGGGCGAGATCGCCTTGGAATAGGGCCGCTTCGGCTCCGTCGCGGATCCGGTGCGCTACGGCCGGCGCTTTGCGTGATCCGCCGCGGCCTTCCCCCGGTCGGTGGCGTCATCGCGGTGGCCGGCGCGGTAGAGCGCTTCCGATTCGCGCGCCGTCGGCGGGGTGCCGAACAGGGCGACGTTGCGCTCGGAGATGATGCCTCCCGTGCGGTCCTCGTCGCCGGCGGAGACGTCGTCATCGGCCGCTTCGTCGGCCTCCCGGTCGTCGCCCATGCCGGCCGAAGGACGGCCGACGGCACCGGTGCCCATGCCGAGCACGCCGGTGACGCTGCCTTCCTGGGCGCCCACATGCGGGCCGCCGCCGGCTTGCGCGCCGCCGGTGCCGGGGATCACCGGGGTGGCCGGGCCGCCGGCCGCGGTCGGGTTGATGCCCCTCCGGTCGGGCATGGGTTTTTCGTCCGGCGGGTCGCGGACGATGCGGTTGCGGTCCCGGTTCGGGTCGCGCCGGTCCTCGCTGCGGTCCTCGCTGCTCATGGGGTGGCCTCCCTGTCCGTCGTTCGGTGACGCTTTCTCGTTACCGGCCTCAACAGAAGGGGGAGGCGGGTGTCCCGACATTCAAGAACGGGCGAAGGTTCAGGCGTTCAGGTTCCGCCAGGCGGCCACGGTCAGGCGCAGGTCGAGGCGCCGGTCCTCCTCACCGCGCGGCGCGATGTCCCAGGCCCAGGTCAGGTCGGGCGGGGGCAGGGGGACGCCCCACAGCGACTCGTTATGCGCCACCGGGCGGCCGTGCTCCAGCCAATGGCGCTCGGTGTCGGTGAACAGCGCGGCGACGTCGGCGCAGCCCCGCAGCCACTCCAGGTGGGCGGTCACCAGCGCCCGGGCGAAGGCGGCGCGCGGCGCCTCGCCGACGCCGCGCCGCTCCAGCGCCTCCAGCGGCAGCAGGGGAAGCTGCGAGAGCAGGTTGCAGGACACCGCGAAGTCGAACCGGCCCAGATCGGGTGGAATGGGGTCCGGCGGGGCGGGGGAGAGGACGCCGTCCGCCCCGCGGTCCTCCATGCGATCCAGCGCGCCGGTCAGGTCGATTTCGGCCAGCGTGACGTTGCCGAATCGCCGCGCCTGCCGGCGCACGGCGCGGGGGTGGACCAGGTCGGCCAGCACCACCGCGTCGAAGCGGGCGGCCAGCTCGGCCAGCGGCACCTCGATCAGCCGGCCGGAGCCGGCGATCAGCGCGCGGCCGGGGGCGGCCTGCGCGGCGGCGTCCAGGACGAATCGGCGGGCGGCCTCGACGTGCGGGGTCCAGGCCCGGCGCTGGCGGCGGTGCCGGGCGCCCAGCGCCACCGCCTTCGCCACGTACCCCAGGCGGCGCGCGGTGCGGGAGGCGGGGGTGGTCAGGTATTCCCACAGCTCACGCAGCATGCCGACCGTCTTACTTGACCTGGAACGGCAGCAGGGTACCTATGGCCCCATGGGTGAGATCAAGCGGAAAGCGGCCCTGGTCACCGGGGCGGGAAAGCGGATCGGCCGGGCCATAGCGCTCGACCTGGCGGCGCAGGGCTGGGCGGTGGGGGTGCACTACCACCGCTCCCGCGGCGAGGCCGAGGCCGTGGTGGCGGAGATCGAACGTGCCGGCGGACGCGCCGCCGCCGTGCCGGCCGACCTCGGCGCCGAGGCGGAGGTGAAGCGCCTCGTGCCGCGGACGGTGGAGGCGCTGGGCACGCTGACGGTGCTGGTCAACAACGCGGCACCCTTCGTCCGCGACGAGGCCGACAGCGTGACGCGCGAGTCGTGGGACCTGCACATGGAGGCGGGCCTGCGCGCCCCCTTCGTGCTGATGCAGGCCTTCGCCCGGCAGTTGCCGGAGGACGATCACGGGGTGATCGTCAACCTGCTGGACCAGCGGGTGTGGAACCTCACCCCGCACTTCGTCTCCTACACGGTGGCGAAGACGGGGCTCTTGACGCTGACGCAGACCATGGCGCTGGCGCTGGCGCCGCGCATCCGCGTCAACGGCATCGGGCCGGGCCCGACCCTGCGCAACGAGCGCCAGTCCGAGGCGCAGTTCGCCGCGCAGTGCAACGCCACGCCCCTGAAGCGCGGGGCCACGCCGGAGGAGATCGCCGCCGCCGTCCGATTCCTGATCGCCGCCCCGGCGGTGACCGGCCAGATGATCGCGCTGGATGGCGGCGAGCACCTGGGCTGGGCGCAGGCCTCGCGCGGCTTCGTGCCCACGGAATAGCGCTCCCGCGCGGCCCGACGGTTATAGAACCTTTGTAAGAGATTTTAACTATGCGGGCCGGGCCGCATAGGTGTTGGGGAGCGGCCTTTTACACAGGTCATGACGGGGGCGCAAGGGGGCAATTCGCCCCGGTGACAATTTTGTGGCTAGGGATGCGGAACCCCACTTGACAAGAGAATTATTCTGCAAAATCAATCTCTTAGAAAAATTGCCCAAAAAATAGGCATCCAATGTGAACCCCTTGGGGCGCCTCGCTCCCCATCACCTATCGATGGGGTTATCGACACACTTATCCACAGAAACGGTGGATAGTCTTTCGGGCCGTATGAGTCGCATGTATTAACGCTTATGGGCAGGGGACGGTTGACCCCGAACGGCCCGTCGACGACATTCCAGGGCATGTCCGACGTGCCGACCGACACCCCCGAGACCGTTACCGAATCCGCGCCGCGCCCGCGCCGCCGCGCCTCCGATCTGGCGCGCGGGGTGGAGGTCATCCAGAGCTACCTGAAGACGCTCCCCCCCACGCCCGGCGTCTACCGGATGATCGCTGTCGACGGCTCGGTGCTGTACGTCGGCAAGGCGAGGAACCTGAAGCGGCGCGTCTTCAACTACACCCAGGTGGGCCGCCTGCCGATCCGCCTCCAGCGCATGGTGGCGGAGACCGAGACCATGGAGTTCGTCAACACCCACACCGAGGTGGAGGCGCTGCTCCTGGAATCGAACCTCATCAAGCGGCTGATGCCGCGCTACAACGTGCTGCTGCGCGACGACAAGTCGTTCCCCTACATCATGATCACCAAGGGGCACGACTACCCGCAGCTCCTGAAGCACCGCGGCAGCCGGTCGGCCGACGCGTACTATTTCGGACCGTTCGCCTCGGGTGCGGCGGTGACGCGCACCATCACCGCGCTGCAGCGCGCCTTCATGCTGCGCAACTGCGCCGACACGGTGTTCAACACCCGCACGCGCCCCTGCCTGCAGTACCAGATCAAGCGCTGCACCGCGCCTTGCGTCGGCCGCGTGACGCCCGAGGCGTACCAGGCCCAGGTGGAGCAGGCGCGCGCCTTCCTGTCCGGCAAGAGCCGCGACATCCAGGCCGAGCTGGCGCGGCAGATGATGCAGGCGTCCGAGGAGCTGAACTTCGAGACTGCGGCGCAGATCCGCGACCGCATCAAGGCGCTGACCGCCATCCAGGCGCACCAGGACATCAACATCGAGGGCGTGGTCGAGGACGCCGACGTCATCGCCGCCTACGCCGAGGGCGGGGCCACCTGCATCCAGGTGTTCTTCTTCCGTGGCGGCCGCAACTACGGCAACCGCGCCTACTTCCCCAGCCACGACAAGGTGCTTGAGGTGGAAGAGGTGCTGGCCGCCTTCATCGCGCAGTTCTACGACAACAAGGCCGCCCCGCCGCTGATCCTGGTCAGCCACGAGCTGCCGGAGTCGGAGCTGCTGACCGAGGCGCTGGCCCTGCGCGCCGGCCACAAGGTGGAGCTGATCGCGCCCAAGCGCGGCGACAAGCGCCGCATCCTCGACCACGCGCTGACCAACGCCCGCGAGGCGCACGGCCGCCGCCTGGCCGAGCACTCCTCCCAGGCGCGTCTGCTGGAGGGAGTGGCGGAGGTGTTCGGCCTGGACGGCCCGCCGCAGCGTATCGAGGTCTACGACAACAGCCATGTGCAGGGCGCCTTCGCCATCGGCGCGATGATCGTCGCCGGCCCGGACGGCTACATGAAGAACGCCTACCGTAAGTTCAACATCCGGTCCGAGGAGGCCGCCGGCGACGACTACGCCATGATGCGCGAGGTGTTCACCCGCCGATTCGGCCGGGCCCTGAAGGAGGACCCGGAGCGCGCCCGCGGCACCTGGCCCGACCTGGTGCTGATCGACGGCGGCCTGGGCCAGCTCGGCGTGGTGCGCGAGGTGATGGCGGATCTGGGCATCAACGACGTGCCGCTGGTCTCCATCGCCAAGGGGCCGGACCGCAACGCCGGGCGCGAGCATTTCTTCATGCCAGACCGCGCGCCGTTCCAGATGGAGGCGCGCGACCCGGTGCTGTACTTCCTGCAGCGGCTGCGCGACGAGGCGCACCGCTTCGCCATCGGCACCCACCGGGCCAGGCGCGCCAAGGCGATCACCAAATCGCCCATCGACGAGATCCCCGGCATCGGCCCGGCGCGCAAGAAGGCGCTGCTGCACCATTTCGGCAGCGGCAAGGCGGTTTCCCGCGCCGGGCTCGCCGATCTGGAGGCAGTGGAGGGAATCAATCGTACCGTTGCGAAAAAGATCTACGATCATTTCCATCCGGACGGCTAGTATGACGGGCCCTCACGCGCCGCCTCAACAACCCCGTGCCATGCTGACCAGTCTGCCCAATCTGCTGACGCTCTCGCGAATCGCGATCATCCCGCCGGTGGTGGGACTCTTCTACGTGCCGGAGGCGTGGGCGGCGTGGACGGGCTGCGGTCTGTTCGCCGCGGCCTGCATCACCGACTATGTCGACGGCTACCTGGCCCGCGCGTGGGAGCAGGAGTCGGTGATCGGCAAGTTCCTCGACCCCATCGCCGACAAGCTGCTGGTGGCGGCGGTGCTGATCATGCTGGTGGCGTTCGACCGGTTGACCGGCGTCTCGGTGCTGGCGGCGGTGGTGATCCTGCTGCGCGAGGTGCTGGTGTCGGGCCTGCGCGAATACCTCGCCGGCCTCAACGTCGGCGTGCCGGTCACCCGGCTCGCCAAGTGGAAGACGGCCATCCAGATGGTCGCCATCGGCTTCCTGATCGTCGGCGACTACGGCCCGGCCTCGGTGCCCTCGACCGCCATCGGCACGGTGGGTCTGTGGGTGGCGGCCATCCTCACCTTCGTGACGGGCTGGGACTACACGCGCGTCGGCCTGCACCACATGATGGCCGTCCCGCCGCGCCACTCCGCCCCGCGCGCCACCAAGACGGCTCATTCAGCATGAAGATCTTCGGTTTGACGGGGTGGAGCGGCAGCGGCAAGACCACCCTGATCGTGAAGCTGCTGCCGGCGCTGATCGCGCGCGGCCTGCGGGTGTCGACGCTGAAGCACGCGCACAAGGGCTTCGACATCGACCATCCCGGCAAGGACAGCTACAACCACCGCCTGGCCGGCGCCACCGAGGTGCTGGTCAGCTCGCCCAAGCGCTGGGCCATCATGCACGAGCTGCGCGACGAGCCCGAGCCCACCCTGGCCGAGCTGCTGGTCAAGGTCTCCCCGGTGGACCTGCTGCTGATCGAGGGCTTCAAGCGCGACCGCCACCCGAAGCTGGAGGTGTGGCGCCGCTCGGTCGGCAAGCCGCTGATCGCCGTGGACGACCCGACCATCGTCGCCATTGCCAGCGACGGCCCGGTGCCCGAGGCCACCGTCCCCGTCTTCGACCTGGATGACGCCGAGGGCATCGCCGCGCTGATCCTCGACCGCGCGGTGCCGGCGGAGCGCTGAGCCGGGTCGAGGAAGAGGCTGGCGGGAGGGCTCCGCCTGTCTATGCCATCGAAGCCCTCTCATTTGGTGGAGAGGGCTTGCATGGTTGTGCGTGCGGCGTGTTCGATATGCTCGTTGTATGCCTCGCGAGTGCGGACCGCGTCGCGAGCACATAGGGCATCGTAAATGGCGCGCACCTCTCTTACCGTGTTTGGAAGCCGCCCCGGTTCGGCCAGCGACACGCCACGCAGCAACTGAATGCGGTTGTGCAGCGCCTTGAGGATCTGTGCCATGGTCGGATTGCCGCAGCCCATGATCAGCGTATCGTAGAAACGCGTTTTCGCCGACTGAATGCGTGAAGGTACCCATTCGCTGGCGGCCGCTTCGAACGCGGCCATGGCGTCGGCGAGTTCCTGCCACTGGGCCTCGCTTGCGTGCGTGATGAACTCCGCCGCCGCCAAGCTCTCCAGCGCTCCTCGCACTTGATAGATCTGCCGGGCATCCTCGGCCGAGAGCGTCACGACCTCAAGTCCCCGCTGCGGCACGTTGCGCACCAGCCCCTCGGCTTCAAGCTGACGCAGGGCTTCTCGTAGAATCGGCCGGCTGACCTGAAGCGTATCGCACAGCTCGCGCTCGATCAGTCGCTCGCCCGGTGAATAGCGCCCATCAGCGATCGCTGCGCGGAGCAGGTCGATGACCTGCTGGCGTAGCGGGGCGGCAACCCGGACGATATTTATGGAAGAATTCAACATAAAATTTCCCACTCTGTCAGACGATATGCTGGTCTGCTTGCGTTAGCATACCGCTTTCGGTTAGTGTCTGCACCAACGGCAACCGGGGTCCTCCGGCCTTAGCCAGTTACCCGACACTACCACCACCTTGCACTCAGGAGACAGGCGTGCAGCGGACCGCACAGGCGAGCGCGTTGAAGAGCGCCGACAATCCGGTTACCGAGCCCGGTCCCGCCCAGCAGAAGCGCCGCGAGCGGATCATCCAGGTCGGCACTCTCATCATCTTGCTTGCTATTTGGGAGTTCGCGGCGCGTGACGCGAACAAGCTCCTTGTCGCGGTGCCGAGCGACATCGCCGTTGCCACGTGGGAGTTGATGGTCAGCGGCGAACTGTTCTGGGCCACGCTCGACAGCATGTCGACCTTCGTCCTGGGCTTCTTCGTTGCGTCGGTGCTGGGCATTGCGATCGGGTTTGCCATGGGCACCAACCGCACGGTCGAGGTGATCCTCGACCCCTATATCAACGCGCTCTACGCCATGCCCCTGGTTGCCTTGATTCCGATCCTCATGCTGTGGGTCGGCATCGGCTTCCTGGCCAAGATCACGATCATCATTCTGTTCGCGGTCTTCCCGGTCATCATCAACACGGTCACCGGCGTCAAGAACGTTGATAAACACTACCTGGATATCGGTAAGGCGTTCATGGCCTCGAGGGCCATGGTCTACCGCAAGATCATCGCGCCGTACGCCCTGCCGTTCGTGGCGAGCGGCCTGCGCATCGCGCTTGGCCGCGGAATCATTGCCATGATCGTGGCCGAGTTCCTGACGTCGATCTCCGGACTCGGCGGTCTCATCATCAACTACACGAACGCGTTCGAGACGGCCAAGGCATTCGCCCCCGTGCTGGTGGTCGCCCTGCTCGCCAACGCGCTCACGCTGCTCGTTCAGAGGGTCGAAGAGCGGTTCGGCCGCTGGCGTCGCCGCTGACCGATTCTGCGCCGCTTTTAACATGACATGACACCGATGGAAGGAAGAGAGACGATGCGTATGATTTGCCGGTCGCTGAAGGCTACCCTGCTGGCGGGCGCCGTCACCGCCACCCTGAGCACCGCCGCGTTCGCCGCCGACACGCTCAAGATCGGCATGCCTGCCAAGATGTTCCTGAACCTGGTCGAGTTCGTCGCTCAGGAAAAGGGCTTCTACGACAAGAACGGTCTCTCGGTCGAGCTGGTGCACATCGCAGACAGCTCCATTCCCGTGCGCTCCCTGATCGCCGGCGAACTGGATATCAGCCAGGCCGGCATGTCCGAGACTCTGGCCGCCATCGACAAGGGCGCGGAGTTGAAGACGATCGGCGGCGTCCACACCGGCCTGCATTATGCGTTCTATGTAAACACCGGCTCGGGGATCAAGGACGTCACGGATCTTCCCGGCAAGAAGGTCGGAATCTCCTCTCCGGGATCACTGCCGCACGTGGTGATCACCGCTCTGATGCGTCAGGCCGGCATGACCGACGCGCAGATCAACTCCGTGCAGTGGGTCTCCCTCAAGGGGTCGTCGGCCCGGATCAACGGCATTCTCTCCGGGACCATCGATGCCACCGTGTCCAATTACGACCCGAAGGCTGCGCACGATAAGAATTCCAAAATCCTGTTCGTCGTCTCCAAGAAGCTGCCGGCCTACGTGATGACGCCATGGGATGTCAGCAATCAGGCCATCGCGAAGAACCGCGATGTCCTGAAGCGCTTCGTCAAGGCCGAGCTGGAAGCCACGCGCTGGATCTTCGATAACGAAAAGGCTGCGCTCGACGTTGCGAAGAAGCACTTCGACTACAACGACGAGCAGCTTGCGGAGTTCTACGAGTTCTACAAGGTCGGTGGAATCTGGAACCCGAACGGCACGGTGACCGCGGAGCAGGCCAAGTACATGCAGGACCTGAACGTCAAGGGCAACCTGCAGAAGGCCGTGCACCCGTCCGACAAGGTGCTCGATACCAGCATCGTCCAGGAGGTCCTGGCCGAGATCGGCCAGTACAAGCAGCCATAGCACGACTCCGGGGCCGGCGATCGCGGCTGGCCCCATCTTCCTCAGATCTGGATACCGCTCCATGCCGAAGCTCACTGTGCGCAATCTGACCAAGCGTTTCCCGGTTTCCGACGGGCCGGCGATGCTGGCGCTCGACGGGATCAACCTGGATGTCGAAGAGGGTGAGTTCATCGCCTTTGTGGGACCGAGCGGATGCGGCAAGACCACGCTGCTGCGCATCATCCAAGGCCTGGAGACGGCGACGAGCGGGGAAATTCGGATCGACGGGAAGCCGGTTCGCGGTCCGGGTCACGACCGCGGGTTCGTCTTCCAGCAGTATGGGCTCCTTCCCTGGCTGACCGCTTCCCAGAACATAGGCTTTGCCTTGGAAGCGAAGGGCGTGCCGACGCGTCGGCACGGTGAGATCGCGGAGCGTGTGCTGGCAACGGTCGGGCTGACGGGGTTCGGCGACCGCTATCCGCACCAGCTCTCGGGCGGCATGCAGCAGCGTGTCGGCATCGCGCGCTCCCTGGCGATCGAGCCGGACATCATGCTTCTGGACGAGCCGTTCGGCGCGCTCGACGCACTGACCCGCGAGATCCTGCAGAACGAGATGCTCGGGCTCACCGAGCGCATGGGCAAGACGGTCCTCTTCGTGACGCACAGCGTGGACGAGGCCGTTTGCCTTGCGGATCGGGTGGTGGTCATGTCGCCGCGCCCGGGCCGCATCCGGGAGATCGTGCCGATCGACATCCCGCGGCCGCGCGCGCGGCTCGGCGACGCCCTGCGCGACACGCCTGAGTATTCGGCCAAGCGCCATCTCCTGTGGACCCAGTTGATGGAACTGGTCTGACCCCCCTCTCCCAAGCAAGGAGACACCATCGTGCCAGTCGTCCAGGACGATCACGAGTGGCAGTACAACCCGCGCGAGTCCGTTCCCGAGTTCGCGCGCTACGCCGAGCGCGCGTCGGATCGGAGCCGGAAGGCGAGAAGCAACCGCGCCGGCCGTTATGATATCGCGTATGGCAGGAGCAAGCTCTCGACGCTCGACGTTTTTCCGGCCGAGGCGTCGGACGCTCCCATCCACGTGTTCCTCCACGGCGGCTATTGGCGTGGCCGGGACAAGTCCGATTACAGCTACGTGGCCGATGCGCTCGTCCCGCACGGCATTACCACCGTAGTGATGAACTACGACCTGTGCCCCGGAGCCACGCTGCCCGAGATCGTCGCGCAGACGCGGGATGGATTGCGCTGGGTTTACCAGCATGCGGCAGACCTCGGGGGGAATCCCGAACGCATCACCGCGTCGGGACATTCCGCGGGAGCCCATCTGCTCGCCATGGCCCTGGCGGACGATGCCGGCGAGGCGCGGCTATCCGACGCGCTGCTCAAGCGCGTCGTGCTGATCAGCGGGATCTACGAGTTGGAGCCGGTGCTGGGAATTTCGGTCAACGAGACGATCGGGCTCCGGCCGGAGATGGTGGACGGGGTCAGCCCGATGCGTCACCCTCCTGCCGTCACCATGCCCCTCGATATCGTCGTCGGCGCCGGCGAGACGCCGTCATGGGTACGGCAGTCGCGCGATTTTGCCGAGCTGTGCCGCGGTCGGGGCTCGGTCTGCACCTATCACGAGATCCCCGGCCAGGATCATTTCTCGATCATGACGCTGATGGAGACGCCGGATGGCGTGCTGTCGCGGTTGATCCTGAAAGCAGCGGGACTGTCGGCATGATCGTCATTGATGAGACGGCCGCTCGCCGTCTGGTATCCCCGCGCGATGCGATCGACGCCATGGACATGGCGTTCCGGGAGGTCTCCCGCGATCGGGCGCGTAACTACCCGGTCGTGCGTGAACGCCTGCTGCCCGGGCATGACGTCTACGGCATCAAATCGGGCGCCGATCTCGCGGTCGGCCTGCTCGGCCTCAAGATCGGCGGGTATTGGACGGAGAACCGTCGGCGCGGCCTGACCAACCACCAGTCGACTACCGTGCTGACCGATCCGGAAACCGGCTGCCCCTCCGCGCTGGTCAGTTCCAACTATCTCACGGGGGTGCGGACGGCCGCCGCCTGCGCCATCGGCATCCGGGAGCTGGCGCGCAAGGATGCGCACGTCCTGGGGATCATCGGCACCGGAGCCCAGGCGCGTTTCCAGATCGACGCCGCTCTGCTCGTGGGGAACTTCGACAGGATCCTCGTGGCGAACCGCGATCGGGAGCGCGCGGTGCGTTTCGCCGACACGCTCGAATGCGCAGCGACCATCGATGTGGTCGACATCGAGGACGCGGCCCGGAGCGCCGACGTGCTGATCACGGTGACGCCGGCACGGGAACCCGTCGTGCGCGCTGCCTGGATCCGGCCCGGCACGCACATCTGTGCCATGGGCGCCGACACGGTCGGTAAGCAGGAACTCGACACCGACCTGGTGCTGGGCGCCTCGCTCTGGGTAGACGACTGGGCGCAGGCGTCCACCATCGGCGAGTGCCAGCACGCGGCGAAACAGGGACTGACCCGGGAGAGCATCCGCGGCACGCTCTGCGATGTGCTTGAGGGCAAGGCCGTGCACCGGACGCGCGACGACGAGATCACCATCTTCGACTCCACCGGCATGGCGATCCAGGACTTGGCGATCGCGGCCTGGGCCGTTCGAGCGGCCGAAGCCGCTGGGAATGGGGCCGTTCACCGGATCGATCTCGCGCGCTGACGGACCGCGCAGCCGCATCGAAGGGGCCCGATGCCCTGCAATCATTCTGAGGCGAACATGCAGTTAAAGAATATCCGGATAGCCGGGAAAATTCTTGGCATCGTCGTAATACTCGGCGCCGTGTCGGTGGGGCTTGCCTTGGTGAGCGGCTACGGCCTCTCCATGCTCAGCTCCGAGTTGGGGCGGGTCGAAGGTGCCGGCCATGAAGCGGCGCAAGGCGCACGACTCAACCGCTACCTTGTCGAATTGAGCCGCGCCGAATACCAGATTGCGGCCAATCCGGTCAGCGTTGAGAAGATCGAAGCGGTCATCACCGACCGGAAGGCGGGGGTGCGTGCGCATCTGGATCGCGCACTGGAAAGCGCCGATGACCGTCAGAAAGCGATGCTGGAGGAAATTGGCCGGGAGTATGCAGAATACGCCCGGCACGTCGAGGGAACGGTTCAGGCGGCGAAGCAGCATGTGGACCATGGCATCACCTTTGCCCGACGGGAGGTCCTGAACAACGTCACGGGCAGCCAGGAACTGGTTGAGAAGCTCATCGGCGCCGTGCAGGACTACAACGAATACACGGTAGAGAAGACGGCGCGGATCTCCGGAGAAGCGTCGTCGCTGGCGGCGTCGCTGGAGTGGCTGATGATCGGAGTGGCGCTCTTCGGCATCGTCGTCAGCGTCGCGATCGGGCGCGTCCTCTCCAACCGCGGTATCGTCGATCCGCTCCGCAGGGCGGTCACGTGCCTGCGCCACCTTGCTGATGGCGACCTGTCGGTGGACATCTTCGGCGCCGATCGCAAGGACGAGGTCGGCGACATCGCGCGGACCATGGCGGTGTTCAAGGAGAACGCGCTCGACCGACGGCGCATCCAGGCCGAGCAGGAGGCGGAAGCCCAGGGCAAGCTGGCCCGTGCCGAGGAGGTCAGCGAGTTGATCCGCCGGTTCGATCGCGAGGTGAGCGACGTCCTGCACGTCGTGAGCGCGGCATCCGCCGAACTGGAGGCGACGGCCCATTCCCTGTCCGGGTCGGCTGAGGAGATGTCGGATCAGACGATCGCCGTCGGCAGCGCGGCAGAGCAGACCGCCGCCAACGTGCGGACGGTCGCCGCCGCGACGGAGGAGCTGACGACGACCGTGCAGGAGGTCTCGCGGCGGATGAACGAGGCTCGAACCTGCGCCGACGCCGCCTCGCGCGAGGCCGAGCAGGCGCAGGCTCAGGTCCGGGCGTTGACCGAGTCCGGTCAGAAGATCAGCGAGGTGATCGACCTCATCCAGGACATCGCCAGCCAGACCAATCTGCTTGCCCTCAACGCCACCATCGAGGCGGCGCGTGCCGGTGAAGCCGGCAAGGGCTTCGCCGTGGTGGCGTCCGAGGTCAAGCAGCTCGCCACCCAGACCGCGCAGGCGACCGATGAGATCCGCGGGCAGGTCGGCACCATGCAGGGAACGATCGGCGCCGCCGTCGCGGCGATCCAGTCGATTGCGACGGTGATCTACCGGCTGAACGAGATGGCGACCATGGTGGCTGCAGCCGTCGAGCAGCAAGGAGCGGCCACCGCCGAAATCGGCCGGAACGCCATCCAGGCTGCGCATGGCACGGCCGAGGTGACCGGCAACATTGCCGGGATTCGGCACGTGGCTCAATCGACGGCGGCCGGATCGGGTAAGGTTCTGCAATCCGCGAGGGAGGTGGCGGGGCGGACCGTGACCTTGAAGAGCAGCATCGATGCCTTCATCGCAGAGGTCAAAGCAGCGTAAGGCAGTCCTGGGATGTGGCCTTGATGCGCAAACCGCAGCGGAGGCCACCGTCCAGCTCCCTGAGCGAGCAGTCCGGCGATCTTTCGGCAAGCCTCCATGGTCGTTAGCCTGCTATTGTCTGCGAACAACCCCACGGTCGGGAGTCCTGTTTCCCCCATGAGCGACATCTCCGAAACCCGCGCCGCGCTGGGGCGCGACATCCTGGTCATGGCGCTGGTCGGGATCGCCCATTTCTCCAGCCACTTCTTCCAGCTGGCGCTGGCGCCGCTGTTCCCGCACCTGCGTGACGCCTTCGACGTGAGCTACGCGACGCTGGGCTCGGTGGCGACGACCTTCTACCTGGCCTCGGGTATCTGCCAGGCCTTCGCCGGCATTCTCGTCGACCGCTACGGCGCACGGCCGATGCTCCTCGGCGGCATCGCCACCATGGCGACGTGCATCGGGCTCTCCGGAGTGGTGTCGGAGTTCTGGATGCTCTACCCGCTGGCGGTGCTCGCCGGCATCGGAAACAGCGTGTTCCATCCGGCTGATTTCTCGCTGCTGTCGAGCCAGGTGTCGAAGCCGCGGCTGGGCCGCGCATATGGCGTGCACGCCTTCTCGGGCACGGCCGGTTACGCCGTGGCGCCGCTGCTGATCGGCGGCATCGCCGCCGCCTTCGACTGGCGCACGGCGCTGATCGCGGCCGGGCTGCTCGGGTGGGGGGTGGTCGTGCTGCTGGTGCGCTTCGGCCACGAGCTTGCCGGCGACGTCGTTCCCGTGCAGCGTACGGAGGCGGCCCTCCCGATCTCCTATGCCCGCCTCATCGCCACGCCGGCGATCATGATGGGGTTCACCTACTTCCTGCTCACCGCGGCGGCGGGCATCGGCTTCCAGACCTTCTCGACGGCGTCGCTGGTGGAACTGTACGGCGTTCCGCTGAACGTGGCGGTGTCGGCACTCACCGCGTACCTCGGCGCCTCGGCGGCCGGCATCCTTCTGGGAGGCGTCCTCGCCGACCGGACGGACCGCTACGCCCTGGTGGCGACCCTCGGATTGGGCACCTGCGCCACGCTGATGCTGGTCGTGGCGAGCGGCTGGCTGTCCTTCGCCGCCGTCATCGCAGCCGTGGCCATGGCCGGCTTGGCGCAGGGGATCACGGCGCCGTCGCGGGACATCCTGATCAAGGGCGTCACGCCCAAGGGGGCGACCGGCAAGGTGTTTGGCTTCGTCTATTCGGGCCTGGATGCCGGATCGACACTGGCGCCGGTGATGTTCGGCTTCCTCCTCGACCACCACGCAACCACGTTGGTGTTCGCCGTGATTGGCGCCCTCTTTGCAGCGGCGATCCTGTCGGTGCTTTCGGTGGCCAGGCGGGAAGCCGCGATGGATTAGGCCGGGGCAGCCGTCCCTGCAGGATGCTCACCGGCATTTGCTCAGGAAAACTCAAGCCAACACTTTAACTCTGTAATTTGCGTTAAATGCGCCCGCTCCAATCGCTTGGGGAGGATTTCCTGTAGTGATTAATTCCTCCAGATCCTCGCGGGTTTTACATGATGGGCGCAAGATGGCTCCCCCTGGATAGGCTGCTCTCGCCGATCATCCAGAAGGCATCGCCAATCAAAATGTGGGGAGGATTGCAGAATGCAGTGCAAATACGGACTGCTGACTGGCTGTTGTGCCGTCGCCCTTCTCTCTATCCTTGCCAGTGGTGCGCGGGCTGAATTTCGACCGGTCACCGAGAGTACCGCCGTCGATCTGACGGGCACCGTCTCGATGTCACACAAGCAGTGGTGGCCGGGCGGGCAGAAGCACCATCAGCCGATCATCGTTCCCTACGTCAAGCATGGTCCCGGGCCCTACGCCGCGGATCTCCTGATCGTGGACGAGAACACGGCCGCTCAGATCGACTGCCCGCCACACATGATGCCGCCGCAGGACAGCGGTCTCCCCAACGCGGGCTATTGGGGTTCCATGACCTGTGACAAGGTTCCCGTCTGGCAGTTCATGGGAGAGGTCGTCAAGGTTGACGGCCGCAGCATTCTCGACCAGGCGCCCAACGGCGTCAGCCCGGTCTACACGGTGGACATGCTCAAGCGGGTCGAGCAGGAACTCGGCCGCAGCTTCGGCCCGGGCGACGCCGTGCTGTACTGGAGCCGCTATGACGACCTGTATGACAAGCCGGGCGAAGCGGGCAACCGCCTTCTGGTCGACCCGATCGCGGAGAAGGCGCCCTCCTTTCCGGCTCCCAACTTCGACGCCCAGGACTATCTCGGCAGCAAGGGAGTCCGCACGGTGGCCCTGGACAGTCCGAGCATCGGGGCCTTCGGTCAGCCCGACTACGTGATGCGCGGGGTCGACAGCCTGTTCCAGACCCCCAAGGCCATCGAGAGCCACCTCGGCCTGTTCAAATACGGCGGGGTCGATGTCGAGGGTCTGATAAACTTCGACAAGGTGTCCAACGGCGCGCTGTTCATCGGTTTGCCGGTCAAGCACGTCAATTCGCCGACGGTGGAGACCCGGGCGGTTGCCATCACCGATCCGCAGCTCAGCCGCGAGCTGATCGCCTCGGTGAAGGCGCGCAAGGTGGTCGACCTGACCGTGCCCAATGCGATGGACACACCCGTGGCGTGGCCCGGCATCGGCGTCGGCTCCTATGCCTTCCCCTACCTGAGCGTCGATCCGTTCGTGTACTTCACCGGCCCGATCGCACCGTACTGGGTCAACACACACGTGGTGGATTCCCGGACGGGCACCCACATCTCCCCGCCTGCGCACTATGGTCCGCCGCCGGGCTTCGATGTCTCTCAGTACGATCAGCAGACGGCGGCGTGGCGCAGGGAGTTCGAGGACCGGTACGGCGCGCTCAAAAGCACCGACATGACCTCGGACAAGGTGCCGGTGCATTATCTGATGGGGCCGGCCCGCGTCGTCGACGTCCAGGATCTGGTCGGCACGACCAGCAAGTCGGACTGGCCCGCTTCGCCCAAGATCCCCCTCGACAAGGTCAAGGCCTACGAGCAGGCGACCGGCGAGATCAAGGCCGGCGAGGTGGTGATCTTCGCCACCGGCCACACCACGACGCACTTCCGGCCCCTGGAGCGCGGGCGCATGGACGACGTCCTGAAGGGGCCGCTCGACGGCAAATCGGAGGGATGGCCGGCACCGGTGCCGGAGGTCATCCAGTACCTCGCCGGCAAGGGGGTCAAGCACGTGGCGATCGACGCGCCCTCCATGGGCTCGGTCAACCCGAAGGAGGCGGCGATGACATATTGGGCCGGAGCAAACGCCGAGATGGTATTCTCGGAGTACCTGATCGGCGCGGCCCAGCTGCCGCCGACTGGGGCGTTCTACATCTTCCTCAACCCGAAGATTGAGAACAACCATGGCGGCCCCGGCCGAGCCATCGCCATCCTCCCCTACGGGCAGCCGCGACGGACCACGGTCATGAAGGAGTGATGCCGGCGAGCCGACACACGACACATTTGCCCCCACCCCTGACCCCTCCCCTGCGAAGCGGGGGCGTGTAGCCGGTGCCGCAGGCATCCGCGGCAAAGCCGCGGAAGGCGGAGCGCGGTCGCCCGACTTGCGGGCGACCGTGGAGGGGACCCGCGGCGAAGCCGGCGGGGAGGGTGGGGGCAAGCGTGTCAGGGCTTTCGCTCGAGTGACCGTGACCAACGGTCCGCTCAATGCGTGTGCCTGTGGTGGATATCCGGGTAGTGGGCGTGGGCATGGACCAGCGGTCTGTGAGCATGCGGATGGCTGTGCGGCTCCGGCCCTTCCCAGCCCTCGTGTTCGTGCTGGTGGTGCTCGTCATGGACGTGCCGGTGTTCATGCTCGATCGGTTCGTGCCGGTGCTTGTGCTCGTGCCGTTCGACAAGGTGAAGGTACAGCCCGATGCCCATGAGCACGGCCGCCGCCACAAACCGGCCTGTCACCGGCTCGCCGAACGCGAGGATCGCGACCGCAGCACCGGCGAAGGGGGCAAGTGAGAAGTATGCGCCGGTCCTCGCCGACCCCAGGTGCCGCAGCGCCAGGACGAACAGCGTGAGCGAGACTCCGTAGCCCAGGAAGCCGACCACCGCCGCCCCGAAGAGGGGACCGGCCGACGGCAGCGTGCCGCCGATGGACCAGGCGAGGACGACGTTCACCGCCCCGGCGACGGCGCCCTTGAACATGGCGATCTGGAGTGGGTCGGCGGACGACAGCTTCCGGGTCAGGTTGTTGTCGATGCCCCACGCCAGGCACGCCCCGGTGATGGCAATGGCGCCCCAGCCAATCCCTTCCGGACCACCGGTCCAGGACAGCAGCAGCGCCCCGGCGAGGATCGCCGCTGCCCCGAGGGCGATGCGCCGGTCGACGTTCTCGCGGAACACCACCCAGGCAATGCCCAGGGTGAAGAGGCCCTCCAGGTTCAGCAGCAGCGAGGCGGTCGCGGCGGGCGTCGTGCTCAGGCCTGCCATGAGCAGCACGGGCCCGGCGACGCCCCCGGCAAGGATGACGGCGGCCAGCCAAGGCAGGTCCCGGCGCCTCAGCGGCGCCTCGGACGACCGCCCGCCCCGCACGCGACGGATGGCGTGGAGCGCGGCCAGCCCGACGCCGGACGCGAGGTAGAGCAGTCCCGCGAGCATCCACGGGCTGATGTCGCCGAGCAGCACCTTGGCAAGCGGCGTGCTGGCGCCGAACAGCGCAGCCGAGAGAAGTGCGTAGGCGATGCCCTGCCATCGGTGTGTCATTGGAATCCTGTGGTGCTACGGTGCCGGCCGGTACACCCACACTGCGGCTGACTCCCCGCCGCTCGCCCTCACGCCGAGAAAGAGGCGGTCAAGTTCGTCTTGTTCGTCTCCCCCTGACAATCCCGGCACCAGGCATAAAGCGCGTCGTACAAGACCATGCCGTGCCGGAGCATCTCGTGGTCGTCCTGGAAGACGGCGGAGAGGCCAAGCGAGATGGCATGCAAGCCTGCGGACTGCGGCGTCAGGTCCAGGCGGGACGTGTCCGCACCTCGAACGATCACCGCCAACCGCCAGAGCGCCGGTTCGTCCAGCCTGTACTTCGTCAAGAACGCGTCGAAGCTGCACAGCGGTCCAGCATGGCCGAGTTCGACACCGGGGATGTCGTAGGGAATGGCGCCGGTCTCCTGGGCCACGGCCAGCACGCGGTCGTTGGGCACATAGAGGAACTCCGGCTGCTCGTCGATGAACCGGGCAATCAGTCAGGGGCAGGCGATGCGGTCGATCTTCGGGCGTTCGCGGGTGACCCACTTCATGGCGGGACTCCTTGTGCGAGAGGGGGATCAGGACTTGGGCACGGTCGGCGCCCCCATGGCGCGCCAAGCCGAGATGCCACCGGCGAGCGTGCGGGCGGGAATCCCGCGGCGCCGGAGTTCGGCGACCGCATCCCGGCTGACCTGGAAGCCGTAGACGCAGTAGGCCAGGACCTCGCGGTCACTGGGCACGCCGTCCACCCATTCCTCCAAGCGGCGGGCATCGTGGTGTACGGCCGTCGGAAGCATGTCGGGGGACTTCGCGAAGTCCTCGTCCCAACAGACATCCAAGACGAGGATCTCGCCACGCTCGATCGCTGGCCGCGCTTCCCCGACGGTCATCATAGAAATCGTAGTGTCTTCTGAGAGAGCGCCCGGCCTCGTCCCCTCCGTGGCGCGCCGGTACCGGTCGCCGATGCGCTCCCAGTGGACGTTGGCCATGAAGGCGTCGACGTAGGCGCCGACCTTGGCGCCGAAGTCGAGGTGGTAGGCGTGCTCGTACAGATCGAGCGCCAGGACCACCCGGCCGTCGGCCAACGTGTGGGTGTGGTCGGCCGCCCAGACATTCCGGAGCCTGCCGTCCCGCTCCGACAGGGTGAGCAGCACCCAGCCGGAGCCGCCCCCGAGAGCCTTGCCCATACCGGTGAACTCCTGCCGCCACCGTTGCACGGAACCGAAGTCCCGCTCCAGCGCGGCGGCGAGGTCACCGGCGGCATCGCCGGACCCGCCGAGACCGTCGAAGTACGCCTCGTGCAGGATCATCGAGTTTGCGGCGATCAGTTCCTCGCGCTTCAGGCCATTGATCAGGAAGCCCGGGGCGGAGGCCCAGTCGATGTGGGCGAGCTCGCTTTCTATGGCGTTCAGGCGGCGGACGGCACCGCCGTAATTGTTCTCGTAGTGGCTGGCGAGCAAGCGTTCGGAGAGGCCGTTCAGTCGCGGCGGCTTGAACGGGAGCGGAGCGACCTCGTGGGGCATGGCGCGCCTCCTGTTCGGTCGCCGGATGATCCGGCACTGGAGCGAACCGTACGCTCCAAGGAGTAATGATACAAGTGTTGCATAGTTGGTATAACTGAGATACAGGTATCCGTATGAACGATGCGCTTCAGACCTCCGATGTGCGATACGCTTGGTTGCTGCTGGCCCACCAGTTGCCGCCGAAGCCCGCCTACTTCCGCGTGAAGGTCTGGCGCCGTCTCCAGGGGCTGGGAGCAGTGGCCATCAAGAACTCGCTCTATGCGCTGCCCGCCGGGGAGCAGTCGCAGGAGGACTTCCAGTGGCTTCTGCGGGAAATCGTTGAGGGCGGCGGGGAGGCGGCGGTGTTCGAGGCGCGCTTCGTCGACGGCCTCACCGACCAGGAGGTGAGGGCGCTGTTCGACGAGGCCCGCGACGCCGACTACGAGGCGCTCGCCACCGATGCCCGCGAGGTGGCCGAGGCGCTCTCCGCCGACCCGGAGACGTGGCGCGGGCGCAGCGGTGAGTTTCGCACCCAGGCGACCCGCCTGCGGCGGCGCTTGGCGGAGATCGTTGCCATCGACTTCTTCGGCGCGGGCGGCCGGGAGCCGGTGGAGGGATTGCTCGCCGGGATCGAGGCTCGGCTCGACCAGGCCGAACGCAGCCCGGAACAGGAGGAGGCGGTCATGGAGGCCAAGGACGTCGGGGAGCTGAAAGGGCGGACCTGGGTGACGCGCCGCGGCGTGCAGGTGGACCGCATCGCGTCGGCCTGGCTGATCCGGCGGTTCATCGACCCGGAGGCCCGCTTCAAGTTCGTGCCGGACAAGGGTTACGTCCCGGAACAGCGTGAACTGCGCTTCGACATGTTCGAGGCCGAGTTCACGCACGAGGGCGACCACTGCACCTTCGAGGTCCTGCTGGCCAAGCTGGTCCGGCCGGACCGGGCGCTGCAGGCGATCGCCGAGATCGTCCACGACATCGACCTGAAGGACGGCAAGTTCCAGCGCGAGGAGGCGGCCGGGATCCGGACGTTGCTCTCCGGCATCGCCGCCGCGACGGACGACGACGAGCGCCGCCTGGAGCGTGGCGGTGGGGTGTTCGAGGATCTCTACGAGTTCTTCCGCAAGAAGCGCGACTGAGGAGACAGCCGATGGCTGATGCGGACACCGTCGCGGATACGGCCGTATCCGCGGCGAAGGACGGCGGACACGGGGTGAGCCTCGGCGAGGCGACAAAGGTGTGGGCGCGGATCGCTGCGCTCAGCTTCGGCGGGCCCGCGGGGCAGATCGCGGTCATGCACCGCATTCTGGTCGAGGAAAAGCGCTGGATCGGCGAGACGCGATTCCTGCACGCGCTGAACTACTGCATGCTGCTGCCGGGGCCGGAGGCCCAGCAACTGGCCGTCTACATCGGCTGGCTGATGCACCGGACGGCCGGTGGCCTGATCGCCGGCGTTCTGTTCGTGCTGCCGGGCGTCGTCGCGATCATGGCGCTCAGTTGGCTCTATGCCGCCCTGGGCAACGTCGGCATCGTGCAGGGGCTGTTTTTCGGACTCAAGGCGGCGGTGCTCGCCATCGTGCTCGAGGCCGTGGTCCGCATCGGCAGGCGGGCGCTGAAGAACCGGATCATGATCGGCATCGCCGCCGCCGCGTTCGTGGCGATCTTCGCCTTCGCCGTGCCGTTTCCGATCATCATCCTGGCGGCCGGTCTGATCGGCTTTGTCGGTGGACGCATTGGCAGCCCGGCCTTCATGGTCGGCGGTGGCCACGGGGCGTCCGGCGGGATGGTCCTGGCGGACGCCGACAGCCTGTTGGGGGAGGGGACGCCGATCCATGCGCGGCCCCCCGTCGGCTGGTCGCTCAAGGTCGGTACGATCTGCCTGGTTCTGTGGCTCGGGCCGGTGCTGGCGCTGCTTCTCACCTTCGGCTCCGGGAACGTCCTCAGCGAGATCGCGGTGTTCTTCTCGAAGATGGCCGTGGTCACCTTCGGCGGCGCCTATGCGGTGCTGGCCTACGTGGCACAGCAGGCGGTCGAGCACTACGGCTGGCTCCAACCCGGGGAGATGCTGGACGGTCTGGGCATGGCGGAAACCACGCCGGGGCCGCTGATCATGGTGACGCAGTTCGTCGGCTTCATGGGCGCCTTTCGTGAACCCGGCACGTTGCCGCCGATGCTGGCGGGCACGCTGGGCGGGCTGCTGACGACCTGGGTGACGTTCGTGCCCTGCTTCCTGTGGATCTTCCTCGGCGCGCCGTTCGTCGAGGCGCTGCGCGGCAACAAGGCGCTCGGCGGCGCCCTGTCGGCCATTACGGCCGCGGTGGTCGGGGTGATCCTGAACCTGGCGATCTGGTTCGCCCTGCATGTCCTGTTCCGGGAGGCGACCGAGGTGCGGTTCGGCCCCATGGTCGTCGACATCCCGGTCCTTGCTTCGATCGACCTCGCGTCACTGGCATTGACCGCAGGTGCGCTGCTGGCGGTGTTTCGCTTCAAGGTGGGGATGATCCCGGTGCTCGCCGCCTGTTCGGCCGGCGGGGTCCTCCTGCACCTCGCCACCGGCCTCGCGGGCTAAGCGAATGACAGCCGAAGCGCCCGCCCGGCGGTTCGAAATCGTGCCGGCCGGCGCCGCGCCCGAGGCGTCGCTGCTGCTGGCGTCGCGGGCGCTTCGGGCCTTCGGAGACGGGCTGATCAGCCTGCTGCTGCCGGTCCACCTCGCCGGGCTCGGCTTCGGTCCGCTTGAGATCGGGGCGCTGGCGACGGCGACCCTGGCCGGCTCGGCGGCCTTGACCCTGGCGGTGGGCCTCGTCGCCCACCGTCTGCCGGGGCGCGGATCCCTGGTCGGAGCCGCCCTGCTGATGGTCCTGACCGGGCTCGCGTTCCCTCTGGCAGAGGGCTTCTGGCCGCTGTTCCTGATCGCCTTCGTCGGGACGATCAATCCTTCGTCGGGGGACGTCAGCGTCTTCCTCCCGCTCGAGCAGGCGCGCCTCGCCCATGCGGTCCCCGACCAGCACCGCACCGGCCTCTTCGCCCGCTACAGCCTGATCGGCTCGCTCTCGGCCGCCGTCGGAGCGCTGTGCGCCGGGGGGCCGGAGATGCTCGCGGCGGCGACCGGCATCGACCCGGATGCGGCGATCGAGGGGGCGTTCGTCCTCTATGCCCTGCTGGGCTTGGCGTCGCTGCTGCTCTACAGGCACCTGCCGGAGTCCCGGGCGGACGCGGCGAGCACCCCGGCCGAGCCGCTGCGCCGCTCCCGCGGCATCGTGTTGCGCCTGGCGGCGCTGTTCTCCCTCGATGCCTTCGCCGGCGGCCTCGTCGTCCAGTCCCTGCTGGCGCTCTGGCTGTTCGAGCGGTTCGGGCTGTCGCTGGCGGCGGCCGGGGCGATCTTCTTCTGGACCGGCGTGCTGTCCGCCGTCTCCTACCTGGTGGCGGTGCGGATCGCGGCCCGGATCGGGCTCATCAACACCATGGTGTTCACCCACCTGCCGGCGAACATCTGTCTGGTGCTGGTGCCCTTCGCGCCGAACTTGGGAACGGCGATCGCGCTGCTGCTGGTGCGCAGCCTGCTGTCACAGATGGACGTGCCGACGCGCACCTCCTACGTCATGGCGGTGGTGACGCCCGGCGAGCGGGCCGCCGCCGCGAGCGTGACGGCGGTGCCCCGGAGCCTCGCCTCCGCACTCGGTCCCTTGCTGGCGGGCCACCTCCTGGCGCTGTCCGGTTTCGGCTGGCCGCTCGTGCTCGGGGGCGGCCTGAAGATCATCTACGACCTGTCGCTGCTGGGTATGTTCCGCAACGTCCGGCCTCCGGAGGAGGTCCCCGCCGGACCTCGCCGTGCCTGACCGCCGTCAGCGCCCGCAAAGCGGGCGCGAGAGGTGAATCCCCTCCTCATACCAGCCTCGGGTCGCCGTCACGATCTTCACGACCGACAGCATCACGGGCACCTCGACCAGAACGCCGACGACCGTTGCCAGCGCCGCACCGGAGTGAAGGCCGAACAGGCTGATCGCCGCGGCCACCGCCAGCTCGAAGAAGTTGGACGCGCCGATCAGCGCTCCCGGTGCCGCTACGCACCAAGCCACGCCGAACCGGCGCGACAGCCAGTACGCCAGCCCGGCGTTCAGGTAGACCTGGATCAGGATCGGCACCGCGAGGAGAAGAATGACCAACGGCTGAGCCAGCACCTGCTCGCCTTGGAAGCCGAACAGGAGCACCAGCGTCGTCAGCAGCGACACCAGCGAGACCGGTTGAAGACGAGCCAAAAGGCCCTCCAGCGCCACCGCGCCGCCGGACGCCAGCAGGCTGCGCCGCCATGCCTGCGCCGCGATTACCGGAATGACGATGTAGAGCACCACGGACAGCAGCAACGTGTCCCAGGGCACGGTGATCGAGGCCACCCCCAGCAGCAGCCCGACGATGGGCGCGAAGGCGAACACCATGATCAGGTCGTTCAGCGCGACTTGGCTCAGCGTGTAGTGCGGCTCGCCGCCGCACAGGTTCGACCACACGAACACCATGGCCGTGCACGGCGCCGCCGCCAGCAGGATGAGCCCGGCGATGTAGCTGTCGATCTGGTCGGCGGGCAGCAGGCCACGAAACAGGGTGGCGACGAACAGCCAGCCCAGCAGAGCCATCGAGAACGGCTTGACCGCCCAGTTGATGAACAGCGTCACGCCGATGCCGCGCCAGTGCTCCTTCACCTCGTGCAGGGCGCCGAAGTCGATCTTCAGCAGCATGGGAACGATCATCAGCCAGATGAGCACCGCCACGGGCAGGTTGACCTTGGCCACCTCGGCCGCGGCGATCGCCTGGAAGAGACCCGGCATCAGGTGGCCCAGGGCGATGCCCGCCACGATGCACAGCGCCACCCAGACACTCAGGTAACGTTCGAAGGTGCCCATGGCGGGGCGGGCCGCCGGGGCGGCGTGGACGTCAGCCGTCATGTCGTCGTGTCCTGGTCAGATGATGCGGTTCCCGGCCTCACGGCCCATCTCGTCCAGCGTCCGCTTCAGGGACAGCCGGTCGAGCGAGGCGATGGGCAGGCTCATGAACGCCTGGAGGCGGCGCTGGATCTGGCGGAACACGTCGGCCGTGAACGCCGCCTTCTCCGCGTCGGTCCCCTGGGCGCTGGACGGGTCGGGGAAGCCCCAATGAGCCGTTGTGGGGTGGCCGGGCCAGACCGGGCAGACCTCGCCCGCGGCGCTGTCGCATACGGTGAATACGAAATCCATCCGGGGCGCACCCGGCGCCGCAAACTCGTCCCAGGTCTTGGAGCGCAGCCCTTCCGTCGGGAACTTCAGGCGTTCCAGCAGGTCACGGACGTAGGGGTTGATGCGCCCGGACGGCTGGCTGCCCGCGCTGAACGCCCGGAAGCGGCCCTTGCCCTCCCGGTTCAGGATGCACTCCGCCATCACGCTGCGCGCGCTGTTGTGCGTGCACAGGAACAGCACGTTGTAGACATGGTCCTCGGCCATTGTCTTCTCCACTTTCTCGAAGTCATTAGCAACCGCAACCCGGACGTGAGGCCGTGCCATCGTTCGCCTCTCCAGGCGCGTTGGCCGCCTCGGGTGATGGGGCGCAGACCGGGGCACAGGTGACGGGATTGGCCGGACGACCGCAGCAGCTCTCGGCCAGGAAGCCGACGAGGCCGTTCATGCGGTCGAAGTCGGCCGAGTAGATCAGCGAACGGCCTTCGCGTCGCTGGACAATCAGCCCGGCGTGCGTGAGTTGGGTCAGATGGAAGGAGAGGGTGGCCGGAGTGACGGCCAGGGTTTCGGCGATGGCGCCCGCCGCGCGTCCATCGGGACCGGCTTGGACCAGCAGGCGGAAAATGTCCAGGCGCGTTTCCTGCGAGAGCGCCGACAGCGCTGACAGGACGTCCTTCTTCTCCATGACAAAGCCCTCGGTGTGCGGGCGAAGGGCTCACCCTTCGATCCTTCCAATAACATCTAAATATCTGCGAGCCGATGGGCCGTCAACGACAATTCGACGATCATCAAAATATAGGAGGGGCCCGGCGCCGCTTGGGAGGCGGCGCCGGGCTTGGTCAGCTCAAAGCACCAAGCCGGAGAGCAAGCCCGAGGCGATGGCGCCCAAGACGGCGAAGCCGAGGTAGGCGAGGAAGACCGGCGGTCGCGCCAAGGCGAAGACCGCGATCATTGCGGGGATGCTGGTCACGCCGCCGCCGACCAGGAAAGCCATCCCGACACCCGGAGCCATGCCCTGCTCGATCAGTCCGGCAACCAAGGGGAGTGCGGCGTAGCCGTTCAGGTAGGCCGGGATGCCGACCAGGGTGGCCACCATCACGGGCACCGGACCGGAACCGCCGACGAGACTCGCCACGAGGTCGGCGGGCACATAGGCGAGCATCACGCTCTCGAGCACGAAGGCCAGTGTCAGCCATTTGCCCAGGAACAGCAGGTTGTCGCGGGCGCCCGAGATGAAGGCCGACCGGCGCCCCTCCTCGGCCCAGAACCGCCAGACGACCTGCTTGGGGTTCCGGATCTTCGATCCGGCGCAGCCACCGTTGCCGATCCCGGCACGCAGCGGCTCCGCGAACAGGCCGGTTCCCGTCAGAGCCAGCGTGCCGAAGCCTCCGAGCAGGCCGATGCCGATGGCGGCCGCGGTCTTGGCGACGGCGAACCCGGTGCCGAGCGTGCCCGCGGTCATGACGAACATGGACGGATCCATGAGCGGCGAGGCGAGCCAGAAGGCCATCACGGCCGGAAGCGGAACGCCCATGGAGAGCATGGCCGCGATGAGCGGGATCACGCCGCAGGAGCAGAAGGGAGACAGCGCCCCCATGAGCGAGGCGAAGACGACCATGGTCCCTGTCCGCCCCTGGAACGCCTTGGCGATCAGGTTCTCGGCGCCGGTCGCTTTCGCATAGGCGGCGACCGCTACGGAGAGGAGAAGAAACGGAAGGGCATCCAGAAGACTCCACACCGCGAAGCGCAGGGTCTCCTCCACCTGGGACGGGGCGACGGCCGCAAGCGCGGCGAGGACGGTAAGGATCGTCATCAGGGCCGGATCGAGCCTGCGCGAGGCCCGGCCGAGCGAGGCAACAAGGGTGGGCATCGCCTTTATCTCCTATTTCCAAGAACACCGTAATAATCGGGCAAAAAAGGGGACGCTTCGGCTCATGCCGCCTTGCATCCCTTGGCATCGGCGCAGCATTCCTCGGTCATGAAGCTGAGGACCGCGCGCATCGTGTCGTAGTTGGCGCGGCAGATGAGTGTCGTTCCGCGGCGCTCCTGGGTGACCAGATCGACTTGGACGAGCTTGCGCAGGTGGTGCGACAGGGTCGAGAGCGGGATCCCGACACGCTCCTGAAGGTCGCCCACCGCCAACCCGTCGTTGCCAGCGCGGACGAGCAGGCGATAGATCTCCAGCCGGGTGATGTGCCCGAGGGCTTCGAGGCGTTCTGCGGTACGTTCGAGCGTCATGGCCCCACTCTAGCCGAACCACGCGCCATGTTCAACGGTATTTCCAATATAATAGAATTAGTGACGGATCTCCCCTCACACCCGGAACACTGGCGCGAAGCCGCCGCCGGGGGTACGGAAGTTGGTGGTCTGCCCCTGGTACAGGCGGGCCGCTGCCAGCAGCACCTCGCCTTCGTAAGTGTAGAGCCGCAGGTCGGCCTTCAGCGGTGCGGGAGCATCGGCGATGACCTGCCGTTCGCCGGGCGGGGCAAAGGACTGTGCTACGTAACCGCCCGCAGCGATCCCCGCCCACACGCCCCTGGTCAACTTGTCGCCACGGTACGCGGCCTTGCTGCCGTAGCCGGCGGCCGGCTTGAAGAACAGCGCGCGGCGGCGCTGCCAAAGGTCGTCGGCGTTCTCCGGTGTCACCTCCACTGTCCGCGGCACGGTGTGGGCGAGCAGGTCGACCGACGCCGCGTCCAGCCCCCAGGCGGCGAGGCGCGCCGGGTCCGACAACGCCACCAAGTTGCGCTTGTCGGCAAGCAGTGCGTGCACGCGTGGGTTGGGCGTGACCACCGCGGCGCCCTTCAGATAGGCGGCGCGGACAGCGGCGTGCTCCGGCCGGTCGAGGGCGAAATCCACCAAGCGGTTGTAAACCAAGTCCACCGGCCGCCCCACGGCCAGCAGGCGCCCGCCCTCGAAAGACAGGGCACGCGGGTCGGCGACCACCGCCTCGACGCCGCGCGCCTCGAAGAAGCGGCGGGCCAGCAGGAACTCGGGGTAGAGGAACTGGCCGCGCGGGTCGTCGTCGATGATGGCAACGCGGGCCGGTGCGCCGGCGCCGCGCTGGCGCCGCCACTCCACCTCGAACATGCGCCACACCGCGTCCTCGAAGCCGCCGCCCGGCGGCACAGCGTTGATGGGCGCGGTAGCGCCGCAGCAGGCCCACTGCGCACGCTCCAGCAGCGCGTTCAGGAAGGCGCCGCCAGCGTTGGTGTTCACCTCGATCAGCTTCGGCTCGTCAGGCCCGAGATGGAAATCGTAGCCCATGAAGGCACCGGCCGTGCCCGGATCGAAGCGGGCGATCTCCGGCGCGCGGGCCAGCGCAGCCTCCACGTAGCCGGGCAGCCGAGCCGCCGCCTCGATGGCGCGCACCACGGCCTGCATGCGATCCACATCCGCCCCCGTCACGAACAGCGGTGTGGCGGAGAACAGATGCGCGTGCGAGGCGGACAGCAGCTCCCACAGGCCGGGCTCGCCCGTCTCGGCCTCCAGAGCGTGCAGCAGCGCCGCGCGGTCCAGCGTGATGCAGTGGCAGCCGCGGTTCAGGTCCCGTGTGCGCGTCCGCGCCTCGTCCAACGGGGTCATGCCCGGCGCTCGTACCAGCCCCGGGAGCCGTTCACCAGGCGCACCACCGACAGCATCACCGGCACCTCCACCAGCACGCTGACGACGGTGGCGAGCGTGCCCGAGGGCTTCGAGGCGTTCTGCAGTGCGTTCGAGCGTCATAGATGCCATGGTAGCACCGCGTCGCGCTTTGTTCAACGGTATTCCCAATAATTTCGTATAAGCGCATGATGCAAGGCGGTGCCCTCGACGTTTGGGAGCAACGGGGGCACCATCCGCGTTCTTGTGGGCATTGTCGCGGTCTTGATAGTTTGTTTCCGGAAACATGATGGCCCGGACGGGACCGCCGCGTAGCCTCTCAGCGTCCCCAGCCGGACCAGCCGGGAGGAAAGCATGCCAGTGAGGCTGAAGCCGGGGCATGACGCACGCCGCGGGGACTGGAGCCGCCGGTCGGTTCTGGGTGCGCTCTGCGCGACCGGAATGATGGCCATCCCCGGAGCCGTGGCCGCCGCTACCGCGACGGCGCCACTCCGCTTCGGCCTGACCCCGGTCTTCCTGGACTCCGATACGGAACTGCTGGCCGCGCTCGAAGGCTATCTCTCGGGACGGCTGGCGCGCCCCGTCGTGCTGGTGAAGCGCCGCACCTACCAGGAGATCACCACACTCCTGGTCACCGGCCAGTTGGACGCCGCCTGGATCTGCGGCTTCCCGTACGTTCAGTTCCGCACCCAGCTGTCCCTGGTCGCCGTTCCGGTCTACCGCGGACAGCCGCTTTACCAGTCGTACGTCATCGTGCACGACGGCGACCCGGCGTCCGACCTCGACGGTCTGCGCGGGCAGGTGCACGCCTTCTCCGACCCCGACAGCAACTCCGGTTTCCTGGTCACCCGCTATCTGCTGGCCACGCGGAAGGAAACCCCGGCCAGCTTCTTCCGGCGCAGCTTCTTCACCTATGGCCACCGCAACGTCGTGCGGGCGGTGGCCAGCGGCTTGGCGCAGAGCGGCAGCGTCGACGGCTACGTGTGGGACGTCATGGCCGAGATGGAGCCCGATCTGGTCGCCCGCACCCGCGTCCTCCACCGCTCGGAGCGTCTCGGATTCCCGCCCGTCGCCTGCCAGGCGGCCCGGCTCGGCACCCCGCTTGTCCGCGACCTGCGGGAGGCGCTCGTCGGCATGCCCGAGGACGCGACCGGGCGGGAGATGCTGCGCCTGCTCCGGCTGGACGGCTTCGCCGTTGGTGAGCCGTCCCTGTTCGACGGCATCGCCGCCATGTACGACTACGTGAAGATGCAGTCATGACGTGGCTCGCTCGCCCCGGCGCTTGGCCGCTTACCGTGAAGGTGCCGCTCCTCGTGGCGGGCCTGATGGCGGCCGTCGGTGCGGCGATCTCTTACACCGTGTTCGCCCGCCTGACGGATGAGCAGGAGGCGCAGCTGCGGCAGCTGGCGGCGGCTCATCTCGGAACTCTCGCGGTCGCGATCGAGCCGCATCTGGCGCGTCAGGACGTCTGGGAGACCTTCGACGTCCTGGATCATGCCCGCAAGGCCGCTACCGTCGCCTCCACGCGGCTGCTCGTGGTGACGCTTCCCGACGCCTCGGTGGTGGCGGCGTCCGACCCGAAGGCCTTCCCGGTCGGAACGCCGCTTCCCCCGGACCTGCGCGCGCGCCTCGGCTCGCCCGACGACCTCGCGATCGACGCGTCCCATGACATCGCGTGGTCCCATCGGCCGATCGGGACCGAAGCCGCGCCGCTCGGCCACATCCTGGCCGAGATGGACATGCGGCCGCTCATCGCCGTCCGACGCGAGGTGCTGGCCACGCTGATCGCGGTCAACGCAGGCGTGACTCTGCTCCTGGCGGCCGTCGGATACGCGCTCGTCCGGCGGCTGCTGCGCCCGATCGGCATCCTGGACGACTACGTCGAGCGCGTCCGGACCGGCGCCGTCGAGCCGATCCCCGCGCGGTTCATCGCCGAGGAGGGCGGCGAGTTCGGCCGCCTCTTCCGGCGCTTCAACACCATGGCCCTGGCCGTGGCCGAGCGCGAGGCGCTGGCTGTCCGGCTGGCGGACGAGGAGAAGCTGGCGCTCCTGGGGCGTCTGGCCTCCGGCATGGCGCACGAGGTGAACAACCCGCTCGGCGGCATGTTGACCGCCGTCGACACCCTCAAGCACCACGGTGGCGACGCCGCCGTGCGGCAGCGGTCGGCCGCCCTGCTCGAGCGGGGGCTCCGTAGCATCGGCAACGTGGTCCGCGCCGCCCTCGTCGCCTACAAGGAGCCGCCTGGGGCGGCGGCGATGGTGCCGGAGGATCTGGACGACCTCCGCTTCCTCATCGCACACGAGGCCCAGCGGCGTCACATCGGCTTGGTCTGGCAGAACCGCCTGGAGTCCGCCATGGCTGTCGACGGCGCGGCTGTCCGGCAGATGGCGCTCAACCTCCTGCTGAACGCCTGCCGGGCCTCGCCGCCCGCCGCGTCCGTGACGATGACGGCCGACGCTTCGGAGCACGGCCTGCGTGTAACGATCCGGGACGAGGGATCGGGTATTCCCCCGGAAATGGCGGACCTTCTGAGGGGCAAGGGTTCAGCACTGCTGCCGCAGGGCGGGCGCGGCCTGGGGCTGTGGACGGTCGCCCGGCTCCTCGACCGCGTCGGCGGCGACGTGGAGGTCGCCGTCGGCGCTACGGGCGGCACCGCCGTGACGCTTTCCATTCCCTTCCTCGAGAGGAGGCGGAGCCATGCAGCAGCGTGAAGTCCCGACCGTCGCGATCGTCGAGGACGACCCGATCATGGGCGAGTCCCTCGTCGAGAGGCTGACCCTGGAAGGATACCGCCCGGTCTGGTGGACGACGGGCGGCGAGGCGCTCGCGGCTCTCAAGACAGCCCTGCCGGACCTCCTCGTCTGCGATATCCGCCTGCCGGACATGAATGGGGAAGACCTCTTCCAGGCCGCCGCATCCCGGCTCGGCGGAACCCCGGTCCTGTTCGTGACCGGGTTCGGGGACGTCGGCCAAGCCGTCCGCCTCGTGAAGGCGGGGGCGGACGACTATCTGACGAAGCCGTTTGCCGTCGACGACTTCCTGGCGCGCATCGGCGACCTGCTGCGCGCGCGGGGAGCCTGGGCCGCCGGTGGTGCGCTCGGCGTCTCACCGCCGATGCGGCAGATCGAGCAGCTGCTGCGCCGTATCGCCGACGTCGACAGCACGCTGCTCTTCACCGGCGAGAGCGGCGTCGGCAAGGAAGTCGCGGCGCGCTTCCTCCACCAGATCTCGAAGCGCGCCCAAGCGCCCTTCATGGCGGTGAACTGCGCCGCCGTCCCGACCGACCTGATCGACAGCGAGCTGTTCGGCCACGAGAGGGGCGCGTTCACCGGGGCGCACGCGCTGCACCGCGGCTACGCCGAGCGCGCCGCCGACGGCGTCCTGCTCCTCGACGAGGTGGGGGAGTTGTCCCTGGCGCTGCAAGCCAAGCTGCTTCGGCTCGTCCAGGAACGGGTGTTCTTCCGGGTCGGCGGCGAGAGGCCGCTGCCCTTCCCGGCCCGGCTAATCTGTGCGACCAATGTGGACCTCGAGCAGCGGCTCCGTGAGGGGAGCTTCCGGCGCGATCTCTTCTACCGGATCAATGTCATCCCCGTGGTCGTCCCGCCCCTGCGGGAGCGGCGGGAGGATGTTTTGCCCCTCCTGCAAGCGTACCTGAACCAGTACGCCCACACCTTCGGCCGCCCGGCCCAGCGCCTGACGCCGCAGGCCGAGGCGGCGGCTCTGGCGTACGACTGGCCCGGCAACGTCCGGGAGCTACGGAACCGGATCGAGCGCGCCGTGGCGCTGGCGACGGGGCCGTGGATCGGCGCCGACGACCTGTTCCCCGAGCAGACGGCCGACGACCGGTTCGGCGACAGTGTCGCGTGGCCTCCGCTGACGGCCGTCCGGGATGAGAGCGAGCGGTCGCACATCCTGGCGACGCTCCAGCGGGCGAACGGCCAGCTGGGCAAGGCGGCGGATCTCTTGGGGGTCGGGCGCACGACGCTGTGGGAGAAGATGCGGCGGCTCGGGATCGCGTCGGAGCAACCTGAGAAGGAGTTACGGAACGGAAGAGATTGATTGTCCGCCTTGCGAGAGCGGATCATGCGCACATGGCTATCGTTGGCCCCACGCTTCCCGTAAACCTGTTCTCCGATGATCCTGCTTCGCCCTTAGAGCGATTTTCCGATCAGTGTGAACGCTACATTCTACTTAACGTCATCCCCGCGAAGGCTCTCAGCGGGTCCTTTGGACCCGCCTGCCGCCAGCGCTGGCGAAGCCAGCGCGAGAGGCGGGGATCCAGGAAACCTTGCCAGATCAACCGTTTGCCAAGTGTTCTGGATCCCCGCCTTCGCGGGGATGACGGTGTTTTAGATGGAGACGTTCACATCCTCCAGACAACCGCTCTAGCGGATCAAGCCACAGGCGATGCGGGCCCCACCGCCACCCAGAGGCTGCGGCTCGTCAGCATAGTTGTCACCACCGGCATGGATCATCAGCGACCGGCCATTCGCGTCGACAACCTTCAGCCTCGGAGCGGTTGCCGGCTGATTGGCGCGGCCATCCTGCCCGACGACCAGGATGGGCAGGTCGCCCTTGTGCCCGCCCTCCTTGTGCGGGCCGAGATGCTTGCCGGTGCGCTCGGGATCGTAGTGGCCGCCCGCCGCCAGACCGGCAGCAGGCTGACCCTGGGGGTTGGGGCCGGGGCCACAATCGGGCCGTTCATGGACGTGGAAGCCATGCTCCCCGGGCGGCAGACCCGTCAGGTCAGGCCGGACCATGAGCCCTTGAGGCGTATCGGTGAGCGTCACGGTGCCGATGACAGCCCCAACGCCACCGGCGTCGATCCTGTTCATGGTCACGCGGACTTCACTGCTCTGGGCCAGGGCTTGGGCCGGGAGGGCAAGCAGCATGCCAGCCGCAAGAGTGACGGCAAGCTTCATGGGGTTTCCTCCATGGGGTTCAAAGTATTATTTCCCCGTCCCAGATCCGTCGGCAACAGTACGGTTGTGTTAGCTCGGCCATGATTTGGGCGTCTCCAATGGTATACGCGGCGACGGTTTGATGTTCGCGACCGTTCGCGAGCATCGTTCGGGAAACCGAACACCAAACACCCAGCCGACGAGGCTCCTGATGGGCGTGACGTTCGGAATTCCGAATATCCGGCAACCGCCGTCTGCGTAGCCACAGGCTTTCCGGCCCCTCCGCACCCTTGGCACGTTCGATGCTACGCGCGCCGGACAACAACAACGCCAAGGGAGGATTCCCCATGAAGGAGTGCCCGAAGCTCGTCGAACTGGGGCGCCGCCAGTTCCTGCGCGGCGGTGCGGCCGCCGCGGGTGCCGCAGCCGTCTCTGTTGTCGCACCGGCTCCGGCCAAGGCGGCGGTGCCGGCCGCGCGTGTCGACTACCCGGCCAACCGGCTGGCCAACATCAAGGACCTCAAGGTCAACGAGCCGATGCAGATCACCTATCCGGACACCGACTCACCCGGCGTGCTGATCAAGCTGGGCTCGCCGGTCGACGGCGGCGCCGGGCCGGACCGCGACATCGTCGCGTACTCGACCATGTGCCCGCACAAGGGCTATCCGCTCGCCTACAACGCCGCGGACAAGACGCTGAACTGCCCCGGCCACTTCTCGCGCTTCGACTGCGAGAAGGAAGGGCAGCAGGTCTGGGGACACGCCACCCAGAACCTGCCGATGTTCCGTCTCTCGGTGGACGGCAAGGGCGACATCCATGCCGTCGGCGTCGACGAGTTGATCTACGGCCGCACCCGGAACGTCCTCAGCGGGGACGCCGTCTCGCTGCGGCGCGGGTGAGGGAGGATGCCATGACCTACAAGAGCGGTACCGATCAGCTTCCCATCCCGCCCAAGGACGCCAAGGTGCAGAACGTCACCTGCGACTTTTGCATCGTCGGCTGCGGCTACAAGGCGATCTCCTGGCCGGTCGACCGGCAGGGCGGCCCGCGGCCCGACGAGAACGCCTTCGGCGAGGACCTGACCCAGCAGCAGGGCGCCGACAGTGCGGCCTGGTACACCCCATCCATGTACAACATCGTCCAGCAGGACGGCAAACTCGTCCACCTCGTCATCAAGCCGGACAAGGAGTGCGAGGTGAACGCGGGCCTCAATTCGATCCGCGGCGGGCGCATGGGCGCGACGCGCTATTCCGGGCAGACCAGCACCATGACGGCCCGGCTCACCCAGCCCATGGTGTGGCGCTACTCGCAGATGATGCCGACCTCATGGGACGATTCCCTGTCCCTGGTGGCCGACGTGACGCGGCGCGTCATCGAGGAGATGGGCGAGGACGGCGTCATCGTCTCGGCCTTCGACCACGGCGGGGCGGCCGGCGGCTACGAGAACACCTGGGGCACCGGCAAGCTCTACTTCGACGCCATGAAGGTGAAGAACATTCGCATCCACAACCGGCCCGCCTACAACTCCGAGGTCCACGCCAGCCGTGACATGGGTGTGGGTGAACTGAACAACAGCTACGAGGACGCCGAACTTGCCGACACCATCTTCGTGGTCGGCGCCAACCCGCTGGAGAACCAGACCAACTACTTCCTGGCCCACTGGGTGCCGAACCTGCGTGGCGAGACGCTCGACAAGAAGAAGCAGATGCTGGCCTCCGAGCCGCACGCCGCGGCCAAGGTCATCATCGTCGACCCGCGCCGCACTGTCTCGGTGAACGCCTGCGAGGCCGTGGCGGGCAAGGAGAACGTCCTACACCTCGCCATCAATCCGGGCACCGACCTGGTGCTGCTGAACGCGCTGCTGACCGAGGTCGTCGACAAGAGTTGGCACGCCAAGGACTTCATCGCCCAGCACACCAGCGGCTTCGACGAGGCCGCGAAGGCGAACCGGATCTCCGTCGAGGACGCGGCGGCCGTCACCGGCCTGTCGCCCGCGGACATCCGCAAGGCCGCGCAGTGGATCGCCGAGCCCAAGGCGGACGGCAAGCCGCGCCGGACCATGCACGCCTACGAGAAGGGCCTGATCTGGGGCAACGACAACTACCGCACCAACGCGGCCATGGTAAACTTGGCGCTCGCCACCCAGAACATCGGGCGCGAGGGCACAGGGTGTGTGCGCCTCGGCGGCCACCAGGAGGGCTACGTGCGTCCCTCCGACGCTCACGTCGGGCGTCCGGCGGCGTACGTCGATCAACTGCTCATCGGCGGCCAGGGCGGCGTCCATCACGTCTGGGCGACCGACCACTTCAAGTCGACCCTCAACGCCGAGGAGTTCCGCCGCGTCTACCGCCGCCGCACCAACATAGTGAAGGAGGCGATGGACAGCGTGCCCTACGGCGACCGCGAGGCGCAGCTCGAGCAGATCGTCGGCGCCATCAAGCGCGGCGGCCTGTTCAGTGTCGTGGTCGACATCCTGCCCACGCAGATCGGCGAGGCCGCTCACGTATGGTTGCCTGCGGCGACGGCGGGCGAGATGAACCTGACGTCGATGAACGGCGAACGGCGTCTGCGCCTGACCGAGCGGTACATGGATCCGCCGGGCGTGGCGCTGCCCGATGCCCTGATCGCCGCCCGGCTGGCGAACGCCCTGGAGGCTTCGTTCCGCAGGGCGGGCAACGAGAAGTACGCCAACCAGTTCAAGGGCAAGTTCGACTGGAGGACCGAGGAAGACGCCTTCATGGACGGCTACAACCAGCACGCCGACGGCGGGAAGTTCGTGACCTACGAGCGCCTGCGCGCCATGGGAACGAACGGCGTGCAGGAGCCGGTGGTCGGCTTCGAGAACGGCAGGCTGATCGGCACCAAGCGGCTCTACGCCGACGGCAAGTTCAAGACCGACGACGGCCGGGCGAAGTTCATGAAGACGGAGTGGCGCGGCCTCCAGGTCGCCGGTCGTGAGCAGCAGAAGGAGAAGTACGCGTTCCTGATCAACAACGGGCGCAACAACCTGATCTGGCAGAACGCCTTCTACGACGTGCACACGCCGTTCGTCCGCGAGCGCAACCCGGTGGCGCCGATCGAGATGAACCCCGGCGACATGGAGAAGCTGGGGCTGAAGGCCGGTGACCTTGTGGAGGTCTACAACGACGTCGGCTCGACCCAGGCGATGGTCTACCCGACGCCGACGGCGAAGCCGGGCCAAGCGTTCATGCTGTTCATCGCGCCGACCGGCCAGGTCGGAAACGTGATCAGCAAGGGGACCAACGAGTTCGTCATTCCCGACTACAAGAACGTCTGGGCCAACATTCGCCGGATCGGACACGTGCCGAGCGCGGACGTCATGAGCTTCAAGAGCATCGAGTACCCGAAGGGTATCTGATTGGTTCTTCCCAAAACTTGGCTTGGGGCGCTTCGGTGCCCCAAGCGGCTCTTTTGTTTCCTCCCCCTCCGCATCACCCCAACACACCCGACACGGTCAGCAGCCACAGCGCCAGGAACCCGACACCGGCCTGGATCGCCGCACCGCCGGTCAGGGTCACGATCGCCGCGCCCTCTCCCGTCTCGGCCAGCGCGTTGCGCCGCACCAGCCAGTAATAGCTGTCGTTGGGCAGGATGCCGATGAACGAGCCCAGGCAGATGGCGAAGACCGCGGCCAGGGGATCGACGCCGGAGGCCGCGACCAGCGGTGCGGCGATCGGCGTCACCGCTGCAAACGTCGCCATGGACGACCCCTGCATGGTCTTGAAGAGCATCGCCGCCGCGAACAGCACGACGAGCGCCGCCTGCGGGCCGGGCGTGCCGCCGATGAGGGTGTGGATCGGAACCGTGGCGACCAGGATGGCGCCCAGCGCGCTGGCGGCGCCGATCAACAGCAGAAGCGATCCGGTCCGGCGAATGGCGGAATCGAGGCACTCCCGGCGCTGCGCGGCAGGAACCCCGGCCAGCGCCCACAGCGCGGCGACGAACAGCGCTCCCTTCGGCCGCGTCAGGAAGTCGAGTACCGCGCTCCCCGACAGGTCGACGGCCACGCCCAGCCCCAGCAGCCCGGCCATGACCAGGAACGGGATCAGGACGGCGCGCATGCTGCCATCCACCGCCCGTTTGCCGGGCGTCGCCGGGGCCGGCGCTGTCCGGGCGCGCACCCAGACTTCACCGGCGGCCCAGACTGGAAGCAGCAGCACGAGCCCGATGACGAACAGGCGGGCATCCTGGACGCCCAGCCCAGTGGCGACGATCAGCGGTCCCGCCGGCACCAGCAGTTTGAAGCCGGCATACGCTCCCAGGGCGGTGGACAGCTTCCGCCGGCCGGCGACCGTGGACAGCGCGGCGTAGCCGGTGTCCGGGCACGCCATGCCGGCCGCCGCGAACGGCGCCGTCAGCGCCGCCAAACGTTCGACCCCGCCGGCGGGAAAGCGGGCCAGACAGGCCGCCAGGACGAAAGACGGAATCAGGATCAGCGCGAACTCACCGAGGCTGCGGCCGAACCCCAGGCTGAACGTCTTCACGACAGCAGGCGCCCCGATCCCGCCGGCCATCGCCAGGGCGAGGGCCAGGAGGATCATCCCCAGCGGCAGGGGGATGCCGCCGCCCAGCGCGTCTCGCAGAGCGTGCAGCCAGGAGGGTTTCGAAGACTTGATCAGGGCGTCGGTCACGGCGTGCTCCTCCCGCGAATGAGCGTGCGGGACAACCGTACCGAGAGCTTCGGGAACGCCAAAACCGTGATTTTTCCTCTTTCTTATGAGAATATCTCATCGATCCGGACGTCGTGGAGGCTTCGGTGCTGCCCTCCCTTACCGCCTTGCGGGCCTTCGAGGCCGCCGCCCGCCACATGCATTTCGGCCGCGCCGGCCGTGAGCTGTGCGTCACGCAGGGCGCGATCAGCCGCCAGGTCAAGCTGCTGGAGGAGCAACTCGGGATCCGGCTGTTCGAGCGGCACGGCAAGCGGCTGACGCTCACGCCGGCCGGCCAGGATTACCTGCCGGTCCTGACGGGGGCCTTCGCCAGCATCGCCGAGCAGACGCGGCATCTCCTGGCAAGAACGGGCGGCGGGC
>Ga0196970_1000483_pt1 | contig 45108 bp, 41 predicted proteins | sample S1v_513CmetaG_FD_148672 | JGI IMG/M metagenome (GOLD analysis project Ga0196970, IMG submission 148672) | Soil microbial communities from Anza Borrego desert, Southern California, United States - S1+v_5-13C | ecosystem: Environmental > Terrestrial > Soil > Desert | place: USA: California... | reverse complement strand
CCAGGACATTCTCGATCACTGCTGCTACGCCTGGAACACCCTCGTCGAGCAGCCCTGGACCATCATGTCCATCGGGCTGCGCGACTGGGCGCATCGGTCATGATCCGCGAGTCTTGGTATTACGGCCGCAGTTTGTAGATCTCCGCCCGCTTGTGGTCGTCGGTCACCACGGCGCAGCCGCCGATGGCCGGGCCGACCGGCAGTTCGCCGAAGGCGGCCACCGCGCCCTCGGCCTTCAGCCGGCCGACGAACCCCGCCTCGCGGCCGCGCGCCACCCAGGCGAAGCCCAGCCACGTCGGCCGCACCGGCTCGCCGCCAGCCTTGACCATGGCGGTGAAGGCGGCGTCGTCCGGCGTGCCCGGCGGGAAGACGGCGAGGACCAGCCCGTCGGTCTCCTCCGGCAGCGCCGCCTGCCGCAGCGACACCGTCATCAGCCCCAGCCATACCGCCACCACCACGCCGAAGAAGGCGAGGGCGAAGCCGTGGCCCAATCCGGTGGGGCCGATGGGCGATGTGGGCTGCATGGCCATCGACTTAGGCGCGCGCCTCGGCGTTCGCCAGGGACGGCGCCGGCTTTTCGGCGATCGGCCAGTGCACGATGGCGGCGAACATCGCCAGCGCCACGCTCAGCCACCACACCACGTCGTAGGAGCCGGTGCGCTCGTACAGCACGCCGCCCAGCCAGACGCCGATGAAGGCGCCGACCTGATGGCTGAAGAAGGCGAAGCCGTAGAGCATGCCCAGGTACCGCGTGCCGAACATCAGCGCCACGAGGCCCGACGTCGGCGGCACGGTGGACAGCCACAGGAGGCCCATCACCGCCGCGTACACCAGCACCGTCACCGGGGTGATCGGCAGCAGCAGGAACACCGCCGTCGCCACGCCGCGCAGGAAGTAGTTGCCGACCAGCAGATAGCGGCGGCTCATCTTGCCGCCCAGCACGCCCGAGGTGTAGGAGCCCACCACGTTGAACAGCCCGATCAGCGCCAGCGCCCAGGCCGCCAGCCCCGGGCTGATGCCCGCTTCGGTCAGGTAGGGCGGCAGGTGCGTGGTGACGAAGGCGAGCTGGAAGCCGCACACGAAGAAGCCGGAGACCAGCAGCACGTAGCTGCGGTGGCGGAACGCCTGCCGGATCGCCTCCAGGAAGCCGATGTCGGCGCCGGTGACCGCGACCTTGGAGTTGTGGGCGGCGCCGGAGCCGGCGAAGGAGCCGGCCAGCAGCGGCACCAGCAGCATCGAGCCGCCCAGCAGCACCAGCGCCGTCTGCCAGCCGTAGCCGGCGATGAACGCCTGCCCCATCGGCGCGAACAGGAACTGCCCCATGGAGCCCGCCGCGGTGGCGATGCCCATGGACCAGGAGCGCTTCTCGGCCGGCACCATGCGGCTGAAGCCGGCGATGACGATGCCGAACGACGCGCCCGACAGCCCCAGGCCGATCAGCACGCCGGCCGAGAGGTGCAGCATCAGCTGCGTGTCGGCCACCGACATGAGCGCAAGCCCCGCCGCGTACAGGATGCCGCCGCCGGCCAGCACCGGCGCCGGGCCGTAGCGGTCGGCGAGCGCGCCGGCAAAGGGGCCGCCGGCGCCCCACAGGATGTTTTGGATCGCCATGGCGAGGCCGAACACGTCGCGGCCCCAGCCGCGCGTCTCGGTCAGCGGGCCGATGAACAGGCCCATGCTGGAACGCGGCCCGAAGGCCAGCATGGCGATCAGGCAACCGCAGACGATGATGATGGCGGGCGTGCGCCAACCGGTTTCGCGGCCGGCCACGGGGGTGCTGGTGCTCATATCCGTAAATCCCTCCCACCGGTGCCTGCGAACGGGTCCGGCTTGTTGCCCGCGATCCTACGCGGGGTCAATGGTTTCCGCCAATTCATAATGGGAAAGTGAATTATTCCGCTGCGGAATGCACGAGGTCGAGCGGCTGCGGGGCGAGCCGGCGCAGCAGGCTGCGTTCCAGCCCGTCGAACACGCGGTCGAGCCGGCCGCTGTGCCGCGCCCGCACCAGCCACACCGCGACGGTCAGCCGGAATCCGTCCATCGCCACCGGGCGCAGCCGTGCCGCCAGCGGCGTTCCCTCCACCAGGCGCAGCGGCCCGGTGCCGAAGCCGACGCCGCGGGCGGCCAGATTGAGCAGCAGTTCCTGGTCGAAGGATTCGACGGCCACGTTGAGGCGCAGCCCGGCGCGGTGCAGCGCCTCGGACAGCGCGGTGCGGTAGCGGCAGCCCTCGGGCTGCAGCACCCAGCCGACCGCGTTCATGGCGGCCAGCGAGCCGCGCGCGCGGGCAACCAGATCCGGCGAGCCGACGACGCTGATGTCCTCCTGGGAGAGGCGGCGGCCCCGCAGCTCGGCCCGCGGCATGCCGTCCTCGGCGGTCAGCACCAGCGCGCCGTCCAGCGCGCCGCCGTCGAGCTGGTCGAGCAGCGCGTTGCTCCAGTCCGAACTCAGCCGCACGGTGAGGCCGGGGAAGGAGGTGCGCACGTCGTCCAGCGCGTCGCCGGCCAGCAGCCTCGAGAGCACGTGGGTGGCGCCCAGGCGCAGGATTCCGGCCGGCTGCCCGCTGCCGGCGAACGCCTCGCCCAGCCCGTCCACCGCCTCCAGCACGCGCCGGGCGTGGGCCAGCGCGGTTTCGCCGTCGCGGGTCAGCGCCAGCGGCTTGCTCTGCCGGTCGAACAGGGTGGTGCCGACCTCGGCCTCCAGGCGCTGGATCAGGCGCGACACGGCCGACTGGGTGAGGTGCAGGCGGTTCGCCGCCTCCTGCACCGACTGCGCCTCGGCCACCGCCACGAAGGTGCGGATCTCGTTGAGCTTCATGGCGGCACTCCCCGGTCGGTGGGCTCCCGGGGAGAGACGTTAATCGTAATCCTGGTCCTGCGCCAGTTCGTCGGCCAGCTCGCCCGCCAGCTCGGCGAACAGGCCGGCATCGACGGTCAGGCCGCGCTGCTCGCAGATGCGCACGAAGATGCGCCAGGCATGCAGGATCGCCACGTCCAGCACCGCCTCGTCGGCCTCCTCGCTGTGGCTGTCCTTGATGGCGCGCTCCTGGAGCGTGGCCACGACGTCGTGCTCGGCGGCTTGCAGAACCGCTTCCATGGCGCGCTTGTGGAGGTCCGACATGGCGTTTGTCCGTTGGTCCGTTTGAAATAAGCTTTGGCTTCCGCGCCGGCTCGTCCATGCTGGCAAGCCGGGGAACCCCGGAAGTGGCCTTCATAGAGAGCCCCTCCACCGGAAGCAACACCGACGCGCATGACCGGGACCGTTACCGACCGATCCGCCCGCGAATACCCCGATCGCCCGTGGGTGGGCGTCGGCGTCATCGTCTGGAAGGGCGACCGCCTGCTGCTGATCCGCCGCGGCCGGGCGCCGCGGCTGGGCCAATGGAGCATCCCCGGCGGCGCCCAGCACGTCGGCGAAACCGTCTTCGCGGCGGCGGCGCGCGAGGTGCTGGAGGAGACCGGGCTGACCGTCCGTCCGACGCACGTGGTCACCGTCGTGGACGCCATCACCCGCGATGCCGCGGACGCGGTGCACTACCACTACACGTTGGTCGAGGTCGCGGCGGACTGGCAGGCCGGCGAGGCGGCGGCCATGGACGACGCGCTGGAGGTGCGCTGGGCGACGGTGGAGGAGGCAGTGGCGCTCGTCCCCTGGGAGGAGACCGACAAGGTCATCCGGCTGGCGGCGTCCCAGCGTTCCGGACGATGAAGTCGGGCACGTCGGCGGCGGCCAGCGGCCGGGAGAAGTGGTAGCCCTGGATGCGGTCGCAGCGGTAGGCACGCAGGAACAGCAGCTGTTCGGCGGTTTCCACCCCCTCGGCGATGACCTGGAGGCCCAGCGCGTGCGCCAGCGCCACGATGGCGTGCACGATGGCGGCGGCGTCGCGGTCCTCGACCATCGCCTCGACGAAGTGCTTGTCGATCTTCAGCGCCTCCACCGGCACCTTGCGCAGCAGCGCCAGCGACGAATAGCCGGTGCCAAAATCGTCCAGCACCAGCCGCACCCCGGCGCCGCGCAGCTCCAGCAGGATCTGCCGCGCCGCGTCGCCGCCCTGGAACAGCACGGTTTCGGTCAGCTCCAGCTTCAGGTTGGCGGCCGGCAGCCCGGTCTCGGCCAGCACGCCCAGCACGGTGCGGGCCAGCGCGGGGTCCTCCAACTGGCGCGAGGACAGGTTCACCGCCACCGGCACGTCGGCCAGCCCCGCCTGCAACCAGCCGGCGGCAGTCTCGCAGGCGCGGCGCAGCACCCAGTCGCCAAGGACGTGGATGCCCTCACCCACCTCCGCAATCGGGACGAAGACGTCGGGCGGCACCACCGTGCCGTCGGGCAGGCGCCAGCGCACCAGCGCCTCGAACCCGGTCAGCCGCCCGGTGTGGGCGTCGGCCTGCGGCTGGTAGGCGAGCCACAGCTCGTCCCGCGCGATGGCCTCGCGCAGCCGGTCGGCGAACGCGGCGGCGACGTCCCCATCTGACGGAACGCCCTCGGGCAACGGGCCGAGGAGGCCCGCCTCCGCCAACGCCTTGATGCCCGCCGCCATGACACCTCCTGGTCCAGCCCCGGCTATAACAACCGAAACCGGATTTTGTTAACCATAAATCCGGGGTAGTTAAGCCGGATTCGATTGGTTACGGAAGCGTTAACGGCTTTGGGCGCGGTGACAAAGAGCGGGGTCGAATCGAAAAGGGCGCCGCCCCTTGCGGAGCGGCGCCCTTCCCGGCGGGTAATCCCAACCGGTCAGACGTTGAAACGGAAGTGGAAGATGTCGCCGTCCTGGACGACGTATTCCTTGCCTTCCTGGCGCATCTTGCCGGCGTCCTTGGCGCCCTGCTCGCCGCCCAGCGTGACGAAGCTGTCGTAGTCGATGGTCTCGGCGCGGATGAAGCCGCGCTCGAAGTCGGTGTGGATGACGCCCGCGGCTTCCGGGGCCTTGGCGCCGCGGCGCACGGTCCAGGCACGCGCCTCCTTCGGACCGACGGTGAAGAAGGTGATGAGGTCGAGCAGCTTGAACCCGGCGCGGATCAGGCGGTTCAGGCCGGTCTCCTCCAGGCCCATGGAGGCCAGGAACTCCTGCTTCTCCTCCGGGTCGGTCAGCTGCGCCACCTCGGATTCGATGGCGGCGGAGATGACGACCATGCCGGCGTTCTCGGCCTCGGCCTTCTTCGCCACCAGGGCGGAGAAGCTGTTGCCGCTGGCGGCCGAGGCCTCCTCGACGTTGCAGACGTACAGCACGGGCTTGGCGGTCAGCAGCATGAACTGCTTGAAGACCGGCAGTTCCTCGGCGTCAAGCTCGACCACGCGGGCCGGCTTGCCGTCCTGCAGGACCTTCAGCGCGCGCTCCATCAGGTCGGCCTTGACCTTGGCGTCCTTGTCGCCGCCCTTGGCCTTCTTCTGGAGGTTGGTGATCTGGCGCTCAAGGCTCTCCATGTCGGCCAGCATCAGCTCGGTCTCGACCACCTCGGCGTCGCGCAGGGGATCGACGTTGCCCTCCACGTGAGTGACGTCGTCGTCCTCGAAGCAGCGCAGCACGTGGACGATGGCGTCCACCTCGCGGATGTTGGCCAGGAACTGGTTGCCCAGACCCTCACCTTTCGAGGCGCCGCGGATCAGGCCGGCGATGTCCACGAACTCCAGCTGGGTCGGGATGATCTTCTGCGACTTGGCGATGGCCGCGAGCTTCTCCAGCCGCGGGTCGGGCACGCCGACGCGGCCGACGTTCGGCTCCTTGGTGCAGAAGGGGAAGTTGGCCGCCTCCGCCGCCTGGGTGGCGGTCAGCGCGTTGAAGAGGGTCGACTTGCCGACGTTGGGCAGGCCGACGATGCCGCAGTTGAAACCCATGGGAGATTCTTCGGTTCACTCGGTGTCCGGGACGCGCGCTTTATCCTACGTGCGGGCGCAAAGCGCAAACGCGAAGTGGGGTTGGTGCGCCGCTTGACCAAAGTCAAAGCCGCCGGGGCGGGTTCCGGCGACCATCCGCGGGAATTCCCCAAAGCCGCTGTGAAATAGTGGCCGGCTTGTAAATTAGGAGGTTCTGATGAGCGTGCGCGTCACCGCCGGTTGCGCCCTCTCCCTTGCCGCAGCGCTGGCCGTGTGGGCCGGGCCGGCGTCGGCGAACACGCTGACGCCGAACTGCGTCGATGCGAAGGAGTTCAACTGCACGATGGCCGACCTGCGCGGCAAGGACTTCAACAACGTGAAGGCGCCGGAGGCGAACTTCGAGGCGGCGCGGCTGGATGGCGCGACGTTCCGCAACGCCGATCTGCGCCAGGCCAATTTCCAGGTGGCGATCGCGCCGCAGATCGACCTGTCCGGCGCCAACCTGGAGAACGCGCCGGCCTTCGCCACCTACATGAAGGACGCCAATCTGGCGGGCGCCAACCTGAAGGGCGTCAACTTCACCCGCGCGATCCTGGCGGGCGCCAACCTGAAGGGGGCCAACCTGGAGGGCGCGATCCTGGTCGGCACGCGGCTCGGCGGCGCCACCTGGACGGACGGCCGCGTGTGCGCGGCGGAGTCGATCGGGGAGTGCAAGTAGGGCGCGCGGCTATCGGCCGGAGCAGGGCATCAGGTCCGCCAGATAGAGAGGGAGGCGCGCGTCGTCGGAGACGAGCGTCAACCCTTCGACCCGCGCCGTGGCAATCAGAAGCCGGTCGAAGGGGTCCTTGTGGTGAAGCGGCAGGCGCACGGTTTCGAGCACGTGCCGAGGCTGCACGGCGAGGAGCTTGAAGCCGTTCTCGCCCAATCCCTCCATCAACTGTGCAAGGTCGGCATCGAGTTTGCCGAGCCGCACCTTGATGGCGACTTCCCATAGACTGACGATGCTGACGCAGATTTCGTTTTGCGGGTCTGCGATGGCATCGCGTGCAGCGCCCGCCAGACGAGGGCTGTCGCTTTCCCACCAGAGGTAGGTGTGGGTGTCGAGCAACAGCCGCATCAATGCTTGGCCGGCGGCTCGATGTCCGCGTCCATCGCTTCGATCACCGAGTCCGGGGTTTCGTCGAAATCGGGCGTCATGTGGATCTGTCCGGCCAAGCGCCCCGGGGTGCGGCGCTTCATTGGGGGCGGGGCGTCCACGCGGGACAACTGCGCGACCACGCGTCCATGCTGGGTGACCAGCAAGGTCTCGCCCACCGGAAGGCGCGTAACCTCCTCGGCCAAGGCCGGCGAGAGATCACGGATGTCGACGATCTTGTTCATGGAGCGGCCCACTCTACGATCTTGAGTGTAGGTGGAGGCTCGGCGCTTGTCCATCAACGGCGGGCAGCCGTTACTTCGGCGGCTGCGTCGCCAGGGTCACCTTGTTCATGAAGTTCTCGGGCTGGCCCTGGACCAGCAGCGGGAAGCTGGCGGCGCAGGCGTCGAGCAGCGGTTCCAGCCAGGTCTGGTCGGCCTTGGCGAAGTCGTGCAGCACGTAATTGGACACGGCGTTCTTGTCGCCGGGGTGGCCGATGCCCAGGCGCACCCGCCAGTAGTCCTTGCCGATGTGCGCGTCCATGGAGCGGATGCCGTTGTGGCCGCCGGCGCCGCCGCCCTTCTTGACGCGGATCTTGCCGGGCGGCAGGTCCAGCTCGTCGTAGAAGACGACGACCTGCTCGGGCTTCAGCTTGAAGAACTGAAGCGCCGCGCCGACCGACTGGCCGGACAAATTCATGTAGGTGAGCGGTTCGAGCGCCAGCACCTTGTCGCCGGCCACCGTGCCTTCGCAGGTCTGGCCCTGAAAGCGCTTCCTCCACGGCGAGAAGCCGTGGCGGCGGGCGATCTCCTCGACCGCCATGAAGCCGATGTTGTGCCGGTTGCGCGCGTACTCCGCGCCGGGATTGCCGAGTCCGACCAGCAGCAGCATGGTGATTTCCGGATGGGGTCAGGGGGCCTCGCGGCCCCCTGCAGGAGAGCGCGAGAGGGCAGGGCCCTCTCGCAATCCCTTATCAGGACGCGGCGGTCTCGCCCTCGGCGGCTTCGGACTTCAGGCCCGACGGCGCGGCGATGGTGGCGATGGTGAAGTCGCGGTCGATGGTCGGCTTCACGCCCTCCGGCAGCGTCACGGAGGAGATGTGGATCGAATCGCCCACGTCGAAGCCCTCGCACGACACGGTGATGTGCTCGGGGATGTTGTCGGCGACGGCGGTCACCTCGATCTCGTGGCGGACGATGTTCAGCACGCCGCCCTTCTTGAGGCCGGCCGACTTGTCCTGGTTCACGAACTCGACCGGCACCATGACGGTGATGCGGGTGTCGCCCGACACGCGCAGGAAGTCCACGTGCAGCGGAACGTCGCTGACCGGGTGGAACTGCACGTCGCGCGGCAGCACGCGATGCGTGGCGCCATCGACGGTCACGTCGAACAGGTGCGTGAAGAAGCCCGGCTGGTGCAGGATGCGGGTGAAGCCGCGCGTGTCCAGCGAAATGGTGAGCGGGGCCTGCTTGTTGCCGTAGATCACGGCGGGGATGCGACCGTCGCGGCGGGTCTGGCGGGCGGTCCCCTTGCCGGCCCGCTCACGCACCTCGGCGGCGAGCGCGATAACCTGAGTCATGGTGTGCTCCTCAACGGAAAAAGGCGCCCGCCTCCAGGGGTGCGGACGCATGAGCCGCGGTGTTTACGCCCCACGCGGTGAAACGTCAAGGGGCAGGGGATCCGCGCCACGCCGCCAGCAGCTCGGATTGCAGGCCGCGCGCGCGGGCCAGCCACGCCCGCGCCTCGGGCGGCATGTCGGCAACCCGGCGGTCCATGGCGGCGTCGAGGGCGGCGCGGGCGCGCTCGTCCCCGGCGTAGTAGACGAAGCCGAGGCTGCGGCCCGACGCGGTGCGCAGCCAGCCGGCGAGGCCCTTGGCATAGCCCAGCGTGCCGGACTTGGCGCGCACGCCGGGCAGCGGCCCGCCCTCGTCGTCGCCGGGCAGCAGCGCCGCCAGCAGGTCGCCGCCCAGCGTCAGGATCGCCGCGGTCTGCCGCGTCGTCATGCGCGAGCCCGAGGTGAGGCCGGAGTGGTTGAGCAGCCGGAACCCGGTCCAGTCCACGTCCGGCCGCTGCGTCCGGATCCAGCCGGCCAGCAGCGCGGCCGAGCCCTCCAGCGTCGAGACGTTGGCGTCCAGCGTGCGCGCCGCCGCCAGCCCGATCAGCTCGGCCGACAGGTTGTTGGAGTGCTTCAGCACCCGCGCCGCCAGTTCGGCCAGCGGCGGGCTCTCGTGCATCACCAGCAGGCGGGCGTCCGGCGGCAGCCGGCCGGCGACGGGGCGGGGCAGGGCGATGCCGCGCTCGGCGGCCATGGCGTGCACCACCGCGGCGGCCATGGCGCCCGGCCGCGCCACCGGCAGCCAGACCCGCGCGGGCGCTCCGGGACGGGGGGCCAGCTGCCAGCGCTCGCCGCCGCGGTCGGGCAGTGGCGCCACCATTGCATCGGCGGCGGGCACCACCTCGACGCCGATGCCGTCCACCGGGTGGCGGCCGATGTCGGAGACGCTCCACACGCCGGCCTCCACCGCCCCACCGGGCAGGCGCTGCCACGCCAGCTGCACCCGGTTGAAGTTCAGCGACAGCGCGCCGAGCCCGGTGTTGTAGCCGGCGGTGCGCGGCTGGCCAGAGTCGATCTCCGGCAGCTCCGGCAGCGCCAAGGCGTCGTAGAGGAAGCGCCCGGCCACCCGCCGCACGCCCTTCGCGGCAAGGCCGTCGAGCATCGCCGCCACGTCCTCGCCGACCAGCGACGGGTCGCCGCCGCCCTTGAGGATCAGGTCGCCGCGCAGCGTCCCCTCCGCCACGTCGCCGGTGCCGTGCAGGCCGGTGGTGAAGCGGTGCCCGGGGCCGAGCAGCGCCAGCGCCGCCACCACGGTCGGCAGCTTGGCGACCGAAGCCGGGGCGAACGGGCGGTCGGCCAGCCGCGCGTCCAGCACCCGCCCGTCGGCGGGGTCGAACAGCAGCCAGCCGGCTTCCGACGTCGGGCCGAGGCGGGCGGCGGGGCCGGCCTCGCCGCCGGCGGCCAGCAGCGGCAGCAGCAGGGGCGTGGCGAGCAGGCGGCGGCGGGTCAGGGAATGCGTCGTCATGAGGCGGAAGCTTGCGTTGCGATCCGGCGCAATGCCATAAAATTAGCGGGCGAATTTTCTGCATCTGGGCACGCCGGCATGATCCCCCCGAAACGCGCGTACCGCTACGAGGTTGTCGTCGAGCTGGGCGGGCGGCCGAACATCGACGGCGTGTTCGACGACGAAAAGCTGGCGATGGAGCGGGCGAAGTACCTGCTCACCCTCGCCAAATACCAGATCATCCGGGTCGTCAAGGTCAACAAGGACGGCAAGGAAGAGACGCTGTTCGAGAAGGCCATCGCCGGCGGCGGCAAGGTCACCACCATCTCGCACATCGAGGAGGCGGCCTTCTGCAAGGACGTGCTGGAGGTCTTCTCGTTCCCCAGCCGGATGACGCTGCTGCGCCTGTTCCGCGCCTACTGCGACGAGCAGACGGTGATCCCGGCCGAGCAGCTGCACCGCTACTTCCCGTTGCGCTACTTCGAGCGCGAGGCGACGCTGTTCAACCCCGGCATCAGCCGCCTCGCCACGCTCCAGGCGCCGGTGGCGGGCATCAAGGTGTTCGACCGCCAGGACCAGATCCTGCGCATGTTCAAGGAGCTGAAGGATCTGGCGCAGAACGCCGACGCGCTGAAGCCGTTCGACGGGACGCTGCTGCAGCTCGGCGTCGCGGGGCTGCTGTCGCAGGCGCGCAACGACCGCCCGGCCGAGGAGCTGGACCGCATCGTCACCCACGCCTTCGCCAGCGCGCTGGAGGACGCCCGCGACTGGGGCGAGAAGCTCAGCGGCATCCTGCGCTTCCACGTCGAGGGCGACCCGGAGACGGTGGCCATCATCGACCAGCTGCTGTGCGAAACCGTGGACGGGCGCGAGCCGGCGAAGGCGCTGATCGGCTACGCGCCCGACCTCGCCACCGCGCTGCAGGCGCTGCTGGCGACGCTGCGCGGCGACCTCGACGACCGGCTGCCGCACACCGAGCCGCTGCTCGACCTGTCCAACGCCGTCGCGACCGGCGGCTTCACGCACGTCCGCGAGGCGCTGCTGCGCCGGGTGCGCGGCGGCATCGAGGGCAAGAACCCGCTGACCCGCCTGGGCGCGGCGGCCGACGCCAAGGCGTTCCAGACCATCGTCGACCAGCTCGCCGCCTTCGACGGCTTCATGGGCGGGCCGGAGATGGCGGCGGCGCTGATGAAGCGCGCCAAGATCGCCTGGGGGGCGGAGCACCGCGACATGCCCTTCGACGAGGCGGTGATGCGGCTGTCCAACCGGCTGGGCTCGGCGGCGGCGCGCATCGGCTTCCTGCTCGATCTGGCGGCCAGCGAGTTCGGGCGGCGGCGCATGACCTATCTGGTCGAGCAGGTGGCCAACATGTTCGCCCGCGTCCGCTCGGCCCGCGAGCTGGCGCCGGCCGGGGCGTCCCTGGACGAGGTGCGCGCCGGCCTCGGCCACCGGTTGCGCAACGCCGGCATCCCGCGCCTGCTGGCCGACGGGCTGGTCGCCAAGGTCGCCGCCATCCCGGACGAGGAGCGCGTGATCGTCCCGCTGATCCAGGAGGAGGTGACGGTCGACCTTTCCACCCCGAAGGTCGTCGAGCCGAAGCTGGTGGTGAACTTCAAGGGCCGGCGCCATGTGCTGCCCGACGAGGGGACGGAGCTGTTCGTCGGCCGCTCGCGCGACTGCCACGTGATGATCGAGGTGCCCTCGGCATCGCGCCGCCACGCGCGCTTCGCGGTGGAGGGAGTGAACTTCGTGGTTTCCGACCTCAGCCGCAACGGCACCCGCCTGATCCCGGAGGAGGGCGAGGCGCGTGTGCTGATGAACGGCGAGACGGCGGTGCTGTCCGGCAAGGGCGAGATCGTCATCGGGTCCAAGGACGCCGGCGAGAAGCCGGCGACGATCCATTGGGAGGTGCGGCGGTAACGTTTTCGCGCTGGTCCCCCCTTCTGACCTCCCCCCACTTCGCGGGGGGAGGAACTCCGCCGCTCTGCTCCCTCCCCCGCGACGTGGGGGAGGGCTGGGGTGGGGGCCCAGCGCGGAGACTTTTCCGCTATCCTACCCCGCCACCACCCCCATCTCCGCCATGCGGTAGCGGTTGCGCCCGCCGCGCTTGGCCTCGTACAGCGCGCGGTCGGCGACGTCGAGCAGCTCCTCGGGCGGGCGGTCGGCCGGCGGCACGGTGCCGGCGCAGCCCAGGCTGATCGTCACGTGGCCGGCGACCGGGGAGGCGGCGTGCGGGATGGCCTCCGCCTCGACGGCGGCGCGCAGGCGCTCGGCGACGCGGGCGGCGCCGTCGGCGTCGGTTTCGGGCAGCAGGCAGACGAACTCCTCGCCGCCGAAGCGCGCCACCAGGTCGCCGGGGCGCATCACGTGCTCGCTCAGCAGGCGCGACACCGCGCGCAGGCAGTCGTCGCCCGACTGGTGGCCGTAGCGGTCGTTGAACGCCTTGAAGTGGTCGACGTCCAGCATGATGACCGACAGCGGCAGCCGGGAGCGGCTGCAGCGCCGCCATTCCAGCGCCAGCACCTCGTCGAAGCGGCGGCGGTTGGGGATGCCGGTCAGGCCGTCGAGGAAGGAGAGCTGGCGCAGCAGGTCGGTCTGCCGCTTCAGCAGGATGTGGTTGCGCACGCGGGCCTGCACGATCGGCGGGCTGATCGGCTTGGTGATGAAGTCGATGGCGCCGACCTCCAGCCCGCGCGTCTCGTCCTCCACCTCGCCGCGCGCCGAGATGAAGATGACGGGGATGTCGGCGGTCACCGGGCTCTCCTTGATGCGCGCGCACACCTCGAAGCCGTCCATCCCCGGCATCATGATGTCGAGCAGCACGAGGTCCGGCAGGCGCGCCTGCACCAGCTCCAGCGCCTTGTCGCCGTTGGTGGCGAAGTAGATCTCGTAGTCGTCGCGCAGGATGCGGCTCAGCACGTGGACGTTGCTGGGCACGTCATCGACGATCAGGATCTTGGCGCGGGTGTCGGACATCTCGGGCTCACGCGGCCGGCGGGTGGGCGGGGAGGGTGACGTGCAGTTCGTCCGCCAGCCGGCGGAGCAGACCTTGCGCCTTGGCGAAGTCCAGCGAGTCGACGGCGGCGGTGATCGCCTCCACCCGGCCGGCCCCGGCGCGCGCGCCCAGCGGGCCGGCCAGCGCCAGCCATTCCTCGGCGGCGGCGAAGTTGTTGTCGGCCAGCAGCCGGTCCAGCCGGGCCAGCGCCGCGCCCAGCGGTCCGGCGTCCACCGGCGGCGGGGGCGGTGCATCGGCCGGCACCTCGACCTGCACCTGGGCCTGGCCGCGCGCGGTCTCCAGGACGGCGGCGAGCTCGCGGCACAGCTCGGGCAGGGCGGCCTGCGCGGCAGCCCGTTCGCCGTGGCCGGCGGCGACCTGCACGGTGTCGGCGACCGCGGACAGGCGGCGGGCGCCCAGGCTGCCGGACATGCTCTTGAGGTCGTGCGCCAGCTTGCGCGCGTCGCGCAGGCGCTCCTCGGCCAGCGCGTCGGCGATGGCGTCGGCGATGCCGGCGTGCGCGGCGGCGAAGCCCTGCAGGATGCGTTGGAACAGCTCGGCGTCGCCATCGACGCGGCGCATGGCGTCGGCCATGTCGATTCCGGCCGCCGCCGGCGGCGCGGCGGGGGCGGCTGCCGGCAGGGGCGTGGGCGGCAGGGTGACGGCGCCGCCGGTCCAGCGCAGCAGCGTGTCGATGAGCTGCGGCGGGTCGAGCGGTTTGGCGACGTGGTCGTTCATGCCGGCCTCGATGCAATGCTCGCGGTCGCTGGGCAGCGCGCTGGCGGTGATGGCGATGATCGGCAGGTGGGTGAAGCGCGGCTCGGCCCGCAGCGCCCGGGTGGCGCCGAAGCCGTCGAGGCGCGGCATCTGCACGTCCATCAGCACGGCGTCGAACGGCGCGTCGGACGCCCGCACCAGCTCGATGGCCTGCTGGCCGTCGCCGGCCACGGTGACGGCGGCGCCGGCGCGCTCCAGGATCTCGCGGGCCACCTGCTGGCCGATGGCGTTGTCCTCGGCCAGCAGCAGGCGCTTGCCGGCGAGCGGCCGGGCTGGCAGGACGATGGGCGCCGGCGCGCACGGGGCGGTGCCGTCCGGAGTGAGCGCGTAGGCGTTGGCGACGGCGTCGAGCAGGACGGAGCCGGTCACCGGCTTGACGATGATGCCGTCGAGGCCGAGGTCGATCACCCGCTGCACCGCCTGTTCCTGTCCGAAGGCGGTGACCACGATGATGATCGGGCCGGTCAGCGTGCGGTCGGCGCGGATGCGCTGGCTGGCCTCGATGCCGTCCATGCCGGGCATGCGCCAGTCCATCAGCACCACCTCGTACGGCTCGCCGGCCGCCGCGGCGCGCGACAGCTCCGCCATCGCCGCCTCGGCGGAGGCGGCGATGGCGGCGCTCCAGCCGAAGCCGCGGATCAGCGAGGCGAGGCTCTCGCGCGCCGTGTCGTTGTCGTCGACCACCATGACGCGCAGGCTGCGCGGCAGCGTCCGGGTGCGGGCCGGGCGGGCCAGCGGCTGCGCCGGGCGGTCGAACACCGCGGTGAAGCGGAAGTCGCTGCCCTTGCCGGGCTCGCTGGTCACGCCCATGGCGCCGCCCATCATGCCGACGAGGCGGGTGCAGATCGCCAGCCCGAGCCCGGTGCCGCCGTAGCGCCGGGTGGTCGAGCTGTCGGCCTGGCTGAAGGCGGCGAACAGGGCGCGCTGCTGGTCCAGCGCGATGCCGATGCCGGTGTCGCGGATGGAGAAGGCCAGGATGGCGCGCTCCGCCGTCACCTCCGCGGCCTCGACGGTGACGACCACCTCGCCCTTCTCGGTGAACTTGATGGCGTTGCCGGCGAGGTTGATGAGCACCTGCTGGAGGCGCAGCGGGTCGCCGATCAGCTCCAGCGGCACTTCCGGCCTGACCAGGAACAGCACCTCGATGTCCTTCTCGCGCGCCGCCGTCGACACGATGGTGGCGAGGTTGTCGAGCAGGTCGTCGAGGCGGAAGTCGGCGTGCTCCAGCTCCATCTTGCCGGCCTCGACCTTGGAGAAGTCGAGGATGTCGTTGAGAATGCCGAGCAGCGACTGCGCCGAGCCGCGGATCTTCTGCGCGTAGTCCTTCTGCCGCGGCGACAGCTCGGTCTGCTGCATCAGGTGGACGAGACCGAGGATGGCGTTCATCGGCGTGCGGATCTCGTGGCTCATGTTGGCCAGGAACTCGCTCTTCGCGCGGCTCGCCGCCTCGGCCGCGGTCTTGGCTTCCAGCAGCGCCTGCTCGCCCGCCTTGCGCTCGGTGACGTCGGAGAAATAGACGACGATGCCCTCCGCCGACGGCGTGCAGGTGCCCTCGTACCACGCCTCGTGCGGGGGGTGGAAGATGATGTCGGTGACCGCCTCCCGCGCGTTCATGGTGCGGCGGAGGTTCGCTTCGATGGGGGTGCCGAGCGTCGCCGGGAACGCGTCCCAGAACACCGCGCCCGACAGGTCGCGGCCCTGGGCGAGGCGGTCGCGGGCGCGCTGGTTCATGTAGACGACGCGCCAGTCGCGGTCGAGCGAGAGGATGAAGTCGGAGGTGCTCTCCAGCACCTCGGCCAGCCGCTCGCCGGCGCGGCGCGCCTCGCGCTCGGCCGTCTCGGCGTCGCGGCGGGCGGCGTCCAGCTCGCGCTCGCGGGCGGCGAGGTTGCGCGCCATGCCGTTGAAGGTCTCGGCCAGCGTGACGATCTCGCGCGGCGCGCCGCGGGTCTCCACCGCTTCGGCGCTGATGCCGGCGCCGATCCGCTCGGCCGCGTCGCACAGCCGCTGCATCCAGACCAGCACCGAGCGGCGCACCAGAAGCCACACCGCCAGGAAGCCGGCCAGCGCCCCCAGCGCCGCCACCGCCAGCCCGTTCAGCATCTCGTCGCGCGCCTGCGCCCAGATCCGCTCCATCGGCAGGCCGATGGCGAAGGTCTTGTCGGTGCCGGGGATGCGCCGGAAGCTCCAGATGCGGTCGTGCCCGTCGGCGCTGGTCGCCTCGAACGTGCCGCTTTCCGCCGACAGCATCGTCCGCACGTGCGGGAAGGAGCCGAAGTTCTTGCCGATCCAGCCTTCCGGATCGGGCTGGCGGGCGACGACGGTTCCCTCGGCGTCGAACACGGTGATGCGCACGTCCTCCTGCCGGGTGACGGCGATCAGGTCCTCGTACCAGGTCAGGTCGATGTTGGCGCCCACCACGGCCGTCACTTGGCCCCGTTCGACGACGGGGTGCGCCGCCACCATCATCCGCCGCCCGGACAGCTTGCCGATGATGAAGCCGCTGAGCTGGAACTCGCGGCTGGCCATGGCCTTCTGGAAATAGGCGCGGTCGCTGATGTCGAGGCCGAAGCCGGTGCCGGAGTCGTCGCAGATCACCCGGCCGTCGGTGCCGGTGACCCACAGCCCGATCGTCCAGGTCTGCCGTCCGGCGATCGGCTTCAGCAGCTCCGTGCAGGCCTGCGGAGCGGCGGCGGCGCCGCGAACCTCCGGCACGATGGCCAGCACGCCGAGCAGTGTGCGGGCGTCGCCGATCACCGCCTCCTGGCGGCGCACGCCTTCGTCGGTCAGGTGGACGGCGAGGTCGATGGCGGCGGTGCGGCGCTGCGCCACGTCCTCGTTCAGGTGGTACACCGACGCCGCCAGCGGCAACGCCAGCGCGCCCAGCACGATGGCCAGCATGCGGCCGCGCAGGCTGTCGAAGCGCACGGCGCGCGAGAGGCGGGGGGCGAGGCTGGGCGGCATGACGTGCGCGGAAGTGGGCGACCGGAGGGGCGATCTTACCCCGCCCGGATCGTTCGCGCTCGGCTTATGTCGGCGCGTATAAAATTTGCCCGAACGGTGCGTGCCCGCAGCGGGGGTGTCGATGTCTAGAAAAACCGCGCCAGGTTGTCGCGGATCCGGTTCAGCACCGGCACCACCTCCGCCGGGACCTCGAAGGTCTGGCCGGTGATGGTTTCATAGGCGTGGATGTAGACCGCGGCGGTGTCCAGCACCAGCTGGTCCGGGATCTCCGGGATCGGGTCCTTGTACGGGTCGCAGCGCTGGCTGACCCAGGTGCGCACGAAGTCCTTGTCGAAGCTCTCCGGCCGCTGGCCGGCCTTCAGGCGCTCAGCGTAGCTGCCGGCCATCCAGTAGCGGCTGCTGTCGGGCGTGTGGATCTCGTCGGCCAGGATGACGTTGCCGTCCTCGTCCACGCCGAACTCGTACTTGGTGTCGACCAGGATCAGGCCGTGTTGGGCGGCGATCTCGCGGCCGCGGGCGAACAGCTTCAGCGCCACGTCGGAGACGCGCTCCCACTGCTCCTTCGGCAGCAGGCCGCGCTCGACGATCTCCTTGGGCGAGAGGGGGGCGTCGTGGCTGCCCAGCTCGGCCTTGGTGGTGGGGGTGATGATGGTTTCGGGCAGCTTCTGGTGCTCGTGCATGCCGTCGGGCAGGCGCACGCCGTACATCTCGCGCTGGCCGGCCTTGTACATCGACCAGATCGAGGTGGAGGTGGTGCCGGTCAGGTAGTCGCGCACGACGATCTCGACCGGCAGGATCTTCAGGCGCTTGGCGACCACCACGTTGGGGTCCGGGTACTCCAGCACGTGGTTGGCGACGATGTCCTTCGTCCGCTCGAACCAGAAGCGCGCCGTCTGCGTCAGCACCTGGCCCTTGAAGGGGATGCAGGTGAGGATGATGTCGAAGGCGCTCAGCCGGTCGGTGGCGACGATGATCCGCCGGCCGTCCGGCAGGTCGTAGTTGTCGCGCACCTTGCCGGCGTAGTGGTTCGGCAGTTCGGGGATGGTGCCGTCCGTCAGCACGTTGTGCAGGTGCGGGGCCAGCGAGCGCGCGTCGATCATCGGAAAATGCCTAGCCGGAAAGAGGGGCCGAAAGCCGGCATGTAGCACAGGACGCGCCGGGCGAACAGGGCCGAGCGTCTGGGACGGTCAGCGCCCGGTCTTCAGCATGGCGGCGACCGCCTTGCGCAGCTCCACCGCGACCACCGGCTTGTGCAGCATCCGGATGCCGCTGGCGCGCGCCTCGGCGAGGCGTTCCGGCGCGGTGTCGCCGGTGATCATCGCCGCCGGCGGGCGGACGCCGAAGTGTTCCTCGATGCTGCGGATCGCCTGGATGCCGGTCTCGCCGTCGCGCAGGCGGTAGTCGGCGAGTATGGCGTCCGGCGCGCGGCGGCGCTCCTCCATCCGCCGCACCGCCTCGCCGACCGATCCGGCGTCGACCACCGTGTGGCCCCAGGACTCCAGCATCGCCTTCAGGCCCAGCCGGATCAGCGCCTCGTCATCGACCACCAGCAGCAGCCCGTGCGGCTCGCCCCCTTCGGCCGGGCGCCCGGGCGCGGCGGCGTCGGGGGGGCGGGGCTCGGCCAGCGGCAGCTCGACGCTGAACACCGAGCCGTGCCCGGGCCAGGAGCGCACCTCGACCCCATGGCCGAGCAGCCGGCTCAGCCGCTTCACCACCGCCAGCCCGAGGCCGAGGCCCTTGCCGCGGTCGCGCTCCGGGTTGCCGAGCTGGAAGAACTCTTCGAAGATCTCGGCCTGCTTGTCGGGCTCGATGCCGATGCCGGTGTCGCAGACCTCGATCCGCAGGCGGCCGTTGCGCGGCCGGCCGCCGACCACCACGCCGCCGCGGCGGGTGTAGCGCAGCGCGTTTTCGATCAGGTTGCGCAGGATGCGCTCCAGCAGCGTCGGATCGCTGACCACCGTGGCCCGCGAGCGCACCACCCGGAACCGCAGCCCGAGCGCCGCCGCGCGCGGCCCGTATTCGGCCGCCAGGCGGTCGAGCAGCTCGGCCAGCGGCATGGCGACCGGCTGCGGCTCGATCAGGCCGGCGTCGAGGCGCGAGATGTCCAGCAGGCTGTCGAGCAGCAGGCGCAACGCGTCCAGCGAGCGGTCCATGGAATCCAGCGCGGCGGCGGCGGCCGGCTCCTGCGCCAGCCGCTCCTTCAGCACGCCCATGAACAGCAGCAGCGACTGTACCGGCTGGCGCAGGTCGTGGCTGGCGGCGGCGAGGAAGCGGGTCTTGGCGTGGTCGGCGCGCTCGGCGTTCTCCTTGGCGGCGGCCAGCGCCTGCTCCATGGCGCGGCGGCGCTCGACGTCGCGGCCGACCGCCTGCACCTCGCTGAACCGCCCGGCGCCGTCGAACACCGCGTAGCCTTCCCAGGCGAACCAGCGCGGGCCGTCGACGGTCAGCATGCGGTTCTCCACCGCGGCGCGCGGGTGCGGCGGCGCCATGATCCGCGCCATGGCGTCGCTGGTGGCGGCGATGGTGTCGGGGTGCACGAACTCGGTCCATGGGCGGCCGCGGAGCGCTCCCGCGGTGCTGCCCAGCAGGCGCGCCGTGGTGTCGTTGGCGAAACTCAGCGTGCCGTCGGCGGCGAGGCGCAGCACCATGTCCGACTGCGATTCCACCAGCCCGCGGTAGCGCGCCTCGCTGGCGCGCAACGCCTCCTCGGCGGCGAGGCGGGCGGCGCGCAGGCGCTCGCGCTCCTCCAGGCCGGCGGCCATCTCGTTGAAGATGCGGGCGAGGCGCCGGGTCTCCGGCGTGCCGGCGCGGGTCTCCACGCGCGCCGCGAGGTCGCCGTCGCGCCAGCGCGCCGCCGCCTCGCCCAGCGCGTCCAGCGGCCGCACGATCAGGCGCCGGCCGCCGATCCCCGCCGCCAGTGCCGCCGCCAGCAGCCCGGCGGCGAGCAACGCCAGGCTCCAGCGCGTCGCCCCGTTGATCGGGGCGAACCGCGCCTCCTTGTCGAGGCCGACGGCGAGGAAGACGTCGCTCAGCCCGACCGCCACCGGCGAATAGGCGAAGATGCGCTGCCGGCCGTCCAGCCCGGGAAGCTCGGCCAGCCCCGGCTCGGCGGCGTGCAGCAGCCCGGTCAGCTCGGGGCTCAGCGGCTTGCCGCGCCACCGCTCGGCGTTCGCCGTGGCGGCCAGGATGGTGCCGTTGCGGTCGGCCAGCACCACGTTGGTGTTCGGCGGCAGCCGCTTGACCGTCAGCGCCTCGCCCAGCCAGTCCAGGTCGATGGTGAAGGTGACGATGCCGCCGACCGCGCCCAGACGGTCGGTGTAGGGGACCGCGAAGGGCCACACCCGGCGGCCGATGGCCCGCGCCTCGACGTAGTCGCCGATGGCGAAGGTGCGGGTCTGCAGCGCCTGCCGCACGTGCGTGTAGTGGGCGATGCGCACGCCGATGGAACGGGTGTCGCTGGCGCAGCGGACGATGCCCTGCGCGTCGGTGATGTTCAGCGTGCCCATGCGGAAGGGCAGCGGCATGCGGTCGAGCAGCTGCTGGCATTCCCCCATGTCGCCGGCGCGGATGGAATCGCCGACGGCCACCGTGTCGATCAGCTGGCGCACGCCGTCCACGATGCGCGTCTGTTCGGCCAGGAGCAGGTCGCGCAGCCGCTGGGCCTCGGCGTTGATCTCGGCCATCTGCGTCCGGCGCAGCTCCACCACCGTGTAGGCACCCAGCGCGATGGCGGGCAGCACCGCCAGGAGAACCAGCAGGAACAGCCGCTGGAACAGGGTCAACTTGTTCGTCCTCTAATGAATGCGCCCGACGTTCTGCCCAATCCGCATGCAGTCCGTCAACCGGCGCATGGCCGCCGTGCCGTTTTCGGTATGTTCAGGTGCGGGCGCCGCCGCGCTCGCCGTAGGCCGCCGCCACCTCGCCGACCGCCATGACGGTCGAGCAGAGTCCCGTCAGCACCAGCGCCAGCGCCGCCGCCGCGGGGAAGTCGGACCCGCTCTCCGACACCATGCTGTAGAGCTGCAGCGGCAGGATGGTCAGCCGCGTGCCGACCAGCGCCAGCGCCGTTCCGTACGCGCCGAACACCACCGCCGCCACCAGGCAGAAGGCGGTCAGCGCCGTGGTGCGCACCTGCGGCAGCAGGATGTGCAGCAGCGCCTCGCGCGGGGTGGCGCCCAAGGATTCCGCGGCGGCGAGCTGGGTGCGGTCGAAGTTGACCAGCACCGGCAGCATCAGCATCACCACCCGCGGGATCAGGTAGTAGGAGGTGGCGAAGGCCAGCCCCTGCGGGCTGTACAGGATGCCGGCGAACCACGCCGGATCGACGCCCAGCAGCCCCAGCAGCTGCGTGACCAGCCCGGCCCGGCCGTAGGCGAGGATGAACCCGTACGCCACGATCAGGCCGGAGAAGGTCAGCGGCAGCGCGATGAAGAACGACAGCAGCGCCCGCCAGCGCGGCCCGATCCGCGACAGGTGCAGCGCCACGCAGAACCCCACCACCAGCGACGCCGTCGCCGCCACCAGCGTCAGCACGGCGCTGCCGCCCAGGCTGCGCAGGAACATCGGGTTGGCGAACACCCGGCGGAAGGAGTCGGGATCGCCCAGCGCGTCCCAGGCGACGGTGCCCAGCGGCAGCAGGAAGAACAGCAGCAGCACGGCCACGCCGGGCGATGCCAGCGTCAGCAGCAGACGGCGTGGCCGCAGCGACTGCGTTCTCTTCACGGGGTGCCCCCCTTTATCGGCCGCCCATCATTGACCGATCGCCACCTTGGCCCAGCCGGCGTCGATCTCCGCCTTCTTGGCGGCGGCGGCGCGGACGTCCAGCGGGCGCACCTGCGGCGTCGGCGGCAGCTTGTCGGCCACGCTCTCCGGCAGCTTGATGCCGGGCACCGACGGGCGCACGTAGCCCTGCGCGAAGATGCCCTGGCCGAACTCGGTCATGATGAAGTTCAGCCACAGCTTGCCGGCGTTCGGGTTGGGGGCGTTCTTCACCAGGCTGATGCCGTAGGGGGCGGCGACCGACGCCTCCTTGGGGATGACCACCGCGACGGAATCGCCCAGGCCGTCCACGTACTTGGCCTTCAGGCCGTCGTTCTCGTAGCTGATCCAGATCGGGATCTCGCCCTTGACGAACTGGGCGTACGGCGTGGTCCCGACGACGCGCAGCACGTTGCCCGACTTGTGCAGCTTGCCCAGGTAGTCGATGCCGGGCTGCACGTTGGTCATGTCGCCGCCCGCCGCGTAGTTGGCGGCGAACGACAGCACCTGCCCGACGCCGGTCGAGCGCGGGTCGAGGTAGACGACCGAGTTCTTGTACTCCGGCTTCAGCAGGTCGGCCCAGGACTGCGGCACCTCCTTGACCAGCTTCGTGTTGACCACGAAGGCGATGGTCAGGGAGTGGATGGTGAACCACTTGCCCTCGGGGTCGCGGAACACGTCGGGCAGCTTGTCGAAGTTCACCGGCTTGAAGGGTGCCACCACGTCCTTGTTCGCCGCCTCCACCGCCGAGGCGGCGAAGTAGTAGGCGGTGTCCGCCTGCGGCCGGTTGCGCGCCTTGTCCAGCGCCACCACCGTGGCGGCCGAGCCGAGGTCGTTGTAGGTGATCTCGACGTTCGGGTAGCGCTTCTTGAAGGCCGCGAACTGCGCTGCCCAATTGGCCCAGGTCGGGCCGGTGTCGAAGGAGACGACCATGCCTTCCTTCGACGCGGCCTCGTACAGGTCCTTCTCGCCCGGGTACAACTCGGGCGAGTCGGCGGCGGTCTGCGCCAGGGCGGCGCCGGCCAGACAGAACAGCGCGCCGATGGCCGTCGCCGCGGTCCGCAAGAATTTCATGGCCGTCCTCCTTTGGTGTTATCGGTTGCCTGGAATGATGTGGACGCTGTCCGCGGGAACGTGAACGGTCCGGACCTCGCCGGCCTCTCCCGTCTCCGCGACCAGCACGCCGCCGGGGACCGCAAGGTCGAAGCGGCGGACGGATCCCAGGAAGCGGTCCTGCACGATGCTCCCGGCAAAGCCGTTCACCCCATCCGGCGGCGCGCCGAGGCGCACCCGCTCCGGGCGAATGAGTATCGTAACAGCTACTCCCGCAGGAAGCCCGTGCGGCATTGTGGCCAATCGGCCGATCGGCGTATCCACGCGGTCCGGGCCGGACACCGTGCCGTCCAGCAGGTTGGCGTGCCCGACGAAGGCCGCCACCGCGCGCGACGCCGGGTGTTCGTACAGCTCGCGCGGCGGGGCGATCTGCTCGATGCGGCCGGCGCGCATGACGACGACGCGGTCGGCGATGGACAGCGCCTCCTCCTGGTCGTGGGTGACGTGCAGGGTGGCAATGCGCTCGCTGCGCTGCAGGCGGCGGATCTCGTCGCGCATGCCGATGCGCAGCGCGGCGTCCAGAGCCGACAGCGGCTCGTCCAGCAGCAGGGCGTGCGGGCTGAACACCAGGGCGCGCGCCAGCGCGACGCGCTGCTGCTGGCCGCCCGACAGCTCCGGCGGCCGGCGGTCGGCCAGCGCCGACAGGCCGACCCGCTCCAGCATGGCCAGCGCCCGCCGCTGGCGTTCCGCGGCGACGACGCCGCGCACCTTCAGCGGATAGGCCACGTTCTCCCACGCCGCCATGTGCGGGAACAGCGCGTAGGTCTGGAACACCACCCCCAGGTTGCGCTCCCGCGCCGGCACGCCGGTGACGTCGACCCCGTCGAGCAGCACCGTGCCCTCCAGCGGCTCCAGGAAGCCGGCGATCAGGCGCAGCAGGGTGGACTTGCCGCAGCCGCTCGGCCCGATGACCGCCACCAGCTCGCCGGGGGCGATGGTGAGGTCGATGCCGCTGACCGCGGCGGCGGCGGTGCCGGGGTAGGCGAAGCTGACGCCGCGCAGCTCGATGACGGGGGTGCTCATTGCGCGTGCCTCCCGGTGGCGCGGTGGGCGGTCAGCGCGCCGGCGGCCGACGCGGTCAGCGCCAGCGCCAGCAGGATCACCGTCGCCGCGCAGGCGAATCCGGTGGCGCCGTAGAAGGCCTGCAGCAGCACGACCGGATACGGCCGCGTCAGGAACCCGGCGACGAGGTTGGACAGCTGGAACTCCCCGATCGACAGCGCCGCCACCATGATCAACCCCGACGCCAGGCTGTGCCGCAGGCTGGGCAACACGATCTCGATCAGCGTGCGCAGCGGGCCGGCGCCCAGCGACTCGGCGGCGACCTCCAGCTCGGCCAAGCGCAGGTGGCGCATGTCGCCGACCAGGGTCTGCAGCAGGTAGGGCAGGGTGAGCACCACGTGGCCGCCGATCAGCACCGGCGCGCTGCCCAGGAAGGGCAGGGTGTCGCTGGAGAACACCAGCACGAAGCCGAAGGCCAGCACGATGGGCGGCACCGCGACGGGCAGCAGGTAGAGGATGCGCGCCGCCGCCCGCACTCCGCGCGACGCGGCGCCATAGATGGCGTAGGCCAGCGGCAGGCCGATCAGCGCGTTGATGACGCAGGTCGCGGCACACACGCGCAGGCTGACCCAGAAGGCGCGCTGGAAGCTGCCATCCGTGTAGACAGCTTCGTACCACCGGCCGGTAAAACCGGAGGGCAGCATGCTATTCAACCATACGTCGCCGAAGGAGCCGACGACCAGCAGAAGAATCGGCAGGAACAGATAGGCGAGATAGACCCCTGTAACCCAGGCCATCGCGGCTCCGCTGGCGCGTTCAACGCGCTTCGTGTTGTGTCTCCTAAGGCGAGCATACGGCAGTAGTTCCCATTAACAAAAGCCTTCTTCGGGCGGGGTACTCATGCCTGTCGTGCATGTGCTCGTCCGGCGGACGATGTTTGATGCGGATCATGGACCCGGCGGCGGCGCCGTGCGACAAGCGCGGCCATGAAGTATGTCGAGGAATTCCGCGATGCCGCGCTTGCCCGCGGCCTGTCCGGGGCGATCCGCCGCGCGGCCGATCCGGCGCGCCGCTACCACATCATGGAATTCTGCGGCGGCCACACCCACGCCATCGCCCGCTACGGCATCCCCGACCTGCTTCCGCCGAACGTACGGTTGATCCATGGGCCTGGCTGCCCGGTCTGCGTGCTGCCGGTGGGGCGAATCGACGACGCGATCAGCATCGCCCGCCGGCCCGGCGTGATCCTCTGCACCTACGGCGACGTGATGCGCGTCCCGGCGTCGGAGCGCATGAGCCTCATCAAGGCGAAGGCCGAGGGCGCCGACGTCCGCATGGTGCTGTCCACCGCCGACGCGCTGAAGATCGCCGAGGCCAACCCGGGCCGCGAGGTGGTGTTCTTCGCCATCGGCTTCGAGACCACGACGCCGCCCACCGCGGTGGCGCTGCAACTGGCCAGGGCGAAGGGCGTCGCCAACTTCTCGGTGTTCTGCAACCACGTGCTGACCCCGGCGGCGATCTCCAACATCCTGGAGAGCCCGGAGGTGCGCGAGCTGGGCACGGTGCCGCTGGACGCCTTCATCGGCCCGGCGCACGTCTCCACCATCATCGGCAGCCGTCCGTACGAGTACTTCGCCGAGGAGTACCGGAAGCCGGTGGTGGTCGCCGGGTTCGAACCGCTGGACGTCATGCAGGCGATCCTGATGCTGGTCACCCAGATCAACGAGGGCCGGGCGGAGGTGGAGAACCAGTTCATCCGCGCCGTCACCCGCGACGGCAATCGCAAGGCGCAGGCGCTGGTCGCCGACGTGTTCGAGCTGCGCCGCTCGTTCGAATGGCGCGGCCTCGGCCTCGTCCCGTACAGCGCGCTGAAGATCAAGGAGACCTACGCCGCCTGGGACGCCGAGCGGCGCTTCGCGATCCCCAACGCCATGGTGCCCGACCACAAGGCCTGCGCCTGCGGCGCCATCCTGCGCGGCCTGAAGCGCCCGACCGACTGCAAGCTGTTCGGCACCGCCTGCACGCCGGAGAGCCCGATGGGCTCCTGCATGGTGTCGGCCGAGGGGGCGTGCGCGGCGCACTACACCTACGGCCGTTTCCGCGACCACGCGGCGGGGGCCGCCTGATGCGCATCCTGCTCCTGGTCCACGCCTTCAACAGCCTGGCGCAACGCCTGTACGTCGAACTGGCCGAGCGCGGCCACACGCTGTCCATCGAGTTCGACGTGAACGACGGCGTGACCGTCGAGGCGGTCGAGCGCTTCCGCCCCGACGTGCTGCTGGCGCCCTTCCTCAAGCGCGCCATCCCCGAGGTGGTGTGGCGCCGCTTGCCTTGTCTGGTCGTCCACCCCGGCCCGCCGGGCGACCGCGGCCCGTCGTCCTTGGATTGGGCGGTGCTGGAGGGCGCGGAGCGTTGGGGCGTCACCGTCCTCCAGGCGAACGGCACGTTTGACGCCGGCGACGTCTGGGCCTCGCGCGGCTTCCCGATGCGCGCCGCGCCGAAGGCCAGCCTGTACCGCCATGAGGTGACCGAGGCCGCCGTCGAGGCGGTGCTGGAGGCTTTGGAACGCCTTGAACGCGGCGAGGCTCCGGTGCCGGTCGATCCGGCGCTGGTCCGGGAGCGCCCGGCGATGCGGCAGGCCGACCGCGCCATCGACTGGAGCCGCGACGACACCGCCACGGTGCTGCGCAAGGTCCGCAGCGGCGACGGCGTGCCCGGCGTGCGCGACGGCGACGTCAGCCTGTTCGACGCGCATCCGGAGCGTCGTCTGACGGGTGAGCCCGGCGCGTGGCTGGCGCAATGGCAAGGCGCGGCGTGCCGCGCCACGGTGGACGGCGCGGTGTGGATCGGGTCGATGAAGGCGCGTTCGCCGGGGGTGCACGCGCCGACGCTGAAGCTGCCCTCGGCGATGGTGCTGGCCGCCGACCTGCCGGAGGTCCAGGGCGACCACCGCGATCTCTGGTACGAGGAGGCCGACGGCGTCGGCTACCTGCATTTCCCCTTCTACAACGGCGCCATGGGCGCGGAGCAGTGCGCGCGGCTGCTGGCGGCCTATCAAGAGGCGCTCGCGCGCGACACCCGCGTGCTGGTGCTGATGGGCGGCGACGATTTCTGGAGCAACGGCATCCACCTCAACGTCATCGAGGCGGCGTCCAGCCCGGCCGACGAGTCCTGGCGCACCATCAACGCCATCGACGATGTGGCGCGCGCGGTGCTGACCACCACGGACAAGCTCACGGTGTCGGCGCTGTCCGGCAACGCCGGGGCGGGCGGCGTCTTCCTGGCGCTGGCGGCGGATCGGGTGTGGGCGCGCGGCGGCGTGGTGTTGAATCCGCACTACAAGGGCATGGGCAACCTGTACGGCTCGGAATATTGGACCTACGTGCTGCCCCGCCGCGTCGGCGAGGAGCGCGCCCGGGCGGTCACCGAGGCCCGCCTGCCCATGGGCACGCCGGAGGCGCGGCGCCTCGGCTTGGTGGACGCGGCGTTCGGGCTGCGCGTCGCCGACTTTCGCGCCGAGGTGCGGGAGCGCGCCCGCGCCCTGGCGGCGGATCCGGCTCTGCCGGCGCTGCTGGCCGACAAGCACGCCCGTCGCGCCGCCGACGAGGCCGCCAAGCCGCTGGAGCAGTACCGCGCCGAGGAGCTGGAGCGCATGCGCTTCAACTTCTACGGCTTTGACCCGAGCTACCACGTCGCGCGGTACAACTTCGTCTTCAAGGTGCCGAAGTCGCGCACGCCGCTGTATCTGGCGGCGCACCGGCGCACGTGCCCCCACCCCTGACCCCTCCCCCGCTTCGCAGGGGAGGGGAACTCCGCCGCATTGCTCCCTCCCCTGCGAAGCGGGGGAGGGATGGGGTGGGGGCACGTGGGGCGCCTTACCCGACTGTCTTCAGCCCCCGCGCGTATTGCTTCGCCCGCTCGCGGTAGACCAGCGCCGGACCGGCGAGGCGGGCGAGGTCTTCCTCCTTCACCTCGCGCATGATCTTGCCGGGCATGCCCATGACCACCGAGCCGTCGGGGATCACCTTGCCCTCGCCGATCAGCGCGTGCGCGCCGATCAGGCAGTTGCGGCCGATCTTCGCGCCGTTGAGGATCGTCGCGCCGATGCCGACCAGCGTGCCGTCGCCGATGGTGCAGCCGTGCACCATCGCCAGATGCCCGATGGTCACGTTCTTGCCCATCGTCAGCGGGAAGCCGGGATCGACGTGCAGCACCGCGTTGTCCTGCACGTTGCTGCCTTCACCGATCAGGATCGGCTCCGCCTCGGCGCGCAGCACCGCACCCCACCACACCGACGCCTCGTCCTCCAGCACCACGTCGCCGACCAGCGTGGCGTTGGGCGCCGCCCAGCTCGAGGCCGCCAGCCGCGGCGCCTTCCCGTCGATCTCGTAGAGCACGCAGACCCTCCCGTCTTAATGGATGACCACCACGATCAGCCGCTTCGGCCCGTGCACACCATACGCCAAGGTCTGCTCGATGTCGGCGGTCTTCGACGGGCCGGAGATCAGCAGCGCGTTGGTCGGCATGCCCTCGGCCCAGCGGTTCTCGGTCATCACCTGCCAGAAGGTGTCGTACAGCGCGTCGGCCTTCAGCAACGCGATGTGGATGTGCGGCACCAGGGAAAGGAGGCGCGGCTCGTCGGCGCCCGGCCACAGCACGAGGCTGCCGGTGTCGGCGATGGCGCCCAGGGTCTGGGTGATCCCCGCGTCGATGCCCGTGAACATTTCCTCCTTGAACTCGTCCACCGGGCGGTCGTAGCGCACCAGTTCCGGTCCACCCTCGGCCCAGCCGGATTCGAGGCGTGCGCCGGCGTCGGTGGCGGGGGCGTAGAGCAGGGTTTTGGCGCCGGCCTCGCGCAGGACGGCCTGCACCACCGCCGGCCAGTCCTGTTCGGTGGCGTCGACGAACTCGGTGTGGACGGCCTCCATCATGCGCTTGACGCGCTCCAGCCGTTCGGCGGGCTCCCAGCGCTTTTCCCGCAGCACGGTGAAGTCGGAGGCGACCGTCTCCACCGGGTGGGCGTCGCGGCTGGCGCGGAGACTGGCGAGGATCGAGGAGCGGGCGTCAGGCATCGGGAATCCCCCGGTCGCGGGCGAGGTCGTGCAGCGTGCGGCCGGCGAAGCGCGGCTTGACGCGCACGCTGGTCCATTCTTTCAGAAGCGGCAGGCTGGCGGGGGCGGCGTTGCCGACCGCCGACAGCACCGTCGTCGCCATGCGGTAGGCGGTCGGCGAGGAGAAAGTGGCGGCCCAGCCCTTCCACACCAGCGCCTCGGCCTTGGAAGCCTGGGCTCCCGCGTCCTTCACCGCCGGGCCGGGGTGTACCGCCTCCTCGCGCAGGCGGTTCATCAGGTTGGCGATGGGGATCTGCACCGGGCAGATCTCGACGCAGGCGTTGCACATGGTGCAGGCGTGCGGCATCGCCCCGCGGGTGCCCAGCCCCTCGATCTGCGGGATCAGGATCTTGCCGATCGGGCCGGGGTAGGGCGCCTGGTAGGCGTGACCGCCGACGCGGGTGTAGACCGGGCAGTGGTTCATGCAGGCGCCGCAGCGGATGCAGCGCAGCGTGTGGCGCAGCTCCTCGTCGGCGTAGATCTTGGACCGCCCATTGTCGAGGATCACCAGGTGGATCTCGCGCGGGCCGTCCTTCTCGCCGTGTTTCCGCGGCGTGGTGATCATGTTGACGTAGGTGGTGATCGGCTGCGCGGTGGCCGAGCGGGTGAGCAGGCTCAGCACCGGCGGCACGTCCTCAAGCTTCTCGACCACCTTCTCCAGGCCCATCAGCGCGATGTGCACCGGCGGCACGGTGGTGACCATGCGCCCGTTGCCCTCGTTCTCGACGAGGCAGAGCGTGCCGGTTTCCGCCACCGCGGCGTTGACGCCGGAGATGCCGACGTCGGCGTTCATGAACTTCTTGCGCAGGACGCGCCGCGCGAGGTCGGTCAGCTGCGCCACGTCCTCGGTGTATTCCGCTTCCTTGATCTTCTCGCGGAACAGCTGGGCGATCTGCTTGGTGTTCTTGTGGATTGCCGGCATGATGATGTGCGACGGCATCTCCTGGTCGAGCTGGACGATGTACTCGCCGAGATCCGCCTCCAGCGCCTCGATGCCGTGCTTCTCCAGGAAGGCGTTGAGGTGCATCTCCTCGGAGACCATGGACTTGCCCTTGACCGCCAGCTTGGCGTTCACGCGCAGCATGATCTCCAGGACGATGGCGTTCGCCTCGTCGGTGGTGGAGGCCCAGTGGACGGTGATGCCGTTCCGGGTGCAGGTCTCCTCCAGCTTTTCCAGCAGTTCCGGCAGCTTCGACAGCGCGCGCAGGCGCACCGAGGCGCCCAGCGCCCGCATGGCGTGCCATTCGGCGCTGTCGGCGAACTGCGCGGCACGCTTGGACATCAGGCCGTCCATGGCGCGGCGGAAGTTGGCGCGCAGCTGCGGGTCCTTCAGCGCGGCGCGCGAGGCCTTCCCGAAGTCGATCTCAGCGTGTGCCATGGGTCCGCTCCAGCAGGAATTCGGCGATGTGCTTGCCCTGGACCGGCTTCTTGCCCGCCTCCAGCGCGCCGTTGATGTTCATCAGGCAGCCGCAGTCGCCCGACACCACCGCCCTGGCCCCGGTGCCCTCGATGTCCGCCACCTTGTCCTCGACCATGGCGGCGGAAATTTCCGGGTGGCGCACGGCGAAGGTGCCGCCGAAGCCGCAGCACTCCTTCTCGCGCTTGAGTTCCACCAGCTCGACGTTGGCAAGCTGGCGCAGCAGCGCTTTCGGCTCGTCGCGCACGCCCATCTCGCGCTGGGCGTGGCAGGAGGCGTGCCACGTGACGCGCACCGGTTCGCCCTTGTCGGTGAGCGAAACGTCGAGGACGTTGACCAGGAACTGCGTCAGCTCGAACACCCGGCCGGCGACGGCGGTGGCGCGGGCCTCCTCCGGCGTGCCCTTGAACAGGTCCGGCCAGTGCGTCTTCATCATGCCGGCGCAGGAGCCCGACGGAACGACCACCGGCCAGTCCGCGGTGAACAGCGCCAGCTGGGCGCGGGCCACCTTCAGCGCCTCGTCCTTGTAGCCGGAGTTGTAGGCGGGCTGGCCGCAGCAGCTCTGCCCCTGCGGGAAGACGACGCGGATGCCCTCGCGCTGCAACAGCTCGATGCCGGCCATCCCGGCCTGCGGGTAGAACAGGTCGACCAGGCAGGTGCCGAAGAAATAGACGGTGCTGGGACGTGAATTCGTCATCAGGGGCTTTCCTCCACCTGTGCTTTCTTATAGCCCCTCCCCCCTCGCGGGGGAGGGGCTTTTGTCAGAACGCCGGCTCCGCCGCCCGCACCGTCTCCGCCGCCTTCGCCGTCGTGCAGGCGTCCACGAGGTACACGATGGAACGGTACGGCATGCCGGAATGGTGCGCCAAGCCGATCTCGCAGGTCCGGCTGGTCGAGTAGCCGGCTTTTCCGCCCTGCGGCACGCCGGCCTTGAGGTGGCGCAACGCGTGGGCGTTGAGGTCGGGCTGGGTGAAGCCCTTGTCGCCGGCGAAGCCGCAGCAGCCCACGCCGTCCGGCACCACCACCTGCTCGGCGCACTTGGCGGCCACCGCCTGCAGCTTGCCCTCCAGCCCCATCCGCCGCAGCGAGCAGGCGAGGTGCAGCACCGCTGGCTCGCTGCGTTTCGTGAACTCCAGGCGGTCCAGCAGGTGGTCGTGGATGAACTCCACCAGATCCAGCACCTTCAGGCCGTCCTCGGCCAAATGGCGCTTCAGGCGGAAGGCACAGGGGCTGGCGTCGATGACCACCGGCAGACGGCCGTCGTCGCTGGCGGCGCGGATGGCGGCGACCATCCCGTCGGCCTTGGCGTCGGCATCCTGGGCGAAGCCCTTGCTCTCCAGCGCCATGCCGCAGCACAGGCCGGACAGCCCGTCGGGGTAGAGCACGCGGAAGCCGGCCTTGCGGAACAACCCTTCGACCTTCTGCGGCAGCGGCGTCTTTTCGGGATCGTCGGCGGCCGGACCCATGGTGCGGCTGGAGCAGCTCGGCACATAGACCACGGCCGGGCCTTCACCCACGGACGACCCCGGCACGAAGTTCAGCGCGGTGGGCAGCGAGCGCGGCACGTGCGGCAGGCGGTCGCCGGACAGGCGGCGCAGCGCCCCGGCGGTGGCGGTCAGGCCGTCGTTGCCCATGACCTTGCGGGCGAGGTCGGCGATCCTCAGCCCCGTCCGGGCGACGCCCAGCGCGGTTCCGAAATGCTCCGCAGCGAAGCGGCCGAGGCGGCGCTGCACCGGCGTCGCGCGGCGGCCGCGCAGCGCCTTGATGAGCAGCCCGGTCTCGATGCCGACCGGGCAGGCGGTGGAGCACAGGCCGCACGCCGCGCAGGTGTCGATGCCCTGGTGGTCGTAGGCGGCGTGCAGCGCGTCCAGCCGCGCGCGCTCGCCGGTGCCGGACAGCCGGGCGATCTCGCGCCAGCCGGCGATGCGCTGGCGCGGGCTGAGCGTGAAGGTGTGCGAAGGGCAGACCGGTTCGCAGAAGCCGCACTCGATGCACTTGTCGATCAGCGGGTCGGCGGGCGGCAGCGGCTTCAGGTGCTTGAGGTGCGCCTCGGGATCGTCGTTGAGGATGACGCCGGGGTTCAGCAGCCCGTGCGGGTCGAGGAGCGCCTTGATCTCCTTCATCAGCGCGTAGGCCTGGGCGCCCCATTCCATCTCGACGAAGGGGGCCATGTTGCGGCCCGTCCCGTGCTCGGCCTTCAGCGAGCCGTCGTACTTGGTCACCACCATGGCGGCCACCGCGTCCATGAAGCGGCGGTAGCGGTCGACCTCGGCGTCGGTGTCGAAGGCCTGCGTGAAGACGAAGTGCAGGTTCCCTTCCAAGGCGTGCCCGAAGATGATCGCCTCGTGGTAGCCGTAGTGCTCGAACAGGTGCTGCAGCTCGACGGTGGCCTCGGCGAGGCGGTCGATGGGGAAGGCGACGTCCTCGATGATGACCGTGGTGCCGGTGCGCCGCACCGCGCCGACCGCCGGGAACAGGCCCTTGCGGATCTTCCAGAACTTCTCGCACTCGGCGGCGTCGGTGCTGAAGGCCGCCGGATGCAGCAGCGTGCAGCCCCCCAGCACCGCGTTGATCGCGGCGATGTTGCGGGTCAACGCGGCGGCGTCCCCGGCGCGGGTTTCCACCAGCAGGCAGGCCGCGCGCTCGTCCAGGCTGCGGATCACCGCGGGCATGCCGGGCTTGCCCTGGACGGAGTGGAGTGCTGCGCGGTCCATCAGCTCCACCGCATCGACCGGCGCCGCCTTCAGCAGCGCCACGGCGCGGCAGGCCTCGGCGATGTCGGGGAACAGCAGCAGGGCGCTGGCCTTGTCGGCGTGCTCGGGCACGGTGCGGTAGGTGATCGCGGCGATGAAGCCCAGCGTGCCTTCCGAGCCGATCATCAGGTGCTGGAGGATCTCGAACGGGTCCTCGAAGTCGACCAGCGCGTTCAGGCTGTAGCCGGTGGTGTTCTTGATGGCGAACTTGCGGCGGATGCGGGCGGCGAGGGCCTCGTCGGCGCGGGTGCGCGCCGCCATCTCGGCCAGGGCGGCCAGCAGGGTGCCGTGGCTGGTGGCGAAGGCCTTGCGGCTGGCGGCGTCGCCGGTGTCCAGCAGCGTGCCGTCGGCCAGCAGCAGGCGCATGGAGGCCAGCGTGCGGTAGCTGTTCTGCGCCGTGCCGCAGCACATGCCGCTGGCGTTGTTGGCGGCGATGCCGCCGATCTTGGCGGTGGCGATGGAGGCCGGGTCGGGGCCGATCTTGCGGCCGAAGGGGGCGAGCCGGCGGTTCGCCTCGGCGCCGATGACGCCGGGCTGCAGCGTCACCGTCTCGGCACCGGGCGGGATGTCGCAGCCGCGCCAGCCCTCGCCCAGCAGGGCGAGCACGCTGTCGCTGACCGCCTGTCCGGACAGGCTGGTGCCGGCGGCGCGGAAGGTGACCGGGGTGCCCAGCGCGCGGGCGTGGTGCAGCAGGCGCGCCACCTCGTCCTCGCTCTCCACCACGGCGACGATCCTGGGGATCAGGCGGTAGAAGCTGGCGTCCGTGCCGTAGGCCAGCGTGCGCAGCGGATCGGCGATCAGGCGTTCGGGCGGCATGAACGCGCTGAGCGCGGCGTGCAGGCGGTCGTAGGGCGCGTGCAGCATCGGACGGGCTCTCGGAATCTCGGGGAAAGGAGGGACCGGCCGGGGCGTGCCCGGCCGGTCCGCGCGGTCAGCGGCCGATGACCATCAGGGTGAACGGCCAGACGTAGGCTTGCAGCATGACCAGGGCGCCGATCAGGCTGGCCAGCGCGATCGAGTGCCAGAAGACGTAGCGCAGGATCGTGCCTTCGTGGCCATGCCACTTGGTGGCGACGGCGGCGACGACGATGGACTGCGCGTCGATCATCTTGCCCATCACGCCGCCCGAGCTGTTGGCCGCGGCCATCAGGGTGGGGGGCAGGCCGAGCTGTTCCGACGACACCTTCTGCAGGCTGCCGAACAGCACGTTCGACGCGGTGTCCGACCCGGTGAGCGCCACGCCCAGCCAGCCGAGCATCGTGCCGAAGAACGGGTACAGGAAGCCGGTGTTGGCGAACGCCAGGCCCAGCGTGGTGTCCAGGCCCGAATAGCGGGTGGTGAAGCCCAGCGCCAGCATGGCCGAGATGGTGACCAGCGAGTGCCGGATCATCCACAGCGTGCGGCCGTAGGTCGACACCAGCTCCTTGACCGAGCAGCCCATGACCAGCCCGGCGATGATCGAGGCGACGAAGATGCCCGAGCCGGTGGCCGACAGCCAGTTCAGCACGTAGACGGCGTTCTCCGGGTGCGGCTTGGCGACCACCGGCGGCACGCGCACGATCATCTGGTGCAGGCCGTCGATGGGGAACTTGAAGACCGACAGGTTGTCGAGGAACGCCTTCACCTCGGGGATGCCCCACAGGAACACCAGCACCGACAGGATCACCCACGGCGTCCAGGCGCGGCGCACTTCCGCCGGGGTGTAGCTGTGGCCGCCGCGCGCCGGGGCGCCGGCGTTGGTGACCCCGGCCCCGACGCCGGCGGTCAGCGCCTCGGCGCCGCTGCCGTTGGTCGAGGTCCAGATCTGCGCCGGGTGCCAGACCTTGAGGAACAGCGTGACCGAAACCAGCGAGACGATGGCGGCGACCACGTCCACCAGCCACGGGCCGTGGAAGTTCGACACCAGGTACTGCGGGATGGCGAAGGACACGCCCGCCACCAGGATCGCCGGCCAGATCTGCATCGCGCCGCGCCAGCCGGCGAAGGCGATGATCAGCCAGAACGGCACGATGATGGAGAAGAACGGCAGCTGCCGGCCGATCATCGCCGACAGGTCGAGCAGCGGCAGCCCCGTCACCGCGGCCAGCGCGATGACCGGCGTGCCGAGCGCGCCGTAGGCCACCGGCGCCGTGTTGGCGATCAGCGACAGGCCCGACGCGGCCAGCGGCGTGAAGCCCAGGCCGATCAGCATGGCGCCGGTCACCGCCACCGGCGTGCCGAAGCCGGCGGCACCCTCGAAGAAGGCGCCGAAGCAGAAGGCGATCAGCAGCAGCTGGAGCCGGCGGTCGTTGGTGATGCCGGTGATGCTCTCCTGCAGGACCTTGAACTGCCCGCGCTGTTCGGTGAGGTTGTAGAGGAAGATGATGTTCAGCACGATCCAGCCGATCGGCAGCAGGCCGTAGGCGGCACCGTACAGCGCCGTCTTGCCGGCCATCGCGGCGGGCATGCCGAAGGCGACCACCGCCGCGACCAGCGCCACCGCGAGGCCGAGCAGCGCCGCCTTGTGCGCCTTCATGTGGAAGATGCCGAGCCCGCCCAGCATCACCAGAACCGGCAGCGACGCGATGAACGTCGACAGCCACATATTGTTGAATGGGTCGTAGACTTGCGACCAAGCCATTGAGTTTCCTCCAGAATGTCGCGCCGGTGCGCCGGTTTTCGCAGGCCTTGTCCGGGGTCCGGAAACGTCTTTATCCGCCGGTTACCCGAATGGTCGGTGCGTGCACCAATCTTTGTCCGGACGGATAAACAATCTGACCATCGGGTGCAATGGTAAAATGATTTGACCAACGCCATATGGCTGGACTGTGGTGTGTGCCGCCTGTAGAAAACCAGGGGGCGACCAGCCCAGGGAAGGCGATCGGGACCGATGAAGTCAGAGTCGATCAAGCCCGCCAAACTGGCGGACACCGTCGCGCAGCATCTCGAACGGTTGATCCTGGAGGGCGCGCTCCGCCCCGGCGAGCGGCTGCTGGCCGAGCGGGAGCTGGCGGTCAAGCTGGACATCTCGCGCCCCAGCCTGCGCGACGCGCTGGCCAAGCTGATGGAGCGCGGCCTGCTGATGAGCGACCACACGGGGGCGGCCTACGTCGCCGACACGTTGGGCGCGACCTTCCGCGACCCGCTCACCCAGCTGCTGCGCGAGAACCCCGAGGCGACCTTCGACTACCTGGAGTTCCGCAGCACGGTCGAGGGCTCGGCCGGCTACTACGCCGCCAAGCGCGCCACCGACCTCGACCGCGCGGCGATCAAGGAATGCTTCGACCGCATGGTGGCCGAGCACGGCAACGACGATTCCAGCGAGGAGGCGGACGCCGACGCCGACTTCCACCTGGCGATCTACGAGGCGACGCACAACGTCGTGCTGCTGCACATCATGCGCAGCCTGTCGGACCTGCTGCGCAACGACATCTTCTACAACCGCGCCAAGCTGTACGAGCGCAAGGGCGTGCGCGACCTGCTGCTCGACCAGCACCGCGCCGTGTACGAGGCGGTGATGGACGGCGACCCGGAGCGCGCCCGCGCCGCCGCCGAGCACCACATCACCTACATCAACGCCGCCCTTCAGGAGATCCGGGACGCCGAGGCGCGGCTGGAGGTCTCTCTGCGCCGCATGGGCCGCAGCGACCTGGTGGACATCGGCGGGCGCCGCCGGAAGGGGTAGGGCGCCTCCCTCGTGGCCACCCTCACGGAAGGTATCGACGCGCCGCACTCAGGTCCCTAAGATCCCCCGCCGCAGGGAGCTTAGGGGAGGCCGCGCGTGGCTAAGAGGGACGACGAACAGGGGAGCGACCGCTTCCAGGGCACGCTGGCCGACCGGCTGGCGCGGCTCTGGCGTGCCGAGGACCCGCGCTTCGACGAGCTGCTGGACGAGGTGCTGGACGGCGGCCGGCAGGCGGTGCTCGAGGCGGCGCTCGGCAAGCTGCGCGAGGGCGAGCACATGCCCTTCATGGACGATGTCGAGACGCTGGCCGAGATCGTCGAGCGCATCGGCGAGGACGGTGAGCGGCTGTCCACCAGCCTGTACTGGTTCGTCGCCGAGGTGGACGGCGACGCCCATGCTCCGCCGCCCGCCGCGCAGATCGAGGAGGCCTTCAGCTCGGTGGACCTGCTGAAGCCGGGCGAGCGGGTGCGCCTGCTGCCGGTGTGGCTGGACCCCGAACAGCTCTCCTACCTGGAGGCGACCGATCGCCGGGCACTGCTGCGCCGGATGCTGGCGTCCTTCGACGCCGCGGCGCGCTTCGCCGCCGACCAGGAGATCACCGCCGAAACCGACGAGGGACCCCGCCTGCTGGCGCTGGTTGGCCTGTTCGACGAGGTCGTCGAGGACGGCGCGGAGGACGAGGACTGGGACGACGAGGAGAATTCCGAGGAGGTCGAGCGCATCGGCGCCGCCGTCGACACCTTCTCGGCCAGCGTGGCGCGGGCGGACTCGCGCATCGTGCGCTGCCGCCCGGTCGGCGGGCTGACCGACCTGCTGGAGTTCGTCGCCGAGGAGCCCTGGGACGAGGCCGCCGACCTGGAGGACCTGGAACGCTTCATCGACGTGGCGCTCGCCGAGGTCAGCGACGGCCTGCTCGACGCCGAGGTGCGCTGGACGCCGGGCGCTCTGGAGGTGGGCCTGAGCGGGTCGGACGGCCGCTGGGTGGACAGCGCGACCTTCGAGGTGCCGGAAACCCAGTTGCCGGCGGCCATCGACACGCTGAAGAAGCTGTGCCGCTCGGTGCGGCCGGCGAACGGGCCGTCGGGCACGGCGTAAGGCTGCGGAAAGCCCTTCTCCCCTTGAGGGGAGAAGGGCTTGAGGATCAGATCGGGAAGCTCACCGCCGCCGTGGTTCCCGCGGCGTCGGAGTCGGTCGACAGCGTATCGCCCAGCTGCGAGGCCAGCGCCTCGGCCAGCATCAGGCCGTCGTCCGACGTGGTGTCGAAGCCGGCGGGCAGCGCGCGGCCGTTGTCCTCCACCACCAGCCGGGCGCGGGTGTCGCTCACCTTGGTGACGATCACCTGGATCCAGCCCTGCTCGGGGAAGGCGTGGTGCAGGCTGTTCGACACCAGCTCGGCGATGATCAGGCCGAGCGGCATCGCCTCGTACAGGCCGATGGCCACCGGTTCGGCCTTCACCGTGATCGGGATGCTGGCCAGCCCGCCCGGCGTGCCCGCCTTCACCACCTCGCACAGCGCCTCGACGTAGCGCGCGAGGTCGATGTGGGTGCCGGAGCCGGTCTCGTGGAGCTGGCGGTAGAGGATCGCCAGCGCCTCGATGCGCACCATGGTCTGCTCGTAGGCGACGCGCGCGTCCGGGTCGCGGATGCGGCCGGCCTGCAGCTTCAGCAGGCTGATGACCAGTTGCAGGCTGTTCTTGGCGCGGTGCTGCAGCTCGCGCAATTCGGCTTCCAGCTCGCGGATGCGCGCGCCCGCATCCTCGGCCGACATCGCCGGCGCGGTGGCGCGGTCCGGCGGCAGGTGGGGCGGGTACGTCGAAGGCATCGTGGTGACCTGTGGCTGCGCGAACGGCGGTTCGCTTTCACGGCAACTGCGGTCAATTTATGCACTTGCGGCCAGCATCGGGGAGGCTCAGAAGAAGTAGCCCCATCGGTATAAGCAGGAGGGCGGAGGGCGCAAACCCTATGATTTTAAAGGCATAGGCGAAAGGCTCCGGTGTGGTCCGGCCTGCCCCGAACGGCTGGGGGCGCTTCGCCTGGAACGGATCTTGCCAGCGGCGGGGTAGCGCGGACGCTGTAGGCGGGAAAAGGCGTTTGCATCCCGCGGTTGCTGTGCTTGAGTGGCGCGATGATCCGGATCCTTTCGCCCCTGCTCCGGCGCCGCCCTGTTGCGGCGCTGCTGTTCGGCGTGCTCGCCGTCGGCGCCTGCGCCGACCCGTCGGGCGGCGCCGAGCGCCGGTCCGCCTCCCACCCGGTGCCCCTGACGCGCGAGGCGCCCGAGCCCGACCGGATCGGCGCCTTCCAGTTCCGCGGCGCGGTGGAGCTGTCGGGCAATCCCGCGCTGGGCGGCTTGTCCGGTCTGGCGATCACCGACGGCGGGCGGCAGTTCGTGGCGGTCAGCGACGTCGGCCGGGTGGTGCTCGGCCGCCTGCGGCACGAGAACGGCCGCCTCGTCGGGGTCGCCGACCTGCGGGCGAAGGACCTGCCCGGCATCGGGCCGCGCCGCGGCCGGGCGCGCGAGAACGATTCCGAGGAGATCGTCGCGCTGCCGGACGGCGGCTGGCTGATCGCGTTCGAGGGACGCCACCGCATCCTGCGCTATCCGCCGGGCTTCAGCGGCGAGCCGACGGCGCTGCCGCTGGCCGAGGGGATCGGCGACCTGCCGCTCAACGGCGGGATGGAGGCGCTGACCCGGCTGCCCGATGGCCGCCTGCTGGCGCTGGGCGAGGGAACGGACAACGGCATGCCGGAGCGTCCGGCGTGGATCTCCCGCGTGCCGCTCACGGGGCCGGGCGACTGGGGCGCCCTGACGTACCGGGCCGCGCCGGGGTTCCGCCCGACCGGTGCCGCGGCGCTGCCCAACGGCGACGTGCTGGTTCTGGAGCGTTACTTCTCGGTCCTGGGCGGGCTGGCGGCGCGCATCGCGCGGGTGCCCGGCGCCGCGCTTGTGCCGGGCGCGGTGGTCGAGGGCGAGGAACTCGCCCGCATCCAGCCGCCGCTGCTGCTCGACAACTACGAGGGCATCGCCGCCGTCCCCGGCCCGGCCGGGGAGACGCTGGTCTACGTCGTTTCCGACGACAACTTCAACACGACGCTGCAGCGGACCTACCTGCTGATGCTGGCGCTGCCCGACCGCCCGCTGGCGCAGGCGCCCGGCCGTTAGCGGCGCACCGCGGCGGTGGAATAGACCTCGGCGGTGGTGTGCTGCATGGTGCCGAGCACCATCGACGCGCCGATGGCGATCACGACCGCCGCCGCGAACCCGAAGAACATCGCCTTCATGTCATCCTCCCTTTGCCCACCGCCGCGTTCGCGGCCTTTGTCCAAGGAGGTAGGGCGGCGGTGCCGGTTCCGCTAGGGGGTGGTCGCCTGTCGCAGGTAGGCGATGAGGTCGGCGCGCTGCCGGGCGTCGTCGATCCGCTGCATCGGCATCTTGCTGCCGGGGGTGAGCGTGTCCGGCCCGACCTCGAACAGGCGCGAGACGGTGTCCTCGGTCCACACGATGCCGCTGTCCTTCAGCGAGGGAGAGTAGCGGTAGCCCTCCACCGACCCCGCCTTGCGGCCGAACAGCCCCCACAACGTCGGGCCGGCGCGGCGGCCGCCGTCGGGGGTCAGCGTGTGGCACACCGCGCAGGCGCGGAACAGCGCCTGCCCGGCGGCCGGGTCGCCCGCCGTGGGCGGGTCCGCGGCGGCGGTGCCGGCCGCCACGACCATCCCGACCGCCAGGGCCGCGGCGCGCATCGCCTCACGCCTCGTCCGGATCGACGACCCGCAGGCCGACGACCTGGGTGTTGATGAGCACCTTGCCGGCGTGCTCGAAGTTCACGGTGACCCGCTCGCGGATCGCCGACTGCACCTGGCCGAGGCCCCAGTCGGGCTGTCCGGGGTGGCGGACCCAGGCTCCGGGCACCAGCGAGTCGTCCATGGTCCTATTCCTGAAAAGCGGCGGCATCGCGCGGCATCCGATGGTACAAGAAGGACGGACGCCCGGGGAAGTTCCCGCCGCGCTCCGTTCCGCCACCGGACCCGCGTGAAGAACATGGACCTGGACATCCGCGTCGTCGAGTTGCTCGCCTCCCGTCTCTGCCACGACCTGGTCAGCCCGGTCGGCGCGATCCGCAACGGGCTCGAGCTGATCGAGGAGATGAACGAGGACCTGGACGACGGCGGGGAACCGAACCCCGCCTTCATGGGCGAGGCGATCAAGCTGATCGACCATTCCTCGCTGCAGGCGGACCGCCGGCTGCGCGTCTTCCGCCTCGCGTACGGCATGGCCGGGCGCGAGCAGAAGGGCTTCGGCGACGTGCGCAGCGCCATCCAGGGCTGGGTCGAGGGCTCGCGCACCGCGCTGGACTGGCCGGCGGGCGTGCCGTCCGACTGGGCGGCGATGCGCACCGGCGTGGCCAAGGTGCTGCTCAACACGCTGGTGCTGGCCGAGGAGTCGCTGACGCACGGCGGCACGGTCACGGTGGGCGGCGAGGGCAGCCAGGACTCCGGCCGCCTCACCATCACCGCCAAGGGCCGCCCCGGCGCCCTGACCCCGGAGTCCGAGGCGGCGCTGACCGGCCGCGCCAGCGCCGACGAGCTGACCGCCCGCACCATCCATCCCTACGTCACCGGCCGCTTCGCCGAAACCTACGGGGTGCGGCTGAGCGCCGCGCCCGCGGGGGCGGAGACGCTGGTGTTCACGCTGGAGTGGTGAGGGGGCAAAACCTCACAGCTGCTTGAAGATCCGGGCCTCCACCACGACCTGCTCGACCCCGTGGGTGGTCTGGTGCGCGGTGGTGCGCAGGGTCACCGCCAGGCTGTGGCGGGCCGCCTGCGTCAGCACCTCGTTCAGCGTCGCGACCGCATCGCGCACCTGCTTGGCCAGCTCTTCGTCGTTCATTTCTCGCCCCTTCTGTGACAAGCCATCGCGGGTAGTGCCCAACCGTTCGAGGTAAGACACTTTTAATCAGTGTTTGACAGGCTCCGCCCGTGCCCGAAGGCCCGCCGTGCGGCTGGACGGGCCGCGTGCCGCCGACGCCCGATCCGGGAGCGCCGCCGCACGATAAACAAGGCCTGGGGAACACGCCATGGATGATCTGCTCAGTGAATTCCTGACCGAGACCAACGAGAACCTGTCCGTGCTCGACGTCGAGCTGGTCCGGTTGGAGCAGAACCCCAACGACCCCGAGCTGCTCTCGAACATCTTCCGCCTGGTCCACACGATCAAGGGCACCTGCGGGTTCCTCGGCCTGCCGCGCCTGGAAAAGGTCGCGCACGCGTCGGAGAACGTGCTGGGCAAGTTCCGCGACGGCGAGCTGACCATCACCCCGGAAGCCGTCTCGCTCATCCTCCAGGCGCTGGACACCATCAAGGGGCTGCTCGCCGTCCTGGAAGCCACCGAGGCCGAGCCGCCGGGCGACGACAACGACCTGATCATCCGCCTCAACGCCTGCGCCGAGGGCAAGCTGGGCGGCGCCCCGGCCGCCGCGGCCGCTCCCCCGCCGCCGCCCCCGCCGGCCAAGAAGAAGGAAGAGGTGGAGGTCCCGTCGGTCTCGCTCGAGGAGCTCGAGGCCGCCTGGAACGCCGCCCCCGGCCCGTCCACCGCGCTCACCCCGGTCCAGCCGGATCCGGAGCCCGAGCCCACCAAGGAACTGGCGGTCCCCGAGCCCGACCCGGTGCCGGCCGCCGCCTCCAAGATGCCGGTCCCGGCCGCTCAGGCCGCCGCCGGCAGCAGCGGCGACGACGTGCGCGAGGCCGGCAACAAGGAGTCGGCCGTCGCGGCGCAGACCATCCGCGTCAACGTCGACCTGCTTGAAAACCTGATGACCATGGTTTCGGAGCTGGTGCTGACCCGCAACCAGCTCCTCCAGATCCTGCGCTCCCAGAAGGAGAGCGAGTTCGCCGCCCCGCTGCAGCGCCTCAACCACGTCACGTCGGAGCTGCAGGAAGGCGTCATGAAGACGCGCATGCAGCCGATCGGCAACGCCTGGGCCAAGCTGCCGCGCCTGGTGCGCGACCTGGCGCACGAGTTGAGCAAGAAGATCGACCTGCAGATGCTCGGCGCCGACACCGAGTTGGACCGCCAGGTGCTGGAGCTGATCAAGGATCCGCTCACCCACATGGTGCGCAACTCGGCCGACCACGGCCTGGAGACCCCGGCCGAGCGCCTGAAGGCCGGCAAGCCGGAGACCGGCCGCGTCACGCTGAACGCCTACCACGAGGGCGGCCACATCATCATCGAGATCCAGGACGACGGTAAGGGCCTGGCGATCGACAAGATCAAGCAGAAGGCCATCCAGAACGGCATGGCGTCCGAGGGTGAACTGGCCGCCATGTCGGACCAGCAGATCATCCAGTTCATCATGAAGCCCGGCTTCTCGACCGCGGCCAAGGTGACCAGCGTGTCGGGCCGCGGCGTCGGCATGGACGTGGTCAAGACCAACATCGAGAAGATCGGCGGCACGATCGAGATCAAGTCGGTCCAGGGCAAGGGCTCGACCTTCGTCATCAAGATCCCGCTGACGCTGGCCATCGTCTCGGCCCTCATCGTCGAGTGCGCCGGCGAGCGCTTCGCCATCCCGCAGATCAGCGTGGTCGAGCTGGTGCGCGCCGCCTCCGACAGCGAGCACACCATCGAGCGCCTGAAGGGCACGCCGGTGCTGCGCCTGCGCAACCGCCTGCTGCCGCTGGTCAGCCTGCAGGAGCTGCTGCGCCTGGAGGACGCCGAGGGCAAGGAGAAGCGCGCCGACGACGAGACCTTCATCGTCGTCACCCAGGTCGGCACCTACACCTTCGGCATCATGGTCGACCGCGTGTTCGACACCGAGGAAATCGTGGTGAAGCCGGTGGCGCCGATCCTGCGCCACATCGAGATGTTCTCGGGCAACACCATTCTCGGCGACGGCTCGGTCATCATGATCCTCGACCCGAACGGCATCGCGTCGGCGTCGGGCGAGATCACCATGGGCGAGAACGTCAGCAAGGACACCACCTCGGTCCAGGCCACGCGCCAGGAGGACAAGATGGCCCTGCTGCTGTTCCGCGCCGGCGAGGGCGCGCCGAAGGCGGTGCCGCTGTCGCTGGTCGCCCGCCTGGAGGACGTGGACCTGCAGGCCGTCGAGATGTCGAACGGCATGCCGGTCGTCCAGTACCGCGGCAAGCTGATGCCGCTGGTGCCGATCGACCCGGGCTTCATGCTGGGCCAGGAAGGCCGCCAGCCGGTGCTGGTGTTCGCCGACGGCGACCGCTCCATGGGCCTGATCGTCGACGAGATCGTGGACATCGTCGAGGAGAAGCTGGTGGTGCAGCTGACCGCCGAGCGTCCGGGCCTGATGGGCTCCGCCATCATCGCCGGCAAGGCGACCGAGGTGATCGACGCCGGCTTCTTCCTCACCCAGGCCTACAAGGACTGGTTCGGGTCCTCGCAGGGCGGCGACGCCTTCGAGGAGGAGAAGTCGCAGCGCGTGCTGCTGGTGGACGACAGCCCGTTCTTCCGCAACCTGCTCACTCCGCTGCTGTCGGTGGCCGGCTACGACGTCACCGCGGTGGAGAACGCGCAGGAGGCCCTGGCGCTGTGCGAGGCGGGCGAGGACTTCGACGTCATCGTCTCCGACATCGAGATGCCGGGCATGAGCGGCTTCGACTTCGCCGAGACGGTGCGCCGCGGCTCGCGCTGGCAGGCGGTGCCGCTGGTGGCGCTGTCCAGCCACGCCACGCCGCGCGACCTCGACCGCGGCCGGCAGGCCGGCTTCACCGATTACGTTGCCAAGTTCGACCGTGACGCGCTGCTCTTCGCTCTGCAGCAGACGCTGTCCGAACAGAAGGGTGCCCAGGCATGAGCAGCAACGCCAAGCTTCCCGCCAAGAAGACCAAGGGCGAAGAGGTCGTCTCCGGCGGCTCCCAGGACTACGTGACCATGACCATCGCCGACCAGCTGTTCGGCATTCCGGTCTTGCAGGTCCAGGACGTGCTGGGGCACCAGAAGATCACCCGCATCCCGCTGGCGCCGCCGGAGGTCGCCGGGTCGCTGAACCTGCGCGGCCGCATCGTCACCGCCATCGACGTGCGCCTGCGGCTCAACCTGCCGGCCCGCCCGAAGGACAAGCCGGGCATGTCCATCGTGGTGGACCTGCGCGGCGAGCTGTACAGCCTGATGGTCGATTCGGTGGGCGAGGTGCTGAGCCTGTCCAACGAGGACTTCGAGCGCAACCCGGCGACGCTCGATCCGCGCTGGCGCGAGGTGTCCACCGGGATTTATCGCCTGAACGGGCAGTTGATGGTTGTGCTGGACGTGCCGCGTCTGCTCAACTTCACCAACATGGAAGCGGCGTGAGGCCACGCCGGGCGAGCCTGGGATGCCTGCGATGAAATCCTGTCTGGTGGTGGACGACAGCCGGGTGGTCCGCAAGGTCGCCCGCAAGATCCTGGAAGAGCTGTCCTTCACCTGCACCGAGGCGGAGGACGGCCGCCAGGCCATGGAGGCGTGCGCCAAGGGCATGCCCGACGCCATCCTGCTGGACTGGAACATGCCGGTGATGACCGGCATCGAGTTCCTGCGCCGGCTGCG
>Ga0196970_1000482_pt1 | contig 45310 bp, 44 predicted proteins | sample S1v_513CmetaG_FD_148672 | JGI IMG/M metagenome (GOLD analysis project Ga0196970, IMG submission 148672) | Soil microbial communities from Anza Borrego desert, Southern California, United States - S1+v_5-13C | ecosystem: Environmental > Terrestrial > Soil > Desert | place: USA: California... | reverse complement strand
CCGCGCGCGACGGCGAGCGAGGACCTTGCGGCCACCAACGGTGGCCATGCGGGCGCGGAAACCATGCCGGCGCTTGCGCACGAGCTTCGAGGGCTGGTACGTGCGTTTCACGTTACCTACTCCGTACTTCGATCACGGGACAAAACGAGCCCCGCTGTATAGAGAGGTGTCGGGGCTGAGTCAACCGGCTCCGGACGGCTTTGGGATGATTGCTGAAGAACCTTCCGGACCCGGCATCCCTTCGCCCTTCGCCGGGGCGCCGATCGAGAGGCATGCGCTCGCGAACGCTCGGTTCCTGGTCATGACTTCTAAAACATTGCGCTCCGCATAATATACTGATCTGCGATACGCTGCCATGTATGTGCCGGGCATGGCGCCCGGTGCGTAAGCCCAAATGCCGGGGGCTATCATGTCGGAAAAGAGTTCATCGGGTATCAGAAGGCGGAAGGGCGGGAAGAGTCGTCGCTCGCTGGTCGGCCGCGGCGATGGCAAGGACATAAATAACGACCTTGATTTGCTGCATATAACGGCGGTGGGTGCGGCTCGTGGCATAATTGAGTCGGGGCAGTTCGAGGCCCGCTTGTGCAATGTGTTCGGCAAGGATCTCGTGTACTTTTTTGTGCTGCGGCCGGCTTACAGGTTGCGGGATGGCGAGGAAAAATCCGACCAAATCAACAGATTCCCGTTTGTTTTTATTTGCTCTTCGGAAGGGCTTGGCAATCCCTACCATGTTTACCCTTTCGACACGGGTGGGGCGGTGGCGGGGGTGTTCAGCGATCGTCCGGACCCGTTCGTGTATTTGGAAGACTACGAACTGGATCCGGATATGGCATCCGTGGCGGCTCACGTCGATTGGGCGTTCGGATCGACTGCTGCGTATTATGATGGCGAACTTCGGGAAGGGCTGGCGGAAGCGTTGCCGCATTGGGAGGACGTGGCCCGCAGTTTCCTGACGATTGCCGGTCTCGCGTCTTCCCGTCACAACCAGCCGGATATGCGTGCTTCCTCGATCGAGGTGGCCTATAGGAAAAATATATCCCTGAAGGGCCGAGTCAAATTTGCTGTGCTTCCGAAACAATATTTGGAAGATGGTGACGCTCGCAATGCACCGTTCATTAAGCGGCTTGAGGAGTTGGGGGTGCAATGGGATACATACACTTGGCAGCCGAATTTGCGCCCCAATGACTTCATTGATGATATTGCGCGGCTCGTGAAAAATTATCTCAATCAATCCGGATCGATATAGAGAGCGAGACGGCGCATGCGCTGTGATGAGGAATCATCGGAATTCTGGCTTTCCGGATACATGAAGGTGGCCGAGCACGGATTTGCGCTGCCATGCTACCGGAGGCATTTGCACGGGAACGCATGGTACACGGCGACATGCTCGGTTCCTGGCGATCGCTCCGGAAGGATCGTGGCGTTCGAGCCTTTGATGCCGGAGCACCTGATCGAAATCGCCCCGGGGATGAGAAGGGTCGTCCGCGTCGGTGACGCTTGGCAGGATGTCTTCTTATGGACCGACAGCATTTACATCGGAACGCCTGCCGAATTGTGGGAATCGATCGCTTCCGTCCGCGATGATGTGGCCAAGGCAGCTCCTTTGTCTCTACTTGATATGGCGGAATGCATCAGTGAAGAGCTGAGGGATTCTCTGGCAAGAGCCTGCTTCGACTACATGGTGTGCAGGTTTGGCCAAACGAAGGCGGTGCGCTGGCGCGACGACACGTATCTCAGGAACGCCGTCGTGGTGTCGTTGCGGCGCCTGCTTGGCAGCCGCATCGACCGGAATCCGGAGCGTCGCGCGATGCAGGACGTCGCCGTGACCGAGCGTGCGGACGGACAGTTGCACGTCTCGATCCCGGACATTCTTCTTAAGCTGCTTGACGGGTACGACGGCCTGCGGGAGATCGCCGACGATATCCGGGCGCGTGCCAACACATTTTCTCTCGACCTTCAAACGTTGGACCTGCAGCCGTCCGGTCCGGAGCGTTCGGATAGTTTCGGCGGCCAGGATGCGGCCGATCGCAGGTCCGATGCGGAGGGCGCAGGGGAGGGCTTTAAAGAAGCCGCCGTTCCTGACTCGATGCGTGACCTGACCGCGTCCGGGGAACGTGGCGGGACGGACGACGGGCATCCGGATCCGGCGGACGACCTTCGGAACGAGACGTACGGGGAAGAAACCGCCGAAGGCCGTGAGATCGTCGATCGGGCTCGCGCGTTTCTGGAGGACGCGCTCGCGAAGGTGGACCCCGTGGTCCGTCGCGGCCTGTGGGACCGGGCGAACGCGGCGGCTCTTTTCATGGCGAAGCTCTGCGTCGGAACGGCCGCGGTCGCGACGGCACTCCTCCATCTCCCGGTCGAGGCGGAACTCAGCCCGCTGGACCACGTCGAGGAGCAGTTCGGTAAAGAGATCGGCCGGCTGGTTGACGGCGTGGCCAAGCTGTCGCGCCTGGAGATGCCGAGCGGGTCGGCCGAACGGGCGGAAAGCTTCCGCAAGCTGATTTTGGCGATGTCCGAGGACATTCGCGTGTTGCTGATCAGGCTGGCCGACCGGCTGCACGTCATGCGCACGCTGCGTCTTGTCGAAAGCCCGGATCAGCGCAAGCGAATCGCGCGCGAGACGCTGGACGTCTACGCCCCGCTGGCCGAGCGTTTGGGGATGCGTTCGGTCAAGGAGGAACTGGAAGACTTCGCCTTTGCCGAGCTGAACCCGGTCGCGCGTGATTCCATCCTGGCGCATCTCGCGCGCCTGCGTCCCGCGGGCGTGGACCGGATCGAAAGCATCCTCAAGGAATTGGCCGAGGTTCTGCATGAAGAAGGGCTGGAGGATGTCCGGGTCTCCGGCTACGAAATGACCCCTTATGCGATCTGGCGCAGCGTGTTGGACGGGAACGTCAGCCTTGAGAAGTTCTCCGACACTATGGTGTTTCACGCGATCGTCGACTCGGTGGGTGAGTGCTATCGGGTACTGGGCATCATCCACAGCCGTTACCCGGTGGTGCCGGGTTCCTTGCACGATTACATCTCAACACCGCAGGCGAACGGCTACAGAGGCTTGCACACGCGCGTCATTGGTCCCAAGCGGGTCCGCATCGATGTGCAGATCCGTACGAAGGACATGCACGAGGTGTCCGAACTGGGCGTGGCGGCGCACTGGGTCCGCCAGAGGAGCGTGGAAGGCGAGTACCGCTGGCTGCGCGAACTGCTGGACATCCTGGAGCACGCCACCAAGCCCGAGGAGTTCCTGGAACACACCAAGCTGGAGCTGTTCCAGGACCAGGTGTTCTGCTTCACGCCCAAGGGCGACCTGATCGCGTTGCCGCGCGGCGCCACGCCGGTGGACTTCGCCTACGCCGTGCACTCCGAGGTGGGCGACCACTGTGTCGGCGCCAAGATCAATGGCCGCATGCTGCCGCTGCGCACGCAGCTGCGGAACGGCGACCAGGTCGACATCATCACCTCCAAGGTGCAGACGCCGGTGCCGGGGTGGGAGCGCTTCGTCGTCACCGGCAAGGCGCGCGCCCGCATCCGCAAGTTCCGGCGCACCCAGCAGCGCGCCCGGTACATCGAGCTGGGCCGCGCCATCCTGGCGCGCCAGTTCCGCGAGGAAGGCTACGACTACGGCGACAAGGCGCTGGAAGGTGTGCTGAAGATCTTCCAGCAGCCGTCCGTGGACGACCTGCTGGCCGCTGTCGGCTCCGGCGTGCATTCGGGGCGCGAGATCTTCCACGCCGTCTTCCCCGGCCACAAGCCGCACGCCCAGCCCCAGCCGAGGAATGGCGACCACGAGGCCGCCGACCTGAACGCCAAGCCGAAGAGCATGGACAGGGAAGCGCCGCTGCCCACTCGCGGCCTGATCCCCGGCATGGCGGTGCACTACGCGCGCTGCTGCCACCCGCTGCCGGGCGACCGCATCGTCGGCATTGTGACGACGGGCAAGGGTGTGACGATCCACACCATCGACTGCGAGACGTTGGAGAGCTTCGACGATTCGCCGGAGCGCTGGATCGACATCGCCTGGGACGTCGGCCCCGACAGCCCGGAGGAGCACGTCGGCCGCATCACCCTCGCGGTTGCCAACGAGCCGGGCTCGCTGGGCACGCTGTTCAGCGTGATCGGCAAGAACGGCGGCAACATCTCGAATTTGAAGATCACCAGCCGCAACACCGACGTCTTCGAACTGCTGGTCGACATCGACGTCAAGGACGCCAAGCACCTGAACTACATTATGGCGGCGCTGCGGGCCACACCGATCGTCAACTCGGTGAATCGTGTAAAAGGAGCGATGCTGGACGTCGAATAGCGGTAGAACCTGGACGAACCGGTGGCGGTACGTGACCGTCAACGCGTTTCGATCCGTCCTGCAAAGAGGGGGTGCCCCCTTCGCGCCTTTGCCCCATTGGCCGCCTCCCGCCAGTTTTCGCTCTCGTGGACCATGAAAGGCGAGGGCGGCGCGGGGCATGGCGGGACGACGGTATACACGGCGGCACACACGGGCACGCGGCGATTCCATCGTTCTGATCGGCGCGCTCGCGCTTCTCTTCTGCCTGTCCGCGGCTGTGCCCGCCCTGGCGCAGGGCGTCGTCTACGTCTCGCCGCGCGGCGACGACCGCTGGACCGGCCGCTCGCCGGAACCGAGCCCGGATGGGCGGGACGGTCCCTTCGCCACGCTGGAGCGGGCGCTGGCGGCGGTGCGCGGCGGCGGTCCGAAGACCGTGCTGCTGCGCGGCGGCACCTATCGCCTGACCGAACCCGTGCGCCTGGGGCCGGAGGACGAGGGGCTGCGCATCGCCGCCTTCCCCGGCGAGCGGCCGGTGTTCAGCGGGGGCGAGGCGGTGGGGCCGTTCCAGGCGGAGGCCGGCGGCGTCTTCTCCGCTCCGCTCGCGCGCGAGCCGGGGCTGGACGCGGTGCTGGACGGCACGCGGCTGACGCCCGCGCGCAGCGGCGACTACGACCCGGCGGAGCCGATCCGCACGGGCTGGTTCGTCGCCACGGCGATCAAGGGCGGCGGCGACAAGCGCCGCTTCCGCTACGCGCCGGGCACGGTGGACGCGCGCTGGGCCACGCCCGGCGTGCGTGTCCAGGCGCTGGACCGCGACCGGCAGGCCGACGACATCGCCGGCATCGAGCGAATCGAGGCGGCGCGCAACACCCTGGTGCTCGACCGCGACGGCGTCCAGCCGTTCCGCGAGGGTTCCACCTTCCGCCTGCTGGGCCATCCCGACTTCCTGAAGCACCCCGGCCAGTTCGCCTGGCGGGCGCGGGACAAGCGGCTGCTGGTCCTGCCGGAGAACCCGGCCGACCTGGACGCCCGGCCGGTGGTGGTGGCGCGGCTGGGCGCGCTGTTCCGGCTGGTGGACGCGCGCGGCGTGACGCTGGAGGGGTTGCGGTTCGAGGACGTGCCCCACACCGGCGCCGCCGTGCGCATCGAGGGAGGCGAGGGCAACCGCGTCGTCGGCAACGCGTTCCGCCATGTCGGCACGGCGGTGGAGGTGCTGGCCTCCCCCGACAACGAGATCCGCGCCAACCGGATGGAGCACCTGGGCCGCGCCGGCGTCGACCTGAAGCCGGGCAGCCACGGCACCCGCGTGCTGGGCAACACCATGCGCCACGTGGGTGAGGTGGCGCTGTTCAGCGCGGGCGTGTTCGTGTCGGGCTGCCAGAACACGCGGATCGCCCACAACGACATCCGCCACGCCGCGCGCTACGGCATCTCCGTGAAGAACCAGGGCCAGGAGACGATCAACACCGACACCGCGATCGAGTACAACCGCATCGAGGACACGGCGCGCGAGACCGCCGACGCCGGTGCCGTCGAGGTGCTGGGCCTCAGCGACATCGACACCCGCACCACCATCCGCTTCAACGACATCCGGCGCACCGGCGGGCTGGCCACCGACGCCGCCGGCCGCTGGCTGGAGCGCCACCGGGGCTTCGGCGTCTACCTGGACGACCTGACCAACGGCGTGCGGGTGGAGGGCAACTTCCTGATGGACACCGGCATGGCGGCGGTGTTCATCCACGGCGGCGACGGCAACCGGGTGCACAACAACATCGCCGTGCTGACCCGCGCGCAGGACAAGTTCCTGCGCCTGGAATGGGTGCCGCGGGCGGGCATCGCCGGCTTCCTCAAGGACAACGCCATCACCCGCAACATCATCCACGCCCGCGCCCCCGTCACGCAGATCGTCGAGACGCACACCGGCGGAGAGGCGGAGATGGACCTCAACATCATCGACCGCCCCGGCCGCAGCCCCGGACGCGGGGCGCCGACGCAGGCGCGCGCGGCGTCCGGCCCGCGTCTGCCGGCGCCCTACTTCGTCGACCCGGCGGCCGACGACTTCCGCCTGCGCCCCAATTCCCCCGCGCAGGAGCTGGGCATCGAGGACCTGCCGTGGGCGCGCATCGGCCCGCAGGGGCTGGGGCGCTAGGCGGTGGACGGCCCGACAGCCCCCATGGCGCCCGCGACGGCACCCCTCGACGCCGGCCCCTCGGCCACCTGCGGGCTGGTCCCGCCCGTCCTCGACTTCGCCGCCCTGCCGGCGCGGCTGCGGCGCGAGCTGCGCGCCGACCATGTGGGCGAGACGGTGGCCGTGCGCCTGTACGAGGGCGCCGTCGCCGGCAGCCGCGACGCCGGTGTGCGCCGTTTCGCCACCAGCCACCGCGCCGTCGAGGAACGGCACCTGCGCCTGTTCGACGGCCTCGTGCCGCCGCCGCACCGCAGCCGGCTGCTGCCGCTGCTGCGCGCCGGCGGCTGGCTGATGGGATGGCTGCCGGCCAAGGCGGGGCCGCCCGCCTTCTACGCCGTGGTGGCGGCGGTGGAGCGCTGGGTGGACGGCCACTACGCCGCCCAGATCGCCGCGGCCCGCCGCCTGGGCGCGGACGACACGCTGCTGACGCTGCTGGAGGCCTGCCGAAGCGACGAACGCCACCACAGCGAGGACGCCGCGCACGCCGCCCGCACGCGTCCGCCGCTGGCCCGCCTGTTGGCGGCCGTGGCGGTGGGCAGTTCGCGCGTCGGCGTGGTGCTGGCGCGGTGGGTGTGAACGGCTATGCCGCGTCGGCGGCCTTGATCAGCGTTTCCGCGGCCCAGGCGTTCAGGCTCTTGCCGGCCTTGGCCGCCGCCGCGGCCACTTGGCGATGCGCGGCCGGGTCGATGCGGACGTTGAAGCGCCCGGAGTAGGGCTTCTCCGGCGTGAGGCCGCGTTCCCGGCAGACCGCGAGGTAGGTTTCGACCGAGACAGCGAATTCCCGGCGCAATTCCTCGGCCGATCCCCCCATGAAGGTGACGGGGCTGGACAGGTTGACGACGTGGCCGACGAAGAGGCCCAGTTCCTCGTCGTAATCGATGGCGGCGACGTAATCCTCGTGGCGCATGCTGGTCATTGGTCGGGCTCTTCCGAATGCGTGTCCGGGTCGGAATGGGCGTCCGGGCTGATGCCCATGCCGTCCAGCCAGTCCCGCAGCCGTGCGACGGCACCTTTATCGGTCTCGGGGCGCGGGTGCGGACGGTGGAACACCGCCGGCATATGGCCTGGAAACACCACCGCGACCCGTGAGCCGGCCCTTTCCTCCACATCGGCGCCGAACGCCTTCAGCAGCGCCTCGACGTCGCTCCAGAGGATCGTTCCGCTCACCGGGCGGCGGAAGATGGCAAGCAGCGTCTGCCGGTGTTTCCGTCGTAGACCCATGCCTTCATGGTGTCAGAAAATGGCGCCATGGGCCAGCGCCTTCAAGCGGTACCGTTCACGGTGCGACGCTTTCCCGCACCGCGCCCCCGCTCCGCCGGCCGGTCAGCAGGTTGGCCATCGCCTCCAGATCCCCGCTGCGCGGTTCGGACGGCGCCACGCCGGTGCGCGCCGCCGGGTAGCGCGCCTGGAAGCGGCTGCGCAACGCGGGATCGGGCAGCAGATGCCGGCAGGTCCGCCCGCCCGCCCGCACCAGCAGCGCCGTGCCCAGCGACCGGCGCGCCGGGTCCGGGACGGCGTGGTGGTGCACGAACACCGCGTAGCCCAGCAGGCGCGCCAGCCCGGCCAGCGCCACGGCGTGCCAGCAGCCCCGATCGGCGTCGGCGGGCAGGTACAGCCGCCGGTCGTCCTCGAACGCGCCGGCCAGCAGGGTGGAGGCGGCGCCCAGCACCCGCACGAACCGGTCCAGGCGGTAGCTGACGCTCCGGCCCTCATAGCCCGGCGACAGGTCGGCCACCTGCACCGGCTGGCGGTCGAGCAGGCGTTCGAGCACGAGCAGCGTGGTCCGGCTGGTGCCGTCGCCGGGCGGGGGCAGGCGGCCGGCGACCACGATCCACGGCATGGCGTCCTCCTCCCGTCTCCCGTCCAGTTCTTGCGTTCAGCCTGGGGTGTCCCGCCAAGGCAACGGTTCTTATGGCGTGTTGTTCCCCGTCTTCCCGGCTAGCGTGAAAGACGGAGACTGTGGACCCGGCCGCGCCGGTTGCCGATAATGGCGCGATCCGAATGGGGGAATTTACGGCATGGCGGAGCACGACACGCGCTGGCTGGAGGCGTTCCCGGCGCTCGCCGCGCTGGAGCCGGAGGCGCTGGCCCTTCTGTGCACGCGCGCCCAGCGGGTGACGCTGCCGCGCGGCACGGTGGTCTTCCAGGTCGGCAGCCTGTGCCAGAACTACCTGATGATGCTCGGCGGTTCGGTGCGGGTGCAGATGGTGTCCGAAACCGGGCGGGAGATCGTGCTGTACCGGGTGCAGCGCGGCGAGACCTGCATCCTGACCACCGCCTGCCTGATGACGCGCGGCGACTACAGCGCCGAGGGCGTCGCCGAGACGGACCTCGACGCGGTGGCCCTGGGGGCCGCCACCTTCCACGAGCTGATGGCGCGGTCGGCGGTGTTCCGCGACTTCGTCTTCGCCTCCTTCGGCTCGCGGCTGATGGGCATGATGATGCTGGTGGAGGAGGTGGCGTTCGGCCGCATCGACCTGCGGCTGGCGCGATTCCTGGTGGATCACCGCGACGCCGTCGGCGGGCTGGACACCACGCACCAGGCGCTGGCGGTCGAGCTGGGCACCGCGCGCGAGGTGGTGAGCCGCCAGCTCAAGGAGTTCGAGCGGCGCGGGCTGGTGGCGCTGACGCGCGGCCGCATCGCGGTGCACGACCCGGCGGGGCTGGAGGACTTGGCGGGACAGCGGGAGACCGCGACCCCGTAGACTGTGACCCCGTAGACTGTGACCTAGTCACAGACAGGTTGGGCGGGACGCGCTTCAATCGCGCCATCGAAACCGCACCCCTGGACCCGGAGAGTTCCCATGCAAAACGTCGGTGGTGTCGACCGCGCCCTGCGCGCCGTCGTCGGCCTGATCCTGATCGCCCTGGTGTTCGTCGGTCCGCAGACCCCGTGGGGCTGGGTCGGCCTCGTGCCGCTGCTGACCGCGATCATCGGCTTCTGCCCGGCCTACACGATCTTCGGCATCAAGACCTGCAAGATCAACTGAGCCGTCCAGACTTGAGCCGGTGACGACGTTGGGTTTTCGCTGGCGCTCAACCCAACCTACGCGGAACGTTGCACGTAGGTTGGGTTGAGCGCAGCGAAAACCCAACGCATCTGCCCTCACCCGCGCGGGGCGTGCTTGTTCAGGATGCGCTGCAGCGTGCGGCGGTGCATCTTCAGGCGGCGCGCGGTTTCCGACACGTTGCGGTCGCACTGCTCGAAGACGCGCTGGATGTGTTCCCAGCGCACGCGGTCGGCCGACATGGGGTTGTCCGGCGGTTCGGGAAGCGTGCGGCCGTCGGCCAGCAGCGCCATTTCCACCGCGTCCGCGTCGGCGGGCTTGGGCAGGTAGTCGACCGCGCCGGCCTTCACGGCGGCCACCGCCGTGGCGATGTTGCCGTAGCCGGTCAGCATGACGATGCGGGCGTCCGGGCGCGCGTCGCGCAGCGCCTTCACCACGTCCAGGCCGCTGCCGTCCGCCAGGCGCAGGTCGACCACGGCGAAGGCGGGGGCCGATTCCTGCGCCACGTCGATGCCGACCTGCACGCTGTCCACCGCCACCACGTTGAAGCCGCGCTTCTCCATCGCACGGGCCAGACGGATTCGGAAGGGCGCGTCGTCGTCCACGATCAGAAGGCTGCGGGTAACGTCGCCGGTGAACGTGAGCTTGGCCGCTTCTCCCGCTGGACTGTCGTCCGTGACCATTGCGTTATCCACCACTATTCCCTTGGTTCTAGACTGAAACGGTCCCAGCGTACGATAACTCGCGCGCCACCGCTACGATTATTGCTGAAACCCACGCTTGCACCCGTCTTTTCCAACAGCGTCTTGGCGATGAAAATTCCCAGTCCCATGTGCCCGCCGCGTTCGGCGCGCGTGGAGATGTAGGGTTCGCCGATACGGTTGAGGACGTTGGGCGGGAATCCGGGCCCGTCGTCCATCACCGACACGCTGACCGTGCGGTCGTCCCACGCCGCGGTCACGGTGACGCGGCGCTGCGCGAACTGGTGCGCGTTCTGGATGAAGTTGCCGAGGCCGTGCAGGATCTCCGGGCTGCGGCGCAGCACCGGCTCCTCGCTGTCGCCGTCGGGCTGCGGCTCCACCACGAACTCGATGTGCGGCAGCTCGTGCGGCGCCCCGGCCTCGTCGATCAGCGCGGTCAGCGCCAGCCGCTCGAACGGGTCGCCGCCGTCGGCCTCCGGCTTGCGGGCGAGGTCGGCCAGGATGTCGCGGCAGCGCATCACCTGGCTTTGCAGCAGTTGCACGTCCTCGGCCAACGGGCTGTCCTTGGGCAGGTCGTGCAGCAGCTCCTTGGCGACCACGGCGATGGTGCCCAGCGGCGTGCCCAGTTCGTGCGCCGCCGCGGCGGCGAGCGCGCCGAGCGCCCCCAGCCGCTGCTCGCGCGACAGCGCCACCTGGGTGGCGGCCAGCGCGTCGGCGAAGCGGCGCGCCTCGTCGGCGACGCGGAAGACGTAGGCGGCGATGAACACCGACGACACCGACAGCGACAGCCACATGCCGAAGGCGTAGAGCGGCGCCAGCACCCGCCCGCCCTCGTCCGGCCAGGGCAGCGGGAAGTGCCAGAGCGCCAGCGCCGTCAGGCAGATGAGGTTGAGCCCGGTGAGCAGCACCACACTGTAGCGCGACAGGATGGCCGCACCCACCGTCATCGGCGCCAGAAGCAGCACGGCGAACGGGTTCGACAGGCCGCCCGTCAAATACAGCAGCAGCGTCAGCTGCAGCATGTCGTAGGCGAGGTACAGCGCCGCGTCGCGGTCGGCCAGCCGCAGCCGGCCGCCGCGCTGCGCCATGGCCACGAGGTTGAGCAGGACCGAGGCGCCGATCGCCGCCACCACCGGCCCCAGCGGCAGCGGGAAGCCCAGGCCGACGTGCACCACCAGCACGGTGGCCAGCTGGCCCGCGATGGCGATCCAGCGGATGAGGATGAGCGTGCGCAGCGTCACGCGCCCGTCCATGGCCGACCACACGCCGGGCGGCAGCAGGAGGGTGGCGGGCGCGGGCGCCGGGGCGGTGTGGCCGGCGAGGGTCATGGGGCGGGCGGCTTTCCGGACGGCTTGCTTTGAAAGGAGGGGCGCCGGGAACGGCCCTGGCGTTCCGCTTTCCGGCGGCCATATTCTACGCCCATGACCCATCCTGCCATCAAGGCCGAACGCCTGACCAAGCGGTTCGGCGACGTCACCGCCGTCGACGCCGTCTCCTTCACCGTGGCCCGGGGCTCGGTGACCGGGCTGCTGGGCGGCAACGGGGCGGGGAAGACGACCACCATTTCCATGCTCCTGGGGTTGCTTCTGCCCACCTCCGGCACGGTGGAGGTGCTGGGCGTGGACATGGTCCGCAACCGCCACGCGGTGCTGCCGCGGATGAACTTCTCCTCCCCCTATGTCGAATTGCCGCACCGCCTGACCGTGCGCGAGAACCTGTCCGTCTACGGCCACCTCTACGGCCTGCCGCGCGTCGGCGCGCGGGTGGAGGAGATCTGCGGCCACCTGGACCTGACCGCCTACCTGGACCGTCCCGCCGGCAAGCTGTCGGCCGGGCAGAAGACGCGCGTGGCGCTGGCCAAGGCGCTGCTCAACACGCCGGAGGTGCTGCTGCTGGACGAGCCGACCGCCTCGCTCGATCCCGACACCGCCGACTGGATCCGCACCTACCTGGAGCGCTACCGCCGGGAGACCGGCGCCACCATCCTGCTGGCGTCGCACAACATGCTGGAGGTGGAGCGGCTGTGCGACGAGGTGCTGATGATGCGCCAGGGCGCCATCGTCGACCACGGCTCGCCCGACGCCCTGCTCGCCCGCTATGGGCGCGAATCGCTGGAGGAGGTGTTCCTCGACATCGCCCGCCACCGCCGTGGCGAACGCGCGGAGGCCGCGCAATGATGACCGCGATGACCGACGCCGTGACCTTCTCCCCGCGCCGCATCGGCGCCATGGTGCTGCGCTACTGGTACCTGCTGCGCGGGTCGTGGCCGCGGCTGCTGGAACTGGCCTACTGGCCCACCATGCAGATGATCCTGTGGGGCTACATCAGCCAGTTCATGGCGCAGAACAGCACGTGGCTGGCGCAGGGGGCCGGCGTGCTGGTGGCGGCGGTGCTGCTGTGGGACGTGCTGTTCCGCGGCCAGCTCGGCGTCTCCGTCTCCTTCCTGGAGGAGATGTGGTCGCGCAACCTGGGCCACCTGTTCGTCAGCCCGCTGCGACCGGGGGAGTGGGTGGCGTCCCTGATGGTGATGAGCCTGATCCGCACGCTGCTGGGCGTCGTCCCGGCGGCGCTGCTGGCCATCCCGTTCTTCGGCTATTCGGTGTTCGGCCTGGGCCTGCCGCTGGCGCTGTTCTTCGCCAACCTGATCGTGCTGGGCTGGGCGCTGGGGCTGTTCATCGTCGCGCTGATCCTGCGCTACGGCATGGGCGCGGAAGGGCTGGCGTGGATCCTGGTGTTCATGCTGGCGCCCGTCAGCGCCGTCTACTACCCCATCGCCGTGCTGCCGGTGTGGCTGCAATGGATCGCGCTGGCACTGCCGTCGGCCCACGTGTTCGAAGGGCTGCGCGCGCTGGTCTTCCAGGGCGAGGTGCTGTGGGGCCACATGGCCTGGGCGGCGCTGTTGAATGTGGCCTGGATGGCGGCGTGCGTGGCCGCCTTCTTCTGGTCCTTCCGCGGGGCGCGCGTGCGCGGCGCGCTGCTGCAGACCGGGGAATAGCGGGGGCGTTGGCGGCGGGTGGCGCGTTTTGCTATCATCCGCCCGCCGCAGGGAGAAGAGCATGGCCAGCCTGCACCTTCGCCAACTCGACGACGACCTCGTCCGCCGCCTGGAGGCGCGCGCCGCCGCGCACGGCCGCAGCGCGGAGGCGGAACATCGGGCCATTCTGGAAGAGGTGCTGGGCGCCCGGGTGCCGAAGATGACTGGTCGGCAGCTCGTCGCGGAGCTGGCGCGCGGCGGCCCCATGGACATCGATTTTGACCGCTTGGGCGTGGACGAGACGCCCGGCGCGCCGGACTTCACGTGACGGGCATCGTTCTCGACACCTGCCTTGTCTCCGAACCGCAGCGGCCGGCGCCCGATGCCAGTGTCATCGCGTGGCTGGAGTCACAGGACCCCGACACGCTTTTTCTCACCGCGACGGTCGTCGGCGAACTGGCGCTGGGGATCGAGCGTCTCCCGGCCGGAGAGCGGCGTGTCCGGCACGAAGCGTGGCTGGACCGGATCGTCACGCGGCTGTTCGTCGGACGGATCCTGCCGTTCGACGATGCCGCAGCGTTGGTCTACGGGCGCCTTGTCGCCCGTGCGCAGTCACAGGGACGCCCGCCCCAGGTCGGCGACGCCCAGATCGCCGCCGTCGCGCGCCGGCACGGCATGACGGTCGCCACGCGCAACGTGCGGGACTTCGAGGTGTTCGGCGTGCCGGTGGTCAATCCCTGGGATCACGCCTGATCCGCCGCGGTCTCCTTCGTCGTCTCCTCCGCCGTCCCCTCCGTCTCCTCCACCAAAACCTTCGGCGCGCCCTCGGCCAGATAGCGCACCAGGGCGGTGGCCCTCTCGGCGGTCAGGCGTTCGGGGCGGAAGGCCTCGACGCCGCAGAAGCGGCGGCAGGTGTCGCGGGTCAGCTGGTCGGCGCCGATGAACATCATCGACCAGGAGGGAAACAGCCGCTCCGCCACCGGCGTGAAGGTGATGAGGCTGACGTCGCTGTGCCGGGGATCGCCCACGATGCGCGCGAACACCCGGTTCACGTGCAGCCGGCGCCCCTCCAGGATCTGCAGGAAGAAGCGGTTGTCGAAGCACAGCGCACCCGTCACGTCGACGCGCGCGTTGTTGACGCGCGACCGCGTCAGGATGTTCTTCAGGTCCACCTTCGAGATGCGGCCGGCGAGGCGGCTGAAGTAGATCAGGCGGCACAGCTCGCCTTCCGCCTCCACCCAGTTGGGCTCCCACCCGCCTTCCACCGGCGCGTCCGTCATCCCGGCTCCCCGTCCAAAACACGTGCGCTCATCATACGCAATCCGGCCCCATGCGGATCGTCCGCCGTCAGGTCCCTTTGCGCCGCTTGGCAGCGGGCTTGCGTTTCGGCTTGGATCGGGGCTTGGGCGGCGTGGCCATCGCCTTCAGCACGGCCGCTTGGTTGCGCTTGGCGGCGGCCACGGCCATCCCGGTCCAGGCGCCGACGGCGCGGTTGGCCCAGGACAGCCAGAGGCTTTGCGGTGTTCCCTTCATCGCGCGTCCTTTCCATTGGGGATCATCCCGTGAACAGCGCGGCCGCCGTTTTGCTGCGCCTGCACAATAGATGCGCCGCCCCGTTCCGTGCTAGCGTCCCGGCCCCGACGACCAGCAGACGACGCCCCCTCCATGACCCAGCCGATGACGCTTTCCGAGATCGCCGCCGCCCTGGACGCCCGCGTGGAGGGCGACGGCGGCATCGTGATCACCCGCGCCGTCCACCCGTCCGACGCGGAAGGGCCGGGCGACTTGGCGCTGGCCATGGACAAGGAGCTGCTGGCGCTGCTGCCCGGCACCCGCGCGCGCGCCGCCGTGATCGCCGAGGGCGTCGAGGTGCCCGCTGGGCTGGACGGCTGCATCCTGGTGAAGCGCCCGCGCTACGCCATGGCCGGCCTGATGGACGTGTTCGAGAAGCCGGTGCACGCCGAACCCGGCATCCACGCGGCCGCCTTCGTGGCGCCGGACGCCGTGGTGGGCGACGGCGCCTCCATCGGCCCCTTCGCCTATGTCGGGCCCAAGGCCGTGGTGGGCCGGGGCAGCATCGTCATGCCGCACGCCACCGTCGGCGCCGAGGCGCAGCTGGGCGAGGACTGCCTGATCCACCCCGGCGCCCGCATCGGCGAGCGGGTGGTGCTGGGCGACCGCTGCATCATCCACCCCAACGCCGCGGTCGGCAACGACGGCTTCAGCTTCGTGACGCCGGAGCCCGGCAGCGTGGAGAGCGCCAAGTCCACGGGTCAGGTCAAGGCCACCAACGTGGTGATCCGCCGCGTCAACTCCATCGGCACGGTGGTCCTGGGCCACGACGTCGAGGTGGGCGCCGGGGCCTGCATCGACCGCGGCACGGTCACCGCCACGCGCGTCGGCCACGGCACCAAGATCGACAACCTCGTGCAGGTCGGCCACAACGTGCAGATCGGCTCCAACTGCATGCTGTGCGGGCATGTCGGCATCGCCGGCAGCGTCGTCATCGGCGACCGCGTGGTGCTGGCCGGCAAGGTCGGCGTGGCCGACCACGTCACCATCGGCAGCGACGCGGTGGTCGCCGCCTCCTCCGGCGTCGGCACGGACATCCCGCCGAAGACGGTGTGGATGGGCTATCCGGCCATGCCGCGCGCCCAGGCGTTCGAGCAGTACCGCAATCTGGCGCGTCTCAAACGGATTAACGCGGACGTGGCAGACCTTAAGAGCCGGGTGAAGGCCATCGAAGCCGAGGGTAACGTCTCCGGTGGTGTGCCACCGGAGACGACCTGAATGGACCGAACTGCCGAAGACGTTCTCGCCATCATCGCCGACAAAGGACACGTGGACCGCGCCAAGCTTGTCTACGACGTCCGGCTGGCCGACCTCTCCATCGCGTCGCTGGACGTGATCGAGATCATCTTCGCGTTGGAGGAGCGGTTCCAGATCGCCATCCCCTTCAACGCCAACGACGCGCGCCAGGAGTTCGACACCGTCGGCGACATCGTGCGCGCGGTCGAGGCCGAGGTGGCGCAGCGCCGCGTCGCCTGACCGGCGCGCGCCGGATGCGAACGCCCATGCGGAAGGTCGTCGTCACCGGGCTGGGCGTGGTGTCGCCCATCGGGATCGGCGTGCCGGCGTTCCGCGAGGCGCTGTTCGCCGGCCGCTCCGGCATCGGCCCGCTGACCGCCGTCCCCACCGACCGGCTGGCGGTGAGAATCGCCGCCGAGGTGCGCGGCTTCACGCCGGAAGACCACTTCGATCCGCGCCGGCTGGCGCTGCTCGACCGCATAAGCCAGTTCGCCGTGGTGGCGGCGCGCGAGGCGGTGGCCATGGCGGGGCTGGAGCTGTCCGATGCCCTGGCCGCCCGCACCGCCACCGTGCTGGGCGTCGGCGTCGGCGGCATCGGCACGCTGGACGACAGCTTCCACCGCCTGTACGCCGAGCAGGCGGCGCGCCTGCACCCCTTCACCATCCCGCGCCTGATGGTCAGCGCGCCGGCCTCGCACGTGACCATGGAGTTCGGGCTGACCGGACCGGCCTTCACGGCGTCCAGCGCCTGCGCCTCGGCCGGGCACGCGCTGGCGACGGCGCTGATGCTGCTGCGTTCCGGCATGGCCGACGTGGTGGTCAGCGGCGGCACGGACGCCCCCCTCACGCTCGGCACGCTGAAGGGGTGGGAGGCGATGCGCATCGTCAGCCCCGACACCTGCCGCCCCTTCTCCCGCGACCGCAGCGGCATGGTGGTGGGGGAGGGCGCCGCCGTGCTGGTGCTGGAGGGCGAGGAGCACGCCCGCGCGCGCGGCGCCGCGGTGCTGGCCGAACTGGCCGGTGCGGGCATGAGCGCGGACGCCCGCGACCTCACCGCCCCGGACGCCGAGGGTGCCGCGCGCGCCATGCGGATGGCGCTGGACGACGCGGGCCTGGATCCCGAGGAGGTGCCCTACGTCAACGCGCACGGCACCGCGACGGCGGCCAACGACGTGACCGAGGCGCAGGCGATCCACGCCGTGTTCGGGCCGCACGCGCGGCGGCTGATGGTGTCCTCGTCCAAGTCGATGCTGGGCCACGCGCTGGGTGCCGCCGGTGCGCTGGAGGCGGCGGCGACGGTGCTGGCGTTGCGTCACGGCGTGGTGCCGCCCACCGCCAACTTCACCGAACCCGACCCCGCCTGCCCGGTGGACGCCGTGCCCAACGAGGCCCGCGCAGTGCCGATCCGGGCGGCGCTGTCCAACTCCTTCGCCTTCGGCGGGCTGAACGCCGCGCTGGCCTTCCGCAAGGCGTAGCCACGACGGCCCCTACTGGAACGCCACCCGCGCGTTCTCGCCGGGGTTGGGGCGCTCGCCGGTCAGCTTGGCCTTGGCGTAGCCGTAGGCCCAGACCATGGTGCTGGACGGGCTGTCCCAGTACTCGGCCGAATCCACCGTCACCTTGATCAGCGCGATGCTCGGGTCGTCCGGCCCCTTGGGGAACCACGTCGTCATGATGTCGCGCCAGAGTTCGTGCACCTTGGCGCGGTCGCGCACGATCTCCGCCACGCCGGAGACGGAGACGTAGTTCTGCGCGTCCGGGTCGGCGTAGGCGAGGTTGACGCGCCAGTGGCGCTCGATCTCCACGGCCTTGTCGGAGTGCGCGTCGGTGAAGAACCACAGCGTGGCGTCATCGAAGCCGGCGTGCGGCAGCGTGCCCATGGGGCGCGCGTGCAGGTGGCCGTTGTCGTCCAGCGTGGTCATCATGGTGATGCGCATGTCCTTGATCATGCGCCACAGCTTTTCGGCGGCGTGTTCGTCGCTCGCATGGCGTGCCATGGCAGCCCCCCTTCTTTGCGGTGTCAGCCCAACGGCCGATCAACCGGGGTCCGGGGAGCGGAGTTCCACCACCTCACAGCGGCGGCAGCACCGTCCCCGGCGGCAGGTTCACGCCGGCCACGCGCCACACCGCCGTGCGGTCGGGCAGCCGCAGATGGTCCAGCCGGGTCAGCGACAGCGTGTCGACGCGGAAGCGCAGCGCGGCCTCCGCGTCGATGCCCAGCGCCACGGTCAGCGCCGCGCGGATCGGCCCGCCGTGCGCCACCGCCACCACGTCGCGCCCGGCGTGGCGCTCGCTCAGCCGGTCCAGCACGGCGCCGACGCGGGTGACCACCTGGGTGAAGCTCTCGCCGCCGGGCGGGCGTTCGGTGGCGGGGGCCAGCCAGAAGCGGTGCGCCTCGGCCGGGCGGCCGGCGTTCAGCTCGTCGTGCGTCAGGCCCTGCCACTCGCCGAAGTGCTGCTCGGCCAGATCGCGCTCCACATGGTGGGCCGGCGGCAGGCCGCCGCGCGCCCGGTGGATGGCGGCGGCCGTCTCCTGCGTGCGCAGCAGGTGGGTGACCACCCACGCGGCGTCCGTCGGCAGTGCCGTGGCGAGGCCGGCGTAGGACGCGGCGTCGCCCGTGTCCACGGGGATGTCCGACTGGCCGTAGATGCGGCGGTCCGGGTTGATGGGCGGGGCGTGGCGGATCAGCCACCAGCGGGTCGTGACGATGTCCGTGTGGGTCATTGCACTGCCGTTATTGCACTGCCACGAGGGTGAGGAGGATGACCGTCTCGGCGGCCTGCTGGGCGGCGCCCAGCACGTCGCCGGTGTAGCCGCGGATCTGCCGCAGCGCCAGGAAGCCCACCATGGCCGCCGCCAGCGCGCCAGCAACCGCCACGGCCAGCACCGCCTTGCCCACCGCCAGCAGCGCCACCACGGCGGCGATGGCCAATGCCAGGGCGACGCGCTTCGACGGCGGGCAGCCGTGGTTGGCGGCCAGCCCGTCGCGCCGCGCCGGCATCAGCGTCCAGGCCAGCGCCGGCAGCACGGCGCGCGAGCACGCCCCCGCCGCCGCCAGCGCGCCCGCCACCAGCGCCGGCTCCGCCAGAGCCGCCAGCGCCGAGGCGCGCAAGCCCACCGAGAACACCACGGCCAGCACGCCGTAGCTGCCGACGCGGCTGTCGCGCATGATCTCCAGCTTGCGCTCGCGCGAGCGGCCGCCGCCGAAGCCGTCGGCAACGTCGGCCAGCCCGTCCTCGTGCAGCGCGCCGGTCACCCAGGCGGAGGCCGCCAGCGCCAGCAGCGCCGCCGCCATGGGCGGCAGGTTCAGCCCCAGGGCCAGCGCGTAGACCCCGCCCGCCAGCAGCCCCACCGCCGCGCCCACCAGCGGGAACCAGCCCATGGAGCGGGCGTGCAGGTCGACCTCCGGGTCCAGGCGCAGGCGCACCGGCAGGCGCGTCATGAAGACCGTCGCCAGCGCGATCTCGTCCAGCCAGGTGGCGCGCCGGCGTTTGGGGCGCGGTTGGGGAAGGGCGTCGTGCATCGCACCCTACCTAGCCCAAAGCGCGGCCGTGGGCGAGGGGCGATCTGTCCGGCGGGCGTGGTTCGGCCTTCCGGAGCGGGGCGGGGACCCCGCTCCGGGATGCAGTCACGGCACCACGATGATGGTGGCGCTCGGGAAGCCCAGGTTCATTTTCTGGAACGCCGGACTGTCGAAGCACGGACGACAAAATATGGCCGCGCGGACACGCATGTTATCCATGACCGTGGATAGTGTTTTTATGTCTCTGCACTTGAGGAGTTCGGTATCATGGAATGCAAAATATTTTGGATTGCCATCAGCAAATCCTATTGCTTCGTCGAGCGCATTGGCGCGACTGGTCAATCTTGCTATATCGGCAAGCCTGTCTCTGTGCATATCCTCGAATCTGCCAAATTTCACCGGCGGTGTTTTAATTTCCGATGCGGCGTTCCTATGCTTCTGGGGTATGGCTGTCATCTTGGGGAGGATTTTTTGCGATTGTCGTCGTTCCAAGTCCTTGATTTCGCTTTTCCACTGCGGCGTCCGCGGGTCGTTCGACGGATACTTGTTCTCGTCATAAAGGCAGGCGACACTGATGTGAAAGCCGTTCCCGACAAAGGCATTCACGGCGAATTCCGCGGCACGCTCGAAGCAATCAAGCCCTTCCGTGGTGCTGTCATGAATAAGAAGGATTGTGTCTCCGCGCAGCTGGTTCGAGGGTTTGGCAAAGACGACGGGGACCTTGGCGTTCTTTATGATCTCGGCGTAATCCGTGGGTGTCAGATCGGGATCGTCGATCACCACGGCCTTGTTGTCGAGGTTCTTGACCGCGCTTTTGGCAAACGAGACCACCGAACCGCCGGACATCGAGACGCGTGAGTGACTGTTGGGGCGCCATTGGGTCCCCTCATAATCGTAGGTGATCGTGGTCAGCATCAGGTCGGTCAACTCCTGCATGCGTGCCCGTCGCTCCGGCGGCCATTGATCACTGCTGCGGTCATCATCGACAACACGAACCAAGTCGATTGGAACCTGCATGCCGTGGCTTATGATTTTGCTGTAGTAGAGCGCCGGTGATATATTCTGGACTACCTTGCCGTCGCTGGGTTGCCATATTTTTTTGGCGTCCGGGTTGATCGCGCAGGAAATCATTTCGTGTTCTCCGATTGTACCCTGATCGTTGCTGCATCCGCCGCAGAGGGCATCGCCACCGTCATTTGCATTGACATGTATGGATGGCCAAACGCCGACATTAGTCAAGACAATGCCAGAGGTTGGAAGAGCCGCGCCGTCGCCGTGTCGGGAGGCGCCGGGCATGGCCTTGCCTCGGAACCGCTTGGCCGTTCCCCCGGCCCCCGGTGCTGCGAACACGTTGGGTTTTCGGCGCCGCCTCAACCCAGCCCGCGCCGTCATATGCAACCGCTTTGACCTGCGCGGCGAATCCTGCCAATGTCCGGCCGCTTTCCCACCCCCACGCTTGGTTTCATGCGATGAGCAATCCGCAGCCCGCCCTGACGTTCGAGGAAATCCGCGCGCTCGTGCGCAACCTGCCCGGTCCGGACCTGGACGCCGGCACCGCCGCCGTGCAGCGCGAGCGCACCCTCACCAAGCCGCCGGGCTCGCTGGGCCGCCTGGAGGAGCTGGCGGAATGGCTGGCCACGTGGCAGGGGCAGCACCCGCCGGAGGTGCGTCGCCCGCGCGTCGCCGTCTTCGCCGGCAACCACGGCGTGGCGGCCCGGGGCGTGTCGGCCTATCCCACGGAAGTGACGGCGCAGATGGTCGCCAACTTCCAGAACGGCGGGGCCGCGGTGAACCAGCTGTGCGAGGCGGCGGACGCCGACCTGCGCGTCTACGAGCTGGACCTAGAGCACCCGACGCGGGACTTCACGCAAGGCCCTGCCATGGGCGAGGACGAGTGCTGCCGCGCCATGGCCTACGGCATGATGGCCGTGGAGATGGGCGTGCAGCTGCTGGCGCTGGGCGAGATGGGCATCGGCAACTCGACCTCGGCGGCCGCCATCTGCGCCGCGCTGTTCGGCGGTGACGCGGCCGGCTGGGTCGGGCGCGGCACCGGCGTGGACGAGGACGGGCTGAAGCGCAAGGTCGCCGCCGTCGAGACCGGGCTGAAGGCCAACCCCACCGCCAAGGACGACCCGTTCGAGGCGCTGCGCTGCCTGGGCGGCTACGAGCTGGCGGCCATCGCCGGCGCCATCCTGGCGGCGCGCATGGCGCGCGTGCCGGTGCTGCTGGACGGCTACGCCTGCACCGCCGCCGCGGCCGTGCTGTTCAAGGCCGACCGCCGGGCGCTCGACCATTGCGTGGTCGCCCACCGCTCGGTCGAGCCGGGACACACCCGCCTGCTGGAGACCATCGGCAAGCAGCCGGTCCTGGACCTGGGGATGCGCCTGGGCGAAGGGTCGGGGGCCGCGCTGGCCATCAACATCGTGAAGGCCGCCGCCGCCTGCCACGCGGGCATGGCGACCTTCGCGTCGGCCGGCGTCACCGACCGCGCCTGAGTCGCGGGGACCGGCCGGCGCCCGGGCGGTGCCGGCCGGCCCAATGAACAATGAATATTATCGCGCCGGGAAACATACGGACGGCGCCCTCATCCAAAGGTTTCCTTTTCGCGTCCTCCCAAGGTGTGTATCTGTAGTCTTAAGTTTCTTTGTGCGGGGTGCGGCACATTGCTGTCGGGACTCTCATAAGCATATACTGGTATGCTCGTCACCCTAGGGATGGAGGTGGCGATGAGCACCCAGGGAATCGGCATTCGCGTCAAATTCGCGCTTCTCTCACTGGTCACCGTGCTCGCGGTGGCGGCGGTCGGCGGCGTCCTGCTGTATGAGCTGCGCGACGCCCAGATCGAGGACAACAGGGCCAAGGTCCAGGCCATCGCCGAGACGGCGGTCGGCATCGTCAAGCAGTTCGAGCAGCGCGCCGCCAAGGGCGAGATGTCCACAGAGCAGGCCAAGGAGACGGCCCGCGTGGCGCTGCGCGCCATGCGCTTCGCCGGCGGCGAGTACATCTTCGCCAACGACACCAACGGCATCCTGGCCGTGCACGGCGCCAAGCCGGAGCTTGAAGGCAAGAACCTGATCGACTTCAAGGATCCGAACGGCGTCTACCTCACCCGCGAACTGATCGCCGGGGCGCAGAAGGGCGGCGGCTTCGTGGAATACTCCTGGCCGAAGCCGGGCGCCCCCGCCAACGCCGTGCCGGCGCCGAAGATCGGCTACGCGCTGCTGTCGACGGACTGGAAATGGGTCGTCGGCACCGGCGTCTACGTCGACAACATCGATGCCAGCTTCCGCGCCCACGCGCTGAAGGCCGGCCTGATCGGCGCGCTGCTGGCCGCCGTGGCGCTGACGCTGACCTTCGCGATCGCGCAATCGATCAGCCGGCCGCTCGGCGGGCTCACCCGTGTGATGGGCCGTCTGGCCGAGGATGACCTGTCGGTCGAGATCCCCGAGACCGCCCGCGGCGACGAGATCGGCACCATGGCCAAGGCGGTATCCGTCTTCAAGGAACGCGGCCTGGAGAACCGCCGCCTGCGCGAGGAGCAGGAGGCAGGCCAAGCCCGCGCCGCCGCCGAACGCCGCGCCATGCTGCTGCGCCTCGCCGAGGAGTTCGAGCGCAAGGTGAGCGGCGTCGTCGACATGGTCGCCACCGCGGCCACGGAGATGCACGGCTCCGCCGCCGCGCTGTCGTCCACCACCGATGCCGCGTCGCACCGCGCCTCCGCCGCCGCCACCGCCGCCGAGGAAGCGTCGGCCAGCGTCAACACCGTGGCCGGCGCCACCGAGGAGCTGACCGCGTCGATCCAGGAGATCCGCCGGCAGGTCTCCACCTCCACCAGCATCGCCGCGCAAGCGGTGCAGGACGCCGAGAAGACCAACGCCCTGATGGCCGGGCTGGCGACGGCGGCCAACCAGGTGGGCGAGGTGGTGAACCTGATCAACACCATCGCCGGCCAGACCAACCTTCTGGCCCTCAACGCCACCATCGAGGCGGCCCGCGCGGGCGAGCACGGCAAGGGCTTCGCGGTGGTGGCGAGCGAGGTGAAGTCGCTGGCCAACCAGACGGCCAAGGCCACCGACGAGATCCAGGCGAAGATCGGCGAGATCCAGCAGGCGACGGGCACCGCCGTGTCGGCGATCCGCGAGATCGGCGAGGTGATCGGCAAGATGAACGCCATCTCCGGCGCCATCGCCAGTTCCGTCGAGCAGCAGGGGGCCGCGACGCAGGACATCGCCGGCAACATCCAGCAGGCCGCCGTGGGCTCACGCGCCGTGTCGGACAACATCACCGGCGTCAATCAGGCCGCGGCCGAGGCCGGGGCCGCGGCCGGGCAGGTGCGCGGCGGGGCCGGCGAACTGGCCCGCGCCGCCGAACAGCTGCGCGGCGAGGTCGCCGGTTTCCTCCAGGGTATCCGCGCGGCGTAAGGCGTGGGGAGGGCGGGGCGGGGTGCCTCCCCGCCCCACAGGCGCCAAACGACGTAACACTATATTGTCATGTGTCTAAACTTTATATAGACTGTGCCCACGATTCACGGGGAGGTGAGCGATGGGCATCCGCGATATTGGCATCCGTTTGAAGTTTCTGATCCTGTCGGCGTCGACGCTGCTGGCGCTGGTCGCCGTGGCCGGCGTGCTGCTGATGGCGCTGCGCGACGCGCAGGTCGCGGATTCCCGGAGCAAGGTGCAGGCGATCGTCGAGACCGCCGTCGGCATCGTCAGCACCTTCGAACAGCGCGCCGCCAAGGGCGAGATGCCCGTCGATCAGGCCAAGGCGATGGCGCGCACGGCGTTGCGCGCCATGCGCTACGGCGGCGGCGAATACATCTTCGTCCAGGATCTCGACGGGCAGATGGAGGTCAACGGCGGCAAGCCCGAGCTGGAAGGGAAGAACGTCCTTGGCCTGAAGGACCCCAGCGGCGTCTTCTTCGTGCGCGAGATGATCGCCCTGGCCCAGAAGGGCGGCGGCTTCGTGGGCTACGTCTGGCCGAAGGCGGGTTCCAGCGAGCCGGTGCCGAAGGTCGCCTACACCGCGATGACGCCGGGCTGGAAATGGGTGGTCGGCACCGGCGTCTACACCGACAACATCGACGCCGATTTCCGCGAACACGCGCTGGAGGCCGGCCTGATCGGCGCGCTGCTGGCGGGCGCGGCGCTGGTGCTGGCCTTCGCCATCGCGCATTCGATCAGCCGGCCGATCGCGCAGCTGACCGGCGTGATGAACCGCCTGGCCGAGGACGACTTCACGGTGGAGGTGCCCGACACCACCCGCGGCGACGAGATCGGCACCATGGCCAAGGCGGTATCCGTGTTCAAGGAGCACGGGCTGGAGAACCGCCGCCTGCGCGAGGAGCAGGAGGCCGGGCAGGCGCGCGCCGCCGCCGAGCGCCGCGCCATGCTGCTGCGCCTCGCCGAGGAGTTCGAGCGCAAGGTCGGCGCGGTCGTCGAGCGGGTCGCCGCGTCGGCCGGCAGCATGCACGGATCGGCCACGGCGCTGTCCACCACCGCCGAAACCGCGTTGCGCCGCGCCACCGATGCCGCCGACGCGGCGGAGGAGGCATCCGCCAGCGTCAACACCGTGGCCGGCGCCACGGAGGAGCTGACCGCGTCCATCCAGGAGATCGCCCGGCAGGTCTCCACCTCCAGCGCCATCGCCGCGCAGGCGGTGCAGGACGCCGAGAAGACCAACGCCCTGATGTCCGGCCTCGCCGAGGCGGCCAGCCAGGTGGGCGAGGTGGTGAACCTCATCAACACCATCGCCGGCCAGACCAACCTGCTGGCGCTGAACGCCACCATCGAGGCGGCGCGCGCCGGTGAGCACGGCAAGGGCTTCGCCGTCGTGGCGTCGGAGGTCAAGGGCCTCGCCAACCAGACGGCCCGGGCGACCGAGGAGATCCAGGCGAAGATCGGCGAGATCCAGCACGCCACCGACGCCGCCGTGTCGGCCATCCGGGGCGTGGGCGACGTGATCGGCCAGATGAACGCCATTTCCGGCGCCATCGCCGCCGCCATCGAGCAACAGGGTGCGGCGACGCAGGACATCGCCGGGAACATCCAGCAGGCCGCGGTGGGTGCCCGCGCCGTGTCCGACAACGTCACCGGCGTCAACCGCGCCTCGGCCGAGGCCGGTGCCGCGGCCGAGCAGGTCTGCGGCGGTGCCGGCGAGCTGGCCCGCGCCGCCGAGCAGCTGCGCGGCGAGGTCGCCGGCTTCCTGCAGGGCATCCGTGCCGCGTGATCGGCAGAAGGGGTGGATTCGACTTCCGATCGGTGCCGGGCTATACTCCTTCGCGTCCGCGCGGAGGAGTCATGGCCGACGACGATCTCAAGTCCCTGATCGGTGCGCTGGTGCAGCGCCTCGACACCATCCTGCCGACCCTGGCGACCAAGGACGACATCGCGCGCCTGGAGGCCGGGCAGGCCCGCCTGGAGGCGCGAGTCGACCGCCTTGAAGAGGGTCAAGCCCGCCTTGAAGACGGCCAAGCCCGCATGGAGGCGCGCGCCAGCCGCCTTGAGGAAGGCCAAGCCCGCATGGAAGGCGAGCAAAGGCAGATCAAGGAGATGCTCGGCGTCGTCCGCATGAAGGACGTGGCGCGCCTGGACGGCCGCATCGACCAGCTCGCCATGGACGTGGCGCTGGGGCGCAAGCCGGCGGCGGAATAGCCTCTACAGCATCCCGTCGGAGAAATCGCTGATCATCGCCGACACCAGCAGGTCGAGCAGCACCAGCGACGCGGCCATGAAGCCGTTGATGTCCAGCGCGGTGCGCAGCACGAACCACTGGTAGGTCAGCATCGCCATCATCACGCCGAACACCAGCGCCTCGCCGAACGGCTCGGGCAGCAGGCCGGTCTCCGCCAGCACCAGAACCGGCACGTAGACGGCCATCTGCACCACCGACGACCAGTTGTAGGCCGCCACGAAGCCCGGATAGCGCGGCGCGCGGTCCAGCATGGAGGCCACCGTGTGCATGATGACCGGGTAGGCGGTCCAGCTCACCACGTAGGAGATGCTCTCCACCGTCAGCGCGGTGAACAGAGGCGCTCCGGAGATCCGTTCCCAGTTGCGCAGCAGCAGGATCAGCACATAGGCCGGCAGCACGATGACCGCGGCGTAGAAGGACCGCAGCGCCCCCTCCGGCGTGCGGTCGATGTAGTCCAGCCCCTTCGCGTCGAAGCGCGCGAGGCGGAAGGCGCCGAACACCGAATAGGCGACGTCCCGGGCGGTCAGCGTCATGACACCCTGCTGGTCACGGGCGTGCGGGGATCCGGGCGAAGACGTCCCGGATGATCGCCCCATAGATGTCGGTCAGGCGGAGCAGGTCGTCGAGGGCCACGTGCTCGTCCACCTTGTGCATCGTCTGCCCGACGAGGCCGAACTCCACCACCGGGCAGGCGTCCTTGATGAAGCGCGCGTCCGACGTGCCGCCGGTGGTCGAGTACTCCGGCCGCTTGCCGGTCACCCGCTCCACCGCGTCGGCCACCGTCTCCGGCAGCGGGCCGGGCGGGGTGAGGAAGGAATCGCCGCTGCACACGCAGCGCAGGTCGTAGGCACCGCCCACCGCGTCGAACGTCTCGCGCACCCAGGCCTCCAGCGAGGCGGCGGAGTGCATGTCGTTGAAGCGGATGTTGAAGGTGGCCGTGCCCTGCGCCGGAATGACGTTGTTGGCCGGGTTGCCGACGTCGATGGTGGTGACTTCCAGGTTGGACGGCTGGAAGTGTTCGTTGCCCTGGTCCAGCGGCGCGCGCGTGATGGCATCCAGCATGCGCACCAGCCGCGGCAGCGGGTTGTCCGCCAGATGCGGGTAGGCGACGTGCCCCTGCGCGCCGTAGACGGTGAGATAGCCGGTGAAGCTGCCGCGCCGGCCGATCTTGATCATGTCGCCCAGCGATCTGGGGTTGGTCGGCTCCCCCACCACGCAGGCGTCGATGCGCTCGCCCCGTTCGCGCATCCAGTCCAGCACCTTCTTCGTGCCGTTGACCGCCACGCCCTCCTCGTCGCCGGTGATCAGCAGGCTGATCGAGCCGGCGGGCGGGCCGGAGGCGTCGAGGTCGCGGGCCACGGCGGCGACGAAGGCGGCGATGGCCCCCTTCATGTCCACGGCACCCCGGCCGTAAAGCTTGCCGTTGTGGATCTCGGCGGCGAAGGGATCGACCGACCACGCCTTCCGGTCGCCCGGCGGCACCACGTCGGTGTGGCCGGCGAAGCAGAAGTTCGGCCCCGCCGTGCCCAGGCGCGCGTACAGGTTCTCGACCGGCGCCGTGCCCTCCTCCTCGAAGCGCAGGCGCTGGCAGGCGAAGCCCAGCGGCTTCAGCGCCTCCTCCAGCACGCCCAGCGCGCCGCCGTCCTCCGGCGTGACGCTGGGGCGGCGGATCAGGTCCTGCGCGAGGGCGATGGGGTCGATGGTCATAGGATCCCGGAAGCGGATTGTTGGGTTTTCGGCTTCGCCTCAACCCAACCTACGACCCTTCGGTAGGTTGGGTTGAGCGCGGCGAAAACCCAACGTTTGCCGCGTCAGTCGCGCAGCAGCTCGTTGATCGAGGTCTTGGAGCGGGTCTGCTCGTCGACGCGCTTGACGATGACGGCGCAGTACAGGCTGGGGCCCGGCGAGCCGTCGGGCAGCGGCTTGCCCGGCAGGGCGCCCGGCACCACGACCGAGTAGGCCGGCACGCGGCCGACGAACACCTCGCCCGTCGTGCGGTCGACGATCTTCGTCGTGGCGCTGATGTAGACGCCCATGGACAGGACCGAGCCGCGCTCGACGATCACGCCTTCCACGACTTCCGAGCGGGCGCCGATGAAGCAGTCGTCCTCGATGATGACCGGGCCGGCCTGCAGCGGCTCCAGCACGCCGCCGATGCCCACGCCGCCCGACAGGTGCACGTTCTTGCCGATCTGCGCGCAGGAGCCGACGGTGGCCCAGGTGTCGACCATGGTGCTCTTGTCGACGTAGGCGCCCAGGTTGACGAAGCTGGGCATCAGCACCACGCCCGGCGCGATGAAGGCGCCGCGGCGCACGACCGAGCCCGGAACGGCGCGGAAGCCGGCGGCGCGGAAGCGCGCGTCGTCCCAGCCCGCGAACTTCGACGGCACCTTGTCGAACCAGCTGGCCCCACCCGGCGCGCCGTCGATCAGGCCCATGTCGTTCAGGCGGAAGGAGAGCAGCACCGCCTTCTTCAGCCACTGGTTCACCGTCCAGGCGCCGTCCACCTTCTCGGCGACGCGGAAGGTGCCGGAGTCGAGGCCGTTCAGCGCCTCCTCCACGGCGTCGCGCACGGCGCCCTTGGTGGCGAAGGTGATGGAATCGCGCGATTCCCAGGCGGCTTCGATGGTGCTCTGCAGGTCGGCGTGGCTCATGGTCGGACAACCGTCGGCTGGAACGAAGAAAAGGCCGCGCACCATGCGGCGCGCCGCGCCGGCTTGTCAACACGGCAGGTCCGCGGCGGCGGCCCGGCGGCGGGGCGGCGTTGCATGGTAAGCGTGCAATAATCCCGAAGAGAGCGCCTGCATAACGGAGTGTGAATCCTTCGATCGCTCTGATACGTCGCATATCGCCGGAGATAAATCACGCATAAGATGTAATGCACGCTTGATCCTTCTCGGTTTCAAGAGAAGAATGGCTTCGGCTTTCGAGAGGGTTGCGTGCTCGAACGCCGACCAGATCCGCGGGAGTCCAGCCATGAAGAACATCACCGTCCGGGCCAAGCTGCTCGTCGCCTTCACCGCCCTGTCCCTGTTCATCGTCGGGCTGGGTGTCTTTTCCGTGGGCCGGCTGGAGGTCATCGGCCGCCTGACCGACGACATGGAGCGGAACTGGCTGGCCGGCACCCGCTGGCTGGGCGCGGTGAACAGCAGCATCAGCGACTACCGCATCGCCGAGGCGCGCCACATCATCGCCGACGACGAGGCGGCGATGGACCTCGCCGAGAACGACATCCGGAAATACGCCCGCAGCCTGGAGGAGGCGCTCGCCAACTACGACCCGCTCGCCACGACGGCCGCCGAGCGCGACGGGCTGAAGCTGTTCCGCGCCGCCTGGGCCGACTATCAGGCGAACAACAAGGTCCTGGTCGAGCTGTCGCGCAAGAACGAGAACGACGCGGCGACGGAGATCTTCAAGGGCAAGTCGCGCGACGCGTTCGAGAAGGCCGACGGGGCGATCAACCGCCTGGTCGAGGTGAACGTGGCCGGTGGCGCCCAGGCCGGCCGGGACGGCCGTGCCGTCTATGAATCCTCGCGCACGCTGCTGATCGCCGTGGTTGCGGCGGGCAGCCTGTTTGCCGGCGCGGCCTGCTGGCTGATCATCGCCGGCGTCTCCGCCCCGGTGCGCAGCATGACGGTGGCCATGCAGCGCCTCGCCGCCGGGGACACCTCCATCGACATCCCGGCGCGCGACCGTGGCGACGAGATCGGCACCATGGCCAAGGCGCTGGCGGTCTTCAAGGAGAGCCTGATCGAGGCCGAGCGCCTGCGCGCCGAGCAGGAGGCGCAGAAGGCCGAGGCGGAACGCCGCCGCCGTGCCGTGATGCTGGAACTGGCCGACGACTTCGAAGGGCACGTCAACGGCGTGGTCGAGCACGTCTCCTCCGCAGCCCGGGAGATGAACGCCACCGCCACCGCCATGTCGGCGGCGGCCGATCAGGCGAACGGCCGGGCGGGTGCGGCGGCGGCGGCGGCCGAGCAGGCCTCGGCCAACGTGCAGACCGTCGCCTCGGCGGCGGAGGAGCTGTCGTCCTCCATCGCCGAGATCGGCCGGCAGGTGGCGCAATCCTCGGACATCGCGCGGCAGGCGGTGGGTCAGGCGGAACGCACCAACGGCATCGTCGGCGGCCTCAATCAGGCGGCCCAGAAGATCGGCGAGGTGGTCGAGCTGATCAACACCATCGCTGGGCAGACCAACCTGCTGGCGCTCAACGCCACCATCGAGGCGGCGCGGGCCGGCGAACACGGCAAGGGCTTCGCCGTCGTGGCGTCCGAGGTGAAGAGCCTCGCCAACCAGACGGCCAAGGCCACCGAAGAGATCGCCGGCCAGATCAACGGCGTGCAAGGCGCCACGCAGGAGGCGGTGGAGGCCATCCAGGACATCCTGAAGACCATCGGCGACATCAGCCGCACCACCACCATGATCGCGTCCGCCGTGGAACAGCAGCAGTCGGCGACCGGCGAAATCGCCCGCAACGTCGAACAGGCGGCCCAGGGCACGCAGGAGGTCGCCACCAACATCGCCGGCGTCAACGCGGCGGTGCGCGAGGCCGGCCGCGCCGCCGGGCAGGTGCTGGCGGAATCGGGCGAGCTGTCGCGGCAGTCCGAGAACCTGCGCCGGGAGGTCGGCGGCTTCATCGCCAAGGTGAGGGCGTAAATGCGGCGCAGGTGCGCATGCTGCGCGCACGCCGCCCGGAAAGAAATTTTTCGCATGACGGGCGGGCGATTTTTTCCGCCGTCGGGGTCGACTTTCTGTTCTCTGTGACAACTCGCGGATCAGCGGATAGTGATGTTGATGTATACGTGACTTAGATCAAGGATCGCTTCCGCATTTGAGCTGAATAAGCGGCATCGCACAGATCCGCGGGAGCCCTCCCCATGAAGACCGTCACCATACGGGCCAAGCTGCTCGTCGCCTTCTCCGCCCTGTTCCTGCTCGTCGCCGGGCTCGGCACGTTCGCCGTGAACCGTCTGGCGGTGATCAACGCCTACACCGACGAGATGGAGCAGAACTGGCTCGCCAGCACGCGCTGGCTGGGCGTGGCCTCCGGTGCCATCGGCAAGTTCCGCATCGCCGAGGCGCGCCACATCCTGGCCACCGAGAAGACGGAAATGGACACGATCGAGCGCGAGCTGGATGCCCGCGGCAAGCTGGCGCAGGACGCCATCGCCGCGTTCGAGCCGCTCGCCACGACGTCCGCCGAGCAACAGGGGCTGAGGGACTTCCGCGCCGCCTGGAACGAGTATCTCGGGTACACCAAGCAGGTCGTGGCGCTGTCCCGCCAGCTCCGCAGCGAGGAGGCGACCGCCCTGTTCCGGGATGCGTCGCGCGAGGCCTTCCTGCGGGCCGACGCGGTCATCGAACGCCTGCTGGAGGTCAACGCCGCGGGTGGCGCGCAGGCCAGCCGGGACAGCGATGCCGTCTATAACTCGTCGCGCTCCCTGCTGGTCGGGTTTGCGGTGGCGGGCGGCCTGTTCGCGGGCGTGGCCTGTTGGCTGATCGTCACCGGCGTCTCCACCCCGGTGCGGGCCATGACGGCCGCCATGCAGCGTCTGGCCGGCGGCGACAAGACCACGGAGATCCCGGCGCGCGACCGTGGCGACGAGATCGGCGCCATGGCCAAGGCGCTGGAGGTCTTCAAGGAGAGCCTGATCGAGGCCGACCGCCTGCGCGCCGAGCAGGAGGCGCAGAAGATCGCCGCCGAGAAGCAGCGCCGCGCCATGATGCTGGAGCTGGCCGACGACTTCGAGGGGCACGTCAACGGTGTCGTCGAGCACGTCTCCTCCGCCGCCACCGAGATGAACGCCACCGCCACCGCCATGTCGGCCGCGGCCGAACAGGCCACCCGTCAGGCCGGCGCGGCGGCGGCGGCGGCCGAGCAGGCCTCGGCCAACGTGCAGACCGTCGCCTCGGCGGCGGAGGAACTGGCCTCCTCCATCACCGAGATCGGCCGGCAGGTGGCGCAATCCTCGGACATCGCCCGGCAGGCGGTGGGGCAGGCGGAACGCACCAACGGCATCGTCGGCGGCCTCAATCAGGCGGCGCAGAAGATCGGCGAGGTGGTCGAGCTGATCAACAACATCGCCAGCCAGACCAACCTTCTGGCGCTCAACGCCACCATCGAGGCGGCGCGGGCCGGCGAGATGGGCAAGGGCTTCGCCGTCGTGGCGTCCGAGGTGAAGAGCCTCGCCAACCAGACGGCCAAGGCCACCGAAGAGATCGCCGGCCAGATCAACGGCGTGCAAGGCGCCACGCAGGAGGCGGTGGAGGCCATCCAGGACATCCTGAAGACCATCGGCGACATCAGCCGCACCACCACCATGATCGCGTCCGCCGTGGAAGAGCAGCAGGCCGCCACCGGCGAGATCGCCCGCAACGTCGAACAGGCGGCCCAGGGCACGCAGGAGGTCGCCACCAACATCGTCGGCGTCAACGCCGCGGCGGTGGAGGCCGGCCGCGCCGCCGAACAGGTGCTGTCGGAATCGGGCGAGCTGTCGCGCCAGTCCGAGAACCTGCGCCGGGAGGTCGGCGGCTTCATCGCCAAGGTGCGCGCCTGAGGCGAATGGCGGTGGGGCGCCGGCCGGCGGGCTGGCGCCCATCACTTCTTCGCAATGCAATGAAATCATTGTGCAGTGCAATAAAAACTCGAAAAGGCGTTGCCCCGCTTCACTTTCATCCCTCCGGGGGAGGGTCGGGCATCGAAACGCGCGGTAATACCAGAACGCCGGATTCTTCGAATTTCTGGCGCTCCGAATGCGGACGCATGTTTCCGCTTGCGTTTCTCTTCGGGATCGCGTTCTATAGTCAGCGACTGCGCCACTCGCGCCGCAGAGGCCCGAGTTAGGGAGGAACGCAATCAATTCGAGCGGCAAACGCTCGGTGCCACAAAGGCAAAGGGGGCCGAAACAGGCTCCGGTGGAACGGCGAGGGAGCCTCCGGCCCCTCGCTTTTTCATTTGCGACACAGCTGCCGTAGGTTGGGTTGAGCCGAAGGCGAAAACCCAACGTGCTCGCAACACCGGCTGTGTTGGGTTTTCGCTGGCGCTCAACCCAACCTACGATTCGCCCCGCCCTACGCCAGCATCATCGCCTGCTGGTCGATGGGCAGCACCGGCGGCACGCCGGCCAGCGGCACCGCGTCCCCGCCGTCCGTCATACCGTCCGTGCCGCCGTCCGTGCCGCCGTCCGTGAAGGCGTCGAAGTTCAGCGTGTCCGTCTCCGCGGCGGACGGGGGCAGGGCCTCGGCCGGGGCGTCGGCGGACCGGTCCTCGCCGTCGGCCTTGATGCGGATGTCGTCGTAATAATAGGTGCGGCTGTCGGCGCCGGTGTCGCGCCCGTCGCTCCACGCCCATTTGTAGACGCCCAGCTTCCAGTACGGCCCGTGCTCGTCGTTGAAGGCGGTGGCCATGTCCTCGTTGACGAGGCGCTTGCCGTCCCGCCACACCTCCATGCTGCCGCTGTCGTCGGTGTAGCCCCACTTGATCTTGAACTTCCAGTCGGTCCACTCGCCGACCGCGTCCTCCACCTTGCCCAGGTCGAAGGTCTCCTTGGAGTCGTAGCGGCCGCTGCCGCCGCTGGGCGTGATGCGCGAGGCGTCGGCGTGCGTCTCCAGGACGAAGTGGCTTTCGCCGTCGCTCCACGGCCGGATCTGCAGGGCGGCGGCGGGGTTCTTCCAGGCCTCGCCGCTGTCGGGGAAGTCGTGCCACTGCATGAGGATTTCCGGCGTGGAATCCTCCTGCCAGCCCTCGGGGATGAGGATCTTGGCCTCGTATTCGTAGGTGTGGCCCAGCTTGGCGTTGGCGGTCTGCGAACCGGCGGCGGTGAACGCGGAATCGTCCATGCCGGCCGGCACGACCTCCGAACGCACGGAATCGTCGCTGCGCGACAGTTCGGACTTCAGCGCCGTGCGCCCGTCGACGCTTACGGTCGACACCGGCTCGCCTTCGCGGATGAGGTTCAGGCCCGAGGTCAGCGGGTTGTCGAAAACGGCCTCGAAGAGGGTGCTCGCCATCGATTGCTCCTTGAATGGCTGCTTGAATGGAATGGCTGCCGGAACGGCGGTGCCGTCGGGGAAGCCCCGGCCACGGGCATGGCGGCGGCGGCGCGCGGCCGCGTGTCCGCCGTGCTGCGTGGGTGGGCGTCGTGGACGGGGCGTGGGCAGGAAGGGAAGACGTCGGTCTGCCCTGGTGAAGAAATACGAACGCTACGATGTCACTTGTCTGTCACTGCTTGCCAATAGATGCAGTGTTCTTTGCGGGCTGAGTCGTAGAACGTTGGAGTTTGTCGGAGCAAGGTTCGCGACGGTATAACCCATAGGGGGTTTGATCAGAGCAGAACCAACCTCATATCCCGTATTGCTATGTTTTGTCTGAAAATGCTCTTCTATGACTTGGGATTCGCCTGTGGGGACCCGGAGAGTGGCCGCGACAGGCATCGTCCGGACAGGGGGCGTCCCGGACGGTCATCCACTTTGGGTGGACTCGCTACCGTTGCGGCAGGGGGTACGGCGAAGGGGGGTGAAGCGCGCCCTTAAACCGGCACGGCGGCCAGCCAGGCGACCAGATCCTCGGCCACGTGGTCGATGTGCGACGCGGTGCCGACGCCGCCCTGATCGGGGCGGGCCCAGTCGGCCTCGCTCTTCACCCACACCGTGGTCATGCCCAGCGCGTGCGCGGGCACCAGGTTGCGGGCGATGTCCTCGACCATGCAGGCGGTGTGCGGCGCGATGGCATGGCGGTCCAGCAACGCGCCGTAGGGGCGCGGATCGGGCTTGGGCACGTAGCCGGCCTCGACGATGTCGAACACCACGTCGAAGTGGCGGGTGATGCCCAGCCGGTCGGTGACGTTGGCGGCGTGCCGGGCCGAGCCGTTGGTGTAGATCACCTTGCGCCCCGGCAGCCGTTCCAGCGCCCGGTCCAGCTCCGGCGAGGGGGCCACCGGCGTCACGTCGATGGCGTGCACGTAGTCGAGAAAGGGCACGGGGTCGACGTCGTGCTCCACCATCAGCCCGCGCAGCGTCGTCCCGTGGTCGCGGAAGAAGCGCTTCTGCATCGCCCGCGCCTCGTCGTACGGGATGCCGAAGTGGTCGGCGATGAACTCCCCGATGCGCCGGTCGACCTGCGCGAACAGGTTGCAGGAGGCGGGGTAGAGCGTGTTGTCGAGGTCGAAGATCCAGACCTCGATGTCGGGGAGCGGAGCGGCCATGGCCTGACAATGGGGCAGGGCCGGGGACCGGGCAAGGACGTTTCGCGTCGAACATGGCGGATTGCGCGAACTTTGGCGAAACGTTAGCATTTGTGGTATATCCAAGGGTCCATGCAGCCGCCGCGATTCCCCGTGCCAGCCACCGCATCCAAAGATTCCGCCGCCGCCGCCGCAGCCGAATCCGACGCCGAATCCGACGCCGGGCCGCCCGGCGCGGTCACCGGCGCCTATCCCGGGCCGGCGCTGCGCCTTGCCGCCGACCTGACGGTGGCGGAGGCGAACGCCGCCGCCCGCGAACTGCTGGAGGCCGACCCGCGCTGGCTCGACGACGTGCGGGCCTGGGTGGCGGCGTCCAGCGTGGCGCCGGGGCTGCGCTCCGTGCCGGTGCAGGCGCCGCGCGGCGCCATGGTGGTGGAATGGGCGGGCGTGCCGCTGCCCGGCGGCGCCACGCTGCTGCTGGGCCGCGACGCCACGCTGGAACGCCAGCTGCGCCAGACGCTGACCGAGTCGCGTCGGCGCTACAAGGATCTGGTCGAGGTCTCCAGCGACTTCGCCTGGGAAACCGGGCCGGACGGCCGGTTCGTCTTCGTCACGCCCAAGGGCGCGCTGGGCTACGCGCCCGAGGCGCTGGTCGGCCGCGACCCGCGCGACCTGACGGTGGAGGAATGGGACGATCTGCCGCTGCCCTTCGACACCCGCCGGCCGGTCGACCAGACGGAGCTGTGGCTGAAGCGCGCCGACGGCCTGCCGGCCTGCGTCGTCGCCTCCGCCCTGCCGCTGTACGCGCCGGGCGGCGACTGGGTCGGTGCCCGCGGCGTGTGCCGCGACGTGACGGAGACGGTGACCCGCTCGGCCGAGCTGGCCCGCGTCCGGAACCGCGAGAAGCTGCTGGCCCACATCGTCCACACCCTGCGCAACCGCCTGGACGCCGCCGAGGCGCTGGCGGTGGCGGCGGCCGAGACGGCGCGGGCGCTGGGCGCCGACGGCTGCCGCATCTACCGCGCGGCGGAGGGCGGCGCCCTGACCCTGGCCACCGAGTTCGCCGCCGGCGGCCCGTCGGAGCTGGAGGACATGGACCTGGGCGCGCTGCTGGCGCAGGTCGCCGCGGTGGCCGACCCGGTGCCGGGCGTGCTGGGGCCGTTGCGCGTGCTGGCCTGCCGGACCGAGCACCAGCAGGCGCTGAACGGCGCCGTGCTGGTCTGGCGCGGCGACGACGCCGACCCCTGGGACGACGAGGACCGCCAGCTGATCGGCGGCGTGGCCGACCACATCGGCATCGCGCACGCCCATCTGGCCTACCAGGAGCGGCTGCGGCGTTTGTCGGAGCGCGACGGGCTGACCGGCCTGTTCAACCGCCGCACCTTCTTCGAACGGCTGGACGAGCAGCTGACCCGGCCGGACGCCGGCCCCTCGGCGCTGCTCTACGTCGACCTCGACAACTTCAAGGCGGTCAACGACCTGCACGGCCACCAGCAGGGCGACATGGTGCTGAAGGCCATCGGCACCCTGCTGACCACCGGCGTGCGTCCCGGCGACCTGCCGGGCCGCCTGGGCGGCGACGAGTTCGTGCTGTGGCTGGGCCGCACCGACGAGGAGCGCGCCAAGGTGGTGGCCGAGCGCCTGCTGGCCGGCGTCCGCGAGCTGAGCCACCTGTCGGCCAGCCCGGAGAAGCCGCTGGGCCTGTCCATCGGCATCGCCGTCCACCGCCCCGGCCGCGGCGAGACGGTTCAGGAGTTGACCGACCGCGCCGACGCGGCCATGTACGCCGCCAAGGCGCGCGGCAAGGGCAACTTCGCCATCGCCCCAGAGCACATAACCCCAGAGCACGTACCCGGTCCCGCAGGGGAGACGACTCCGTGACCCGTTCCGCCGACCCGGCCTCCCTCGACCCCGGCAACTTCGAAGCGGCCAAGGTGATGGTGCAGAGCGCCGACCCGGCCGTCCGCCGCCGCGTCGCCGAATCGCCGCACGTCCGGCCGGAGCTGCTGTACTTCCTGGCCCGCGACGCGGCCTCCGAGGTGCGCCGGGCCATCGCCACCAACGCCGGCACCCCGCGCCAGGCCGACCTGCTGCTCGCCAAGGACGCCGAGGAGGCGGTGCGCGGCGCGCTGGCCCACAAGATCGCCAGCCTCGTCCCCGACCTCGCCGCCGATCAGCTCTCGCAGATCGAGCGGATGACGGTGGAATGCCTGGAGACGCTGGCCCGCGACCAGGGGACGGAGATCCGCGTCACGCTCGCCGAGGCGCTGAAGGACCTGCCCAACGCGCCGCACGCGGTGATCAACACGCTGGCCCGCGACGCCGAGCTGCAGGTCTGCGGCCCGGTGCTGCAGCACTCGCCCATCCTCACCGAGGAGGACCTGCTCGACATCATCCTGTCGGGCCCGGTGGCGGGGGCGCTGTCCTGCATCGCCGGCCGCAAGGAGGTGTCGGCCTCCGTCGCCGACGCCATCGCGCGCTCCGACGACGAGGCGGCGGTGACCGCGCTGCTCGGCAACGCGTCGGCGCAGATCCGCGAGGAGACGCTGGACCGCATCATCGACCAGGCCCCGGTGCACGAGCCCTGGCACGCTCCCCTGGTGCGCCGGCCCAAGCTGCCGGCGCGCGCCGCCGCGCGGCTGGCCAGCTTCGTCGCCGACAACCTGCTGAAGGTGCTGCAGGAGCGCACCGACCTCGATCCGGAGGCGGTGCGGCAGGTGGCCGAATCCGTGCGCACCCGCCTTGCCAAGGGCGGGACGGACGCGGCGCGCCCGCGCGGCGGCCCCGTCGACCTGTGGGGCGACGAGGCGGCCGGCGAGGAGAAGCCGGTGGAGCGGCCGACCGACCGCGCCGCCCGGCTGAACAAGGAAGGCAAGCTTACCGAGAAGCTGCTGGAAGGCTCCCTGGCCGAGGGCGACCGCGCCTTCGTCATGGCCGGGCTGGCCGAGCTGGCCGGCGTGCCGCTGGGCACGGTGGACCGCATCGTCACCACCCACTCGCCGCGCGCGGTGACGGCGCTGGTGTGGCGCGCCGGGCTGACCATGCGCTTCGCCCGGCAGGTGCAGCTGCGCCTCGCCCAGATTCCGCCAAAGTCGGCGCTTAATGCTCGGGAAGGGGTCCTCTACCCGATGACCGACGACGAGATGCGCTGGCAACTCGAATTCTTCGGCGTCGAGACCAAGTAAGGGGGATCCGGCAACGCGAGAGCCGCCGTGCGGGCGGTGGAGCCTCATGCGCATCCTTTCCCTGCTGCTGTTCCTCGTTCTCTTCGCCGCCCCGGCCGTCGCCGCCAACCCGCCCCCGGCCGACCCTGAAGAGCGCAAGGTCGCCGCCGTGTTCGAGCAGGCGCGAACCGCGCTCCAGCAGGGACGGGGTTCCGCGGTGGTGCCGCTGCTCTCCCGCGCCACGGTCGACAAGCTGGAGGCGGTGCGCCGCGCCGCCAAGGCCGGCGACCGCGCCTCGCTGGAGCACCTCGGCCCCGGCGAGAAGTTCGCCGCCATGGGCCTGCGCCGCCACGTGCCGCCGGCCGAGCTGCGGCGCCTGGAACTGGCCAGCCTCGCCGACCACGCCGTCCGGCAGGGCTGGCTCGGCCCCAACATCATCAAGCAGAGCGCGCTCGGCCCCGTGCGGGTGAAGGGCGACCGCGCCTCGGCGCTGCTGATGGTGGACAACAAGCCGGCGCTGGTGCCCGCCGACTTCGTGCGCGAGGCCGGCGGCTGGCGCATCGACCTGACCAGCGTGTTCAACTTCGGCGGCCAGATGCTGAAGGGCTTCGCCGCCATGTCCGGCAAGAGCGAGGAAGCCTACATCGGCGACCTGCTCGACAAGCTGGGCACGCAGGCGAAGGCGGGGCGGTGATTTTCCTCCCTCCCCCAGCCCCGCTGGGGGAGGGAAGGGGCCCACGAAGTGGGAAGGGTGGGGGCAAGTTGCTGGCAAGGATTAGCGGCCCAACGCCTGCCACAAAGGCCGTTGCCCCCTCCCCTCCCTCCCCCGCCGGAGGCAGGGGAGGGGGCAAGAGCCAGCCGCGACCGATTGTCCTGGGTACACCGTCAGCGTCGCGGTGGTGGGTTGCAAGGAATCCAGAACTTGCGTTAGAGTCGGCGCGCACGCACTAAAATTGGTGCCGCTCCCACACAGGTGCCGCCGATGACCGCACCCGATGGCTTCCCGTTGGACGCGCTGGACCACCGGTCCGACGTGGAGCGGCTGGGCGTCGGCGCGTTCCCCGCGGCCACGCCCGCCACCGGCCGGTCCGGCCTGCACAGCGTCGCCTACACCGTTCCCTGCGGCCCCGCCCTGTATTCCGCGATCCTCGATCTGGCGGCGCGGCGCGGCGTCGCCGTGGTGGATCTCGTGTCCTCCGTCCTGCTGCTCACCGACCCGGCCGTGCGCGTCGCCGACCCCGGTGCCGGCGAATCGGCGCTGGAGTTGCGGCTGCCGCCCGGGCTGGACGACCGGGCGATCCGCCGGGCGCTCGCCACGGCGCTGGCGCTGGCCGACCCGGCGGGCTGGCGGCTGGTCGCCGAGGCGGAGGTGGCGCGGCTGGAAGCGGCGGTCGAGACGCTGGAGTACCGCAACAAGGCGCTGGCCAACGCGCTGGAGCGCGTGTCCTTCCAGCCGCTGGACGGCGGGCTGAAGCAAGTGCGCGACGCGGCGTCGCTGTTCGGCTTCGTGAATGAGTGGTGCTTCGACGAGGACCGCGTGGTGCGCCGCTTCCGCGAGCTGGCGCCCGTCTATCACCCGGACACCGGCGTGGTCGGCTGCCGCGAGCGCATGGCCCAGCTGATCGAGGCGCGCAACCTGCTGATCCGCCACGTGCGCACCGCCTACACCTCCGGGGAGTGGGTGGGGCGGCGGTCCCGCTGAGGGATGAGTCGTAGGTTGGGTTGAGCGTCAGCGAAAACCCAACGTGCTCGCGATGCGAAGGGTGTTGGGTCTTGACCCAACCTACGGCGTTTACGGCGCCAGACCCACCGTATCCACCGTCACCGCGCCGTCCAGAACGGCGCCTTCCAGGTCCGCCCCCGTCAGGTCGGCTCCCGTCAGGTCCGCTTCGCTGAGGTTGGCGCCGCGCAGGTCGGCGCCGGTCAGGATGGCGCCGGCGAAGTTCACCTTGCGCAGGTCGGCGTTGCGCAGGATGGCCATGCTCATGCGCGCGCGCTGAAGGTTGGCGCGCCAGACGTGGCCGCTCATGGTCTGGATGTGCACCGGGCCCAGTTGCGCGTCGGTCAGGTTGGCGTTCGACAGGGTGGCGCGCTCGAAGTTGATGCCGCGCAGGTCGGCCTTGGTGAAGTCCACCTTGCGCAGGTCGGACAGCGACAGGTCGGCGATGGCCAGCGTCGCCCCGGTCAGCGAGGCGCCGCGCAGCGTGATGCACTGCAGGATCGCCGCCGACAGGTTGATGCCGTCCAGCTTGCGCCCCGACAGGTCCAGCGCCGACAGGTCGGCGCGCTTGCCGTCCTTGCCGCCGCTGTCGATCCAGGCGAGGTGGGCCTGTAGGATGTCGCGCAGCTCGCGTTCCGGGTTGTCCAGCGTCTTGGCCAGCACGGCGCTGGACAGGTTGGGGGAGCGCAGCTGGCCGGCGTCCAGGATGGCGCCGATCAGGTTGGCGTTGGTGAAGTTGGTGCGGCCGATGGCGGCGCCGGTCAGCACCGCGCCGGACAGGCGGGCGCCGGACAGGTTGGCCTCCGACAGGTCGGCGTCGGTCAGGTCGCAGCCGGTCAGGTTGGTGTTGGTCAGGTTGGCGCGCTGGAACTTGGCGCCGCGCAGCACCGCGTCGGTCAGGTCGGCCTGCATGACGAAGGCGTTGGCCAGCTTGGCGCGCGACATGTCGGCGGCGCGCAGGGTGGCGGCCGTCAGCTCCGCCGTGATGACCGACGAATCGAAGTTGTGTTCGCGCACCTCGCCGCTCTCGGTGTAGTGCAGCAGGGTGCCGTCGCGCAGGTCCACCTCGACCAGCACCGCCTCGCTCAGCACGGCGCCGCGCAGGCAGGCACCGCGCAGGTCGGCCCGGCGCAGATCCGCCTTCTCCAGGTTGGCCAGCCGCAGGTCGGCGGCGTAGAGGTTGGCGTTCTGCAAATTGGCGCCGGTCAGGCGTGCGCTGAACAGCTTGGCGCCGGACAGGTCGGCGTCCGACAGATCGATGCCGGACAGGTCGAGGTGCGACAGGTCGCGCATCTTCAGGCTGGCGCGCACGCCGCCCGGCTGGCTCTTCCGGAAGGCCTGGTGGCGCAGCAGGATGGCGTTGAGCTGACTCTGGGTCAGTTTCGTGCGCGGCGAACTGGACCCGAAGCCCTGCGACGAGGACATTCCCCGATCCTCTCTTGGTAAGGCACCACAGGTTGCCGCAAAGCGACGAAGAAACGGTTAACCGCCGCTAAGAATTGTCACAAATAGACATATATGCGCGCACTCCGCCGCTGTCCATGCGCCTTTCGGCGGCGCGCCGCCCGCTGGGTAAGGCTGTGGTTGACTCCGGCCCCCCGCCGTCCGTATGGTGCGCCCCCCAGCTCTGACGAGCCCGAGGGTATCGCGTCTTCACGCGCCCCGCCAGTCCGCGAGTATCGCGCACTGGCGCGTTTGCGTTTGGCGGCACGGTGCCCAAAGCGCCCGGCGGAGCCCCGCTGAACCCGCCCCGCTAACCCCGAGGATCCCATGTTCGAAGGCTTGACCGGACGTCTGGGCGACATCTTCGACAAGCTGCGCCGCCGCGGCGCGCTGAGCGAGGAGGACGTCTCCGCCGCTCTGCGCGAGGTGCGCATCGCGCTGTTGGAGGCCGACGTCGCCCTGCCGGTGGTCAAGCAGTTCGTCAATCAGGTCAAGGAGCGGGCGGTCGGGCAGGAGGTTCTGCGCTCCATCACGCCGGGCCAGCAGGTCATCAAGATCGTCCACGACAACCTCGTGGAGATGCTGGGCGCGGGCGAGGAGATCAACCTCAACGCCGCGGCACCCGTGCCGGTCCTGATGGTCGGCCTGCAGGGGTCGGGCAAGACGACCAGCACCGCCAAGATCGCGCTGCGCCTGAAGACCAAGGAGCGCAAGAAGGTCCTGATGGCGTCGCTGGACGTGCGCCGTCCGGCCGCGCAGGAGCAGCTGAAGGTCCTGGGCGAACAGATCGGCGTGGCCACGCTGCCTATCCTGATGGGCCAGGGTCCGGTGGACATCGCGAAGCGCGCGATGGAGACCGGGCGCCTGGAAGGCTACGACGTGGTGATGCTCGACACCGCGGGCCGCCTCGCCATCGACGAGGAGCTGATGGCCGAGGTGGCGGCCGTGCGCGACGCCACCCGCCCGGTGGAGACGCTGCTGGTCGCCGACGCCATGACCGGCCAGGACGCCGTCACCGTCGCCACCAACTTCAACGACAAGGTCGGCATCACCGGCATCGTGCTGACCCGCGTGGACGGCGACGCCCGCGGCGGTGCCGCGCTGTCGATGCGCCAGATCACCGGCAAGCCGATCAAGCTGCTGGGTGTGGGCGAGAAGATCGACGCGCTGGAGCCGTTCCACCCCGACCGCATCGCCGGCCGCATCCTCGGCATGGGCGACGTCGTCTCGCTGGTGGAGAAGGCGGTCGAGACGATCGACCAGGAAGAGGCCGAGAAGCTCGCCCGCAAGATGGAGCAGGGCAAGGGCTTCGACCTCGACGACATGGCCGCCCAGTTCAGGCAGATCCGCAAGATGGGCGGCATGGGCGGCCTGCTGGGCATGCTGCCCGGTGTCGGCAAGATCAAGGACCAGCTGAAGGACAAGAAGATCGACGACTCGATGCTGAAGCGTCAGGAAGCGATCATCTCGTCCATGACCAAGAAAGAGCGCAAGAACCCCGAGATCATCAAGGCGTCGCGGCGCAAGCGCATCGCCGCCGGCTCCGGCACCACGGTTCAGGAGGTGAACAAGGTGCTGAAGCAGTTCGAGGACATGCGCACGATGATGAAGCAGGTGCAGAAGCTCGGCAAGAAGGGGCTGATGCGCCAAGGGCTGGGTGCCTTGATGCCGCGTGGGTTGAAGGGGCCGTTCGGATGATCGACCACATCTCCCTGCCGGTCTCCGACATCGCCCGCGCCCGCGCCTTCTACGACGCCGTGCTCGCCACCGTCGGCTACAAGCGGATGATGGACTTCGGCCATACCGCCGGCTATGGCGAGGACCACGCGCATTTCTGGATCGGCGCGCCGGAGGACGGCGGCGCTTGCGCGCCGGCCGGCGTGCATGTGGCCTTCCGCGCGCCGACGCGCGAGGCGGTGGACGCCTTCCACGCCGCCGCACTGGCCGCCGGCGGCGCCGACAACGGCGCGCCGGGCCTGCGGCCGCGCTACCACCCCTTCTACTACGCCGGGTTCGTCATCGACCCCGACGGCAACCGCATCGAGGCCGTGTGCCACACGGCCCCGTGATCAACAGCACCGTTATCAACCACTCAGCAGGAAAGAGTTTCGACCCATGGCTCTGAAGATCCGTCTCGCCCGCGGCGGCGCCAAGAAGCGCCCGTTCTACTCGATCGTCATCGCCGACGCGCGCAGCCCGCGCGACGGCCGCTTCATCGAGAAGATCGGCACCTACAACCCCATGCTGCCGCGTGAGGACGCCCAGCGCATCGTTCTGAACGCCGAGCGCGCCAAGCACTGGCTGTCGATGGGCGCGCAGCCGACCGACCGCGTCGTGCTGTTCCTCGCCAACGCCGGCCTGGTCGCCAAGCCGGAAATCCGCGAGACGCCGAAGAAGTCCGCCCCGAAGGCCAAGGCCCAGGAGCGCGCCAAGGCCGCCGCTGCCGCGGCTGCCGCCGCCGCCGGCGAGTAAGGAAGGCCGTAGGTTGGGTTGAGGCGAAGCCGAAAACCCAACGTCTCCGCACTGCCGGGGGTGTTGGGTTTTCGCTGGCGCTCAACCCAACCTACGCTTCATGCGCGAAGCACCATGTCCACCAAGGTCTGCGTCGGTCAATTCGCCGGGTCGCACGGCGTGCGGGGGCTCGTGAAGCTGAAGAGCTTCACGGACGATCCCAAGGCCGTGGCCTCCTACGGCCCGCTGTCCGACGAATCGGGGGCGCGCCGCTTCCGCGTGACGCTCCAGGGCTCCGTCAAGGATCTCTGGCTGGCCCGCGTGGACGGCATCGCGACTCGCGAGGAGGCGCAGGCCCTGGCCGGCGTGCGGCTGTTCGTCGACCGCTCGGCGCTGCCGGAGACGGAGGACGAGGACGAGTTCTACCACGCCGACCTGATCGGTCTTCGGGCCGAGACGGCGGACGGCGCGCCCTTCGGCACGGTGCTGGCCCTCTACGACTTCGGGGGCGGCGACGTGCTGGAGATCCGGATGCCCGACGGGCGGACGGAGCTGTTGCCCTTCACCAAGGCCGTTGTGCCGGTGGTGGACGTCAAGGGCGGGCGCGTGGTGGTGGATCCGCCGGACGTGGTGGAGGTGAAGCCGGACGGCCAGCAGGATGTTGGGCCGGATGCGGGGGAGGAGGAGCCGTGAATCACGGCGCCGAGGGCCCGCGCGTCTGGACCGTGGCGGTGTTGACGCTGTTTCCCGAGATGTTCCCCGGTCCGCTGGGCCACAGCCTTGCTGGGAAGGCCCTGGAAAATGGGGTCTGGGGACTCGAAACAGTGGACATTCGCGCTTTCGCGCGCGATAAACACCGCTCCGTCGACGACACCCCCTTCGGCGGGGGTGCGGGTATGGTGATGCGGCCGGACGTTCTGGACGCCGCCTTCACCGACACCTGCGGTCCGCCGGGGAACGAGGGACGCGGCCGGGTGATCTACCTGTCGCCGCGCGGAAGGGTGTTGGACCAGGAACTGGTCAAGGAGCTGGCCGCGACCCCACGGGTCACGCTGCTCTGCGGCCGGTACGAGGGAGTCGACGAACGGGTGCTGGAAGCGCACGAGGTCGAGGAGGTCAGCCTCGGCGATTTCGTGCTGTCCGGCGGCGAGCCGGCTGCGCTTGCCCTGA
>Ga0196970_1000481_pt1 | contig 45315 bp, 50 predicted proteins | sample S1v_513CmetaG_FD_148672 | JGI IMG/M metagenome (GOLD analysis project Ga0196970, IMG submission 148672) | Soil microbial communities from Anza Borrego desert, Southern California, United States - S1+v_5-13C | ecosystem: Environmental > Terrestrial > Soil > Desert | place: USA: California... | reverse complement strand
TTCTTACCAATGTTAGGACAGCCTGAATAACCGTCTACTGAGTCACCTGTCAAGACTTGGGTATAAAAGAATAAGTCAGCCTCTTTTTGACTGACTTCATACAGGTCATCTTTTTTCCAGTTGTAATGACTACCTGGAATCTGATTTAAGTCCTTATCCAAACTAGCTATGATGTACTGTCCAGGTTTCATGGTACCCATGATTCCAAGGACATCATCAGCTTCTAACTTAGGTTTAGTCTTACAAGGTAATGTTTCAATAGCTTTCTCTTTAAGCGGCTTTAGTAAGGGTGGTTTAGGTTTGTTCTGTCGATTGTGCTTGTAGGATGGTAGCACATCATATCTGAAACATGGTTGGTCATTAGATAGGCATAGGAGATAATCATCACAATGAGTAGCTTCTTTAATCTCATCAATCATTGAAGTGAGGTCTTTGTAAGCTTGTTCTAAGTTTAGAACTTGACTTGTTGTTTCCTCATCCCATTGATAGACAGTCTCGTTGGAGTTGCTGAATCTATGAAGAAGAAGGTCCCCATCAATTAAGAGAACCTTCTTCATATAGTCCCTCCAATTTTATACTCTTCTCTGTTCCTACTAGCCTCCTGAGAGAATCCTTCAGCATATCTTTTTCTGAGTTTTACTAGGTTTCTCTCTGCCACCTCCTCTAAACTCATTCCGAGTTCGGAACAGAGTAGAGACAGATACCAGAGAACATCTCCTAGTTCCTTTTGTGCTTTGTCTTTATCAAGTTCATGACCATGAAAAAGACTTTTCTTGATAAGGTCTATCAATTCTCCTGCCTCACCTGCTAGACCCATACACCAATTCGATAATGCTTCAGGCTTCTTAAGATTCATGTTAGCTGTAGATAATGCCTGATTTTGATAAGCAGCAAGCTCCATTTTTTATAACACCTCTATATTAATTTCAAAGTCAGTTAAAGATTTTAATGTAAACTTTTCAGCTTCACCTTTTTCATTATCAGTTACCCAAAAATCATATTGTGGTATTTCCTCTCCAGCAGGTACAGGTCTAAGCTTTCTACCACAGATTGTATATATAAACCTATCTGCTGGAAAATCACACTCTGCTTTCAGTACAATAAATTGAGAGAAAAACTTCTGAAATGAAGCATATTCTATTGCATCCAAAAATGCTCTATCTATCAGTATCTTTCCATATCTACGTTCTTTAATTAAATCTATGGCCTTCACTACTTCTCAATCCTCCCTGTCTTTCTTAACTGCATTAACCATTGTAGGTACTGTAATGCCTTCTCAAGGTCTGCATCACCATTCTTATCTGCATACCTTGAGACATACTTAATAACATTGCCTGCACAGAAAGCCTCACCCCAACCATGAGCTATTATTAAATCAATAGGTTCGACAGTATGTGAGGCATAATGTGCAGGTCGTGTTAAAGGATAATCATCATGATTCAATTCTTTAAGATACATTCCTAACATAATAAAACCATTATCATCATCAATACTTTTAACTCTATAAACTCTTCCGTTATCAACAGAACCTACTATCTCTACTACTTTGTTGTAATAATCATGCTCTGAGTGATTGACAATGGCCTTGTCTCCTATATTAAATTTCATAGTCAATCTCCTTTAATGGGTCTCAGCCCAGTTATTTCCCATACTCCACTCACCATCAAGAGGACATCTGAACTTAAAGTAGTCTCCAGCAGCACGTATAGCTAAGACTGCCTGACCACCAATGTACTCAGCATACTCTTCCTTAACCTCTATCTGAAACTCATCATGAATGTTTGCTACAAAGTTGTAGTCCTTATTAGTGAATCCTTGCTGTTTAAGGTTGTAGTCTAAGATTGTAAGAGCTTTCTTCATGACCAATGCTCCAGCAGATTGTAGAAGAACATTTAAAGCAGCATGGGGAGAACGTATCTTCAAGTGCCTTCCATCAAGACCTTTGAGATAGCCTCTCTTAGCTGCTTTATCAACACGTTCTCTGAGACTCTTTAAAGCAGGTGTTTGTTCCAAGAATCTCTTCTTTATCTTCTTGCCTTCTTTAGGTCCTTTACCTATGAGAGAACCTATGAGTGCATCTCCACCACCATACAAATAGGCATAGATGAATCGTTTTGCTTCAGCCCTTGTAGCTAGTCCTGCTGCATGTTGATTCTTAGTATGGATATCACCGTTAAGGATTTCATGAGTATAAGCATCATCACCCATGAAATGAGCTAGACATCTTAGCTCTAAACCTGAAGCATCACATCCTACAAGTTTGTAGCCCTTAGGGACTGTAAATAACTCTCTACACTCATAACCATAAGGAACCTTTACAGCAGGTACTTGAGCAATATTAGGGTTATGATGAGTCATTCTACCTGTCACAGCACCATTTGTAATAACTTCTCCATGAATCCTACCATCTTTGTCTACAAGTTTAAGCCAAGCCTTATCACCATCACCAAGTTGCCCTAGTCGTTTATTGATGATAAAGTATTCGATTAGTGGTTTAGCCTCTGGATAAGGTAGTTCTAGGAGAACATCTTCATCAATCTTTGGTTTGCTTGACTCAGTAAACTCTGTAGGTTTCCATCCAAACTTGTTCTGAAGTTGATATGCTATATGGTCTCTTGAGCCAGGGTTGAAGATGACTGTTTTGAACTTCTTGACAGGAACACCTGCAATATAGCCTCTTGCTTGATTGTCCTTCTTAGGAATGAAATCTGGCATCCTGACCTGCCAGGGTGGGAAGACTTTCTGGAGTTCTCCAGTTAGTTCTTCCTTACGTTGCAGGAGCTTTGCATATAGGACTTGAGCTTTATCATTATCAAAAAGAAAACCATGCTGAGTCTGTCTGTGTATTATCTCAGCTACCTTATGTTCTAACTCTAAACACTCATCAGGAACATCCTTTGAAATTAGTTTCTGATAAAGAGCTACTGTAACAGTAACGTCTTGATGACAGTAAGAAGACATTTCCTCAGACCATTCTGTCCAATCAGTCTCTTTACCAAAGTCTCCTTTGAAAACACCTAGCCTATATCCATATGCTTCAAGGCTATGTGAACCCCACAATTTCTTAGGGATTTTCTCTTCACCTAACTTAACATCAATGTCATACACATCTGCATAAGCAACCCTAGCTAAAACAAGAGTATCAAGACATCTGTCAGGTCTTCTAAACCAAGGGTAAAGTCTCTCTATTGCTGGTAAATCAAACCCAAGAATATTATGACCAAGGATGCAATCAGCTTCTTGAAGTCGCCTGATACCCATTGATACTTGGTCTTTATCATAGGTCATATACTCCTTTTTAAAATAATCATAAATTGTCATGGTGTGTATTTTTGTATAGTCCTTGAGACCATTTGTCTCGATATCAAAGATGAGCATTCACTCACCTACCCCATCAATAATTTTCTAACCTCATCTTTTGTCCTGACTCCATTGAGTCTACAGGACTGCTTCTCATTGCAATATAAATTGACTACACATTTAGGCTGAAGGAGTTCTCCTAAGAATGGGTCTACCTCAGTAACTAGAGCCTTACATCTAAGCATGAAGTCTCTATACTCCTGTTGAGCATGAGTACACAACCTAACCATAGATGTCTCCATAAGATTCCTGTGATTCCTCTTGATACGGCCTTTCCTAGCCACTCCTTGAGGAATGTAATATCTAGCATCTTCAGGTGCTAAGTCCGATGTGATATCAGTTATTTCTTCGATGAGATGAGACATATAATTTTTGTCATCAATAGCATCACAAGGAAGATAAGCATTCTCACGCCTACCTGTCTCCCACTCGAAAGATGCTAGTCTTGACCGGACTGCTTGAGTCTCTAAAACACGACTAACCTCAGAGGCCTGAAAGTCCCACTCAGCAAATTCAAATACAGACCAATGACCACATTCATAGCAGTCTCTTACAATAGCCTCCAGCTTCTTTCTTGGCATCTTCACAGCCTGACAATATAAAACCCCTCTTGTAATAGCTGCTGCTGTAGCTATTGCCAAGAAGGGTTCTGGAGTGTGACTTATTAAATTGACCTGCAAGTCTACTCAAACTCCTTCCAATCATTGTTTACAAACAACGCATGAAGACCCCAAGCAAGAGAATCTATGATATCCTCTACATCTTCTTCAGGAAGATTAATCTTTCGATGATGTGTAATGCCGTGTAGTAATTCATGCCATAACACTTGTTGTTGGCATCCTCTACTTATATGATTAGTGCCTACTATTTTTATCTCACTAAAATCATAATCAATATACCCATAGCAGACTTTGTCTCCATATACAGGATGTTCTTTAGTTATTTTTACTGGATAAGTTATTCCGTCTATAACAACTTCTTTAGGTAACAGTTTAAGCCATCTCCTTTTCAATCAACAAATGACCAATGACATTGAGGACAATATGAAGGGTCAAACCAAGTATAATAGGTATATTCATGACTGCAGGTATGAATCTTCTTCTTTCCGATAACCTTTTCAACATGACCACAAGTACAGGTATAGGTCTTATCTTCATAATCATAGGAGGCATAATAAAGACCACACTCAGGACACTTTGGTATCATCCTAGAATTCAGCCTCCTCTTCATCATCTTCTTCAGCATCACCTACAGGTAATAATCTACCTGTCTCTTTTGAATACTGAATTTCATCAGCTAATCCAGTAACTCCAAACAGCCTATTTTTGAGTATCCTTATCTTTGATATATCAGCAGTTTTCTCTGACTGTTGATTTCTCTCAAGAGCTATAAGATTATCCGATAGCTGTTTGATTGAGCCGGACCCTCTCAAGTCATTCAGAGTTACCCTGCCTCCTTCTTCATGAGGCTTTCCTTTCTGAGGGACCTTGAGATGGTTAATAAGAATAAGACCAACTCCTGATTGCTCTACAAGTGAGCGTGAGTTGGTCATTAAAGCATCTATGGTTCTTCGTTCATCATCTGATAAATCCATTCCACTAACGACTATTGATAGATGGTCCAGAACTAAGAAGTCACATCCACAGCCTAAAGCTAGGTATCTAAGTTTGGAGACAAGGTTGTTGCTAGATAGACTTCCAAAATGGTCATACAAGAAGAGATGTCCTGATTCAATAGTCCTCTCATAACCTTGCTTCCATTGGTCTTCAGTTAAGAGTTGTCGATTTAAGAACAAGTCTCCAAGAGGTACACCTTGGTCTATTGAGATAAACCCTAAAGCAGTCTTTTTAACACTCTCTTCAAGAGCTACATAACCCACTCTCAGATTATGAGTTGTGAGTAGATGATAAGCTATCTCTCTAGCCAAGGTACTCTTTCCTATTCCTGAACCTGCTGTAAGAGTAGTCAACTCACCTTTCCTAATGCCCTTCATCATATCATCTAACTTAGGATAGGGTAGTTGATAGTTCATGAGTTTATCATCAGTCATGAGGTCTTCAAGAGTCATCTCACAAGCTAACATAATACCATCAGGTCTGTATTCTTTAGCCTGGAATATCCTATTAGCTATCTCAGAACCTTTATTATCTTGCAACCAATCATTAGCATCTTTAAGAGGACTCCAATCAGCTACCTTAACCTTACCTGGAGTGAGGAGGACTACAGCATCTTCTATAGCCTTCTGTCCAGCTTCATCATTATCAAAAGCAATGACTATCTCCTCGAATGATTCAATCCATTCTAGGTTTTGCTTGATGTAGTTAGCTCCTGACTGTGCTCCTGAAGGTAATGAAACTACAGGCCACTTGAGATTGAATACTTGAGCTACTGAGAGACAGTCTAATTCACCCTCTGTTATGACTAGCCTCTTGCCACCTGTCTGCCATAGATGCTGTCCGAACATCTCAAGCTGTTTAGAGTTACCTATCCAAGCAAACTTCTTATCTTTAGTTCTGGTATGTTGAGCTACTAATTTACCATCATGATAATAAGGAGCCACATGAACCTTATCCCCATTGTAGGTTCCTTGTTCATAGCCAAATTTGCTAAAGGTCTCTTCATGGATACCTCTCTTAGTACCCGTCAGAGGTTCACCTGGAATGAGATCCTTCATATAACTCCTCCGTTCTTCATCTATCGAACCATCAGCCTTGAAATATGTGTGACATGAAAAGCAATAGGCTGTACCACTTGAGTACAGCCCTTTTGCATCACTACTACCACATACCTCACAAGGCAGGTGCTTTATGAAATTACCTTTAGGAAGCATGATTCTTCCTCCTGATTTCATCTAACCATTCTTGAGGTATTAACTTTACAGCCCATTTGAATCCATACTTATTACACCAATCAGCATAGGAAGTCTTAGACACCTTGTTTATCTTGGTGTTTGGATTCTCAAATACAAACCTGATATCTAATTCAGGATGTTGAGCTTTAATCATCAGATGCTTTTTTCTATCATCTGATTGAAATCTTCCCTTAGTCTCAATGATTATCTGTGCATTCTTTCCAAGAGGAAAGTCAGGAGTATATGTATGCCAAGTCTCAGGTTCTAGATATTTTATCTTCATCGATTCGTAAGACCATTGAAGGCCAGAGGCTTCTAATTGCCTACTGACCTTCTCTTCAAGACCTGACCTGTAGCCCTTCTGAATTCCTCTTCTTCGAGCCTTTTTAGACTCAGAATTCAGAGTCGTCATCAGTATTTACTCCTGTGTTATTATCATCATCAGCAGGTGCTTCATTTCTAAAGCCATAGTAATTAGCATCTCTAGAGCCACCACCTTGAGAAGCTTCTATAACCTGTACTCCAGATAGCTTGAGACTTACACCACAGGATTTCTGAGCAGCAACATAGTAGAGATTAGGCCACCATCCTACCTTGATAAGGCTACCTCCGAAGATAGGTGATTCATCTCGTTCTCCTTTATTGTTAAAGAGGTCCGGCTTAAATTCAAATGTGTTACCATTCTTCTTAGATACGAACTTAGCATCATGTTTGAACTTAAACTCTACATTCCCTGTCTCATCACCATTCTCATCAACCTCATTTGAGTATGGTGAATCAGCCTTTTTAAGAGTCTTTGCTAATCCAGCTTTACCTTCACTTATAAGTTTTTCTTTAGTCTCTCTATAAGACTGATCATTATATTGATCAATAGTCTCCATTAAAGGTTTAGCTGTCTCATAATCAAGAACAAGAGTCACACAATAAAGACCATTTGAATCAAACTTTGTATTAGGCTTGTTTAACCAGGGATACTTAGCCCTTCCTGTAGGTGTAGTCAACATCAGTTTCTTTTTCTTCTCAGCCATTGTTTTTACTCTCCTTTATCATCATCATGATTTTTTAATACCAACTTACATATTGGTTCTAAGGTGGGCTTTGCTAATGAATTTTCAGACGATGTATCTACATATGCAATACGATGCACATGTGAATGATCTTAGGCAAAAAAATATAAACTGTCTCTAACAGCATTCAAATCAAGTTTACCTTTGTTCGGTACTGGAGGTATCTCTTCAGCTAAATCTGGAGGTAGTTTCTGTATGATTGCTTCTCTGAATTCATTTAAGACATCATGTTCAGTATACTGTTGGATAAATGCTTCTCGTAATTCTTGAGCAAGAATATCAACATCACAAGCATGTGTTCCATATGAGTCATGAATGAGACTGAAATCTGTTACTCCTTTATCTAGGCATCTTAATACTGTCATCATCAGGTGTGAGGCATCACATGAATGGACAAAGTTAGGTGAGATTCCACTGGCTTGTTTACGTCTGTCTAGTTTTCCTGTGTTTTTAACCAAGCCTAGCCGGACTCTAACACCACCCCAAAATGTACTAACCCTTGTTAATTCTTGTGTCTGATATTCTTGGAATGGTATAAATCCTATAGGGGTTGTCCACTCAATAGGTATATTAGCTTTTGATGATATAGTAGCTACTTGCTGTAACCAGCCCATAGCCTTCTTAGCAGCTATTACAGTCTCTCCTATAGCGTCTGTCATGATGTTAGCTAGAAACGTACATGCTTTAAAGTTGTCTCCCTCTATATCATCACCAAGATAACGATAACCAAGTTTCTCATCTCGTTCATTAATCTCTTCTACAAGTTGTTCCTTCATGCCATATAACTTAGCTCCATAAGGAGTAGTCATAACATTCCTCTTGGCTACTTTTCTATCAACTTTACCTATCCATATCTTAGCCATATCATCTCCTTTAGCAGCTAACTTCGATATTTTCTCAGAACACTTATCTGCAACAGCCTGATAAACATCTGCTGGCTTAGACTGAGGTACTAGGTTCACCTTTGAACCACCTACCTCATCAAGAAGCATAGCTGAAAAGTTCTGCAAACCATTGCAAGTTCCATCTAAATTGATTGGCTGATGACAAATGTGTTCAGGTCCTTCTTTATCATAACCTTCCCACTCAAGACAGGCTGCTAAGAATCTCCAAGGATGGTCAGCATCTACCCAAAACCTATTTCCATCAAGAGGATTTCTAGCTGAGTCTAAGATTTGTTCATGATGATCATGTGTCCATTTAACTCTATCCTCGAATGAGCATTTATCATAACCATACTCATTAGCTAAATGAACTGCTAACCACCATGCACCTCTTTCTCCTAAGGGCTTACCATTAGCAAACTCCAGCAGAGCCTTTCCTGTATCATCTCCTTGAGGATGAATGAAGGTTGATACAGGATACATTCTGCCTCTCCAATCTAGAGTCCAGACAAAATATATCTCTTCATCATTTAAGAATTTCTCAGCTATCCATAATTTCTGAGTCATTGATATTCTCTTAGACCTTGTTCCTACACGCTTTAGGTATATGGTTGTGGCTTCATTCTTCCACTTTCTTATAACCTGTGGGTCATCTGATTTATATGCTTCATACTCATCATCATTATTCCAAGGCTTAGAAGGTAAAGGTTCTTCATCTTGTCTTGGTAGTCCACCTAAACAGGTTCCACTTTCCCAGGCTTCTTTCATGATGATATAGAGCTTCTGATTGATTCTCCAAGGAACTTCTTGAACAGCATTTACTGCTCTATAGACGTTCGATAAATCCTTATCAAGAAGAGCTTCAAGAGCCTGTTTAGAGTCAGATTTTATGAGCTTGAATTTCATAGTTGCGTAGTTACTTAGATATCCTCCTCCAAAAGGTGTGTCCCAAGGTTTAGGAGGAACTACCATAGGCATATACAGAGGGTCTAATAATTCACATCGTGCATGTTGTTTCTCAATCCAATCTTTAACTTTTTCTGTGCCATGTAGATAATAAAGATCATCATCAGGATGTCTAACACGTTCTATAAGGCCTGTTGATTCTATGTATAAATCAATGAGTTTTATTCCCATATGCAGTCTATCTTCTTCAGGCCATACAATGTGCTCAAGATTAGCCTTTTTCCTAGCCCTTGCTATGATATTTTTCTTGTTGTAATAAGTTGTTGTATGAGGAAATACTTTATCATTCAACATACGGTAGTAACCAGGAGAATCTTTTTTGAATTCCTCATATTCCATATGGTCTATGATCATTTGTGATAACTGAATAGCAGCCTTCTGTACCTTTATAGGTTCATAAAGACAGTTAATCAGTTTTTTGACTGTAATGAAAGCAAGAATCTCATTACTAACTGACTTGAGATATTTTCGAGTGTCTACAAGTCTACCACCTCCACCAGCCTTAGGAGATTTAAACTCTTCTAAGGCTTGTATCATCGATGTCATGGCTATCTGTATTAGTTTTCTACCCGGAGGTAACTCAGATATCTCCTGCTTTGCCTTGTCCTCTTGATATTTCTTGATGCCTATGTTTATAGCTTCTTCTTCAAGGTCAAGTTCTCTCTTTATTTTCTCAGCATCAATAATACACATAGATATCTCTCCTCATCATCATCATTCACATCTGCATACACAAAGGCATAAAAAAAACTAATCATTGATTGTTATGAAATAACCACAATGACATTTGTTATGAACTCTAAAATCATGACAGTTACATATCAGAGCTTTAGCTTCAGGTGTTCCATGATACTTGTCTAAAAATGTGGGTGATATACATGGACAATAAGGAACACCATACTTTCGAACATTCTCTTTCATGCGTTCTCGCATGTCTATACGGTATTCTAAAGGTGCTAGTTTCCAACCATCTTTTATCATTGCTTACTCCTTTCTTTAAAGTCCATTGTCACTGACATATCACAATAATTAGTCCTCTAACAGCAACTTTACTCGGGAGTTATAGACCGAAAACTCTGCCTTCACTATACGTTTGCCTACCAATGCTTTAACAAGTTCCTTGTCTGTACACAGATATGTTCGTTTATCAGTAGCAGTTATACATACATCCATATCTACATCATCATCATAACAACCAATACGCATAAACTCCACTTCCATTACTAGCCCTCCTTTTTACTGTCGGTGATAAGCCTCATTATGTGGTTCTATCTATAACTTTGCCACGTTGCCAATCAACTTTTTCTACAAACTTCCCATTCATCCCAAAGACAACGGATGCGGTAGAACCACATAGAGGGCATTTCAAAATGTCTATACGAGCAGTCACATCGTTAACATCATCAACACACTTCATCTTAGTCTGACAAGTAAAACAATCCATTCTTTACGCCTCTTCAATCCGCATTATCTAATCCTAGCAATAAGGGCTGTTAGGTTTTGTTTAACCCACTCTTCTGCTTTGTACTTGCACTCTGTTTCTGTCTCTCCCTTAATCCAGCCAGAATCAAGCAGTTCCTCTTTACCAAGATATATGCTTGCTATAACTGTGTAGTCAGGATAATACCTACAGGATACAGATAATACAGGGAAGTCAAAGTCTTGTTTACCTTGACAGTCTAGAGTCCATTTTGCATCAAACTCAGCGTTGCTTATTTTCATTGCTATAATCATCCTCCCATTCACTTTATGCGTTTAGAAACTTACTCTTGGGTGGTATATGTCTAGGACCTCTACCTCTTATATAAATAAGACCGGACAACTTTGTGGCAAGACGCCATCTGCTGTCCCTTATCCACTTAAGAGCATCTAACGTTTCCATACTACAAAGGAATTTTCCAACAGCTTGCGACTCACGGAATGTTATTTTATTCAGCCTTCCTTGGTCAAGTTTACGTCTAGCGTTGGCTGCTCGTCTTTTGCTCATTTCCAACCTCCTACTCTTAACCACAATTAACATCACCATCAAGACTAGATTCAAGTTCCTGGGATAGTTTCTCTTCAGTAAGTTCAAACGTATCTTTTAGACATTGATTCTCACCTATCAGTGTAGAATTTTCTTCGCTCAAACTTTCTACCAACATTTCGAGTTTGCGTTTTTCCTCGTGCTTTTTGTAGGATTCATGGCAACAGGCTTTGCATCGGTTGCCTTTACCATCTTTGCTTCTACTATCTTTGTAGAACTCTCCGATAGGCTTTGTTTGCCCACATAATGAGCAGGTTTTCATTTAACCCTCCTTGTTGTGACTATGTTGATTATCTGTTGTTCTCTTTCAGCTTTTGGTTTACAAATTCTGTTGCCGAACTTGCTTGTTCAGCATGTAGCTTGTTTTGAAGTATTTGCAGTCGAATGCGAGCATCATAAACTTGCTTTTCTAGCTTTTTTGTTACGGGGTTTGAATCACATATTTTCTTCCACTCTTCATCACACTCTTGACACAAATCATAATCATCACCATTTGGTATCCTAATTGCTAAGTATCCATCGTCGTATGCCTTCTTACCGCATAAGTCACATACGTGCATATAAAAGTCTCCTTTCATTGACTCAGATAAGCTAAATTATATCGCCATGCCTTTTGCTGCTTCTAACTCAGCCTGCTTTGACTCCCTTGCTGCGTGGAACGTAGAACCTAGAATCTCAATAAAGCCTTTGTCTTGCGTCTCTTGAGGGCCTTCCGTTATCAACTGAAGATAGACTTTACCATTGTACTCAAACGCTAGGGATGAAGACCTTCCAAAACTCCTAAAAACCATTGCCCAGTATATATCTCTTGTCTGGTCAACAATGGCTGATATCTTGCCGTGCCACGCCTTGTCCATTTTAGACTTAGCCCTAAACTTTCTATAACCATCATAACTTTGAGATGTCATTTGAGTTCCAAACCTCACTAAGTTGGACTCAGTTGGTTTAATCACAATATCGTTGCCCCTAGTAGCAAGCTCACCTTCAATGCTGTATTCCTTGGCAAAGTCTTCTACATACTTGAACCATGTGTTTACGTTCGCTTCTTTTTCAATGAACTTTGCTTTATATGGGCTTTCGTCTGTTATCTCGTAAAACTTCTCAACTTTCATTGTTATCCTCCTTTACTGGCTGTGATAAGGTTGGTTATCTACACCGCATTATTGCTTGTCCAATTTCAGCAACTACTTGGGGAACAACAGCATTTCCTAGGCACTTAAGTCTGTCCAGCCGGTTGGGTACCCCATCAGCCACTCTACCCACGTTGGGTTCAACGTCCCACCAACTACCGTTGCCAACCCATCCCCTGAATTTTTTGAAGCTCCTTTTCGGTTGTAGTTTCCGTGCACTGTTGGAGTCGGAAACATTTTCACCGCTGACATCAGCCCCGGACTCTTCCTCCTGCGTTCCGATGGACAATCGCCTCTCTGCGATGCTACCGGAGTGGGCCACAATCCATACTCTGTCTCGTTTGTGTCTGGCATTGATACCGCAAGCTGGAATAACAAACGTTTGGCAGGAGTAGCCTTCACCTTCCAAGTTAGATAGCACCGTGTCGAGTGCCATTCTGATGATACCAGTAACGTTTTCGCCAAGTACCCAAGTGGGCTGAATATCCCGTATAACTCGTAACATTTCCGGCCAGAGGTAACGGTCATCCTTTTTGCCTCTTTGCTTCCCGGCATTGCTGAAAGGCTGACAAGGGAATCCTCCAACAATGATATCGACTGGCTCAAGATTATGTCCTCCTACTTCCCTAATATCTCGATATTTAGGCACATCAGGCCAATGTTTATGAAGTACCTTCTGGCAGTAATCGTCGATTTCAACTTGCCAAGCGCACTCCATACCAGCCCACTCAAGCCCTAAATCTATGCCTCCTATTCCTGTGAACAGGCTCCCAAATTTCATAACTTCCTCCTTCATGAACTAAATCTCCATTTAACTCATTAGCTTCTTTGTAGCTAGAAAAACCCAATATGCCATACCAGTGTTGAGCATAATTACAAGCAATGTATGAATTAACTCGCCAGCAGATTTACAACGAGGTAGAGATTTTATTACATCATCTAATATTGTATAAAGTAGTAACGCACAAACTATCCAGCCCAATGTCGCAAAAGTCACTTTGAAGCCCTCCTCTGTTTCCAACTGGTAAAGATAAGATGGGTTATCTGCGTCAGATAGGCTCTATCATAAAGTCTAATAGTTTAAAGAGAGTAGGAGCCATAAGGTTTGGGTTAGGGTTACTGCACATCACGTTGTACCATATGCCGTTGTTATCGACGATTACTGAGTCTACATAGCCTCTTCTTTTCTGTCCGTCAATGTCGGCCATTACTTTTTGACCGATTTTAAAAGATGTAGTGAAGCATTGTTCTAACGCCTGTTTGCCTCTTAGATAAGCTCTGGTTTTATCAAGAATGCTGCCATATATAGGCTCACCCATACCAAACTCTGATGAATCAGCTCCACATGATAAAGCCCATTCGTTCCAAGCCTTGAGCAATGTTTTTGCTTCGTCTAGTTCCATCTTCATGTTTCTAATCAACTAAACCCCTCCTTTTACTTGTACAGATAACCGTCATTAGCAAGTCTTTTCAAACTCAGCCACTACCGCTTGGTTTCGGCTAGGGTCAAACTTAACCCATCTCTTTTCTATTCCGCTCCAGTGACGGTACTCCCAACCGTTTGCAGTCATTACTCTGAGGTAATGGTATCCATTCAAATTTGCATGTTCGGAATAGTTCATTGGAATGTCTTTCACGTCCAAGCCTCCCATAATCACGATTAAGCCCACGCCTCTAACGTGTCATCCATCCATTTTAGAAGTTCCAGAGCATCTTCTTTTCCGTGTTCATCATCTTCACACCATGAAACTCCATACCATTGAGAGGAGTCACCCCTGCCCAGGTATTCATCATTAAAGACAATCTGTACCCAAGACCTTTCATTAACCCTTACAAGGGTTCTGGTATCTCCCCAGTCACCAAAAGGTCTATTGATTTTCATAGCTGAATCAAATTCCTTCAGCTTCTTTTCTATGTGGTCCATACTGTCATCTAGCATCTCGCTAACACACACTTCACCGAGTTCACAACTATCGTTCATATGAGGATGTTCACCACGTTTAAATGGTCCTGCTAATCTAATAGTGCTAATCATTTACATACCTCCTCAATGGTTTACATAACATTTATTACCCGTATATATCTTCGCCCTTTTGGGAATGCTCATTGTAAGCAGCATAGATTCTTTCCTGGGCTAAGTAGTAGTATTTCTCTTCCTTCTCAATACCGATGAACTTCCTACCTGCGTTAGCACAAGCTACACCTGTAGTTCCGCTTCCCATGCAGTTGTCTAGGACGGTTTCTTCTTCGTTGGTGTAGGTGCGTATCAAATACTCACATAAGGCTACTGGCTTTTGGGTGGGATGAAGTTTGCCGTTTCTATTGGGAACAGCATTGAATAGCAACACACTACTCGGGTTTACCAATATTTCATTATAAAATGCTTTGACTTTGTTCATTTTGACATGATTACTTTCACCACAATAATGCTCATATTTATAACAATCTCTTCCCTTGCCCTCTCTTTCCACCATCTGTTTATTAAATGTCGGTTTGCTTTTGTAAAATACTAATATATTTTCATGATACTTCATTGGTTGATATTTCGCTTGTGCCATGCCCGTAGGTACATTTTTTAGCCATATCCACTCGTACTTAAATAGCTTTGTGTTACTCATGATAAGATTTGCAGAAAATGGTTGACTTCCGAATAAAACAACAGCTCCATTATTTTTAATAATCCTTCCATACTGACACCACAACCTATCAAATGGCAGAGTTACGTCCCATTTACAGGCAGTAGTTCCATAAGGCAAATCACACAAAATCATATCTACACTGTGGTCTGGTATCTCAGGCATTATCTCTAAGCAGTCTCCAAGATGCAGTTCATATTGTTCCATAAACTTTGCTCCGGCCTTCTTCCTCATAACAAAGGAGATGGGCAATTTTGGATATCCTTTCACCCATAATGCAACACTTATCTTTTTTAGCATCACAGGCTAGTTTGTCAGGACAGTATTCACATGCTGCTCCAGTTAGATTCTTAGCAAACGTCAGTATCATTTCAACGTCTTTAATACTTCTGGGCAACAATATTACCGTAATATTTTTCATATATTCCTCCTCTAATTGTTGTGATAACGCTTCTTGAAGCATCCTATTTAGTCACGAATCCTATAATCAAAAGTCCTAAAACAACCCATACAGCCCATTTAACCCAGAAAACAGTATCTTCATGTTGAACTTCCTTACGAACCCTTTTTGTCAGTTCTTCCAGTGACTCTTTATGCTCGTCCATCATTACCATTCCTTTCCTAAAATGTGATGTATGTCCATCATAAACATTCACATGTGAATTGTCAAGGGTACACTAATAAGGTCATACGTATGACCATGTACTACACCTTTTCCTTTTGCTATTGTCATCTTTCGAGACAGTACATCCTGTCTCCACTGAGGATAAGATGTATTTGCTACTTCCTCTGCTATTTTGATTAATAATGATTGTTCATCATGATGACCACTCTTAAGGAACACCTTCAGCCTTTCTTTGGAAACTGGTTTGATACTTCCATTCTGGACTGCAATGTCAAACATCAGAGCCAAAGCACGTTCTGAAGAAAGTCCAAACTCAGACGCCATTTGTTCAGCTTTTCTAAAGTATGCTTCAGTCGCCTTGATTTGTACTTCCTGACCTACATTAGACATTCCAAGATTCTTAAGATAGTTTCTCCAAGGCTGTGTCACGATGGATTTATTTTTAGAGTAACTTACAGCCTCTGCCCAAGCCATTTGTTGTTTATGTTCCATACGGAGAACCTTCAGAAAATGTGGATAGTAGCTTTTTAGAATGGCCTTAGTTTCAGCCTTTCCAGATAGTTCTGACCATAAGGGTTGTAGAGTCTTCTGTCCTAAATTCCATTGAAGAACTCCCCAAGACAAACCTTCATCATCATAATTACCAGCTACAAGACCATAACAATCAGGTGCTATCTGACCTGTCTCAAAACTACCTGTAAGATTCATAAGTTTAATCTTTAAATCTTTATCTATAGACATATAAGTATTCTCCTTTCTTCATCATGATCATAATAAAAGACCACCTATAACAAACCTTTAAGAGTCTGTTTTAAGTAGTCTGTTTTATTTGGTTCTAAGGTGGGCTGTGAGATTAAATATTCTGTCTTCTTATCTTTATGAACCCTAAATTGATTGTAGAATTCAATAAATGCTCATACTTATGTCTTAAGTTAACAACCTCATTCTCCAATTCAAATATTCTTTCTTTAGCAACTTTCAGATCTTCTCTAAGGAACATGTTTTCAGTATCTTGTACGGCAGCATGTCTTTCAGCATCAATCAATCTATCGTAGACAGGCTTAAGTTCCTTCAAAAACTCTACTTGAACTAAACTTGTAGAAGGAGGTATCTCATTCATTACGTCTTCATCATCATCAACTTTGTAGCTAACTTTAGAAGTAGCATAAGCCTTTACTTCATCATCATCAACGACAGTAACAGATTCACCCTCTCTAATCTCGGACTGAGATTGTATCTTCTTTGTTTTAATCCAATACCGGAGTGTGGTTGAAGGTATGTTCAAAGATTTACTACACTCAGCTATTGTCATCAACATTGTAACCCCTCCCTTACCCCTTCCTACCTAGCTTCTTTCCATCTCTTACTACAGGTTCATCTTCTCTTTGTTCTAAAGTTACCCTTTTCGATTTTCTCTCTCAATCGTCTGGCTACGCCATCCAATTTCGTTCGGTTACTGCTTACCTTTGTAGTTACTACTCTACAGACAGTAGGACAATCAGTCAACAAGGTTGAAGACGAATTTGTAGAATGTCATGATTGATAATCAAATGTAGAACAAGTTATCCACAACACTGGAGGTGAAGCTTGAAGGCAGAGGGAGTCCTCCCTATTGATTAGAGAGGATGACCTACACTGTGTGGAGCCAGCTCTTGGCTTTCGGTCGATTTACAGGGTTATGCCCTCACGGTCTGGCTTTACGGGCTGAGTTACCACCTCATATTCCCTGTTCCTCCTCATCTGTAAGACACAACTGTATCTACAGTTTCCAGTAGAGTCATGTCAAACATCCCAGGACGGTTTTTATCTTCGTGATTTGGCATCTCCATCTAACGGTTGTAACACCTGTGGTGAGCAGGGCAGCTTTCTAGGCTGAAGCAGTTGTTACAACTTCTTATAATAAAAAAGTGTAGCAATGCTACACCTACACCTTGTCATTCTTTATTTTGGATGCTATACTGTCAACATCAACAGCAAAGCGACACCGACAAGATGCGGTGTGGAATAAGGTCTTGGATGCTTCTTTGGTCGGAGGAGTCCAGGGCCTTTCGTATGTAATTGATCCCATGATAGCATGTCCTCCAAAAAATAACAATCAAAAAGGTCTCCAAAAAGGATTTCTCAAACAGTCCTTTTAAGGAGACCTTTTATTATTCAGTTGTTTATGATGATGATTATTTAGTTTGCAAGTATATTGTGAAGCTTCTGAGCGACATGTCTTCCCTTGTCTGTTAGAAGCATATTCCATGATATTCTATTGAATGGGTTTTGAGTAGCCTGGAGAAGACCATATCCCCTCCAGACTACCTCTCCATCCTCCTTCTTTTCTGCATAACTTGACAACATTCTAAAATTCCTTGATAAGTTACTCTGAGGCATGTCTAATTTCTTACAAGCCTCTGGCATAGGAACACCCTTAAAGTCATGTCCTTCAATAGCATCTTGAATAGCTACTAAAAGGAATATCCTAAGTTGAGGCCATGCAAAGTCAGACACTCCTAGCTCTTGTCTAACGTACTCAGCAACCTCAAACAATCGCTGAAGACTTTCTCGCATATTGATTTAATACCCTCCATCTCTTTGATTTGGTCATTATTATCGTGATGTATCTCCTGTAATGTTTTATTGTCCAACTTTAGAGATACGTAAACAGTATTGCCGGTTGTCTTATCCTCAAAATAAACACATGAATCAGGTGACACTTCTATTTCGATATTATCTGTAATGAGCTTCATCATGTCAGTATGACATCTCCTTTATTTACGAATGGCTGTTCGGTGATTTCAATTATACCTCTATCCTCCTTTCCTGGTCAATAATTGCTTCAAGCTCATTCACTCGCAGCAGACACTAACACATGTCAATAATGATTCTGAACAGGCATTATATGTCCTTTGAACATTTACTACTACTTTTCGACAAATTATTCACATCAGAATCATGTAACACATGTGCTATAGATTTACTTAAGGATGATTGTCATACTGTGGCAACAACAGTATACCACAGTAACACACAATTCAAACATATTTTATAGGCCAATAGATATAAAAATATTAGGACTACCGTCAAGAATCTAGGGATGATTGCGTATAGTTCTAGTTTCCTAACTGTTTTTGAAATATTTTGTTATGCAATCTTAGGATGACATGTCTTTGTTCAAGGATGATACTGCCTAAAGCTAATACGAAGATGCCTAGTAGATATGTTAGGGTAATAAGAATAATCATTAGTTGTTGATGATTGATGATCTTCATGATTCCTTTCCTCCTATAATTCACTATAGGTATTGTTATTTAGAAGGGGCTTATCAAGCCTTTGAGCGGAAGGAATACCATCATCATGATAACACCTCCTTAGATGGTATTCCTAGGTAGGGATTCTCTACCTCCTCCCTAGCAGGCTTCTGCTATGTAATCAATACGGTGGAATGTATATAGAGTATTAACACCTTCTTCATCTGTAAGGGTGTAACCATAATCTCCGTTATCATCAGTATCTAATACAACATATATATCCTTGCTCTTTTCTTTGGCAATGCGATCAGCTATTTTTGAAGCATTTTTTAGGTTGTTATATATCATGGTTTTTCCTCCTCATCAGCTTCCCTGACATCCTCCCGAAGGAGAATGTTTCGACTCTTGCCAGGAGTCATCTTCAGAGGGACTTAAATCACCTTCTTTCAGTTGGTCATCATCATGATAATACCTACACATCATCTCCCTTCAGAGAAGTAGGTTAAAACAGATTCTGTTGACCAAAAGGAACAATCAACTCCTTTATAGTTTTATCTGGAGTAAAAGAGGTCTTAAAAGGACCATAGATGACATGCTGCTTATCCTCTAGAATCCATTCATTCTCATCCTCTCTGCCTATTGTTATGTAAGCTGTAGCATTCACTACAGTGCCATCTGCTGTACGTACAAACTTAAGGCCATACTGATGAACTGCTATAAAGTTCTTATGATCTGTAAGAAGTTCAAATACAGAAGCAACCACATTAACAGGAGCTAAGACAGTACCTATCTCTTTATCATAGAACATCTTCATGTGTGTACCATCTTCTTTGATTGTCTTGTAATCGTCTGGAGTGTTATTCCAGGTATCTTGAGAGATGGTCTTCATCATGATTATCTATCTCCTTCACTATCATCATCATTCACAAGTACATTGTTTGTCGATGTCTGCATCTTAATTCACAAGTACATGATATGTCAATAGTTATTTTGAAAATTCTTCACAGGAATTTACTTTTGACTGACGCATTAATGTAGTTATATTTCGAATGGTGATTATGAGTGTTTATGATGATTGATTATCATGATGATGAGGAGCTATGAGCATATGAAGAAGATACAATGGCTATGGCCTATACTTATGGCAGCAATTTCAGCCGGATTGAATGTAGCAGGTATTGAGATATCATTCTTAGGATATATAGGACTAGCTGTCGTAGTAGAAGCTGTAGTAATGCTTTGTGAGAAGATGCTGAGAAAGCCTGTTGAAGAGAAGCCGGTAGAGAAAGAGATATAAGAGACCTTTGAGGCAGACAATGAGAGAAGACCTTTGAGAAGACTTTGAAGGAGATCAGAGAAGAAGGACATGGAAGAAGATCAGATAAGAAGGTCAGAAAAACAAGGCTTGAAAAAATTAGGGTATCTAAAAATCTCAATATTGTAATATTACGATATAAGTATATTCCATCAAGCAAAGGACCAGATATAATCTTCTAACATAGAATAATAAACATAGTTAAGTAATGAAAATTTTTAGGTGAACCTACCCATAACAACTACTCTTACTACAAATATTCAAGAGGATCTTTGATAACTTTACTGGAAATAACTGCATACACCTATCTAGCAGGACATTTAGACAATCACTTAATCAAAATAATAAGTATTTCTTTTAGTAGATACCATGTCTATATGTTTCTGAAGGCCATAAATAAGGTTATCTTCATCATGATAATACCTTCCTAACATAGAATACTTAACCAAGTTGTCAAGACAGACCCTACGGGGGAAGCTGCCAAATCACTACAACGATATCTCTCTACAAATTTTTCAGAAAAAATATCTCGACCCCTTCTTATCTGACCATCTTCAGCCCACTTTTTCTCTGACCTTCTTCAAAGTCTTCTCTCAGTCACTTCTCCCAACATCTATTCCCAGTACCTATCCCAAATGTGAATATTAAAGAAGGCTAGTCAGGGAGATATATTCCTGAGTCTCTTGAAGACCATATGTAAGGTGGACTATCTAACCTTCTTTATAATTGATTATCATTAATAATGATGATTTTAAAATCCCCTACTTATAACATCTTCAGAGGTTATTCTTAAGATATCTTTGCTTTCAGCATATCTTCTTAAGTCATTTCTCTGAGTCTCTTATAAGTTTTATATTTAGTTTTATTATCATCATAATGATCTATTTATAAATCTACTTGTAGAACTACTTGTATCATCTTTTAGACTCATCTCCTCAAGATCTCTTCTCATTCTGAGAGGTCTTCTTGAGATAGCTCTAGTCTCCCCTCTGTTCAATGGTGGGCTCTTTCAAAACCCCTGCTAAATGACCCAATTTAATCTATCTTTTTTAGTATTGATTGTATTGATACTCAAAGCATGTTTCATGAAGTCTTGTAGTTCTTTGTCTAGCAATTTATTCTTATAGTTAATAGCTGCCTTAGATTCATCTCTTGCCATTGATTCTACCCAGTATCCTACAGCCATTGCTAGGACATCCAAGATATCATCATGCTTGAGTGAACCCCTATCTTTAGTAATCCTAGTTAACTGATAGAAGAGACTGTAGACAGGGTTATCATCAGTCTTCTTGAGGTCCTTCTTAATCACATCGATATCAACTATCAATCGATGTCTATTAAGAACTGGCTCAAGGATGTCGATGATTCTCTTTTCCTTTTGTGTATGGTTCCTTATCTCTTCAATAACACAAGGATGATGACGATTAAGGATAGGTTGAAATATCTTACTGAACATTCCATCACCGAAGTTAGCCTCTACAATGACTCCGTTAATCTTCTGTTCTTTTGCTATTGTAGCTAGTGCTGTAAGAGTATCATCATCATAACCACCCTTTAAGCCTCCAGCAGCAGTAACAAAGAGATTACCATGTAATTGTTTGACTACAGCATAAGCAGTCTCATCAGAGCCTCTACCAGAAGGGTCTACAGCCATTATAGAACCTTCATATTCAGCCCAATCCTTATCAATGAACATAGGACCATACCATCTATCGCCTGTAAAACCAATGTTTCTAAGCTCTTTTAAGACCTTCTCATGAGAGCTACACCAAGAGATTGATATAGGAGCCTTATCTATGTTGGTACTCATGACAATGATGTCAGATGTCTTTAAAGGATACCTCTCAGCATCACTCAAGCTGGTATCTAGCATGAACTGAAGAGTGAATCCAGACTTTCCATATGAACCTTCTCTCTCAAGAAGATCAAGATCATTAAATCTCTTAGGGTCAGTTGGTTTCCCTACCATCTCAGGTTGTTTGCTGAGTGTCTGCTCTATTGAAGGAGCAAGTGCTCCAGCATATTTACTGAGATTGTCTAGGGAAGGATACCTTGCAGGCCATATTCTACAGACATAATTCTTCTCTCTGAGCTTGTTATAGACAGACTCCTCTGACTGTGGTGTTCCAAGGTACGTAATCTGACCTATATCAGGTAGGATGATAGATTCAAACTCCATACAAGCCTTTACAAGTTTCTCTCTAGCATCTTCTGTAGCAGAATTATTAGGTATCTCGATGTCATCTGCAATAATCTCAGTAGCTCTGGAGCCTGTTATCTGGCCATATATGCCTCCAGCCTTTACAGAAGGAGCCTGAGATGGCTTTGCAGGTCCTACATCGAAGGAGAGTATTGAGTCTCTTTGAAATTCCCTTGCTTTAAGGTGCTTCAGAAATGGTACTTCATTGATTAGTCTTCGTGTGAATGTACTAAACTCTATAGACCTACCTCCTGTAGCAGATACTACAAGAGCTTTATATTCAGGGTTACAATAAAGCCTCCAAAGAACGTAGGCTGAAGTAATCCAGCTTTTACCTACTCCTCTGAAGGCTTGTATCATCTTTCTTTTAGGACCATTTTGTAGATACTCACAAATCTCATACTGAACTGGTGTAGGATCAGGAAGACCTAAGTGTTTCCATATTGCATATACGAAAACTCTTAGGTCTTTTTTAAGTCTGTCTTCAGTTGTCATTATCTCCCTCAATTTGTACAGCTATAATCTGTATTAAATTCAGGGAGGTCAGGTAACTCAATAGGCTGTCCAGACTTAACCTCAATGTTGATGTCATTATCTTTGAAGAGTTTAATCATGTTTGCTACTTGTTTAGGGTCTAATGAGTCACCACTTTTGAGATCAGCAAGCATTTTCTTAAGCACTACATTAAATATCTCAGAAAGTAATGCCTCATTCTCTTCTCTTCGAGTGTCATTTTTAGCCATTGGTACACCTCCCTTTCATTAGGTTGTGTTCAGTTTCAATAATGGTCATTCTTGTCTCTACACCATTCAGCTTATCTGTAATTCTTTCTTGATTACGGTCTATTTTTGCAAGTGTGTTTACAGCGAAGAAGGCTGCAATAGAACCTAGTCCAGTGACTAGATATTTTACTATCTCAGCAGTTAAATCACCCATTATGATAGCCTCCTTCGTTGTAATCATCTAAGCTGATCATCCCCTCATGATTCATGTTAGCCCTCTCTTTTAGAGACTGTTGTAGAGCCTTTATAGAGTCCTCTACGCCGTCATTATAGTCCGTTGGAAGGATTATACTAGAGAGGGCTTCTGAGGGTCCTGTGGGTCTTCTGGAGGCTTCTGAGAGGGTGTTAAAGCAAGTGTTTCAAGTAGTTTTCTAAGAGCCATCAGAACAGCATCATCTTTAGGTGACGGGGTAAACTTTACTACAAAACTAGCGAAGGTCACTAAGCCTGTAATGGCTAGTAAAAACTCCTTCCAGTTTGTCATTAAGAAATTGATCATCATCATAACCTCCCTGAAATAAAGATAGAGAGGTCAGAAATGAATCCAACCTCTCATAGTGATAACGAAACTTATACGATGCTATGAAGATTTGTTTAGCCAGGTCACGTAATTCTTAAAAGGCACTATGTTTTTAGGGTTAACCCATTTAGTTCTATATGTCCATTCAAACAACCGCCACCATCTTTGTATCTCCTGGTAATATGGGTTGTTTAAATTGGCTGGAGGCATTGCCATGGTTTACACCTCTAAACTCTTCAACCATGCCCACTCCATATCTGCTAGTTGTGCATAGCCTGTAGCATCTGGGTGAACACCGTTATTTTGTCTGGTCACGGTTTCAGATGTCCTACTGTTCCAAGGCGTTTCTGTCCCTCTGGACATATTGTGTTCCGTGTCCAATGCTATGTTTATTGGAACAACATAGATGTTTTCACTCATTCTATTTGAGAACTGAGCAATAAGTCTAGATACCCACAGCATAATGTTTCGTTTATGCCTCCATCGGGTATTACCAGATTGATAGCTAGAGCCAAATGCGTCTTGATGCCTAGATGGTGGAATGGTTGCAGCTATACCAATTATTACAGAAGGATTAAAGACTTTTATACTAGTTATCATGGCTTCAAGCTGGGTAATCATGGTGTCTGCACCATTTTGTAATGCTGCATCAGTAGTAAAGTTAAACACATCATTGGTGCCTAGATTGATAAACACACGATCTACAGCAGTAAAGTTATTTGTAGTCATATATTGGGGAAAATCAAATGTCCCATTAAACACAAAGGGACTATCTGCTTGAGAATAAAATTGACTAATTGACCATCCGCTAATACCTTCATGTTTGTTTAAACCGCTGCCTTTTGTACCTATCAAAGTAACTTTGAAGACATCAGTATCCGCTATGTCTATTAGCGTCTGTGTCCTAGTTCCTGCTGCCGTTGTTGAATCTCCAATATCTAAGCATACTCTTGTTTGTCCCGTACCTACACTAGCGCCAGACACAAGCAAGGAAGATACAGCATTACCAACTTCATATTCATAATCTGCAAATGCACGGAATGTTATTTCTTTGGTTCCTGCTGCTGTTGGTATTACAGTAAATCTTTCATCTTGCTGTTTGCCTATGTCACATATTACATCCCACTCGTATTTGGAAGCATTATCAATCATAAGGTTGTCAAAGTACACGTTTGCTTCTCTGTTGACTACAGCATAAATAATAGGGGATATCCTAATCTGGTTTGCTGTCGTTACGGGTCTAGGAGCATATTTAGAATCTAATGCTAATCTAAACGGTTCTGAAGCTGTCACTATTGGACTTCTGGCAAACTGAAATGACTTATATGAAGAAGCTAATACGCTAAAACGAGTCCAATAACAACCATCTGGTATAGTTATAACACTAGGAGGGTATGCCATGCCTGATACAAAGTTGGCTTCACCTTTTGAACTATAGAAAGCTATCCGTTGTGTCCCACTAGTATATTTTTCACCTGGTATTACCGAAACCCAATCAGAAGCATAATAGTTAGGGTCAGCCGTTAAAACACCTGTGACATTGTTCACGTAATATCCTTGAGTGGCTTTGGTGTAGTCAAACAAGTTCTTTGCGGGTGCTATAAAAGCAACATCTTCAACAGAGATTAGCTCACTTATAGGCATATGCTCTGCCTTAACTCTATATCCATAAGGTTCATACTCAGTGTTTGCAGAGCCTTCTTCCAGCTGATACCCTGCTATAGCTGTGGTTGTGATGGTAACTCTAACATATGAACAGTTTGACGGAGTTGTAAAGGACTTGCTACCGCCAGCACCTATACCTGATATGTACTTCCTGCCAGCATCATAAAAGGCCATATACAGAGCAGATGAACGAGTATATGTAGTGTCTGGTTTAACCGGTATATAGTCGGAAGCACTATAACTTGCATGAGGGTCTAATGTGCCATATGCGTTGTTTACATAATAACCTGTGGTTACGGTTGCCTCATCAAACAAGTTTTTCCCTACACTAAGAAATGTGGTTCTATCTGGAGTTACAGGCTTTTTAATAAGTGAATATAAGTATTCAGCATCCATTAAGGCATCACCACCCATGCTGTTCCTGACCATCGTTTCATAACGTCAGTATCCATAATCCAGAGCAATTGATATTTAACGAGAGGTGAATCATCATCATTTGCGATAGGTTCTGTTTCTGTAGATAGTCTTCTGAGTGTGGGATATTTCTCAGGCATCGGTGTGTCAATCTTCTTTATGTCTACCATGAAGCCCTCAGGGAATTTTACGAAGAGATTTCCGTCAGCATCTGTTTTAACAGGTAACCATGTGGTTCCATTATCAGGAGAACCTTTAGCATTATTTGAAGTACCATTTACAGTGACAGCAGTATCAACCATGAGCCTACCATCACCTGTAACCTTTGCCAGTATTCCATTAGGACCAACGAGTCTAGCAAAAGCTCCCATTATTAATCAACTCCTTCATTTATTTCAATCCATTGAGGTTCAATCTTTGCCCATTCTGGAACAGGAAATTTATGTGGTTTAAGCAAGGACAAATAAAGAACCCCATCCTTTCGATAAGCCTCTTGGATGGGGTGTTGAGAATAGATGTATTCATTTTCATCAAGGTCTGTAAAACTTATTGTTTTTGATATTCCTTGTTGTGTGATGATAACTATTTCACCATCAAACACATAATCAATATCATCATCTTGTCTTATTGGAAGGTATCTTATCTTAATCACTATTTCCACATACCTCCTGCTAAAGCATAGAAAAGGACATCATTATTACCATATATTGTTGTAGAGTAGTTTAGACTGACTTGTGACTGTGATGTAAATCTTGTAATCATTTTATCGTTTGTCATAAGGTTAGAATCACCAGCCGTGTTAGTGTCTGCATTTTGTGAAATACACGTAGCAAATAGACAGCCTCCTGTAAGTGTTATAGGTAAGCTCCAATTCCATCTGCCTACATATGAATGCCAACTTGCTCCAGATTGAGTTATAGAAGCACTTTTAGCACAAAGAGCTAGTCCATTTTCCCATTTCCAATAAAAGCCTTGTGCATTACTACCAGCTTCAACAATACGATTACCAGCTAACGCATTTATAGCAGACTCAATCGTATTTGGAGTGAATCCTGAAACTGTACTTGCAAAAGATTTATCTTGCTTATTTGCTCCTAATATATTAAGAGCATTACCTATGGTAGGTGGATTTGGGTTGAATCCTGAAACATCACTTGAATATGATATATCATCTGCTGTAGCATAAGGAATCAAAGGAGCATCAGGATTTATAGGGTCTTTAATGATTCCTAAAGGCTTTACGTTGAGTTGTCCTGTGTCATCTACAGATACTCTCCAGAAAGTTCCATTAGGAGATTTCACTACTGAAAATTCATCATCGATAGCTAAGTCATTGAGATAGGTTATATTTGTAAATAATGTTTCCCTACGCCATTCTGTCACCTCCTGCATAATATATAAGGACTGTTTAGCCAGGATGTTAAGGTCTTTAGTCTTTATGTTTGTTGATTCAAAACTAACTAGATTTGAAAATGGTGTCTCTCTTCTTATTTCAATGTTGTCATCTTTATTAAGAGACTGGCCTATTGTGATTGTGCTTGAAGTAGTCCAACTGAAGTCAGTTGTTTCAACATCATTGATGAAGACCTTAACATGACTCTTGTCCAGAAAAGGAAAAGGAACACTATACGTTGTAGTGTTCCCATCTGATAAGTATACAACTTGACTGAGAATGGTCAGTCACCTCCTCATTGTTGCTGATTGTACCAAGGACCAAAGACATCCTCAGAGCTACTTCCTGAATACTGTTCTTCAAGAGCTAATAACACTTTCTCATAAGCATCCTTCATGTTAGGGTCTTTCTCTAGAAAGTCTGCTTCAGCCATATATTTGATATCTGAATACATGTCTTCTATGAGTTGTTTCTTCATGAAGTCTGGTTGTGATTGATAATTATCATCATTAATGAGTTCATTCAATTTGTCTTCAACATGATAATCATCATCCATAGCTTTGTGCATCTGCCATCTTTGATCAGGTGTTAGTTTAGTTTGAAAAACAGTATCTCCAGGTGGATTTAGATTAGCTCCTAATCTACCTGCCTCAGTCCTTATAGGACTATCTGAAGGCTCTGAAACCTTAATACCCCATAATCTATCAGGTGTTGGTACAGGCTTTCCATAGGAGTCTAAAAGCTCTCTGGTATGTGTTGCTTTAATTCTCTCCATCATGCTATCAGCTTCCCAGAGTGTATCATTAGATATTTCTCTGACAAACCTACCTGCTCCAGAGAAAGGTATGAATCCTTCTGCTATACGTCCAAACATATCTCCACCTTGCCCCGATGCTAACATAGTCAGATTCTTAAAGCCTTGCATATACGTCTTTTCAGTAGTGTTCTTAGCACTAGCTGCAAGGAGATTATTAAAGACATCTGAAGCAGTTTCACTATCAAGAAGATGGTTAATGTTAATAGCATCAGCAACAAGACCTACAAACATAGCAGCAGGATCTAGTCTATTAATTTCTACCCATTCATTCCCTATCTTGATAGCCTTCTCAGGTATACCAGCATCTCTGAATCTTTTACGTTGTTCATCATTGGCTGCTGAAGGAGTAACCTTACCCATGAAGACCATTGCTCCAGCAATTCCATATATGGTTGTACCTACTACCCATTTAGCTATCATTCTATCTTGAGCATCAGGACCATTTAGACCTTTGAGATCATTCCTGGCTTTTGATGACCATAAGTTTAAGCCAGGTGTATAATCGGACCATCTCTCAAGAATCTTTATAGGTGTATGCCAGAATGGGAAGAAGAATCGTGTTTCAGGAAATCTCTTTAGCACACTCTCTTCAATAGTTCTTGTAAGTCCACCTTCAATAGGGTCTTTCCAAGTCATTGTTTCTTCTTGTTGTAATGCCATAGAATCTATCTGTTTAACAGTCTCTATTAGGTTCTCTCCTGTTACTTCAGATATCATATCAGGCATCTCTTCCCCTAGAATCTGAGACCTACGATAGTTCTTTACAGCATTCTCTAACTCTCCTCTGTATTTAGCTTTCTGTCTTCTATTCTTAATGCCTGACATATTAGCTACCCAATCTACTTTAGCTTTCATTTCAGAGAAGTAAGCACCATAACTAAACGGTCTGTCACCTAACTCAAGAAGACCAAATGAAGCTACCTGTTGTAGGTTAGAGACATAACTAAATACTTTACTAGCCATGCCTAATGAGGTGTCTGTATTAGGATTTACAGGGTTGTTAGGGTCAGATAATTCAAGACCTTCTACAGTTGATCTTTTATAAGGATTTAATGTTGAACCCTGAATCTTTCCTAGCTGTCCTTTAGGGTCTATTACAGCATTGACTGTATTCTTTATGATGTTTATAGGTAACTGAGCAGGAGAAGAAGCAATCTTGAGAATGTAATCTGTTACTGACGGATTATCTACAGCATGAGGATGACCATCAACATCTTTAACTGAAACAATAGGATTTAAAAACGCATGGAAGAATCCTTGGACATCTCCTGAGAGTTTCTTCATGACCATACTAGCATTAGCTCTATCTAGGCCTTTAGTTCCAGGTGCTGCTATCTCTCTTAGATTACTTACACCTAACTGAGCAAAGTCTGTAGTTCTTTCAAGGACATCATTTAAAGCCTGTCCTACAGTGTTTGTCATATGAGTTACAGGGTTAGTTAATAATGATGATGTAAACCAAGTAGCAGCCTTTTGCATAAAGCCTTTAGAAGCTACTGCCTTTGACTGTTTAGTGAATCCAGCTAAGTCCTTACTTTCTTTCATTTTCTTAGCCATCTTCTTGATGTTGTCTACTCCACCAGCACCATTGATAATATCATCAACATGAACTTTAGCATCTGTACTCATCTTTAGATCATCAATAGACAAATCTCCTAGAGACATCCAGCCTTTCTCAGGAACTATAACTCTGAAGGCTGATAGTGTTCTAGCAATGTTTGTCTGACCTCTCTTGAAGAATTCAGAGAGGGTTGAATGGGTCTGTATTCTATACAGAAACTTAGCATAGTCAAGTTCTGTTGCATTACCTGAATCAATCTTTGTAGACAGGTCTAATAGTTCACCTGCTGAAGCTGCTAGATGTGCACGTATCTTAACAAACTTTGAATGAAAGTTTTCAGTTTGTTCTGCTAACTGCTTAACCTCATTAACAGACATTTGAAGTTCATCAGCCATAGTCTTCCATTGAGAAGCATCTAACTGAAGTTCATTCCTAGCCATTTCTTCAGTTGTCTCTAATGATATAGGTGAAGTGGTGTCAGTCTCTCGACCTATCTCATCAAGACCAATTAAAGCTCCTGTCCTAGCATCTATTCTAGTAAGATTGAAAGGAGCTTCAGGAGGTTTCAGAGATCGTATCTTCTGAATCTCTTCCAAGGATATAGGCTTGGTCATGTCAGAAGATAACTTCTGTATTCTCTGAAGCTGTTCATCATTAACAGAGACTTCCATCTCAGAGCCTAAATTAAGCCTCTCTGAGCCTTGTTTGTTTTCAGGTAATGTAATTATACCTTCATCATTATTAAGACCCTCTGTAGAGTCTTTATTTTGTTCAGACTCTTCTTGAAGTTGTTGAGAAGGTGCTACTGACACATCTTTAATTTTCTCAATCTCTTTTCTAATCCAATCTATCTTTGCTTTATTCTCTTTAATACGGTCTTTGTATACATTTTCATTTGCAACCAAAGCATTTGGATTATCTTTGAGCCACTGTCTATCTTCTTCTATCTGCTTTTCAAACGATGTTATTTGAGACTCTAAAGCCTTTTTATAAGTATTAGGCTCCATTTCTTTTTCATTAAGAAAGTCATCATAGAACATTTCAAGTTCTGACATTAAGCTTCTTCTACTTGCTTTCTTAATAATATCTTTATTGAAAAAGGCATAATTATCTTGTGCACCTTCGGTATAGTGAACACCATCATAACCTCTTTTCTCAAGAGCCTTTCTTATTATAGGTAACGCTTCATCTCTTAAAAGAGAAAAAGGATCAATAAAGCTTTCTCCTGTTGCTTTTATTATTGTGGTTAAGTCTTCCTCGTTGGTAACTCCTATACTCTTAAGCAATTCTGTGAGTTGATCTTTATTCATTTGTTCCCTGCTTGATTCAGTAGAGAACATGTCTTTAAGAGACTCATAAAGATTTAGGTGATCAGTACTGATATCCCATATCTTTCTTGGAGTTACTTCAAAAGTAAATATACTTGGATCAAAACCATCAGCAGTAGTAGCATCGTTATGTATTTCTGCATAGGATTGAGCAACATCTTTATCAGTAGTCATATAAACGATATCACTATTTTCAGCAATGATTTTAGCTTTACCCTCAGAAATATTCTTCTGCCCTAGATTTAATTTAGAACCTATTTCTGAAATGGTTTTAGCTGGTACTGCTTCACCACGATAAAGGAATATAGGCTTATGATATATTGTTGTGTTGGTTTGTTTATCTTTTGTGTATATCTTATCAAGTGTTTTTCTATTAAGGACCTTATAAACTATGTCATCAGAACCACCATCTCTGTATGATATAGCATCATAGCCTTTATTTAATAGTGCTTCTTTTATTAGACCATTATCATCATTGATGATGTCATCTATTGACACAGTATTATCTTTAGTTACTTTACTAAGCAACTCATTTAATTTGTTTTCTGGTATGGAGAGTTCTGAGGATAATACTTTTTGAATCCAATCATTTGGAATAGCTCTCTTAAAAGGATAATCCTCATGCTTTCCTGCCTTCCACCAAGGCTCTCCATACAGCGTTTCTAATCTTTCATTCCAACTATCTAAATCTCTATCAACATCAAAGAATTTAAATACGTTGTTAAGCCTGACATCATATGCTACTTCATGATTATCATCAGTTGACATTTGTTTCTTTGATACAAGTGTCGAAACATTGTTATCTTCACTCATATAAAGCCTTATGGGATCAGGAGGAATGTCAACTTCTAATTGATTTACTGTGTCCCAATACTCATGTAGAGATGCTTCTGAACCAGTTTCTACATAATCATTAAGAGCATCTTTAGCTGCTGCTATCTTTAAAGTAGCTTCATCAGGTAGTTCAGACACTATATCATTAGTCAATATCTCGTCATTATTTGGTTTTACTACTGTTTGTTCTATTGGTCTATCAAAGCTATGATTATTAGTAAGTTTTACCTTACCCTTAGATGCTGCGTAAGCAAGAACATCATACATTCCTATAGCAAGAACATCAGGACCAAACCCTTCTTTGATGAGATTTTTCTTACCATCATCATCAACAAAAGGTAATCCTGCTACAGTCGATGAAACTGTGTCTCCTACAAGAGATGCTAGATTTTCTATGTGAGGATTTACTTTAGGAACATTCTTTATCAAGACATTCCTAGCTAAACTTCCTCCGACTTCTCCAGCACCAAACATAGCCATGTTCATTGCTGTCCCTTTTACTCCAGGTTTTCTTTCCTTAGGAGCAATGGCTTGTTCTATCCCAGAGAATACAGAACCCCTTGCAACAGCATCTCCAAACTGTCTTACAAGGGGTGTTGCATACTTCTCTAATGCTTTTGATACCTTAGGACTATCTACTGCCTTGGCTATCCAAGGGACTGCTTTAACAGCTTCAACTGCTTTACCTGCCACACCTATTTCAAGAATCTGCCTTGTGAATTCACCAAAGAATCTTCCGGCTGTACTTGCAGGTTTAAGTGCCTTAGTTAGTCTCTCTTCTCCTTTAACAACATTCTTTCCGAATGAGAACCCTTCTTGAGCACCTGCTGCAAAGGATGTTACAGTCTGACCTATGACACCCATCTTAGTAGGGTCATAATCCTTCCAAGGAAGAGTAAAAGGATTAGCTGCTTTATAAATATCTGAGAGTTGGAGTTGAGGAGTTACTTTCTTAAGTGTCTTTTTAGGTTTAGTCTCTGTTGTATTTTCTGACCCAAATATCTCGTCTAAGCTAGGTTTTTTAGGTTTTTTATTTGAGTTAGATTTGGGAGCCTGTGTTGCAGAAGGCATCCCAAAAATATCTTCTAGACTTTGACTCATAGGCTCCCTCCTTTATTTATTCATGTTATCCTTAGACCATTTGATGTAGAAGTCTATCTCATTGTCTTTATAACCCCAACCTTTGAGTTTCTTTCTCACATCAACTTCCTTAGTACCTGCTTTAAGTAAAGCTCTAGTTTTGAGCCTACCGTAAGTTGTGAGATAGTTAGCAGATTTATCTCCTAAGAATTTCTCAAGTTGTCCTCTGTTATAACCACCTGCTAAAGCTGTCTCAACTTTCTTGTAGACAGTTGATTCATCATCATTATCTTGTTGTTTAGAAGGAGGAGTTGTTGATGTTGGTTTAGGCTGAGTCTTAACTGGTTGTTCTTTGACAGGTGGTTTAGCATTATCATCAACACCATAACTCTTTCTTAAGTTATCTAAGAGTTTCTCTACAGGCCCTTTATTATCGTCTTTAGGCTTTTCTTTGTCTTTACCACCATTGTTATTATTATCTTTCTCATAGATGTCCTTAAAGTGTTTCCTGGCAGGTGTCGCTATCTCTTCTTCATACTCGAAGTAGTCTGGATAACGTCCCTTCTGCTCTTTCCATTTAAGAAGTCTTTGAGTAAGATAATCCTGTACTTCATAGCCTCTCTCTGGATAGAGAGCTTTGCCTAGTCTATCTGTTGGAGCAAATTCCGTTACAATCTTAGACTCAAGTTCTTCTACTCTTTGTTTATGAGGCCATTCATCTTGTGCCTTCTGATTCTTCTTAGCTGCTTCTTCAGCTTTTCTTTGTCTCTCTTTTAAGGTTGTGTTTACCATACCAGCTAATCTATCGAAGTCTGACTTGTTTAGAAGGTTGTTGTTATCTGCCTTATATACCTCTTCAAGAGATAAGCTACCCTTTACAGCTTTAGAATAAAGTTGTTGATATGTTGACTTGTCACTATCATCAGGACGTATAGAGACTCCTTGTCTAGCTTCTTCAACGATTTTCTGAAGAGGATTTATAAGTGTCTGTATATCCATGTTCTTTGTCAACATAGGGCTTTTACTAACATAATTCATAGCTTCTCTGGCTTGAGCAGCACGTTCAAATGGGTCTTTTACAAGAGATATTTCAGCAGTCCTTGTCCTTATTCTAGAGACTTCTTGAGTTAGTGCTTGCTCTTGTTGTTTTGCAGAAGTCTGTTCACCTATCTCTAAGTTTGTCTTCTTAGCTCTTTCAGCACCAGCCTTAAAGTCAGCTACCATTGTTCCAAACTTGTCACTCTTAGAGATGATAAACCCTGACCCATCATTTTTGTCCGTGAAGTCAAGTAGTTCAGGCATACCATATTTGACAGCCATATTGCCAACAATCTCAAGATATTTCTGTGTAACATCATCATTCTTGAGACCTGTGGCTCCAAGGTCTTTAACTCGTTGCTGAGTTGTCGATAAGATAGTTCTCAGTTCTGTCGATACCTTATCTTTAAAGGTTTTGTCTGTACCCATCTTCTTTAACAAAGCAGGATTGTTTACTATATCATCAAGAGAACCTACTTTGAAACTACTCTTTAAAAGATTCTGGACTGTCTTCTCAGTATCAAGAGTTAAGTCAATACTGACCTTATCTATAACATCTTGCTGTACTTTCTTGAACTGAGCCTGTTGATATGCCTCTTTAGCATCATTCTCAATCTGTAATGCTGAGTCGGTAAATCCTCTCAGGAAGTTATCGGTGGCTCCTTGAGTATATTTAGCAGCTATGGCATGAAGACCATTAGCAAATTCTTCTGGAGCTAGATTACCATTTCTATTGATATAATCTTGTACTTCAAGTTTGTAATCAAGACCACCCTTTATCTTACCATCTAATTCCTCATAACCTTGGATGAAAGCCCATCCTTTAGACTTAGCTGGAGTTTCCTCACCTTTTATCCTTGAGAATTCACCCTGCTCTTTACGTTTATCATTATAAACTTGCCCTATCTGTCCAATGCTTCTTAGAGTAGGATTGATTTCTGATAATACTGAAACAAGCTGTTGAAGGTTAGAATATGGTTGTACATAAGGGTCTGTTGTCCTAGCACTTACCTCTAAGTTAGGGGTAGTGAAATCAAACGTGTCCCTTTCATCTATCAGAGGTCTTCTAGACAGTTCTTCTGGAGCATACTGAGGCATAGTTTAGATTTCACCACCTTTCAATTACCAAACCAACTTTTACCTAAACTTAAGCCTTCACCGATACCTTGAATACCACCAAACAGTGATGCAAGATAAGGGTTAGTCTTCTGTGATTGTGCTTCATTAACCCTACTTAGTCTCTGAGCCTCTACAGCTTGTACTTGAGCCTGGTTCTGAGATAGTCGATTAGCTTCATTAGCATTGATGATTCCAAGATCATAATTCTCTTGAAGGCTACTGTTATACAATTCTCTTAAGGGAGATGAACCACTAACACCTGCCTCACCCATAGCTACCATCATTCTAGCTCTTTCTCTCAGTGCTTGTCGTTGACGTTCCTGTGTCTCAAGATTTGATTGTGTTTCAATCTGTTGTGCTTGTGTTTTAAGTATATTAGTATCTGCTAAAGCAGCTTTATTAGCAGCATCTACCTCTGTATCTGCTGTTTTATTCTGTGCTAATGATTGTGTGAATGAAGTAGTTAGATTAATGATACCTCCCAATATAGCCATAATAGTAATTGGGTCCACTAATGACCACCTCCTTTAACCAACATTTCTAGAACGTGTTACAAAGAAACCCTCAAACTCTGCTTGCTGAAAGTTTGAAGGCATGTAATCATCATTTATTATTTCAATAGCTGTTCCTTCAGCATTAGCCATAACTAGGAAATCTGCATCTCCTGTAGCTAATGCTGGTTTGTCTAACTCTGTTATCCCTGCTTGTATTGCAGAATAATCATGAACAAGAGCATCCCTATTCAGAGGTGTTATAGAGACTTTGAAGACTCCTGTATTCTGAAAATGTAGTGCTAACTTTCTTATCTGAAGTCTTCCTTGAAGATTAGAAGTACCGTCTTGATTCTTTATTCTCCAGGGAGTAAAGGAATATCTCATAGTGTACTTCTTACCGATAATGCAAGGTCTTCCTGAATAATCTCCTACAGCATACACTTGATTATCATAAGCTGTTCTACTAATAGGAATTTCTAAACCTGTTGAAAGGTCTACTATAGTGTATTTATCAAATGAGTCTGAAAAAGGGCCTATCCAACATGTTTCATTATTCACATAAGAGCCTATGAGTTTCATTTGATTATCAAGATGAACTCTAAAACCTAAATCTCCTGAGTCTGTGTCTTCCAGGTTTATTTGAACAAGACTGTAGGTAGAGTTATTATTCTTGTTTATCATGATGAGTTTGTTATCTAGAGATTTTAGAGATATGATGTCTTCATCAAATGTCCATTTAGACCAACTTGCTTGTACCCTTTCATTGTTAGCCCAGAAATACTTATAAATCCAAAGTGTCTTAGGTTGATCTATAGAGTGTACTACAAGCATATTTGATTCAGGGATAGAGACTATTGCTGTAGGTTTAGCATTGATGTACTTAGCAACATGTTCAGTAATTGCTTGAGCTTCAAATACTAAAGTCCCTGGCTGAATAAACATCTCACGTACACTATAAGCATCACCTTGAGGACATGAGAAATAAATATTACTACCTACACGTTCCGGCCTACAATTAGGTACGATTGAGTATTTAGTTGTTGGATTAACAATGACTGTCTTAGGAGTAAGTAAGTTCTCACCTGAAGAGATAATGAATTGTTCATCATCACTAAACAAAACTAATGAACTATGGAAAGGAATAGCATACTTGAGAGGTGTTGCTCCACCATCTTTAGGAGTAATGTCTATAGGGTCTGAATCAAGAACATCTAAAGCTGTTTGAGGAAAGACATACCAACTGTTACTACTTACAACTAATGTCATATATATAGATTTATCTGACAAGAAGCAAAGTCTTCCTTTGAAGAAACACATATCATTTATAGTGTTGTCGACAAATGAAGGATAAGGTGATGTATTATCATCACCAATCCTTCTTGATGGTAGTGTAAGTCTTTCTAAAATAAATAAATTGTTTCTTCTAATTAGATATCTAGGGAGTGTTCTTGAGTTAAATTGTATCTGAACACTAGGAGAAACTGTCTCTTCCCAATATCCATCTTTTCTTATAAGATAATAGCTAGTCCTTTTAGATGAACTTCCAATAATTTCAGCAATACTACCAACAGCTACAGAGGCATCTTTTGTTGCTGTTTCAAGTTCTTCTCTAGATGCATATATATAGTCTATTGTATGATTAGATGGTGTCCCATACTTTTCTACAGTAACATTCTTATTTGCTATCAGATAACCATTCTTTTCATACGGACACACACAGATATCAAGTAACCCATTCTCATCATGATGAAGATTTGCATCAAAATAATTGTCTGGAGAATATGTTGTATCATTTTCGATTGTTTGTTCTATCCCAGACTTGTCATATATTTTTATGCAGACTTCGTTATCACCAGTATTACTGGTAAATGCTACAATGAATGGTTCATCATCAAAAATCATTATCTTGAATAATGTCTTACTTGAGAATGTACCTGATATAAGTATACTGTTTAGTAGTTCTGTAGGTGGTCTTTTCATAAGGCCATCTATAAGGCTACTTAAAGCATTCTCTTGTGCCTCACATTGTGAGTCAAGTCTAAGTATAGGAGCTTGTTGAGAAACACCATTATACAGGCCAGCTATGGATTTGTTTACAAGTGCCATATCTCAACTACCTCCTTAATATTGCTGCATAACTAGGATTCTTGAATATGTTGCAATCCTTTGTTTTCAATTCCTGTTGTCTGAATGCTAAGAAAGCCTGTGCCTCATCAATCCCTGAAATAGCATCAAGAGTTTCTGAACCAAGAATCTTTCTTTGGAATTGTCTAGCAGCTTTTATGGTTACATAATCTCTTACAACCTCAGGTAATTCATCCCAAGGAAGGAAGAAAACTATATCGACATCTATGTTATCCTTAAATACAAAGGTATGATTGTCTTTGTCATAGAGTTTATTGCCTCTAACACAGACATTTAGGTTAGTGTCTGAGGCATCTACTTGAAGTGTGTTGTTAGGTATGTATATATTTCCCTTCTCGTCTTTCATCAGGCTATAATCTTTTTCAGAATTACACTGAAGGCCTTGAGCCTGAATTTGTCGAGAAACATTATGAAGAATTTGTCTTGCTACAGAAGCATCTGAAATAGCATCATCATCAAGAGTGTTAACTGCCATTTCACCAATAGCTTCAAGCATTATGTTTACTGCTTCTAATTCAGTTAATGATTGTAATGTAAGAGTCAATGTTAATTCACTCCTCTATATTGATTCTCAACCTCCTCCGAATGCAGTAACCTATGACAGTTACTACACAAGAGATCACATTTATCTAGTTCATCTTTGATTTGTTCAAATGTTAAGTCATCTTTATAGATGGCTGCTGATATTGAGAAGACCTTAATGTTGGGTTTTCTATGATGAAAATCAAAGGTTGAAGGATGTTGTCTATGATGACACTTCATACATACACCACCAAGGTACTGTATACATTGAAGTTTAATTAAGTCCCTTCGTTTCTTCTTTCTCCAGTTTTGAGACAATCGTCTTTCTCTGTTCATCATCATCCTCCAAAAGAAAAAAAAACGGGAGACCCTATAAAGAGCCTCCCATTAGAGAATCATTATTCAGTTGTGACTAAGCAGTGGCATTAGTAACTAAGTCAAGTTTCAACTCAACAGCACAGGAAGGATTAACTGGACCCATACCTACAGCCATCTTAGCCAGGATGAGCCATACCTGCCTTCTGGTATCCCATACAGCTTCCATAGCCAAATCCATGAGTTTAACTACACCTACAGCCTGTGGAACCCACACAAGACCAACGGTCTTAGAAGCATCCACATAATGATAGGTGTCATCAGATGTGGTTAGGTTGGTTGAAGGAATATGATTAGACATGTTAATGCTGATACCAGCTATCTTAACAATATTACCTTCAGCATAGGAACCCTGACCACCCCATCTCTGATCAATAGCATCCTTGTTTTGCACAAGAGCATAATAATCAGCAGGACGGAAATATGCTACACGACCATCTTCAGGAACGTCTTTCTCATCAAGGGTCTGAGCAGCCTGGTAAAGGCCTTCTGCCAAAGCAAGAGCCTTGTCAGCAAGAGTGGAAGAACCACCTGTGCAAACTCTGAACTTATCATTAGCTATCTCAGTACCATCGTTACCACCTGTAACAGGACTATCTGCCCTAGCAGACTTAATAATCTCTACAGCAACATTGATATCCATCTTCTTTGCCATAGCTCTACCAAGCTCTGCTGTATAAGGTGCACGATATTCTACCTCAGACATAAAGACATCTAAGTCAGAGATTTCAACAGCAGAGATCATCTTACCATCAATGGTGATGGTCTGTTCTGCATTGTTTATGGTCTGACCTTGGATTTCCTTACCAGGGGTATGGTATTCGGCAGTTGCCTTACCAATGAGAGGGAAGGTTGCAGATTTACCTTTAGTAAGAGTCCTATTCCATACTAAAGGCAAGAACTTATTCTTTTCCTCAAAAGTAGCTATAATCTCAGATGCCAAGAGTACATCATTATATAGTGCTCTAGCCTGATCTTCCGTTGTTTGTAAACCATTTAGTGCACCCAATCTGGTAGGGGTTGCATCAGCCATTATAAATCACTCCTTGAAATTGTTTAGATGTTTGTCTCTTCCGATTAGAGACTCCAGCTAAACCTATCCAAGGTGTCCATTTGAAACCTACCTCAGTAAGTCTGTACATGGGCTTGTTAGGATTATCGGAGACAGTACATAGGGGAGATGGAAGAGTAAAAAAATAACCTCCCCTATGCTAAATAGAGAGGTTCTTATTTTTATAATGATGATGAAGATGATCAGCCTTCACCAAACACTATCTGTGAATTGTTCCTGCCTTAATAGACCTCATGAGTTTATCTTCAAAGGTCTTTCTATAAGCAGGGTCTTTCATATACCTGGGGTCTTTCCTAGCATCAACAACCTGTCGATTACTTTGGAACAGGTCTCCAGGTGTGGGTGTAGCAGCACCTTCTACAAGTCTAGCAGGAGGTTTTCCATTAGCTTCCTCATAGTCTAGTTTGAGTGCCTTAAGTGCTTTAAGAGCATCTTTTTCTGACCCTCTCAAAGCCTTATTCAAGTCTGCTACATCATCTGCTGGAAGGTTCTGAGATGCCCATGTAGCCATCTCTGTGAAAGCATCTTTACCTCCTACAGCATCAAGAACTTTGTTAGCTCTGACTCGTAGACCATCCATATAGACATCTACATATTCTTTAGTCAGACCTACCTCAGACATCTTTTTTAAAGTGTCTTCTCCTAGACCACCTTTTTCTACATACTCCTGTGCTATTGTAGCAAGGTCTATCTTGCTCTCCATCACAGGAGGTATTTGAGGCATATTCAAAGGAGGTGTCTCTTGAGGTTGCTGCCTACTCCCTAACTTCTTCTGAAGTTCAGTGTAGGCTTTCTCAAGATCTTCTGGAGTTTTATATTTACCAGCATAGAGTTTAGATTCCTGTGTTTGTTCTCCGGCTGGTGTCTCTTGTGACTGATTGTTATCATCAATATTAGGGTCCATATATCCTCCTTACCGTCTTATAGACATATTTTCATTTACTTTAACAAAGGTTCTTTTGTTGAGTGATGTTTCTTTATCTACAACATCATCAGGATTTAAGTCCTTTTCAGGAGGTAGTTGTTCCTGCTGTTGTCGTTTGACCTTGGGCATTACTCATAGCTCCTTTCACAATGTCTGGCACAGCATTAGCAATCATAGCCTGTTGCTGTGCTATCTGTTGAGCTTGTGCTACTTCCTCTTTTGATTTCAGAAGGTCTTTAGCATCGATGCCTAGAGAGTTAACTAACTTTGTCAGTAGAACATCTGTATTGATATACATTTGAGCTTCTGGTCCTAAAGTTTGTACTTGTCCCATAAATAAAGATAACTTGGTTAGGTCATTACCCCTACCAAGTGCTTCAAGTCCTGTTATTATCATTGGCTTGATAGTTCCCTTAGGAAGGTTAGGGAGGTTAGGTAGCTTCTTTTGCTTAGTCATTATCTTCATCAATCTCTGTACCAGAGGAAGCTGAAGAGTCTGACTAAGGGAGGCATATACACCACCTAGACCATTCTCAAGGTCTTTAGCCATCTCTCTTATCTCTTCTGCTGTCACACGTTCTGCATCACGTTGGATTGAGGATGTGAGTAAGAAAGCCTGCTCAAGTCTCATCTTGATGTCAGCTATTGTCTCTTGAGCTACACGAAGATCATAATATTTATCAAGTTGAAGTATAGTCACTTCATCTTTATTACCTGTTATTACAGCTCCACTCTTGGCATGAGCTATATCATCTTCTGAAACAGCACCATTCGGATTGACCATGACAAGAATCTTAGCAGCAGCTACAGAATAGAGAACTATGGCCTTTGTCAATTCTTCGAGAGACGTAAGATCACCATAATATTCCTCTACAAGTCCTCTACCATAGTCTTCTCCTCTGATTAGTTTCCAAGGAACCGATAGCCAAGGACAATTATCAAGAGTATACGTACCTCTAGTTCCTGGTATCTCTTGATCTCCAACCTCTTGAGATACAGACCATTTCTTCTTCATTCTCTTGACGTAAGTATAAACATCTACTGTGTCATCAGCGTTCTTCTCTGCATTGGCAACAGCATCTTGAACTTCTTCAGGGAGAGCTACAGGATGTACAGATTCCTTGATAATGATTTCAAGGATGTTGCCCATAGGGTCCCGTTTGACTACATATGAATCAAGCGGATAACTCTTACAGCCTCCAGTATCCGGCATATAAAGAAGGCCATTACCGGTTACAATGGCATGTAATAGGCCGTCTCCTACAGGGACTCTAAGAGTGCTAGTCTCAACCTCACTCATAACTGCTCTTTCACTTGTTACAAGAGCTTTCTCAATCTCTGTTTTAAGTCCCTTTGGAGTATTAGGAGAGTCAAGAAGACCTTCTATCTGATTACCCATAGCAAGCTTGAAAAAGGGAGTGTTAGGCGGAAATAGGATTAATAGAAGCTTATTAGCCAGGAAGTTGACACCTCTTGCTCCAAGAGACTGCCAAGGTGTTTCTAACTTACTACCTTGAGTAGTTCCTTCAGGAGGAAGAAGGCTAGGAATCGTGAGTTTTGCACAATCCCTAGCCCTCTCAAGATGCTCTGTTCTCTGACCATGAAGCTTCAAGAATCTAGCTTTAATAGTAGAGTCTTGAGTCATTTATCACACACCCTTCTCTTGGGTGACTTTCAATCTCTGAACTAAAACTCTAACTAACTCCCTCTGTCCAGCATACATCCAAATATCCTTGCTACTATCCTCTGGAGAAGGACACTTCTCAGGATAGATTACATCTAATTCTTTAACCAGTTCTTCAGCAGTTAAAGGTAACTCTTTACTCATGATAATAAATACCTCCATATTGGAATATTTAAATATATTAATCTCTGGTTCTATGGTGGGCTTATTCATATTTAGAAGGTACAAGCTCCACCTACACAGGCATATTCCCTGCTACCTTGAGTTTCATCTTCTTTCTCATAATACTTGAGAACCGAGAAGTCCACTTTAGGAAATGCCTGTACAAGGTCATTATAAGTTTGTTCTGAGATTGTCTCATAGGGTAACAGGGGTAGGGCTTTACCAGCCTTTTTAAGTTGATTAAGGTACTCAACATCATCAAAGAATGGGAAGAAAGATAGGCCACCTACAGAATCCCAATTAGACCATACCCAAGCTCCTACATCATCCCACTCTTCAGGTTTGACATAGATGGTGCATGATGGATTATGTTCACACCAATGAGTCTTTAGTTGCTTCCAATACTCCAGTTGAGTTATGGCTGTTACATCTTTAACACAGTTTGATACGGTAGGAGCAGCCATAGGGAAACTGAAGACTTGAACATTTCCTTTACGTTCTTCATCATGAGGAACACCTTGATCAATCATCAACTTAGCAAGAGGGTCTTTAGAATCTACTCTAACTCTTCTGATAAAGTGAGGAGCATACCAAGGATGAAGACCACTACCTGAACCAACTAATTGAGAGACTGTCCCAGAAGGCTTTACACAAGTGATGGCTGTAGGCATGTTAATGCCCAATGCTTTAGACCATTCTTCAGCCACATCTTGAGCTTTCATCTTCATTTGCGATAGCCACTTCTGAGCAGTTCTAGATACCTGACTCAAAGTAGGATGGTCCATCAAACCTGTGAGACTGACTCCAAGTAGTCTTTCTTCCTCACAGTTCTTTTTCCAAACTGGGTCTAGGAAGTTAAAGTCTGTAAGAGTGCTTTGAAGACAACCTAAGATAGTCGCTGATTCAACCTTGTCTAGAAGGACATCTAAGGTATCATCTTCTTTAATGACAACCTCTGTTAGATTACAGAATGAGTTTGGTCTAAGGATAATCTCACCACAAGGATTTACTCCGAAGTTATGATGATTATCTCTTCTCTTAGGAACACTCTTCATCATACCTTCCCTGTTGACTATACCTCTCTCACCACAGCCTGACATAACAAGAGCCTTCCATTCAGTTTCAAATTCCTGAAAGGAAGGCTTCTTAAGGTAGACTGCTGAGTTATTTGAGTTCTGTCTCCAAGGTGCTGTGTCCCAATACTTTGCTTCTGCTGTCTTACAATCTCTCATTTCATCATCATCAAGATTTGAGAGACTTATTAGAGCAGACCGTCTGACACCTCCTACAACCACTATCTCAGCTATCATACAGCAGATATCATAGGCTTCTACGGAGGTAAGTTTACGTCCCTGTGCATCCTTAAACTTCTGAATTGTAAAGTTGATAAGTTTGTATAAAGGTTCTGGTCCTGAAGCTCTACCACCGAATGTTCTAAGGCGAGATCCTGCTGCTCTAATCCGTGATAAGTCACACATAGGGATAAACCCACTAAACAACCTTGTAATAAGATTGTTAATGCCTGTAGCCCAACCAAGCTTACTATCGTCAAACAAAATCACCTCTGGCGAGTATTTCAGGGAAGGTATTGTAGGCAACTGGTTGATATATTGCTTTTCAACAGAGAATCCTACACCTGTTCCCTGAAGGAGTATGTAAAGAACCTCTGCAAAGGCTTTAGGTTTATCGATTACAGTATAGCTACAGTTGTAACCAGCAATATTATCAACGTCTAATGCAGGACCGGCTGTCCATAAAGCCCTCATAGAAGGCATTACAGTCTTGTTCATGATGAATCTTATTGTCTTGAGATACTTCAAGCTTAAGTCAATGTTGTCCTTAGGTAATCTTAGAGCAAAGTAATCAGCATATCTTAAGACTGTCTCTGCCCAATCCTCTCTTCTACCCTCCTCTTCAATCCATCTTGCATATGTTCTGAGGCGTATAAAGTCCTCATATAAGGCTAACATTTGTTTTGATGAGTCCAAGAATAATAAATCTCCTCTCGGTTTTATCTTTCTCTAATAGGTAATAGGCTTAATTTATCTTTTAGTAACTCATAAATGAACTGCCTACCCTTTTCAGTCCAATATGTATGAGACACAGACTTTTTATTTGGCTTTGGATAGGTCTTTGTTTTTGTGTAACCTTTACCACAATAAGGCTTTGTGAGGACCCATACTCTTCCTACATGGTACTGTATCCCTAACGTATGAAGCATTTGGTTCAAGCATCTACCCTCTAAGCCATACTCTTTAGCTATTTCTGTAATAGGAAATCCTGTTTCACTCTGAAGAACATTATCGTAATACTCACCTTTAGGCTCCAGTTCTTCAATGACTTCCTGTTGTTGTGCTGTCTCTATCTCAAGTCGTTCACGCTGTGAGCGTTCTTGCTTGAGTTCTGTCAGCAGTTTTATACCAAAGTCAGGGTCTTGAAGAATGTTGTTTATGACTGTATCTGTAGCATAGATACCATGCTTACGTATCGAAGGAATTACTTCATGGGTAATCCATCTCTTAAATTCTCTTGCCTCATGTTTACGGCTGGTGAGGACGAGAGAATATAAACCAGACTCATTGATTAAACTCATTTCTCTTCCCTGACCTGACCCGTATATTGTACGGATCAGCTTCTCATCATCATCTAGTCGTCTCATGGCTACTGACACATCTGTAATATCCAACGCATCACAGATATCTTTAGCAACAAACCATGGCTCATCATCAACAAGCATTGCTCTTATATCATAAAGATCAAAATTGAATACTCTAAAATCATTCTTAATCATGGAATCCATAATACAACCTCTTTCTTCTTAAAATCATAATCACAATTTCTCAATATCCTTGCTACCCTGGCTTGTATCAAGGCATCATCTTCAGTCAAACCTTTACTCTCATATGTAGAGACAATAGCAGGCCAATACTCACCAGCGTTCTTGAGGATATACTCAGCCCTCTTCTTACCAATGTTAGGACAGCCTGAATAACCGTCTACTGAGTCACCTGTCAAGACTTGGGTATAAAAGAATAAGTCAGCCTCTTTTTGACTGACTTCATACAGGTCATCTTTTTTCCAGTTGTAAT
>Ga0196970_1000480_pt1 | contig 45390 bp, 43 predicted proteins | sample S1v_513CmetaG_FD_148672 | JGI IMG/M metagenome (GOLD analysis project Ga0196970, IMG submission 148672) | Soil microbial communities from Anza Borrego desert, Southern California, United States - S1+v_5-13C | ecosystem: Environmental > Terrestrial > Soil > Desert | place: USA: California... | reverse complement strand
TTCGTGCAGGGCGAATTGGGAAAACACGGGTGCTACCTCGAAGATATGCAAAAAAACAGCTGCATAGGTTACCGGTTTCGAGCGCTCAGGCCGAGTTTCTTTGTGCAAACGGGCGCAATCAGTGGTTTTTTTGTTGCCTGAGTTGTCTCCAATCGTAATACGCAGCGTCTTAAATGCTCTAATCCCCCCCTCGCGCCTTATAGAAGAAACGTTTCGCTTATGGATATCAAACAGCTCTGGCTCAAAGCTCAGGACCTCTGGGGCACCCTCGAACAGCATCCGCTGTTGCAATCGGGACTGGCGTTGATGGTGCTGCTGGTGGTTGCCCTCGTCCTCGGACGAGTGGCGCGCTATCTGATCCTGCACGCCAGCCGCATGCTCGGGCGTCAGCCAGCGCTGCACTGGATCAACGACTTTCGTCACAACAAGGTGTTTCAGCGCCTGGCGCAGATGACGCCGTCGCTGGTGATTCAGTTCGGCCTGCACCTGGTGCCCGAGCTGAGCAAAAACGCGATGAACTTCCTTGGCAACGTGGCGCTGGCGTTCACCATTCTGTTCCTGCTGCTGGCGGTCAGCGCCCTGCTCAATGCCCTGCTCGACATCTATGCGCGTACCGAACATGCACGTACGCGCTCGATCAAGGGCTACGTGCAACTGGCGAAAATGGTCTTGTACGTGTTCGGCGCGATCATCATCGTCGCCACCCTGATCGACCGCTCGCCGCTGTTGCTGCTGTCCGGTCTGGGTGCGATGTCGGCGGTGATTCTGTTGGTCTACAAGGACACCCTGCTGTCATTCGTTGCCAGCGTGCAACTGACCAGCAACGACATGCTGCGGGTCGGCGACTGGATCGAGATGCCGCAGGTTGGCGCCGACGGCGATGTGGTCGATATCACTCTGCACACGGTCAAGGTGCAGAATTTCGACAAGACCATCGTTTCGATCCCGACCTGGCGGTTGATGTCCGAGTCGTTCAAGAATTGGCGCGGCATGCAGCAGTCCGGCGGGCGGCGGATCAAACGCAGCCTGTTCATCGACGCCAGCGGCGTGCGCTTCATCCGTGACGATGAAGAAGAAAAGCTCTCGCAAGTGCACCTGCTGACCGACTACATGAGCCGCAAGAAAGCCGAACTCAAGGCCTGGAATGAGGCGCAGGGTAACGTCGCGGCGATGTCGGCCAACCGCCGGCGCATGACCAACATCGGCACCTTCCGCGCCTATGCGCTGGCGTACCTGAAGAGCCATCCGGAGATTCAGCCGAACATGACCTGCATGGTGCGCCAGATGCAGACAACCGCCCAGGGCATTCCGCTGGAAATCTACTGTTTCACCCGCACCACCGTTTGGGCCGATTACGAGCGGATTCAGGGGGACATTTTCGATTACCTGCTGGCGGTGTTGCCGGAGTTTGGCTTGAGTCTGTATCAGCAGCCAAGTGGTGGGGATTTGCGTTCGGGGTTGTTGCCGGCGGTGTTGGGTTCGGCGAGCATTCCCGAGCCTGAAAAGCATTTGATGTAGCACCACCCATCAACTGTAGGAGTGAGCCTGCTCGCGATAGCGGTGTGCCAGGCGACATTGAGTTGTCTGGTAAACCGCTATCGCGAGCAGGCTCACTCCTACAAGTCACGCGGTGCGCCTGATACCCAACCGGCTGATCCAAACGGCGGTGAGAATCACACTCCCGCCAAGGAACAACCGCCCCAGTTCCTCATGCTGATTCCAGATCAGCAGGTTCAGCAACAACCCCACCGGCACATGCAGGTTGTTCATCACCGCCAGCGTGCCGCCGTTGACCATGCACGCGCCCTTGTTCCACCAGTACAGACCCAACGCCGTCGACACCAGCCCCAGAAACAACAACACGCCCCACTGCAGTGGCGCTTCGGGCAGGAAATTGGCTTTACCGAACAGCAGAAACGCCGGCAATACCACGGCGAGTGCGCCGAGGTAGAAGTAGCCGAAGCGCCGGTAATGCGGCAGATCGCTCGGGTGTTTCGCCACCAGATGCTTGTACAGCACCTGCCCCGCCGCGTACGTGAAGTTGGCCAGTTGCAGCAGCAGGAAGCCCATGAAGAAGTCCGGGCTGATGCTGTCGAAACGAATCACCGCCGCCCCGCCCACCGCCACCAGCGCAGCAATCAACGCCCAAGGATTAAAGCGGCGGTTCAGCGCGTCTTCGATCAACGTCACATGCAGCGGCGTCAGGATGGTGAACAGCAAGACTTCCGGCACGGTCAGCACGCGGAAGCTCAGGTACAGGCAGACGTAGGTCACACCGAACTGCAGCGCGCCGATCAGCAGCATGCCGCGCATGAACCCAGGCTCCACCGAACGCCAGCGCGTCAACGGAATGAACACCAGCCCGGCCAGCACCACGCGCACCAGCACCGCAAAATAACTGTCGACATGCCCCGCCAGGTATTCGCCGATCAGACTGAAGGAAAACGCCTGGATCAGCGTGACAAAAAGTAGATAGCCCATGCTCGCCTCGGAAATCGAATGGCCGCGACGATAGCGGTTTTCGATTCTGCAACCAACACAAATCCCCTGCAGGAGTGAGCCTGCTCGCGATAGCGGTCGTTCAGGCGCATCTGTATTGGCTGACACACCGGCATCGCGAGCAGGCTCACTCCTACAAGGGGGAATTATGTCGATCATCAAATCCCAGGCGAAAAAAAGCCCGATCTCGCTAAAGCGTTCAATCGGGCTACAGCACTCAGGAGCAAAAGTGCAAAGGGAGGTTCGTTGCGCGTAAAGCCTTGAAGGGGTTGCGCCAGGTCACTAGACCATCCAGCGATTATCTGGCGATTAACATATCAAGCGACCTGGGACAGTTTGGCGTTGGCCTGATTGAGACCCTTCTCCTGGAAGTCGCCACCGAGGTTCATGCCCTCGGCGTGAATGAACGTCACGTCGTGGATGCCGATGAAACCCATGACCTGACGCAGGTACGGCTCCTGATGATCCGCCGGACCACCGGCATACACCCCGCCACGTGCCGTCAAGACAAAGGCACGCTTGTGATTGAGCAGGCCTTGCGGACCGCTTTCGGTGTACTTGAAGGTCACCCCGGCGCGCAGCACATGGTCCAGCCAGGCCTTGAGCGTGCTCGGAATGGCGAAGTTGTACATCGGCGCCGCCATCACCAGCACGTCGGCCGCCAGCAGCTCATCGGTCAAGGCGTTAGAGCGGTCCAGCGAGGCTTGTTCGATTTCGTTACGTTGTTGCGCAGGCTTCATCCAACCGCCCAGCAGGTTGGCGTCCAGGTGCGGCACCGGGTTAACGGCGAGGTCACGCACGGTGATCTGATCGTTCGGGTGCGCGGCTTTCCACTGAGCGATGAAGGTCTGGGTCAGTTGACGGGAAACCGAGTCTTGCTGACGGGCGCTGCTTTCGATGATCAGAACGCGGGACATGCTGTGTAGCCTCCATCCGAATATGTTGTAGGTCGATGGAGTGAACATTAAACAGGGCTGAATCGATTAAAAAGCGCAATTATCCGCTGTAACCGATCGATAAATTCGTTTATAAGCTAACCCATACCCCTTGTAGGAGTGAGCCTGCTCGCGATAGCGGTGGATCAGCCGATATCACCGGCAACTGACACACCCGCTATCGCGAGCAGGCTCACTCCTACAGGAGATTACCGTTATTTCGGGGTGCAGGTCAGTTTGATGCGCAGCTTGATGATTTCGCGGGTGAACTTGGCCGTGGCGTTTTTATGTTTGCCGGCCGGCACGTCGATACTGCGCGTGCGCGGCGCTTCCGGACCGTTGCTGAATACCGCGCGACACGTCGCATCGACGTCACCGTAGTTGGCCACCCGAATCGAGCCGATGTCGTTATCGGTGTCGAAGGTCTCGTAGTCGATCTTCATGCCGTTGAGGTCTTTCTGCACATCGATCGGATAAGCAAAAGCCGTCAACGGCAGCAACGCCAGCACCACACAACAGAATTTTTTCATTCGCCGCTCTCCATGGGGAACGGCCAGCTTAGGACAAGAGGAGCTATTGATGAAAGCGCCCCGCGTGACACTGGATCAATGGCGAACGTTGCAGGCCGTGGTCGACCACGGCGGATTCGCCCAGGCCGCCGAGGTCTTGCACCGTTCGCAGTCGTCGGTGAGCTACACCGTGGCGCGCATGCAGGACCAGCTCGGCGTGCCGCTGCTGCGCATCGACGGCCGTAAAGCCGTGCTCACCGAAGCCGGCGGCGTGCTGCTGCGCCGTTCCCGGCAGCTGGTGAAACAGGCCAGCCAACTCGAAGACCTTGCTCACCACATGGAGCAAGGCTGGGAAGCCGAAGTGCGGCTGGTGGTCGACGCGGCGTACCCGAGCGCGCGTATCGTGCGGGCATTGACCGCGTTCATGCCGCAGAGCCGCGGCTGCCGGGTGCGTCTGCGCGAAGAAGTATTGTCGGGCGTTGAGGAAGTCCTGCTCGAAGGCGTTGCCGACCTGGCGATCACCGGTCTGAGCATTCCCGGTTATCTGGGTGCGGAATTAAGCGACGTCGAGTTCGTCGCCGTCGCCCACCCTGATCACCCGCTGCACCGGCTCAATCGCGAGCTGAGCTTTCAGGATCTGGAGACCCAGATGCAAGTGGTGATCCGCGACTCCGGTCGCCAGCAGCCACGCGATGTCGGCTGGCTCGGCGCCGAACAGCGCTGGACGGTCGGCAGCCTTGCCACTGCCGCAACGTTTGTCAGCAGCGGACTGGGCTTTGCCTGGCTGCCCCGGCACATGATCGAGCGGGAACTCAAGGATGGCTCGCTGAAGCTGCTACCGTTGGACAGAGGCGGCAATCGCAATTCCAGCTTCTATCTGTATTCGAACAAGGACAAACCCTTGGGCCCGGCCACGCAAATCCTTATCGAACTGCTGCGCACCTTCGATACCTTGCCGCTGGACGCCCCGTTCGCCGCCCCCGAGCAAGCCTGACACGGAGTTCACCGATGGCCTTTTTCGAGCACGATGGTTGCAACCTGCATTACGAAGAATATGGCCACGGCGCCCCGTTATTGCTGGTCCACGGGCTTGGTTCGAGCACGCTGGACTGGGAGATGCAGATCCCGGCACTGGCCGCGCATTACCGGGTGATCGTCCCGGATATTCGCGGTCACGGCCGCTCGGACAAGCCGCGTGAGCGTTACAGCATCGCCGGTTTCAGCGCCGACCTGCTCGCGCTGATCGAATATCTGAACCTCGGCCCGGTGCACTATGTCGGCCTGTCGATGGGCGGGATGATCGGCTTCCAGCTCGGCGTCGATCAGCCGCAGGCGCTGAAAAGCCTGACCATCGTCAACAGCGCGCCAGAGGTCAAACTGCGCACTCGCGACGATTACTGGCAGTGGTTCAAACGCTGGAGCCTGATGCGCCTGCTCAGCCTCGAGACCATCGGCAAAGCCCTCGGCAGCAAGCTTTTTCCCAAGCCGGAACAGGCCGACCTGCGACGAAAAATGGCCGAACGCTGGGCAACAAACGACAAACGTGCTTATCTCGCCAGCTTCGATGCGATTGTGGGCTGGGGGGTTCAGGAACGACTTTCCCGGGTGACCTGTCCAACCCTCATCGTCAGCGCCGACCGCGATTACACGCCTGTGGCGCTGAAAGAAACCTATGTAAAACTGCTACCGAATGCGCGGCTGGTGGTGATCGCCGACTCGCGCCACGCCACCCCGCTCGATCAACCCGAACGCTTCAACCACACGCTGCTGGAGTTTCTCGCCGCAGCCGACATTCAATCTCAGGATCACTGACCCATGCTGAAAAAACTCGCCCTCGCCGCTGGTACCGTGCTGTTTGCCGCCAACCTGATGGCTGCCACCCCAGCCAAGGCGCCCCATGTTTTGCTCGACACCACCAACGGCCAGATCGAAATCGAACTGGACCCGGTCAAGGCACCGATCAGCACCAAGAACTTTCTTGAGTACGTCGACAGCGGCTTTTACACCAACACGATTTTCCACCGCGTGATCCCGGGCTTCATGGCACAGGGCGGCGGCTTCACTCAACAGATGCAACAAAAAGACACCAAGGCGCCGATCAAGAACGAAGCCAGCAACGGCCTGCACAACGTTCGCGGCACCCTGTCGATGGCACGCACCTCCAACCCGGATTCGGCCACCAGCCAGTTCTTCATCAATGTGGCTGACAACGCGTTCCTCGATCCGGGCCGTGATGCCGGTTACGCGGTGTTCGCCAAAGTGGTCAAGGGCATGGACGTCGTCGATATCATCGTCAACTCGCAAACCACTACCAAACAAGGCATGCAAAACGTGCCTGTCGACCCTGTGATCATCAAGTCGGCCAAGCGCATCGACTGATTGCTGCAGGGCATTACGAGCGGCGACGGCCTGATCCCGCGCCGCTCACACTGATAAAAGGAGAGCCCGTCTTGCGGGCGATTATCTGATGCTCTATCGCCGTTTCGAACAACTGATCGATATCTTCCGCGACGCCCCGACGGCGTCTCCTCCAGACCGCGTCTGGCCTTTCTATACCTATTATCTGAAGCAGGTCTGGCCGAGTTTCGCCGCCCTGCTGGTCGTCGGCCTGTTTGCCTCGCTGATCGAAGTGGCGCTGTTCAGTTACCTGAGCCGCATCATCGATCTGGCGCAGGGCACGCCCAACCCGAATTTCTTCAGCGACCACGCCCTCGAACTGACGTGGATGCTGGTGGTGGCCCTGGTGCTGCGGCCGATCTTTTTCGCCCTCCACGACCTGCTGGTGCACCAGACCCTGAGCCCCGGCATGACCAGCATGATTCGCTGGCAGAACCACAGCTACGTGCTCAAGCAGAGCCTGAATTTCTTCCAGAACGACTTCGCCGGGCGCATCGCCCAACGCATCATGCAGACCGGCAACTCGCTGCGTGATTCGGCGGTGCAGGCGGTCGACGCGTTGTGGCACGTGGTGATCTATGCGATCAGTTCGCTGGTGCTGTTCGCCGAGGCCGACTGGCGCTTGATGATTCCGCTGCTGACGTGGATCGTCGCCTACATCGGCGCGCTGTATTACTTCGTACCCCGCGTCAAAGAACGCTCGGTGGAAGCTTCCGACGCGCGCTCGAAACTGATGGGGCGCATCGTCGACGGCTACACCAACATCGCCACGCTGAAACTGTTCGCCCACACCAACTTCGAACAGCACTACGCCAAAGAGGCCATCGAAGAACAGACCGTCAAAGCACAAATGGCCGGCCGTGTGGTGACCAGCATGGACGTGACGATCACCACCATGAACGGCTTGCTGATCGTCGGCACCACGGCGCTGGCCTTGTGGCTGTGGACGCAGTCGCTGATCACGGTCGGGGCGATTGCCCTGGCGACCGGGCTGGTGATCCGCATCGTCAACATGTCCGGCTGGATCATGTGGGTGGTCACCGGGATCTTCGAAAACATCGGCATGGTCCAGGACGGTTTGCGCACCATTTCGCAACCGGTCAGCGTCACCGATCACGAGCAGGCCAAACCGTTGCAAGTGGCCCGTGGCGAAGTGCGTTTCGAGCACGTGGATTTTCACTACGGCAAAAAACGCGGGATCATCGGCGACCTCAACCTGAACATCAAACCGGGGGAAAAGATCGGTTTGATCGGCCCGTCCGGCGCTGGCAAATCAACGCTGGTCAACCTGCTGCTGCGCCTGTACGACGTCGAGGGCGGGCGGATTCTGATCGATGGCCAGAACATCGCCGAAGTCGGCCAGGAAAGCCTGCGCGAGCGTATCGGCATGATCACTCAGGACACCTCCTTGCTGCACCGTTCGATCCGCGACAATTTGCTTTATGGCAAACCCGACGCGACCGACGCCGAGCTGTGGGAAGCGGTGCACAAGGCCCGTGCCGATGAGTTCATTCCGCTGCTGTCCGATGCCGAGGGCCGTACCGGCTTCGACGCGCATGTCGGTGAGCGCGGGGTGAAACTGTCCGGCGGCCAGCGGCAACGTATCGCCATCGCGCGGGTGCTGCTCAAGGACGCACCGATCCTGATCATGGACGAAGCCACCTCGGCGCTGGACTCGGAGGTCGAAGCGGCGATTCAGGAAAGTCTGGAAACTTTGATGCAGGGCAAAACCGTGATCGCCATTGCCCACCGCCTCTCGACCATTGCGCGGATGGACCGGTTGGTGGTGCTGGAAAACGGCAAGATCGCCGAAAGTGGTACCCACGCCGAATTGCTCGCACACCGTGGTTTGTACGCACGGCTGTGGGCGCATCAGACCGGAGGCTTTGTCGGCATCGATTAAATCTGCCGAACACCACAAGACCTGTAGGAGTGAGCCTGCTCGCGATGGCGGAGTGTCAGCATCAATAACATTGACTGACACACCGCCATCGCGAGCAGGCTCACTCCTACAAGGGTTCTAGGTCTGGCGGTAGGGCAAGGCGCTGCGGGCTTCTTCGGCATAAGCAAGGACGCCGGCCCGTTCCTGCTGGAGGAAATCCTTCACCGCCGCCTTCAACCCCGGGTGGCGCAAGTAATGCCACGAATGGGTGATCACCGGCTCAAACCCGCGAATCAACTTGTGTTCACCCTGCGCACCGGCATCAAAGCGCTGATAGCCGTGGGCGATCGCATAGTCCATGCCCTGATAGAAACACGTCTCGAAATGCAGCCGATCGAACTCGGCCAGGCAGCCCCAGTAACGACCGTAGAAACTGTCGCCACCGACCAGACTGAAGGCCATCGCCACCGGTCGAGAACCTTGTTTGGCCAGTACCACGCGAATCGCTTCGGGCATGCGCTCGGCGAGCAGACTGAAAAACTCACGGGTCAGGTACGGCGCCTGGCGCCGCACCGCGTAGGTATTGGCGTAGCAGGCGTAGACGAAATCCCATTGCGCCTCGTCCAGCTCACGCCCCTCCAGCCACTCGAATTCGAAGCCCTGCTCCGCCACTTGCTCACGCTCCTTGCGCATCTGTTTGCGCTTGCGTGAACTGAGCGCATCGAGGAAATCCTGGAAGTCGCGGTAGCCGCGATTCTGCCAGTGATACTGGCAGCCAATGCGCTGCAGCCAGCCAGGCTGTGCGGCCATCGCCGCGTCGGTGAACGGGTCGGTGAAATTGATGTGCGCGCTGGAAAGCCCTTCGATCTCCAGATAGCCCGGCAAACTCTTGAGCAGTTCGTAACCGTCTTCGACCTTCGCCGCCAATAGCCGCGGACCGCCGACCGGGCTGAACGGCACGGCGCTGAGATACTTGGGGTAATACTCGATGCCGGCACGGGCACAGGCGTCGGCCCAGCCGTGATCGAAAACGTATTCGCCGTAGGAATGCCACTTGCGATAACCGGGTAACGCGGCGATCAGGCGATCCCCTTCAACATGCAGCAAATGCTCGGGCTGCCAACCGCTGTGCGGGCCGACGCTGCCGCTGTCCTCCATCGCACTGAGGAAAGCGTGACGCAGAAACGGCTGGTTTTCCGGCACCAGTGCGTCCCAGCTCGCCGGGGCGATTTGCGACAGGTTTTGCAGGCATTGCAACGGCATCGACAAGCTCTCCAGACAGACTTCAGCGCCCGGCGAGTATCGCCGATTGCGCACGGTTGCACACCCGCCATCGCGACGACAGTGCTCTAGCCCGATAGTTCAGGGCGCATCGCGATCGTCATCAACCTGCCATCACCGTGCCACTGCTCTGTCATAAACGATCGCGATACTGGCGCCTGTTTTTAGAGCGCCGGGTTCTAGCCCGGACACAGTTTTCCGACGTCAACGTCGGTTGTGCCCAGGATGGTTCAGCCATCCCTTTCATCTTCGGAGATTGCTATGCGTCTTGCTTCCACGAAAACTGCGGCAGCCCTGTGTGGCGGCCTGTTGCTGGCCATGAGTGTTCCGGCCAGTGCCGCAGTCGACGCCAAACTGCTCGACATGCTCAAGGCCAACGGTTCGATTTCCCAGGCGCAGTACATCGAACTGCAAACGGAGCTGGCCAAGGATCAGAAGGCTCAGCAAATCGCCCAGCAGGCGCAGCAAGAGACCAATGAACAAGTCGCGGCTGTCGCAAAGAAGAGCAACGAACAAAGCGCCTTCGACCAGAAACTGGCCTGGGCGGCCAAGACCCAGTTCAAAGGCGATGTGCGTGTCCGTCAGGAAACCATTAAGATCGACGGCGAACCGAACAACGGCGGCCGCGACAAGGACCGTCAGCGCATCCGTGCCCGTCTGGGCGCCTATACCGAGATCAACCCGCAGGTCGACACCGGCATTCGTATCGCCACTGGCGGCGGTGACGACGCGCGTTCGACCAACCAGGACCAGGACAACTACTTCGACAAGAAGCAGATCTGGCTCGACCTCGGCTACATCGACTACCACCCTGACCAGATCAAGAACCTGCACGTCATCGGCGGCAAGATGCTGCAACCGTGGGTGAGCATGGGCGACGTGATCTGGGACAGCGATATCAACCCGGAAGGTCTGGCACTCACTTACAAGTACCCACTGGGCGGCAGCGCCGAGCTGTTCGGCAGCCTGGGTAACTACAACCTCAAGGACAACGTCGACGGCGACGGCGTGCAGTTCCGCCACGACCTGCGTCTGACCGCCGGCCAGTTGGGCAGCCGCTTCAACATCACCGATAACCTGAAAGTGACTTTGGGTGGCAGTGTCTACGCCTACCAGAACGACGACGACAGCCGTTGCACCGGTACTTCGACACCGTGCGCCCTGGCCGTCAACGGCAACTCGGCCAACAACGAATTCCGTCTGTATGAAGGGTTCAGCCAGGTCGACATCGGCGGTCTGCCGATGCCACTGTCGTTCTACGGTCAGTACGTGAAAAACAACGATGCCGTGACCGATCAGGACACCGCCTGGTTGCTCGGCGCGAAATCGAAAGTGTTCGGCCTGAACCTCGACTACAACTACCGCGACGTGCAGCGCAACGCCGTGGTCGGTGCCTTCACCGACTCCGACTTCGCCAACGGCACTACCGGTTCGCGTGGTCACAAGTTCAAGGTCGGTTACGACATTGACAAGAACTTCGCCATCGGCGCGACCTACTTCCTGACCAAGGCCGACTTCGCCAGCCGCGGTCAGCGCGATGCAGATGCCAACACGCTGCAACTGGACGCCGAAGCCAAGTTCTAAGAAAACAGCTCCAGGCTTCGAGCGACAAGCTGCAAGTCACCGCTCCCCTTGCGGCTTGTCGATCGAAGCTGGTTTTCCTGCAGCCCGGTGCCGCTTCAGCGATCCCCATCATCCGTTCGCTGGCGCTACACCGGGCTGATTTTTTCAGGAATTCTCGTCACGCCTCTGCGTCGCCAGACGTTCAGCCAGGGCATCCACTCCCTGTTCCGGTTTCTCCGGCATCGCCTTCAGTGTCGCCTGCATCAAACGCATCTGCCGCATGAAACGCCGGCAGTTGGGGCAGAACATCAAGTGATGGCGCACCATCAGCTTTTCCCGAAAACTCAACTGGTCATCGAGATAGTCGCTGGAGCGCGCCACTTGTTCCTTACAGGTCAGCATTCTCCGGTCTCCTCAAAATGCTCCACGGTCGCGAAGACTTTCAGCCGCGCACGATGCAGCAGCACACGCACGTTGGAGAGCGAGATCTCCAGAAGATTACAGATTTCGTCCAGCTCCAGTCCCTGACGCTCGCGCAACAGCAAGACGCTGCTCTGCAGTTCCGACAGGCTCAGCAGCGTGTGCTCCAGGCAGTCACGCAATTCGCCTTCGGTGAGCAGCGCTTCGGGCGTGTCCTGATGCCAGGCGAACGGCGCTACCAGCCAATGGCCGTCACTCGAGGAAAAACGATCGTCGTCGATGCTGCCGTGAGGCGATGGCAAATCATCCATCAGCACTTCGCGGCGATTGAGCTTGTAGCGGCTTTTCGCCGAATTGGCGGTGATGGTCAGCAGCCAGGTCTTGAGGCTGGAACGCCCCTCGAAGCTGCCGAGATGGCGCACCACCGACAGCCAGGCGTCCTGCACCACCTCCTCGACATGGCGCTGGCCGACGATGGCATAAGCCACGGCGCGCATGGCGCTCTGATACGTCGTCACCAGTTCCTTGAACGCCTGTTGCTCGCCGGCCAGCAGGCGCGTGAGCAGAAGGGTATCGTCAGCCGCCATCCATCATCCCCTTGTTCCGATTCCATAGACGAACGCGGCAGGTGATGGACCTGCCGCTCTCTGCGGAAAAATTACAGCGTTAGAACCGATTCGGATGTAGGAAAGGTCGCCGCGATTAAGCGGAAATTAAACCGATTTCACCGCTTGCGCAGAATCACGCTGCCGATCGAATAGCCTGCACCGAACGAACTGAGCACCGCCAGCGAGCCGGAGGCGAGGTCGTCCTGATATTTGTGGAATGCAATCACCGAACCGGCCGAACTGGTGTTGGCGTAGGTGTCGAGAATAACCGGCGCTTCCTCTTCGGTGGCTTCGCGGCCGAGCAGCTTGCGCACGATCAGGTGGTTCATGCTCAGGTTGGCCTGGTGCAGCCAGAAGCGCTTCACATCGGAGACATTGAGCTGGTTTTCCTGCAGATGCTCGCCGACCAGTTCGGCAACCATCGGGCAAACGTCCTTGAACACCTTGCGGCCTTCCTGCACGAACAGCTTGTCGCGCGTGCCAATGCCTTCCTCAGCCGCACGGTTGAGGAAACCAAAGTTGTTGCGGATGTTGTTGGAGAACTTGGTCAGCAGCTTGGTGCTGACCACGTCGAACTGGTATTTGGACGTGGCCAGATCGGCCCGCTCGATGATCACGGCCGTAGCGGCGTCCCCAAAAATGAAGTGGCTGTCACGGTCGCGGAAGTTGAGGTGACCGGTGCAGACTTCCGGGTTGACCATCAGAATCGCCCGCGCCTGGCCCAGTTGCACACTGTTGGCCGCCGCCTGAATACCGAAGGTCGCCGAGGAGCAGGCCACGTTCATGTCGAAACCGAAGCCCTGAATGCCCAGCGCTTCCTGGACTTCGATGGCAATGGCCGGATAGGCGCGTTGCAGGTTCGAGCAGGCAACGATCACGCCGTCGATATCGGCGGCGGTCTTGCCGGCACGCTGCAAGGCTTGCTCGGCCGCGCCCACGGCCATCTGGCAGAGCACCGACCATTCGTCGTTGGAACGCTCCGGCAGGCGCGGGGCCATGCGTTGCGGATCAAGGATGCCGTCCTTGTCCATGACGAAGCGGCTCTTGATGCCCGAGGCTTTTTCGATGAACGCGGCGCTGGATTCGGTCAGGGCCTGGACTTCGCCGCTGGCGATGACCTCGGCATTGTCGGCATTGAACCGGGCGACGTAGGTGTTGAAAGATTCCACCAGCTCTTCGTTGGAGATGCTGTTGGCCGGGGTGTACAGGCCGGTGCCGCTGATGACGACGTTATGCATGCTCGTTTCTCTAATCTGTTCAGGCAGAAAGTGCTGGAACCGTCGTACCAACACACAAAGGGTCTATTGCCGTCCGGGGGACGCAAACCTGGCATTGTTTTATTCCGCGGCGCGACACAGCGAAGGCTCTGGGTCGCGAAACCGGCGTTTATGGTGGCGAAGTTTGCCATAAACCCAGGGTTTTGGCGCCATTCTCCTGCTAAACGCCGCTCCCCCTGTAGGAGTGAGCCTGCTCGCGATAGCGATCTGTCTGCCAGTGATAATGTGACTGACACACCGCAATCGCGAGCAGGCTCACTCCTACAGGGGATTGCGCATGGCTCGAGATCAAGGCTCGACCTGGCTCCACTGCTTGCTCAGGCGCTTGTCCGAGATCGGCACTTTGGTGCCCAACTGCTGGGCGAACAGCGAGACGCGGTATTCCTCCAGCCACCAGCGGTACAACTCAAGCTGCGGATCGCGTTTGCCTTCCTGCGCATGCTTGGCCGCGCGGGCCTGGTATTGCGCCCAGAGGCCGGCGAGTTCGCTGCTCCAGACCCGGTCCTTCTGCAATTGCGCAGCAAGCTTGTCGAAACGCTGTTCGACTGCTTTCAGGTAACGCGGCAGCTCCTTGAGCCACTGCATCGGCGTTTCACGGACGAACCCCGGATAGACCAGATGGCCGATTTGCTGCTTGATGTCATTCAGCGCCACGGCTTGAGCGAGGTCGATCTTGCCCTTGAAGCGTTTTTGCAAACCGTGCCAGAGCTTGAGAATTTCCAGGGTCAGGCGCGCCACGCGTTCGGCGTGCTCGGTCCAGTTGCCGCGTTTGCGCTCGGCCAGTGCCGCCAGACCGGCACCGTCACGGGGCAACGGGTCTTCGCCGTCCAGGATGCAGCTGTCGAGACTGGCCAGCAGAATGTCTTCCACCAGCGCATCGACGCGGCCCAGCTCACGATAGAGCAAGCCCAGCTCGGTCTGCCCCGGTAACTTGCCGCGCAGGAATTTGGCCGGCTCGGCCAATTGCTGCATCAGCAAGCGCTGCAAGGCTCGCCGATGCTGGAACTCGGCCTCGGCCGGCGTCGAGAAGCGCCCTTCCTTGACCGCACCGCCCTCCTCGACCAGCGCCGGGTACACCGTCATCGACAGGCCGGCAATCTTTTGCTGAGTCTTTTGCGCCACCGGCGCGAAGACTTTCGCCTCCACCGGCTGCTGACTCTTGGCACTCTGCGGCACCGCCAGTGCCGCCTGGCTGGCTTCGGCAAAGCGCGCGGTCAGCTCGGCCAGATCGCGGCCTTCGCCGAGGAACTTGCCTTGGCCATCGACGATTTCCAGGTTCATGCGCAGATGGCTTTCCACCTGCTGCGCAGCTTCCGCCCACGCCTCGTCGCTGACCCGCGCACCGGTCATGCGCAGCAGTTCACGACCCAATGCTTGCGGCAGCGAACCTTCGGCGAAGGTCATGCGCTGCAACGCGGCTTTGATGAAATCCGGCACCGGCACAAAGTTCTTGCGCAGGGCTTTCGGCAGATTGCGCACCAGCGCAATGCATTTGGCCTCGATCAGCCCCGGCACCAGCCACTCCAGGCGCTCCGGCGGCAGCATCGGCAACAGCGGCGCCGGCACTCGCAGGGTCACGCCGTCGCGCGGGTGATTGGGTTCGAAGTGATAGGCCAGCGCCAGTTCCAGATCGCCGATGTGCAGCGTGTCCGGGTAATCGCGTGCGGTGACTTCACTGGCCTCGCGGGCCAGCACGTCCTCTTCGCGCATGATCAGCAGTTGCGGGTCTTTCTGGCTGTTGACCTTGTACCAGCTATCGAAGGTCGCAGTCTGGTGGATCTCGGCCGGCAGACGCGCATCGTAGAAGGCGTAGAGGGTTTCTTCGTCGGCAAGAATGTCACGGCGGCGCGCCTTGGCTTCCAGTTCGTCGAGCTGCTCGAGCAATTGCTGGTTGGCGCTCAGGCATTTGGCTCGGGACTGAATCTCGCCGCGCACCAGGCCTTCGCGGATAAACAGCTCGCGCGACACCACAGGATCGACCGGGCCGTAATGCACCGGGCGCCGGCCGACGACGATCAGGCCGAACAAGGTGATCTGCTCGAAAGCCACCACCTGACCGCGCTTCTTTTCCCAGTGCGGTTCGAAGTGGTTTTTCTTGATCAGGTGCCCGGCCAGCGGTTCGATCCAGTCGGCGTCGATCTTGGCGACCATGCGCGCATAGAGCTTGGTGGTTTCCACCAGTTCAGCGGCCATCAGCCATTGCGGGCGCTTTTTGCCGATACCCGACGACGGATGAATCCAGAAGCGTCGCTGCCGTGCGCCGAGGTAATCGCCGTCTTCGGTTTTCTGGCCGATCTGGCTGAGCAGGCCGACCAGCACCGCTTTGTGCAGTTTCGGATAGTCGGCAGGCTCTTTGTTCAGGCTCAACTGCAGGTCGCGGCAGATCAGGCTCAACTGGCGATGCGAGTCGCGCCATTCGCGCAAGCGCATGTAATTGAGGAAGTTCTTGCGGCACCAGTTGCGCAGCGGACTGGCCGTCAGCGCCTGGCGCTGCTCTTCAAAACCGCGCCATAGATTGACCAGTCCGGCGAAGTCGGAATCGCTGTCTTTCCATTGTGCGTGGGCCTGATCGGCCGCTTGCTGACGCTCCGGCGGACGCTCGCGCGGGTCCTGAATCGACATGGCGCTGGCGACGATCAGCACTTCCTGCAGGCTGCCGAGTTTCGCCGCTTCCAGCAGCATGCGGCCCATGCGCGGATCGACCGGCAGGCGCGCCAATTGGCGACCCAGCGGCGTTAGTTGACTGTTACGGTCGACCGCCGAAAGCTCCTGCAGCAGGTTGAACCCGTCGCTGATCGCCTTGCCATCCGGCGGCTCGATGAACGGGAACGCGGTGATTTCGCCAAGGCGCAGGTGCAGCATCTGCAAGATAACGGCGGCGAGGTTGGTGCGCAGGATTTCCGGATCGGTAAATTCCGGGCGACCGAGGAAGTCTTCCTCGCTGTACAGGCGCACGCAGATACCCGGCTCGACCCGGCCGCAACGGCCCTTGCGCTGATTGGCGCTGGCCTGGGAAATCGCCTCGATCGGCAAGCGTTGAACCTTGGCGCGGTAGCTGTAGCGGCTGATGCGCGCGGTGCCGCTGTCGATCACGTAGCGGATGCCCGGCACGGTCAGCGAGGTTTCGGCAACGTTGGTCGCCAGGACTACACGGCGACCGGGGTGCGACTGGAAAATCCGCTGCTGCTCAGCCGGCGACAGGCGCGCGTAGAGCGGCAGGATTTCGGTGTGTTTGAGCTGCGCCTTGCGCAACATGTCGGCGGCATCGCGGATCTCGCGCTCGCCGGGCAGGAACACCAGCACATCGCCGGGGCTACGGCGTTCGCTGCGCTCATAAGCGGCGATCTCGTCGAGGGTGGCGAGGATCGCCTGATCGACGGTCAGGTCGTCCTCGACACGGTTGCCCTCCTCGTCCTGCTCCAGTGTCAGCGGGCGATACCAGGTTTCCACCGGGAACGTGCGGCCGGAGACTTCGACAATCGGCGCATCGTCGAAGTGCTTGGAAAAGCGCTCCAGATCAATGGTCGCCGAGGTGATGATGACTTTCAGATCCGGACGGCGCGGCAGCAGGGTTTTCAGGTAACCGAGGAGGAAATCGATGTTGAGGCTGCGTTCGTGGGCTTCGTCGACGATGATCGTGTCGTAGCGTTCCAGATAGCGGTCGTTCTGGGTTTCCGCGAGCAGTATGCCGTCGGTCATCAGCTTGATCAGGGTGTTGGCGTCGCTCTGATCCTCGAATCGCACCTGATAGCCGACCAGCGACCCGAGCGGTGTGCCGAGTTCTTCGGCGACGCGACTGGCGACACTGCGCGCAGCGATTCGACGCGGCTGGGTGTGGCCGATCAAACCGTGCTGGCCGCGACCGATTTCCAGACAGATCTTCGGCAACTGGGTGGTTTTGCCCGAACCGGTTTCGCCGGCGATGATCAGCACCTGATGCTGTTCCAGGGCCTTTTTGATTTCGTCACGTTTGGCCGCGATCGGCAGGCTGTCGTCGTAACGAATCACCGGCAGGCTGGCCTTGCGCGCCAGCACCTGATCACAGGACGCCTGCATGCGCGCCACCCACTGAGCCAGTTTCGCCTCGTCGGGTTTCTTGCGCAGCTCAAGCAACTGCCGGCGCAACCGGTGACGGTCGGCGAGCATGGCGTGATCGAGGTTTTTCAGCAGTTTGTCGATGGAGGGCGATTCGTCGGTCATCGGGTAGGCAATTCGGTCGTCTGTTTATGCAGGGGGGCGATTGTCGCAGATTTGGCGGATTTGTGGCGTGTCAGGGGGATTGCTGCCCTCACCCTAGCCCTCTCCCGGAGGGAGAGGGGACCGATTGGGGAATATGCCAGAGGTGCATCGACCTGAAAGACTTTCCGAATCCATAATCACCAAGATCTTTCAGGTAGGAGTTGGACGCAGGACACCTCGGTCGGCCCCCTCTCCCTCTGGGAGAGGGCTGGGGTGAGGGTTCCAGGGTTTACTCGTTATCGAGGCCTTTGCGCCGATACGGGAAGACGTCGATGACTTTGCCGGCGCGAATCGCCTCTTGCAGGCTTTTCCAGTAATCGGCGTCATACAACTCGCCATGCAACTGATCGAACAATTTGCGCTGCCCGGCATCGGCAAACAGAAACGGCGGAAACTCCTCGGGAAACACGTCCAGCGGCCCGATCGAGTACCACGGTTCGGACGCCATTTCATCTTCCGGCGTGCGCGGCGCGGGGATGTGGCGGAAGTTGGCCTCAGTCAGGAAACAGATCTCGTCGTAGTCATAAAACACCACCCGCCCATGTCGGGTGACGCCGAAGTTTTTCAGCAGCATGTCGCCGGGGAAAATGTTCGCCGCCGCCAGTTGCTTGATCGCCAGACCGTAATCCTCCAGTGCCTCGCGCACCTGAGCCTCGTTGGCATTTTCCAGGTACAGGTTGAGCGGGGTCATGCGCCGCTCGGTCCAGCAGTGGCGGATCAGCACCGTGTCGCCGTCCACGGAAACCGTCGAGGGCGCGACTTCGAGCAATTCCTGCAGACACGCCGGCTCGAACTTGCTCAGCGGAAAACGGAAGTCGGCGAATTCCTGGGTATCGGCCATGCGCCCTACCCGATCGACACTTTTCACCAGTCGGTACTTTTCGATCACCGTGGCGCGGTCGACATTTTTCGACGGTGAGAAACGGTCCTTGATGATTTTGAACACGGTGTTGAAACCCGGCAGGGTAAACACACTCATGACCATACCGCGCACGCCCGGTGCCATGATGAACTGATCGTCGGTATTGGCCAGGTGATTGATCAGCGCGCGGTAAAACTCGGACTTGCCGTGTTTATAGAAACCGATCGAGGTGTACAACTCGGCGATGTGCTTGCCAGGCAGAATGCGCCGCAGAAAACCGATGAACTCGGCCGGCACCGGCACGTCGACCATGAAATACGAACGGGTAAACGAGAAGATGATCGACACGTCGGCTTCGTCGGTGATCAACGCATCGATCTGAATCCCCCGTCCTTCGCGGTGAAGCAACGGAATCACCAGCGGCCATTGCTCGTCGCGGGTATAAATGCGCCCGACCAGATAGGCGCCCTTGTTGCGGTACAGCACCGAGGAAAACAGCTCCACCGCCAGTTCCGGGTCCTTGCACACCCAGTCCGGCAGGTTTTCCCGCAGTTGTGCTTCGAGCCGATTGAGGTCGCCGGGCAGATCGGCGTAATCCTCGCTGAAGCGGAAGTCGGCGAAGATACTGGCGAGCATGCCCGACAGTTGGCCCTGCGGCTTGTAGGTGCGGGTCTGTGCGGCGCGGGCACGACGCAAGGTCGGCCGGGTGGTGTGGATGAACATGCAGCCATCGCTGATCAGGTCATGGCTGAACAGTCCGCAGAAAATCGAGTTGTACCAGGTCTCCGACAGCTCATCGTCGAAGCGCAGGTCGATCACACTGATGTAGGCGCTTTTGACCAGCGGCCAGCAACTGACATTCATCAACGTCTGTTCAACGAAATGCTCGCGCAGGCGCGCAACGGTTTCGCCGACCTTTTCCTCGTAGAGGCTGATCCGCGCCGCCGAGGCAGTCTGGGCTTCTTGCCAGCGGGCCTGCTCGAAACGCTCTCGGGCACCGTCGGTGATACGCCGGAAATGCTCGCGGTAATCGTCGAAGCCAGCGAGGATCATGCGGGCGATGTCGGTGGCTGGCCATTGCTGCGGCATAGGTGAAACCTCGGCGCGAATTCGGTTCGCTTGAGCTTAGTCACGGAAAGGCTCACAGGAAAAGTGCAATTTCAGCCAAAACCGATACCGGCTTGCCCTACAAGCCCACTCCTGCTGGGTGATGCGAAATTAAATGCCCGATTAGCGGTTGCCATGGCCAGGGCACTCGGCAACACTCTCGTCCCGATCAAGGAAGGAGGCCCGCCGTGAGCCCTGTCGATATTTTCCGCATGTTGTCGCTGGCCGCTATCTGGGGCGCGAGTTTTCTGTTCATGCGCATCATTGCGCCGGTGATCGGCACCATTCCAACCGGTTTTTTTCGCGTGTCGATTGCTGCCGCCGGCTTGCTGGTCATCCTCGGGCTGATGCGCGTCAGCTGGGATTTCAAAGGCAAACTGAAAACCGTGATGCTGCTGGGGGTGATCAACTCAGGCATTCCAGCAACGCTTTACTCGGTTGCAGCGCAAGTATTGCCGGCCGGTTATTCCGCGATCTTCAATGCCACCACGCCGTTGATGGGCGTGCTGATCGGCGGTTTGTTCTTCAGTGAAAAACTCACCGCGGCGAAACTGGGCGGAGTGTTTCTCGGGTTGTTCGGCGTCGGCGTTCTGACCCGCGCCGGCCCGGTGGCGTTCGACCTGCAACTGTTGATGGGCGCTGTTGCCTGTTTGCTCGCGACCACTTGCTATGGCTTCGCCGGGTTCCTCGCACGACGCTGGCTGGATCAGGCCGGCGGGCTGGACAGTCGCCTCTCGGCGCTGGGCAGCATGCTCGGGGCAACGTTGTTTCTACTGCCGCTATTCGGCTACAGCGTCATCACTGCACCGCCAGTGAGCTGGGGTGGCTGGCACGTCTGGCTGTCGCTGCTCGGTCTGGGCCTGGGTTGCACGGCATTTGCCTACATCATTTATTTCCGCCTGCTCAGCTCGATCGGCCCGGTGAAGTCGATGACCGTGACCTTCATGATCCCGCCGTTCGGGGTGTTGTGGGGGGCGTTGTTGCTGGATGAGCCGCTTTCAATGGCGCACGTGTATGGCGGGGTTCTGATTGCGCTGGCGTTGTGGCTGGTGTTGAAACCTGCGGTGGTGAAGCCGGCAGTGGTGGCTGATCGTTAATTGCGTTGGTGGCGAAGATCGCTATCGCGAGCAGGCTCGCTCCTACAAGTTGAAATGCGTTCCCCCTGTAGGAGTGAGCCTGCTCGCGATGGCGGCCGAACAGCCACCATCGCAACTGAAGGTCATTAAGACTTACGAAACACAAACCCCAGACCAACAATAATCAACAACATCCCCAGCACACTCAACGCCGCCAGGCGATTGCCGAAAATCAGGTAATCCATCACCGCCGTCACCGCCGGTACCAGGTAAAACAGGCTGGTGACGTTGACCAGATTGCCCCGTGCGATCAAGCGATACAGCAACAGCGTCGCCAGCACCGAAACCACCAGTCCCATCCACAACACCGGCACGATAAACCCTGCCGTGTGTTCGAAATGGAACGGCTGGAAGGGCACGAATATCCCGCACAGCAACAGCCCGGCCAGATACTGCACCGGCAGTGTGCCGAGCGGATTGTCAGTGATGCGCTTCTGCATGATCGACCCCAGGGTCATGCTCGCCAGCGCCAGCAGACCAAACAGCATGCCAACCCAGGACATCCCGGCCAGACCGATGCCTTGGTAAACCACCATGATCAACCCGGCCAGGCCTAGCGCCAGCCCGAACATCCGACTGGTCGAGCGCTGCCGTTCCATCAGTACCACCGTGAGGATCGGTTGCACACCCATGATGGTCGCCATCACACCCGGCGTGACTTTGCCGTTCAAGGCCAGCAGATAGAAAATCTGATAGGCCCCCAACAGCACCACTCCCGTCGCGATCGCGAACAACATCGGCTTGCCGCCCTTGGGCAACTTCAGTTTGAGCAGCGGCGCCAGCAGCACCAGCCCGCACAAGGCAATCGCAAAGCGGATCAGCAGAAAGGCGAAGGGTGACGCATGGGCCAACCCCCACTTGGAGAAGATCGCCCCGCTGCTCCACAGCAGAACGAACAGGCTCGTGGACGCCGCCGCGAGCGCGGATTGTTTCGAAAGGACAAACATGAATACCACCTGTAGTCAGGCACAAAGCCAACTCAGCCGAAGCTGAAATTCAGTAGGTTTTTCTGGCGGGCGCAGGGGTCAGCACAAACTGCCGATCAGCCCGAAACGCCAACGCCCGGCGGTGCTAGGACTACGCACACCGGCGCGCTACTGACAGGTGGGGGGTAATGGCTGATCTGCACAGGCTGCTGATTCCCGCACGGCACGACGCCAGCGTTGACCGCTGAATCGACTACCGCGTTGATGTGGGATGCAGGCATTGGTGCGGATCTCTTTGGAAGGAACGTGAGTCGTCTGATTCACGAGCGCCGACTATAACCAGCGCGGGACACAGATTGCAATGACTTGGGCAAAGGGCCGCTAGCGACAGTGCGGTGCTGGGTGATTAGGGTAATTGGCAGTGGCAACGGATTGTCAGGAGACAGGGAATGCAAGAGATCACATGCCAAGGGAACGGACGTATTTGCGGTATCAGGTGTATCGGTCAGAGGCCAGGAAACGAGCTGCAGCTACATTTGCAACGCTGCAGCGCGAATTGGAGGACCGCGGCATTGTTGACATCGATCATTCCAGGGTTCGCTTCGAAGCGATTGATGCGTCCGCCATGAATGCCTATGAGGAATGGCTTGATCCGCATTTCTGCTGGGAGGAAATTATCCGATGGAAAGCCAAGGAACCTATGAGCTTCGATCTGGCAATCTGGTTCGATCATGAACTTTGCGGGCTTTGCTTTGCCAATCCAAACCAAAGCCGCTTGAGAGTAAAGATCGTGCGTCTTGAGGGTCAGCCAACAAACGATCACCCCCTCAAGAGCCGCATAGCGACTTTAGCCCTGACTGCCGTTACGCACTTCGCACTTATCATCGGCAGCCAGCAAATCGAAATTCAGGAGCCTCTTGCAGGAGCCATACCGCTATACCGGCAACTCGGATTCGAGTTCGACTCCGAGGGACGGCTTGTGAAGCATATTGACTGAGTCTAGTATCTGAACAACTGCTCATTTACTGATCAACGTCGGGGGATCCCATGAAAGCTGTCGTTGAAAAAAAAGCATCAGGTTCCAAATCCAGCAAGACGGGAAAAAAGCAATTTCCCAATGAATTGTCTGCGAGTGAGATGAATCGGATCAGAAATGCACTGGCCAACCCAGCCGTTGAAGAGCCAAGCGGCGTACTGGCCGGTGCGTCCTTTTCCTTCAGCTAATAAAAAACCGCTCCTCAAGGAGCGGTTTTTTATTGCAAGGTTCAACCTCAACCAAACAGCCAATACCCCAACAACGTCAGCACAACCACCGCCAGCACCGGGCGCATCACGCGGTAGGCCTTGGGATGACGGCGCTTCCATTGCTTTACCACGCCGCTGAACTTGTCGCTGAAGCGCTTGCTCCAGGCGTAAGCCTGATTGATCCCGCCGACGCGTTCGTCGTCAAGGTTCTGCGGCGCTGTGGCCCGACCGAGCCAGCCACTGATGAAGCGGTTGATGCGGGTCATCAGGCGGTTGCTCAAAGGGCGCTCGATGTCGCAGAACAGGATCACGCGGGTCTGGTCGGTTTCGTTCTTGACCCAGTGCACATAGGTCTCGTCGAACATTACGTCTTCACCGTCACGCCAGGCGTAGACCTGACCGTCGACGAAGATCCGGCAATCGTCCGAGTTCGGCGTCGACAGGCCCAAGTGGTAACGCAGCGAGCCGGCGAACGGGTCGCGATGCGGATTGAGGTGACTGCCGCCCGGCAACAGCGCAAACATCGCGCCTTTGACGTTGGGAATCGCACTGACCAGCGCCACGGTTTTCGGACACAGGGTTTCGGCCGATGGCAGCGGTTTGTCGTACCACTTGAGGTAGAAACGCTTCCAGCCCTTCTTGAAGAACGAACCGAAACCGGCGTCGTTGTTCTTCTCTGCGGCGCGGATATAGCCTTCGTCGAACAGGTGCAACGCTTCGTCGCGAATGGTTTCCCAGTTATCGCGCAGCACATCCAGTTCCGGAAACTTGCTGCGATCCAGATACGGTTTCGACGGCACCCCTGAGAACAGGTACATCAAAGCGTTATACGGAGCGAATAACGCCGAGTGGTTGACGAACTGACGCAATACCGGCAAACGCGCCTTGCCGCGCAAATGCACATAAAGCGTGCTGCCCAAAAACAGCAACAGCACAAACGCCTTGGCGGCAAACGAAACGGTCATCAACAACTCCTTGAATAAAGACAACGCTGCGCATGCCTTTTACCCGGCATGGCAGCCGGCCATGATAAACACTACCGGCGCCGGGAAAAACCCGCCTGACAAGATTCAGTGTCAAGCGGTTCGCAACAAAGCATTTATTAGCACAGGGCACCTGAACCCTGGCTGACCTGCATCAATCTGCCTACTGCTGGTTCTCCTGCTCGGTGAACAAGTCGCTGAACAGCATGCTCGACAGATAACGCTCGCCGGAGTCCGGCAGCACCACAACAATGGTCTTGCCCTGCATTTCCGGCGTCTCTGCCAGACGCACCGCAACGGCCATCGCCGCACCGCAGGAAATTCCGCACAGAATCCCCTCTTCCTGCATCAAGCGCAGCGCCATGGCCTTGGACTCTTCGTCGGTCACCTGTTCCACCCGGTCGACCATCGACAGATCAAGGTTCTTTGGCACGAAACCGGCGCCGATCCCCTGAATCTTGTGCGGGCTCGGTTTGATCTCCTGACCGGCAAGGGCCTGAGTGATGACCGGCGATGACGTCGGTTCCACGGCCACCGAGATAATCGGTTTGCCAGCAGTGTTCTTGATATACCGCGAAACGCCGGTGATGGTTCCACCGGTACCGACGCCCGCGACCAGCACGTCGACCGCACCGTCGGTGTCGTTCCAGATTTCCGGGCCGGTGGTCTTCTCATGGATTGCCGGGTTCGCCGGGTTATCGAATTGCGCTGGCATGAAGTATTTGTCGGCATCGCTGGCGACTATCTCGGCCGCTTTTTCGATAGCGCCTTTCATGCCTTTAGCCGGTTCGGTCAGCACCAGTTCGGCACCCAGCGCCTTGAGCACCTTGCGCCGCTCGATACTCATCGAGGCGGGCATGGTCAGCATGAGCTTGTAGCCCCGGGCTGCGGCGACGAAGGCCAGGCCGATACCGGTATTGCCCGATGTCGGCTCGACGATGGTCATGCCCGGTTTGAGTCTGCCGCTGCTTTCAGCGTCCCAGATCATGTTGGCGCCGATCCGGCATTTCACCGAATAACCGGGGTTGCGCCCCTCGATCTTGGCCAGAATGGTCACACCGCGCGGCGCAATGCGGTTGATCTGCACCAGCGGTGTATTACCGATGGAATGGGCGTTATCAGCAAAAATACGGCTCATTGGCTGGGTCCTTGTGCAGCGTTGAATTCAGCCTTCCACGGTAAGCCTGTTGCACATCACAGTCCAGTCGGGTCGAACGTCTGCGAACGCCGAGAGTCAATCGCAAAGAATCCTCAAGGACCTTATTCAGGAACCCTGCCATGAAGCGTCGTTACAGTTGGCCCCTATGGACCTTCGCGGGCGTCGTTGTACTGCTGCTGGCGGTGCATTTTGCCTTGCCGTATGTAGTGCGCGACTACCTCAATGACAAACTCGCCGACATGGGCGATTACCGCGGTCAAATCACCGATGTTGACCTTGCCTTGTGGCGCGGCGCCTACAAAATCAATGGCCTGAAAATCGTCAAGGTCGACGGCAAGGTACCGGTGCCGTTCGTCGATGCCCCATTGATCGATCTGTCGGTGAGCTGGCACTCACTGTGGTACGACCATGCCGTGGTCGCGCAGGTGCAATTTCTCAACCCCGAAATCAACTTTGTCGATGGTGGCGCCAACAAACAGAACTCCCAGACCGGTCAAGGCACCGACTGGCGTGAGCAACTGGGCAAACTGCTGCCAATTACCCTCGACGAGGTGCAGATCAACGATGGCCGCATCACCTTCCGCAACTTCAACTCCAAGCCGCCGGTGAACATGAATGCGAGCAAGGTCAATGCGAGCATCTACAACCTGACCAACGTTGTCGACAAGGAAGGCAAACGCGATGCTCTTTTCGAAGGCAAGGCCCTGCTGCTGGGGCATGCCCCCGTCGAAGTGACCGCTACTTTCGATCCGCTGAGTGACTTCGAAGATTTCGAATTCCGCCTGCGCGCGCGCGACATCGAGCTCAAACGCATGAACGATTTCGCCGCAGCTTATGGCAAATTCGACTTCAACGCCGGCCACGGCGATGTGGTTATCGAAGCCAAGGCAGACAATGCGCGGCTGACCGGTTACATCAAACCGTTGCTGCGCGACGTTGACGTGTTCAACTGGCAGCAGGACGTGGAAAACAAGAACAAGGGCATTTTCCGCTCGATCTGGGAAGCGCTGGTCGGTGGCACCGAAACCGTGCTGAAAAACCAGAACAAAAACCAGTTCGCCACCCGCGTCGAACTCAGTGGCAATGTGCATCAGCAGAACATCAACGCATTCGAAGCGTTTCTACAGATTTTGCGCAACGGCTTCATTCAGGCATTCAACGCCCGTTATGAGCGGCCGAAGCCGGACGAGGGTTAAGGTTTACGGTTGACGATATAACGACCGCTATCTTCTGCTGCAATGGTCGACTGCTGTTGCAGCGAATCCCAGCCCAGACAAGCCAGCGCGAGCGAACGAGGCACGGCCTCGCGACCATTGCTGTAACGGCTGATGCTGCGAGCACTGACGCCCAGTGCTTCGGCGGCCTGCTGAAGTGATAGTCCCGTTCGGGCACGCCAGTCAATGAAGATCCGGGTGTTTTCGTCCAGGGCATTCTGTGCCAGCGCGTCCATATAAAGGGTGTCTGCGCCGATCTGTATATCCGGTTCCAGCCATTCAACCGTCCACCCGTCCTCGTCTAGCGTCGCAGTCGCGAACACATCGCTATCCAGCAACGGTCGTAGCCCCGGAAATCCACGAATGTCTCGTCCCAGATCGAGCGTCAGTTGCTGGCCATCAGTGAACGTCAATGCCAGGCGGAAATCCGGCAGCGCTCTCACGGCAGCCAGACGAGGCCGCTTCATGGATAACATTGTTTCCAGTCCTCCAATAATTGCGCCTGATGTGTGGCTACCCATGCGAGGGCCTCCTTGACAATCAGCGGCGGTGCCTTACCCATCATCACTTCAATGGTCTCCAGGCTCAGCATCACATCAACGCCGCCACCGGTAAGGTGAACGTGAGGCGGTGGGTGATCCTTTTCCCGTAGCTGAATTCGGTATTTATCGCGAAATCGATATTTAGTAGACATGCCGCAAGGCTATCGCCAAATCGGCGATACCCGAATACTGGCCATCAGCCGAGACTGAGTCAACATGTGACGCCCCATTCAGAGACTGAATACGCCGTCTGCGTTCACAGTCGACCGGGCTGCGCGTTATAGTCGGGCATCCGATTATTTCGCCCCCGCCCTGCCCGTCAGGTCCGCGTTACCGTTCGAGGATTAGCAGATGAAGTTCGAAGGCACCCAGGCCTACGTCGCCACCGATGACCTGAAGCTGGCGGTCAACGCCGCCATCACCCTGGAGCGGCCGCTGCTGGTCAAGGGCGAACCGGGGACCGGCAAGACCATGCTCGCCGAGCAACTGGCCGAGTCGTTTGGCGCGAAGTTGATCACCTGGCACATCAAGTCCACCACCAAGGCCCATCAGGGTCTGTATGAATACGATGCGGTCAGCCGCCTGCGTGATTCGCAACTGGGCAATGAAAAAGTCCATGACGTGCGCAACTACTTGAAAAAGGGCAAGCTCTGGGAAGCGTTCGAGTCCGAGGAGCGGGTGATTCTGCTGATCGACGAAATCGACAAGGCCGACATCGAGTTCCCGAATGACTTGCTGCAAGAACTCGACAAGATGGAGTTCTACGTTTACGAGATCGACGAGACCATCAAGGCAAAGAAACGCCCGATCATCATCATTACGTCCAACAACGAGAAAGAGCTGCCGGATGCCTTCCTGCGCCGCTGCTTCTTCCACTACATTGCCTTCCCCGACCGCACCACCCTGCAGAAGATCGTCGATGTGCATTATCCGGATATCAAGAAAGATCTGGTCAGCGAAGCGCTGGATGTATTTTTCGACGTGCGCAAAGTACCGGGCCTGAAGAAGAAGCCGTCCACCTCGGAACTGGTCGACTGGCTGAAACTGCTGATGGCCGACAACATTGGCGAAGCGGTACTGCGCGAGCGCGATCCGACCAAAGCCATTCCGCCGCTGGCAGGCGCACTGGTGAAGAACGAACAGGACGTGCAACTGCTGGAGCGTCTGGCGTTCATGAGCCGGCGCGGCACCCGCTAAGAGGCTGCTGCCATGTTGCTCAATCTGTTCAATGAAATGCGCGCAGCGAAAGTGCCGGTGTCGGTGCGTGAACTGCTCGACCTGATCAACGCGCTGAAACAGCGCGTAACCTTCGCTGACATGGACGAGTTCTATTACCTGTCGCGAGCGATTCTGGTCAAGGACGAACGTCATTTCGACAAGTTTGACCGGGCCTTCGGCGCCTATTTCAATGGTCTGGAAAAGCTCGACGATCACTTGCAGGCGCTGATTCCCGAAGACTGGCTGCGCAAGGAATTCGAGCGTTCGCTGACTGACGAAGAACGTGCGCAGATCCAGTCCCTTGGCGGCCTGGACAAACTGATAGAAGAATTCAAGAAGCGTCTGGAAGAACAGAAGGAACGCCACGCCGGCGGCAACAAATGGATCGGCACCGGTGGCACCAGCCCGTTCGGCTCCGGTGGTTTCAACCCCGAAGGCATTCGTGTCGGCGATGCCGGCAAGCGTCAGGGCAAAGCGGTCAAGGTCTGGGATCAGCGCGAATACAAGAACCTCGATGATTCGGTGGAGCTGGGGACGCGGAACATCAAGGTCGCCTTGCGTCGCTTGCGCAAGTTTGCTCGCCAGGGTGCGGCGGAAGAACTCGACATTGATGGCACCATCGACCACACCGCCAAGGACGCCGGCCTGCTGAATATCCAGATGCGGCCGGAGCGACGCAACACCGTCAAGCTGTTGCTGCTGTTCGACATCGGCGGCTCGATGGACGCCCATGTAAAGATCTGCGAAGAATTGTTCTCGGCCTGCAAGACCGAGTTCAAGCATCTGGAGTATTTCTATTTCCACAACTTCATTTATGAATCGGTGTGGAAGAACAACATGCGCCGTACTTCCGAGCGCACCTCGACGCAGGATCTGCTGCACAAGTACGGGGCCGACTACAAAGTGATCTTCATCGGCGACGCCGCCATGGCGCCTTATGAAATCACCCAGGCCGGCGGCAGCGTCGAGCACTGGAACGAAGAGCCGGGCTATGTCTGGATGCAGCGTTTCATGGAGAAGTACAAGAAACTCATCTGGATCAACCCGTATCCGAAAGATACCTGGGGCTATACCTCGTCGACCAATATCGTGCGCGATCTGATCGAGGATCAGATGTATCCGCTGACGCTGCGCGGGCTTGAGGAAGGCATGCGTTTTTTGTCGAAGTGACGCGAAAAAAGGCGATCAGCGCACTGGCTGTCGCCTTTCCCGTTACCTATCTGGCACAGACTTACCAACCCAGTTTTACATAGGCCTCGCAAAGTCTGTCCATGAAGCCCCGGTCCAGGGTTTTACAAACAGGCGGCGGGGGCACACCGCGCCTTTTGGCTTCCTGCACCACTTCCTTCCAGCGTTGAGCTTCGCGTTCCAGGCGTTTGGACTTTTCCTGGCGGGTTTCCGGTGTAATCAGCATTTCGTGCTGCTTCTTCCCGTCTGCGGCAAAAAAACCAACCCGGACGCTGCCGGCCTCAGCCAGCAGTTCCATGGATTTGCCGTTTTGATCAGCGCGGTGGTGGTTGTCAAACATGCGTTGCATATCGGAACAGGTTTTGGCCAGAAACCGTTCGATCGAGGCAGTCAGTCCGTCGCGATCGGCTTCGTCACTTTGCAGTCTGTGCACATGACCAAAACGGCTGATACTCGCTTTGTAGACGACCTTGTCCTCGGCACGGTCATGGAACTCAACGATCCGGCTTTCGACATTGGCGACGCCTTCAAGGCTGACCTGATAACCCAACTTCATATATCGCATCTGCAACTTCCTTGTGAGAGATGAAACCCCATAGTTTCATAGGCTCACAAGAACTGATGTAGGACGATGCACTCGGCCGAAAGGAAGCGTCTGGATTCCAGGTACGAACCACACGCGTTACAAGTAGGACCCGAGATAGTTCTGGTGTGTCTTCCAGGCATCTTCCTGCAATACGGGTCTGAATCGCAGATTGGCCCCCGGCAGGTATTGCGCCAGCCGGGCCAGCGCCAGCGGCGTCAACGCGCCCAAGCGTGGATAACCGCCGATCGTCTGCCGGTCGTTGAGCAACACGATCGGTTGCCCGTCTGGCGGCACTTGCACGGCTCCCAACGGAATGCCCTCGGAAATCATCGGCAAGCCCTGATACGCCAGGGTCTTGCCGAGCAAACGAATGCCCATGCGATCAGCGCGGGTGTCGAGGGTCCAGACCGTGTTGAACACATCGAACAGACTCTGCCCGCTGAACTGGCCGATCTGTGCGCCGAGCACCAGATCAAGCGGTTTATATGATCGCAGGTCAGGTTGACGCTGGCGGGGCACTTCACGCATTGGCCGGGATGGCCCGTGATAGTCCAGCGTCGCACCCTTGGCCAGCGGCAACCCCATGCCATCGAGACCGCCGAGCTCTTCGCGCACCACGGTCGCAGTGCTGCCAAGCACTTTCGGCGCCACAAACCCGCCGGGTGCTGCCAGATAAGCCCGGGCACCGAGCAAAGGTTGCGTGAGCTGTAAAGTCTGCCCTTTATCCAATTTGAAACTGCGCCACGGCGCCAGTGGCTGGCCGTCAATCTGCGCGCCAAGATCCGCGCCCGCCAATGCCAGGCAACACGTTTGCTCAGCCACTAAAGCAAAGCCGCCGAGGGTGATTTCAACCACCGTGGCGTCCAGCGCATTGCCCAGCAACCAGTTGGCCCAGCTCATCGAACACCAATCCGCCGCGCCACCCTGCGTCACGCCCAGATGCCGCACGCCAAAGCGCCCGGCGTCCTGCAACAGACACAGCGGCGTGCTCGCAGTAATCGTCAGTCGGCTCATGCCAGCGCCTCCAACGGTGTGTCGTCACCGCCCAGGTTGATGAATTCGGCATGGCTGACCGCTTCGAAGCGCACCGTATCGCCGGGTTGCATCAGGCTGTAGCCATCGCGATCACGGTCGAACAGTCGTGCCGGCGTGCGCCCGATCAGGTTCCAGCCACCCGGAGACACGACGGGGTAAGCGGCGGTCTGGCGCTCGGCGATGCCGACGCTGCCGGCCGCGACTTTCTTGCGCGGGGTATTCAAACGCGGTGCGGCGAGCACTTCTTCAACCAGGCCCATGAAGGCGAACCCCGGCGCAAACCCGAGGGCGAACACCTGATACTCCCGTGCACTGTGGCGGCGGATCACCTCCTCCACCGCCAGCCCGCTGCGTTCGCCGAGCAGGCGCAATTCCGGGCCGACGCTCAAGTCATACCAGACCGGCAAGACATGGGATTGGCCAGCGGCGCGCGCATTCGGCGACAGGTCGACCAGCGCTACGGCGATCAACTCGCGCGCTTGCGCCGGGCTCAATGCGCTCAGGTCGTAATGCACCATCAGCGTGGTATACGACGGCACCAGATCGATCAGATGCCCGGCGAAGACTGCGCGCAAACGCTCGCTGGCGGCGAGCATCCACGGCATGTTGGTTTCGGCGATTTCATCGAACAGACGCAGCATCAGGCAATCCAGCGCCACCACTTCAACCCTGGGATTCATGGCGCACTCAGCAGGTTCAAGGCCTCACGGATGCGCTGGACGGCGGCCACCGAACTGGCGTTGTCACCGTGTACGCAGAGGGTATTGGCGTGCAGGCGCAAGGCGCTGCCGTCGCTGGCGGTGAGGTGGTCGCCACGGGCAATGGTCAGCGCTTGCGCGACGATTGTTTCGCCATCGTGATGCACCGCGCCCGGCAGTTGTCGCGAGACCAGCCGGCCGGCGCTGTCGTAGGCACGATCGGCGAAAGCTTCGAACCACAGGGTCACACCGAATTCATCGCCGATCCGCTGCGCCGCTGCGTTGTCACGCGTGGCCATCAGCATCAACGGCAGGCTGCGATCATAGGCCGCTATCGCCTGAATCACTGCGCGCAACTGCGCCGGGTTGGCCATCATGTCGTTGTACATCGCGCCGTGAGGCTTGACGTAACTGACCCGCGCGCCCTGCGCCTGGCAAATGCCGTCGAGAGCGCCGATCTGGTAATGCAGGATGTCCTGCAGTTCTTCTGCGGAATAGGCCATGGAGCGCCGGCCGAAGCCCACAAGATCCTGATAGGCCGGATGCGCACCGATCTGCACACCATGGCTCAAGGCCAGGCTGACCGTTTTGCGCATGATGCCCGGATCGCCGGCGTGAAAGCCGCAGGCCACGTTGGCGCAATCGATGAAAGGCATGACCTCGGCGTCCAGACCCATCGTCCAGCTACCGAAGCTCTCGCCAATGTCGCAATTCAAAAGCAGGCGGTTCACGGTGAACACTCCTGTAGGTGCTGATCTTTTTATCTGTAGGACTTTGCCTGGCAGGTTATCAGTTACTGCGCGTCGAGTTGCTTGCCACGGGTTTCCGGCAGGCTCAGCGCGGCGATTATCACCACGCCATACGACACCGCCGCGAACGCACCAATACCTACGCTCAACGGCACCTTCTGGCTGAGCAGGCCGATCAACAGCGGAAACAGTGCCGCCAATGCGCGGCCAATGTTGTAGCAGAAGCCCTGCCCCGAACCACGAATCCGCGTGGGAAATAGCTCAGTGAGAAACGCGCCCATACCGCTGAAAATCCCTGAAGCGAAAAAGCCCAGTGGAAAGCCCAGCCACAGCATTACCCCGTTGCTCACTGGCATCTGCGTATAAAGCAGAACGATGGTGAACGAGCCGACCGCGAACAGGATGAAATTCTTTTTGCGCCCCAGCAGGTCGGTCAGATAGGCGCTGATCACATAGCCGACGTAAGAACCGACAATCACCATCGCCAGATAGCCGCCCGTACCTAACACGCTCAAGCCGCGCTCGTTTTTCAAAAAGGTCGGCAGCCAAGAGGTAATCGCGTAGTAACCGCCGAGGGCGCCGGTGGTCAGCAACGAAGCGCGGAACGTGGTGAACAGCATGCCCGGGGCGAAAATCTCGTAGAACTTCGCCGGATTGTCCGGCGTTTGCGCCGCTTTGGCCTCGCGGTAGATCTCCGGATCTTTCACCAGACGCCGCACGAAAATCACGAAAACCGCCGGCACGATGCCGAGGATGAACAGTGCGCGCCAGGCGTCTTCCGGTGGCAACAGCGAAAACAGCACGGCATAGAGAATCGCCGTCAGGCCCCAGCCCAATGCCCAGCCGGACTGCACCATGCCCACCGCCTTGCCGCGGTCTTTGGCGCGGATCACCTCGCCGATCAGCACCGCGCCCGCGGTCCATTCGCCGCCGAAACCGAAGCCCATCAAGGTGCGCGCGATCAACAACTGTTCGTAGTTTTGCGCGAAGCCACAAAGAAAAGTGAAGAAGGCGAACCACAACACCGTCAGTTGCAAGGTGCGCACTCGGCCGATGCGGTCGGAGAGAATACCGGCGACCCAGCCGCCAATGGCCGAGGCGATCAAGGTGCTGGTGTGAATCAGCCCCGCTTCGCCGGTGCTGATGCCCCACATCGCGATCAGGGTCGGCACGACGAAACTGAGCATCTGCGTGTCCATGCCATCGAGGCCATAGCCGATCTTGCAGCTCCAGAAGGTGCGGCGCTCCTGCTGGTTGATATTGCGATACCAGTCAAACGGCCCCGGACGTGCCGCAGGCGTGGATAAAGGAAGGGTGTCGGGAGCACTCATGGCAAATCTCCGCAGGTTTTTATTGGTCTTGTTCGAAGCTCCGACGAGGCCTATCGTGGGAACCGCATGCGCCGATTTTTCGCCGCACGGCGCTTGTGCGTCCAACGAATAAAAACCCGCCTTAGGCATAAGAAAAAATTGTCACCCGAGCCTTGCCCATGAATCTGAAGTTTCTCGAAACCTTTGTCTGGGTCGCCCGACTGAAGAGTTTTCGCCTGACCGCCGACAAGCTGTTCACCACGCAGGCGTCGATCTCCAGCCGCATCGCGGTGCTCGAAGGCGAGCTTGGGGTGAAGCTGTTTTTGCGTGATTCGCGCGGCGTGAGCCTGACGCCCGAAGGCCTGAAAGTGCTCGACTACGCTGAGCAGATGCTCGACACCATGGCGGCGCTGAAACAATCGATCGAGACCCGTTCAAGCAAGATCGGCCGGGTGCGCATCGGTGTGATGGACACGGTAATTCACACCTGGCTCAGCCCGTTGGTGGCGCAGATGACCGATTTGTATCCGCGGGTAGAAATCGAATTGGTCGCGGATACCGCGCTGAACCTCTGCGATCAACTGCAAAAAGGCTTTCTCGACATCATTCTGCAGACCGATCTGATCCGCCATGAAAGCGTGCGCAGCCTGGAACTGGCCAGCCATCCGCTGGGCTGGATCGTCGCCAGCCAGTCGATCTACCACCGCGACTACGCCGACCTCGCCGAACTGGCGCAGGAACGCATCATCACTTATTCGAAAAACTCGCGGCCGCATCAGGACTTGCTGGCGTTGATGCAGGCCAATGGCGTGTTGGCGCCACGCCTGAACTGTGTGAATTCGGTGTCGGCGATCACGCGACTGTTGCGCGACGGATTTGGTATCGGTGTGCTGCCGCCGGTGCTGGTGGCCGAAGAGTTGGCGCGGGGGGATTTGATCCTGTTGAATATTGATCACCGACCGCCGGATTTGCCGGTGGTGGTGTCGTGGCGGATCGGGGTTGAGTGGGTCGAGGAGATTGTGACGTTGTGTCGGCAGGTGTTGGCGGACTATGCGCGCAAGGTGGGCAAGGACTGCATAAATCTCACGTCATGATCGTTCCCACGCTCTGCGTGGGAATACCTCCACGGACGCACCGCGTTCGGCTTGAAAGGGACGCAGAGCGTCCCGGGCTGCATTCCCACGCAGAGCGTGGGAACGATCAAAGGCCGCGCACGTCGCGGTCTTCGATCGGTCGGCTCTGGCGCAGGCGTCGGCCGCCAAGCACCACCCAGTCAATCAGGCGGAACAGGCATTCGATGCCGAACGACAGCAGCAGCGCACCACTCATGCCCCAGATCATCGCCTCCGGGGTCAGCAGAATCTGATAGCTGTAGCCGTTCCAGGTTTCCTTGCGAATGTCCGGATCGGCGGCCAGCACCACTTGCAGAAAGCGGATGTACCACGGCCCTTGCATCGCCTGGAACTGTTTATCCAGCGCAACCTGACGGGTGAGCAAGGTGTTCAGGCTGTCGGCATCGCTGCGGAATATCGGGTCTTCGCTGGCGCGGTAATGCGCGACCAGTGCCTGCATGTCACCTTTGAAGAACTGATCGGCGGTGCCCTGGAAGCCACGCAGACCGGTCTGCGCTTCGATCAGATGTGCTTCGACACGCTGGGCGTAATCGTTGATGAACCCCGGCACCTGGACACCGATCAACAGGCCCGCCGCAAACAACACCAGCCGTACATAACTGAGCAACATGAGGTGCAATCCTTATTCGGTCTTGCCCTGGCTGACGCATTCGCCGCGTCGCCACAGGCTCCATTGGCCCGGTTCGTAGCGGGTCCAGGTTTCATTTTCGGTCAACGGTTCGGTGGCGATCACCGTCACCACGTCGTTGGGCGTGGTTTCCGCCTGGAAGTCGACGATCACATCGACATCCTTGAGCCGCGCCGGGCCGAACGGTGCGCGCCGAGTGATCTGCGCCAGTTTGGTCGAGCAATAGCAGAACAGCCAGTCGCCATCACTGAGCAGGCAGTTGAACACGCCTTTGCTGCGATATTCAGCACAAGCTGCGACCAGGTCCGGCAACAGCATTTCGATATCGACCGGCTCCGGGAACGCGGCCCGCACGCGATTGAGCAGATCGCAGAACGCCGCTTCGCTGTCGGTATCGCCGACCGGGCGGTAGAAACTTTTGATCGGAGTGAATTCGGCGAGCTGACCGTTGTGGGCGAAGCACCAATTGCGGCCCCACAGCTCGCGAACGAACGGATGGGTGTTGGACAGGCAGACCTTGCCGACGTTGGCCTGACGAATGTGGCCGATGACCACTTCGCTCTTGATCGGGTAGCGCTGCACGAGGTTGGCGACTTCCGACTCGCTGCTTGCGGCCGGGTCCTGGAACAGGCGCAAGCCGCGACCTTCATAAAAGGCGATGCCCCAGCCGTCGCGGTGCGGGCCGGTACGACCGCCGCGCTGCATCAGGCCGGTGAAGCTGAACACGATGTCGGTCGGCACGTTGGCACTCATGCCCAATAATTCACACATGTGCGGACTCTCGGATTACAGACGCGGCTCGACCCGCATGCGCTGCGGAGTGTTCGGCACGGGCGGGCGGCCGTAACGGTCGTCACCGGCACCGCCGAATGGCTGATCGTCGTCGCGGTCATCGGCGCGCGCCGCAGCCTTGGCCGCTTCAGACTGCTCGCGGCGTGCTTTGGAGGCACGTTCGATGGGTAACCGAATCAGCACGAACACCAGATAGACACCGAGCGCGATCATGCCGTACATGAACAGGTCGGACACCGCCCGCCAGGCGTTGTTGCCGACCTTGAACAGCAGGTCCAGGGCGGTAATGGCGATGGCCGGCGCGACCTTGGCTTTCACCGGATCGACAATGGTCGGGCTGAACAGCAACACCGCCATCAGCACACGCAGCGGCTCGCGCAACCAGCGCCACATCCAGGTGGTCAGGCGCATCCATACCAACAGGCAGCCTACGGCGGCAAAGGCGTAGAGGCCCCAGGCGATCAGATAGTCGTTCTCGGTCATGGTGTCCATGGCAAGGCAGGCAAAGAGGCGCTTATAGTAACGACTTTTCGCCCATGCGGCTTGTCCCAATAGACACACACCCTGTAGGAGTGAGCCTGCTCGCGATAGCGGTATCTCAGTCAGAATTGATTTGAATGACACACCGCTATCTCGAGCAGGCTCACTCCTACAGGGTTTTGCGGCGCTTTCAAGACCCGCGAAAACCCTTATTCCGAATTGTCCGAGAGCCTTCCATGCCCGAATCCGCCAATGTCATCACTGCACCGATCGCCCACCGGGCGCCCGGCGCCGACCCGTATGCCTGGCTGCAGGAGCGCGACACCGACGCGGTGCTCGATTACCTCAAGGCCGAAAACGCTTACCAGGAAGCGCAAACCGCCGATCAGGCCGAGCTGCGCGAAACCCTGTTCAACGAGATCAAGGGCCGGATCCTCGAAACCGACCTGTCGTTGCCGTCGCCGTGGGGCCCGTACCTGTATTACACGCGCACTACCGCAGGTGACGAATACGCCCGGCACTATCGCTGCCCGCGTCCGGCCGACGACAGCCTGACCCTCGATGAAAGCCGCGAACAATTACTGCTCGACCCGAATGCCTTGGCCAACGGCGGATTTTTTTCGCTGGGCGCGTTCAGCATCAGCCCCGACCATCAGCGTCTGGCCTACAGCGTCGATGCCTCGGGCGATGAGATTTACACACTGTTCGTCAAAGAGCTGTCCAGCGACCGGGTCAGCGAGCTGGAATTTGCCGACTGCGACGGCAGCATGACCTGGGCCAACGACAGCCTGACCCTGTTTTTCGGCGTGCTCGACGATACCCATCGCCCACACAAACTGTTCCGTTATCGCCTCGACGGCACCGCAGCGGAAGAAGTGTTTCACGAGCCGGACGGGCGCTTTTTCCTGCATTGCTATCGCGCAAGTTCCGAGCAGCAGTTGCTGCTGTCGCTGGGCAGCAAGACCACCAGTGAAGTCTGGGCGCTGGACGCCAACCAGCCGCACCTGCCGTTCACCTGCCTGGCGCCGCGAGTCGAGGACCATGAATACGACGTCGACCACGGCATGCTCGATGGGGTCTGGACCTGGTTCATCCGCAGCAACCGCGACGGCATCAACTATGCGCTGTATCAGGCCCCGGACACTGGCGAGGTACCGAGCGAGGCGGACTGGCAGAACCTGATTCCGCACAACGACGAGGTGATGCTCGACGGCGTCAGCCTCAATGCCCAAGCCATGACCCTGAGCCTGCGCGAAGGTGGCTTGCCGATTATCGAAGTGCACCCGCACGGTCTGGCACCCTATCGCGTGCAATTGCCGGACGCGGCCTACAGCCTTTATGTGCAAAACAGCCTGGAATTCGTCAGCGACCGCATTCGCCTGCGTTACGAAGCGTTGAACCGCCCGGCGCAGGTGCGTCAGTTGCTCCTCGCCACGGGCGAACAAACGGTGCTCAAGGAAACGCCGGTGCTTGGCCCGTTCGATGCCGACGCCTACGTCAGCCAGCGTCTGTGGGCGACCGCGCCGGACGGTACGCAAGTGCCGATCAGCCTGGTGATGAAGCGCGAAATGCTCGGCAAACCGGTGCCGCTGTATCTCTATGGTTACGGCGCTTACGGTTCCAGTCTGGATCCGTGGTTCTCCCACGCGCGCCTGAGCCTGCTCGATCGCGGCATGGCCTTCGCCATTGCCCACGTGCGTGGCGGCGGCGAACTGGGCGAGGCCTGGTATCGCGCCGGCAAACAGGAGCACAAGCACAACACCTTCAGCGATTTCATCGCCTGCGCCGAGTTTCTGATTCTCAACGGCATCACCACCGCAGAAGAACTGGCGATCAGCGGCGGCAGCGCCGGTGGCTTGCTGATCGGCGCGGTGCTGAACCAGCGTCCCGACCTGTTCGGCGTGGCGATTGCCGAGGTGCCGTTCGTCGACGTGCTCAACACCATGCTCGACCCGGAACTGCCGCTGACCGTCACCGAATACGACGAGTGGGGCAACCCGGAAGAACCGGACGTCTATGATCGGATCAAGGCATACGCGCCGTACGAAAACGTCACCGCGCAGGCTTATCCGCCGCTGCTGGTGATCGCCGGCTACAACGACAGCCGCGTGCAATATTGGGAAGCGGCCAAGTGGGTGGCGAAATTGCGCGCGACCAGGACCGATAACAATCCGCTGCTGCTCAAGACCGAACTGGGCGCCGGGCATGGCGGGATGAGCGGGCGTTATCAGGGATTACGTGACGTAGCGCTCGAATATGCGTTTGTGTTCAAGGTTTTGGGCCTCGCCTGAGGAACTCTGTGGGGCACTTGGGTCTTAACTCCAGACCCGAGCCTTCCACAGTACCCATGCAGGAGTGAGCCTGCTCGCGATAGCGGTGTGTCAGTCACCTGTAATTTGAATGGCACACCGCTATCGCGAGCAGGCTCACTCCTAGAAGGGGATCGTGTAACGCCTGAAAATGTGAAAACAAAAAGACCGTGACGACATGTCAGAACCGACCTTACTGAACAATGAAATCCGCGACTGGCTGATGGACTGCGGCCTGTTCGACCAATTGCAACTGGCCGACTTTGCCGCCGCGTCCGGCTACTTCAGCATCAGCACCGTGGCGCAAGGCGAAGCGATCTTTCACGAGGGCGATGCCGGAAGCTTCATGTGCATCATTCACACCGGCCAGGTGGCAGTGCAGAAAACCGGCGCTGATGGCCAGGTCATCACCATGGCCACGCTGCGCAGCGGCCGGGCGTTCGGCGAAATGGCCGTGCTCGACGGTGAGCGGCGCTCGGCCACCTGCATTGCTGCGAGCAACTGCCAGTTGCTGAACCTGGGCAAGGATTCGCTGGAAAAAATGCTCAACGACGCCCCGAAGATCGCCGCGAAGATCATCCGCGCCCTCGCCGTCTCGCTGTCGAAACGCCTGCGCATGGCCGACGGTCAACTGGCAGCGCAGCAGGTTTAACCGCCGGGGGATTTGGCCTTGGTGCCGCTCGGATCGATGCCCGGCACCGGTTGATCCTTGCTTGGCGGGCCAGGCATTTCGATCGGCACCAGCGGCGGGCTGCCACTGCCGGCGCCGGATTTGGGCAAAGTGATCGGTGTAATCTGCGGATACGGCGTTGGTGTCGCAGTACCGGGCGAACCGGGTTGCGGCGTCGGGCTGACCGGAATCGCCTGCTGCGCCTGCGCCGCAGTAATCGCGAGCGCGGCCAGGGCAATGACCGTTAGAATGGTGCGCTTCATCAAGGGCTCCGTTTGGCCTCTAGTCTGTGCTCAGGCTACTCCCAACAAGCCTGCTTGCCTTCCCCCCTGTAGAGATTTCCATGAAACGTTTCGTTCTGCTCGACACCACCCCGATCCCTGAAAGCGGCGGTGCCCTGTGCCTGTTCGAGTATGGCGAGGACTTCGTCATCAAGATCCAGGGCGGCGACGGCGGGCAATTGATGAACACGCGCATGCACGGTTCCGAGGATGCGCTGGCCGAGATTCCCTGCCGCAAGGTCGCCGGACGGCCGGATTCGCGGGTGCTGATTGGCGGCCTCGGCATGGGTTTCACTTTGGCTTCGGCGCTCAAGCATCTGGGCAAAAGCGCCGAGGTGGTGGTCGCCGAGCTGGTGCCTGGCGTGGTCGAGTGGAATCGCGGCCCGCTGGGTGAAAAGTCCGGTCGGCCGTTGCTCGATCCGCGCACGGTGATCCGTCAGGAAGACGTGGCCAATGTGCTGCAGAGCGAACCCAACGGCTTTGACGCGATCATGCTCGACGTCGACAACGGCCCCGAAGGCCTGACCCAGAAGGCCAACAGCTGGCTGTACTCCGCCGCCGGGCTGAATGCCTGCGCCAAGGCCTTGCGCCCCAAGGGCGTACTCGCGGTGTGGTCGGCCAGCGCTGACCGGCAATTCTCCGACAAATTGAAAAAGGCCGGCTTCAAGGCCGAGGAAGTCCAGGTCTTCGCCCACGGCAACAAGGGCACCCGCCACACGATCTGGATTGCCGAGAAGCTCAAGGGCTGAGCTAAACTCTGCGCATAACCGTCATTTGTCTTTCTACAAAGGTGAACCCATGAGTTCGTCCACCCCCACCAATACGTCGAAGCTGGACCGCATCCTCGCCGACAACCAGCGCGACAAGGAAATGGGCTACCGCGACAAAGCCCTGAAGATGTACCCGCACGTCTGCGGCCGCTGCGCCCGTGAGTTCTCCGGCAAGCGCCTGAGCGAACTCACCGTGCACCACCGTGACCACAACCACGACAACAACCCCCAGGACGGCTCGAACTGGGAGCTGCTGTGCCTGTACTGCCACGACAACGAGCACTCGCGTTATACCGATCAGCAGTATTTCGGCGAAGGCTCGCTGAGCACGCCGAAAATCGCCAAGGCCACGCATAACCCGTTTGCCGCACTGGCCGGGCTGATGAAAAAAGAAGATTAAGTTTTTTTGTCAGCCGCGCTGGCCTCATCGCGAGCAGGCTCACTCCTACAGGGGTACGCATTCCAAATGTAGGAGTGAGCCTGCTCGCGATAGCGGTACTCCGAACAGCACATATCTCGGATATGCCCGCCCTCCCCCAATCCCCGTATAATCGCGCTCTTTTTCCCGAAGGCACCCCGCTCGTGGCAGACAAACGGTACAGCTGCATTGGTTTGTATAACCCCAAATCACCCGAGAACGTCGGTTCGGTGATGCGCGCCGCCGGCTGCTATGGCGTGGCGTCGGTGTTCTACACCGGCAAGCGCTATGAACGCGCCGCTGACTTCGTCACCGACACCAAACGCGTGCACTACGACATTCCGCTGATCGGCATCGATGATCTGAAAAAGATCCTCCCGCTCAACTGTGTACCCGTCGCCGTGGAACTGGTCGAGGGCGCCCGCCCGCTGCCGGAATACACCCACCCGGATCGCGCGCTGTATATTTTTGGCCCGGAAGACGGCTCGCTGGACAAAGAGATCCGCGATTGGTGTGAAGACGTCGTGTACATCCCGACCACCGGCTGCATGAACCTCGCCGCCACGGTCAACGTCGTGTTGTACGACCGCATGGCCAAAGGCCTGAACACTCGCTCCGGACCGAAATTCCGCTGAAGCGTCGCACATTCGATGGAACAAGCTGGTCGCCGCGGCAGTCAGCTTGTTTATCCATCATTGATTGCCTGGAGAACCATCATGTCCGAGCTCAAGCGCGTCGAATCGACCCCGTTTCAATCTCATTCCAACCAGAACGTCCACGGCTGGGAGCGCATTGGCTCGTTGACCGGCGGCGTGCTGATGGTCGGCAAAGGGCTGCGCCGCGGGGGTGTGTTCGGCCTGATTCAGGTCGCGTTGGGCGGCATGGCCATGGCCCGCGGGATTACCGGGCACTGCTCGGCGAAGAGCCTGCTGGAGAAAAGTCGTCAGGACATGAACAACGTGCGGGCGAAGATCGAGCGCGCCGGGGAAGAACTGAACAAGCTGAAAACCAATGCCGAAGTGGCGACTGAAACTGCCACCGTGACCGGCAATGATTCGCTGAAGTCGCCGAAAGCTGCGGTTTGATCCAGAACCTTTAGCGCTTCTGCCGGCCCCATCGCTGGCAGGCCAGCTCCCACAGGGGTTGTGGATTGTACTCAAGCCGAATGTACGACACGAAACGTGTGGGAGCCAGCCTGCTGGCGATAGCGGTCTGACAGGCGCAGGTCAGCGCCAAGCCTGATCCGATTGCTGGCTCAACCCGCGCGAAAGATCAGGTGATCTTCCCAGTCGTCCTCCGGCACGCTGCCCTCGGCCAGCATGCGCCCGGACTGGGAAATTCGCTCGTGGTGTACCGCGTCACGGTCGCCGCACACCAGGTGATGCCACAACGGCAGGTCCTTGCCCTCGCTGACCAGACGATAGCCACAGGTCGGCGGCAGCCATTTGAATTCTTCGGCCTGACCTGGTGTGAGCTGAATGCAGTCGGGGACGAACTGGATGCGGTTCGGATAATCGCTGCACTGACAGGTTTTCAGATCCAGCAGTTTGCAGGCGATGCGCGTGTAATAGACGCTGTTGTCTTCTTCATCTTCGAGTTTCTGCAGGCAACACAGACCGCAGCCGTCGCACAGCGATTCCCACTCCTCGTGATCGAGCTGATCGAGGGTTTTGCGTTTCCAGAACGGTTCGACTATCGCGGCCATGGCTCAAGCATCAACATCAGGTGGTGAAAAGGCCGCCAGTCTAGTGCCCGCGGGGCTGTCGGCCAAGCGCTGGCGACTGTCGGTAAATCCTGGTCGTCGCCTATGAGCCGCACCACAAACCATTGTGGGAGCCAGCCTGCTGGCGAAAGCGGCCTGTCAGGCAACATTGTTTTGTTTGACACTGCGCAATCGCCAGCAGGCTGGCTCCCACACGTGTTGTGCATCTTCCGGCAAGCGGCGAGTCAATAACCGCGGTCGAAATCCACTTCGCCGCGCAATGCCTCACCCGCCTGATAGGCCTTCAGGTTGTCGACAAACAGTTGCACCATCAACGCCGGTGAAGTCGGCGCCGAGCTGTGCCCGGTCAGCAACAAGCCCCACGCCGTCCAGAACGGGTGGCGCTGCGGCAATGGCTCCTGCCGACAGACGTCGATCACTGCGCCGGCCAGATGCCCTTCTTTCAGGGCTTCCACCAAATCAGCGTCAACCACCGCAACACCCCGCCCGGCGTTGATGAACAATCCGGTCGGTTTGAATTGCTTGAACAGCGCCGCATCGTAGATATCGTGGGTGTGCTCGGTGTTGGGCAGCAGATTGACCACGTAGTCGACCTCCCCCACCAGGCGCGGCAGGTCAGCCATCGAGCCGACTTCGACAAACGGCGCCTGCTCACGGGCGCTGCTGGCGATGCCGTACAACTCGATGCCGAACGGCAACAGAAACTGCGCCACGCTCTGGCCGATATCGCCGGTGCCGACGATCAGCACCTTGCGCCCGACCAGGCTCTGGCCACTGCGGTTGTCCCACTTGCGCTCGACCTGGCTGACCAGACGCGCCAGCACTTCGCGCTCATGGCCGAGGATGTAGGTCAGCACGTATTCAGCCATCACCTGACCGAAAATCCCCACCGCACGGGTCAGGCGATAATCGCGGCGCAAGCCGTCGGCGAGCAACGGCGTGATCCCGGCCCAGGTCGATTGCAGCCATTGTGGCTGATGCCCTTGGCGCAACAGCGTCGCCAGCAGATCGGGCTGGCCCAGCCAGACCGGGCAATCGGCGGCCTGCCGCGCCAGTTCGGCGGAGTCGCCGCTGGTCAGTACTTCCAGCTCCGGCGCTGCCTGACGCAGCAGCCGGGCGTATATCGCGTGGTCGTGTTCAGCAATCAGAACGCGCATTTTCAAACCTTTCGCAAGCCGTGCAGACGGTCGCCGGATTCCGGCGGCCATCGCGGTAAAAACAGTTCCAGGGTGGATCGAGGCTCAGAACAGAGCCTCGCCGATCAGACCGGGTCGTTGCGGCGCAACAACTCTTCGGGCAAGTGCTCGATGTACTCGTCCTCGGCTGGCGGCATCTGCAAGTGATAGCCCTGCTTGTCGAGGTTTTCCAGAACCACGGTGATGTCTTCGCTGGCCAGTTTGCGCGCAGGCGACAGCACCAGATCGAAGGAGTGTTTGGCTTTGCCGAACGCCAGCATCAGCGCTTCCGGCACGCGCTCGAGCGCATCGCTTTTGAGCACGTAAAGGTACATGCCGCTGCGCTTGGAACTTTGGTAGATGGAGCAGATACGTTTCAAGGCTGTTCTCCGGCGGTGGCCAGGCTGTCGAGCAGCTTCTGGCCCATGAGTTCGCGGCGCCAGCCACGCAACGACTCGGGCAATTGGTATGGCCCCTCGGGGAAGCCGCTTTTGACCAGCGCTTCGAGGGTTTTCTTGCGCAGCATCAGTTCCGGCGCGATATCCAGACGCTCGGCCTCCGCCTGCCCCAGTGCGCGCAGGCGTTTGATCAGCGCAGCGGCTTCGATCGGCAACGGCTCCGGCACGGCGGGCGGCCATTGATCAGGCCCCACACTGCCAGAGCGCTTGATCAGATCAAGCAGAAACTGGCCGTCCTGACGCACGGTACGCGGGTGCATGTCTTCGATCTTGCCCAGCGCGGCGAGATTGTCCGGTTGCGTGCGGGCCAGCGGCCACAGCGAATGCTCGCGAATGATGCGGTTGCGCGGCAGGTCGCGGGCTCGCGCCTCACGCTCGCGCCAGGCACACAGTTCACGCAGCACGGCCAGTTGCGCACGGGACAGTTTCCACGCCAGCTTGGCCTCGCGGTAAACCTCGTACGGATCGGTTTCGCGGCGCAGGTTGGCGACCAGTTCGGCGCCATCTTCCAGCACCCAGGCGAACTTGTCGGCGGACAGCCTGGGCTGCAGTTCGACAAATACTTCGGCCAGATGCACGGCGTCTTCGGCGGCGTAGCTGATCTGCGTCTCGGACAGCGGACGTTGCAACCAGTCGGAACGGGTCTCGCCTTTGGGCAGGTCGATGCCGAGCACTGACTGCACCAGCCGCGAGTAACCCATCGAGAAACCGAGGTTCAGGTACGCGGCAGCCAACTGGGTGTCGAACAGCGGCGCTGGCAGGCTGCCGGTCAGACGCAACAGCACTTCGAGGTCTTCGCTGCAGGCGTGCAGCACTTTCAGCACCGCCGGGTTTTCGAGCAACGCCGCCAGCGGTTGCCAGGCATTGATGGTCAGCGGATCGATCAGGTAGGCGCGTTTGCCGTCGCCCACCTGCAACAGGCCGGCAATCGGATAGAAGGTGTCGACCCGCATGAATTCGGTGTCGAGGGCAACGAACGGCAGTT
>Ga0196970_1000479_pt1 | contig 45454 bp, 46 predicted proteins | sample S1v_513CmetaG_FD_148672 | JGI IMG/M metagenome (GOLD analysis project Ga0196970, IMG submission 148672) | Soil microbial communities from Anza Borrego desert, Southern California, United States - S1+v_5-13C | ecosystem: Environmental > Terrestrial > Soil > Desert | place: USA: California... | reverse complement strand
GAGCCCATGGCGACCAGCACCAGCGCCTTGGCGTCCAGCCCCAGCCCCGGCGCGAACTGCCCCGCCAGCAACGCCAGCACGCCGCCGAACAGCCCGCCGAGGAGCAGCGAGGCGCTGAACAGCCCGCCCCGGAACCCCGATCCCAGCGACAGCGCCGAGGCCAGCATCTTGGCGCCGATCAGCAGCGCCAGACCGGTCACGCCGATGGAGAGGTCCGGCGGTTCCGCCCCCCGGCCCGCTCCCATCACGTCCGGCACCCACAGCGCCAGCGCGCCGACCGCCACGCCGCCCAGCGCCGGGCGCAGCCACGCGGGGACCGGCAGCGCGCGGAATCCCCGCTCCGACACGGTGACCAGTTGCATGGTGGCGATGCTGAGCCAGCCGGCGAGGAAGCCGACGACGCCGTACGCCGCGTAGTCCCAGCCGTCGATGCTGACGCCCGGCCCGCCGATGACCGCCGGGGCCGGCCCGGAAACCCAGGTGGTGACGGCCACCGCGACGCCGGCCGCCGCGCCGACGGGCGCCAGCGTCGCCAGCGTGTAGCCACCCAGCACCAGCTCGAACGCGTAGAAGGCGCCGGCCAGCGGCGCGCCGTAGGCCGAGGCGATGGCCGCCGCCGCCCCGCAGCCAACCAGTGTGCGCAGGTCGCCGCGGCGCAGGTGCAGCCGCTGCCCGACGAAGGACACGAAGCCGGAACCCGCCTGGGTGTACGCCGCCTCCATCCCCACCGAGGCGCCGGCGCCGTTCGACAGGATGGTCGCCAGCGTCAGGCGCAGGCTGTCGATCAGCGACATCTTGCCGCCGAACAGGGCGTTGGCCTCCACGGGGTCGACGATTTCGTTGCGGCGGAAGCGGCGCACCACCGCCACCAGCACGCCCAGCAGCAGCCCGCCCAGCGCCGGCACCGCCACGATGCGCCACGCCGGCAGGTCCAGCGGTTCGCCGAGGTGCGCGCCGGGCGGCAGGTCGAACGCCAGCTCCTGGACCACCACCACGGCGTGGTGCAGCAGCCCGACGCCGAACCCGACCACGCCGCCGAGCAGTGCCGCCAGCACCACCAGCGCCAGAGGGCTGTCACGCAACGCGCGGCGCGCCTGCGCCGGCGCGGTGGAGGCGGCATCCTCGCAAACGGCCTGCGCCGCGCGGGCGTCGTCGAGGGAACGGGCGGTGTCCGGCATGGGGGGAATCTGGAGTCCCGCGGCCTCCGGTCAATTCGCCCGGATGGAGCGCCCCTATGGGCGCCGCTAGCGCGGTTTCCGCTCGTCTCCAAAGCCCTTCTCCCCTCAAGGGAGAGGGGCTTTGCGATGAAACGAAACCGCCTTAGGGACGGGGCGGCGCCCCGGCGAGGCGGCGGATCACCGTGGTGATGTTGTCGCGCGCCTTGTCGGAAACGGCGGCGTCGGCCGCCGGCCCCTCGTGGAAGAAGGTGGTGAACAGGCGCGACGCCGTCAGGTAGAAGGTCAGCGCCACGTGCACCGACTCCTCCTTCGCCTCGCAATCGACGCTGCCGGTGCGGATCTCCACGTCCTGCAGGGTTTCAGCGGCGGACAGGGTGGCGTTGGCCTTGCCGGGGCACTTGGCCTTCAGGGTGTCCACGTACTCGTTGGTCAGCGCCTCCAGGGTGGCGTCGCCGCCCACGGTGCGCTCGCGCACGCCGCCGAACACGCGGCCGACGCGCCACGCGTAGTCGGCCGGGCGCTTCTCCTCCGGCACGTCGGTGAAGCTGACCGGCTCCACCTCGCGCAGCCCCGCCTGGGCGAGGATCTCGCCCAGTGCGTCGGGGAACGGCATCTTGGGGGCCTTGGCGGTCTTCGCCGGCGCGGGCTCCGCCTTCTCGGCGCAGGTCTTGAGGTCGGCCAGCGCCTTGCCGGTGCCCTTGAGCTGGAAGGCGACGCGGTCGCTGGCCGACAGCACCGTCAATTGCCGGCCGCGCTGAAGCAGGCCGAACAGCTCCTCGTCCTTGCCCTGGGGGACCACCAGCAGGTCGGGCTGCATGGCCACGGCGACCTTCTCGCGCACCGTCTCGTCGACCTGCACCTTGACCTCCCAGCGCTGGTCCACCGGCAACTGGGCGCCGGGGATGGCGACGGCGATGTTCAACTCGCCCGGCGTGTTGCGCGCGATGATCAGGCCATGGCCGCTGGCGAAGCGGTTCTCCGCCACGCAGTAGGCGAACTTTCCGTCCAGCGCGTTGACCGGGCCGACGCGCCACTCCCCCTGCGGAGCCAGGGCGGTGGGCGACCGCTCGGCGGCCTTCGGCGGTTCGGTCTTGGTTGGTTCAGTGGGGGGCGCCTCGGCGCCGGGCTTGCGCTGCGGCAGCGGGGCGCGCGGCGGGTCCTTGGCGAACGCGGGAACCGCCAGCAGGGCGGCGAGGACGGCGAGGAGCGGAGCTTTGGCGGTCATGGCGGCGACCCTAGCCACCCGGCCGGGCCTCGGCAAGGGGATCACCGAGAAACGCCGCGCGCAGCACGTCCGGCGGCAGCGCGTCGGCCGGGCCGTCGTGCAGGAGGGTGCCGAGGCGCAGCAGCGCGACCCGGTGGGCGACGGCCAGGGCGCGGGCGGTGCTCTGCTCGGCGACCAGCACGGCGGTGCCGGAGTCGGCGATGGCGCGGACGGCGGCGAACACCTCCGACGCCAGCTTCGGCGACAGGCCGAGCGACGGCTCGTCGAGCAGCAGCAGCCGCGGCTCCCCCATCAGCGCCCGGCCGATGGCGAGCATCTGCTGCTGCCCGCCGGACAGGCGCCACGCGGTGTCGGCGGCCTTGAGGCGCAACTGCGGGAACAGGGCGAAGACGCGCTCCAGCGCGTCGCCGCGGCGCGCGGCGGGGGCGAAGCTGGCGACCTCCAGGTTGTCGCGCACGCTCATGCCGGGGAAGACCCGCCGCCCCTCCGGCACGTAGCCGAGGCCGAGGCGGACGCGGCGCTCGGTCGGCATCCCGGCAAGGTCGGCGCCGTCGAAGATGACGCGGCCGGCGGCGGGCACGAGGCCGAGGATCGCCTTCATCAGCGTCGTCTTGCCCGCCCCGTTGGCGCCCAGCAGCGCCACCGCCTCGCCCGGGGCGACCGCCAGCGGCACGCCGTCCAACGCGGTGGCGCCGCCGTAGCCGGCGGTGACGGAGTCGAGACGCAGCAGGGCGGTCATGCCGGCGCTCCCAGATAGGCCTCGACCACCGCGGCGTCGTGCGGCACGCCGGCCGCGGCGCCGTCGTACAGCACGCGGCCCTGGTCGAGGGCGAGCACCCGGTCGGCGAGCGGCAGCAGGAAACCCATGTCGTGCTCGACCACCAGCACGGCGGCTCCGTCCGCCGCGATGGCGCGCAGGTGGGCGGACAGTTCCGCCTTCTCGGCATCGGTGAGGCCGGCGGCGGGCTCGTCGAGCAGCAGGACGCGCGGCTGGCGGGCCAGCGCGCGGGCCAGCTCGACGCGGCGGCGCAGGCCGGCGGGCAGGTTGCCGCAGCGCTCCAGCGCGCGGTCGGCGACGCCCAGCCGGGTCAGCACCGACAGCGCGTGCGCCTCGGCCGCAGCGATGGAGGCGTCGCGCTCCAGACGGGCGGCGGCAACGGCTTCGAGGACGGTGGACTCCTCCGGCAGGCCGGCGGACTGGAAGGTGCGGGCGATGCCGGCGCGGGCGATGCGGTCGGGCCGGGCACCGGACAGGCCGCGGCCGAGCAGCTCGACGAGGCCAGCGTCGGGGCGCTCCAGGCCGCTCAGCAGGTTGATGACCGTCGTCTTGCCGGAGCCGTTGGGGCCGATCAGGCCGGTGACGCGCGCGGCTTCCAGCGTGAAGGACACGCCGTCCACCGCCCGCACGCCGCCGAAGGCCTTGGCAAGCCCCTCCACGCGCAGCACCGGGCCTGCCACCACCGCGAGCGCCGGCAGCGCCACCGGGGCGGGCGGCGGGCGGGGCCTCGGCGGCAGCAGGCGTTCCAGCAGGCCGGTCAGGCCGTGCGGCGCCAGCACGATGGCGGCCAGCAGCGCGCCGCCGTAGAGGATCAGGTAGCTGCGCTCCAGGAAGCGGAACCACTCCGGCAGGTGGACCAGCAGCAGCGCGCCCAGCACCGCGCCGGCCACCCTCCCCCGCCCGCCGACCACCGCGATGGTGAGGATCGATACCATCACCGGGAACTCCAGCACTTCCGGCGACACCACGCGTTGCGTGTGCACCGACAAGGCCCCCGCCGCCCCGGCGTACAGCGCGCTCAGCGCGAACGCCTGCAGCCGCAGCCGGCCGACGTCGAGGCCGAGGGTCGCCGCCGCCAGCGGGTCGTCGCGCAGCAGCGTCAGCGCCCTGCCCCACCGTCCGCGCGCCAGCCGCCACGCCAGCACGCCGCCCAGCGCGACGAGGCTCCACACCACGGCGGCCAGCGGCAGGCCGCGCGGCACCGCGGCGCCGAAGGCGGCGATTCCCGGCACGCCCGCCAGCCCGTTGGCGCCGCCGGTGAGGTCCGGCGCGTTGACCGCCAGCAGCAGGACGACTTGAGCAATGCCCAGCGTCGCCAGGGCGAAGTAGTGCGATTCCAGCCGCAGCACCGGCAACCCGACCAGCAGCGCCAGCAGCACCGGCAGAGCCAGGGAGATCGGAAAGGTCGCCGGGAAGCTCCAGCCCAGCTGGCTGCCCAGGATGCCGGTGGCGTACGCCCCCACGCCGAAGAACGCCCCATGCGCCAGCGACAGCGCGCCGGCCAGCCCGAACACGACCTGGAAGCCGATGGCGGCCAGCGCGTACACCCCGGCCACGGTCAGCACGCGCAGGCCGTACGGCGAGGCGTACAGCAGGGCGTACGCGAGCAGGGCAACGAGGAAAAGCGTCAGGAGCGCACCCCGTCGAAGATGGGGGGAGGTCAGGAGGGGGGACCGACGCATGAGCTTAAGCACGGCGCCGCGCCGCCTCGCCGAACAGGCCCTGCGGGCGGGCGACCAGGATGACCAGCAGCGTGGCGTACAGCGCGCCCAGCGCCACCGGGTAGGACAGCACCGCCGAGACGCCGACCTCGAACAGCGCGATCAGCAGCGCGCCCACCACCGCGCCGGGCACCGAGCCCCAGCCGCCGATGGTCGCCGCGATGTAGGCCTTGAGGATCAGGTCGCCGCCGGCCGTCGGCGTCACGAAGAACTGGTTGGCGAGCAGCAGCCCCGCCGCCCCGGCGTACGCCGTGCCCAGCGCGAAGGTGGCGAGGATCATCGCGGTCACCGGGATGCCGCAGGCGCGCGCCATCTCCGGGTCCTGCGCAGTGGCGCGCAGGCGGCGGCCGATCTGGGTGCGGGCGAACACCCACTGCTGCGCGCCGATCAGCAGCGCCGCGACGGCGAGGATCGCCAGCGACTGCACCGACACCACCAGCGGGCCGAGCGCCACCGTGCCGCCGGACAGCAGCGGTGGTGCTGCGCGCGGCTCGCCGCCGAACAGGGCGTTGGCGCCGTTCTGCAGGATGATGCCGACGGCGATGGTGCTGATGAACACCGAGACGTGCGGCCGTCCGCGCAGCGGCAGATAGGCGAGCCACGAGACGAGCAGGCCGAGCCCCGCCATCAGGACCAGCACCAGCGGCAGCAGCGCGATGCCCGGCGCCGGGATCAGGGGGGCGAGCGCCACGGCCAGCATGCCGCCGGCCATGACGAGGTCGCCGTGCGCGAAGTTCACCGCCCCCGCGGCGTTCAGCACCAGCACGAAGCCCAGCGCCACCAGCGCGTAGGCGGCGCCGAGAGCGAGGCCGTTGAGGGCGAGTTGGAGGATGGTCACGGCCTCACTTCACCACGCCCGTCAGGTTGTCGTAGCGCTTGGCCAGCGCCGGCACCCGCGACGCGCCGTCGTAGCAGACGATCACCGCGGAGTGCGCCATGTTGCCCTTGCCGTCCGAGGCGTAAGGCATGGCGAGGCCCTTGTGGGTGCCCTTGGCCAGCGCGTCGCGCACTTGCTCGGCCGTCCGCGCACCCTTGGCGGCGGCGTCCAGCACCATGCGCACGCCGTCGTACTGGGCGAGCGCGAAGGCGTCGGGCTCGGCGTTGAAGGCGCCGCGATAGGCCGCGGTGAACGCCTCGACTTCCGGCGAGCCGCCGGACACCGGCGAGGCGGCCGTCTCCGCGCACACGCCCTTCAATTCGGCGGGTTCGAGAAGCGCGGCGGTGCTCGGCTGGTGCATGGCCGAGCCGGCGACGATGGGAACGCCCACCCCGTGCGCCGCCGCCTGGCGGATGAACAGCGCGGTGGGGGCGGAGTGCAGGTGCAGCACCAGCACGTCGGGGTTCGCCGCCAGCGCCTTGGTGATGACCGGCAGCAGGTCCTTGGCCGCGGTGTCCACGCCCTCCTCGAACACCGGGGCGGAGCCGAGCTTCTGGAACTGCTCCATCAGGTGCGCCTTGCCGCCCTGGCCGTAGGCGGTGGTCTGATAGATCACCGCGGGGCGCTTCTTCCCGAGTTCTTCGACCACGTAGCGGGCGTGCGCCGCCTTGGTCACGGCGTCGCCGGGGAAGAAGCGGAAGACCCAGGGGTTGCCCTGCTCGGTGATGGAGGCGGTGCCGGACACGGTGACCAGCGGCAGCCCGTAGTCCTTCGCCAGCGGCAGCATCGCCAGCATCTGCGTGCCGAGCATGGAGGCGACCACCGCGGCCACCGGCTTGCCGGCGGCGCGTTCCAGCGCGGTGACCGCGGCCTCCGGCGAGGTGCCGGTGTCCACCACGTCGGCGGTGACGGTCAGGCCGGCGGGCGCCTGCTTCAGCGCCAGCAGCGCGCCGTTGCGCTGGCTGGTGCCCTCCAGCGACAGGAAGCCGGTCAGCGGCACCAGGACGGGAACGTTGACGGACTGCGCGTGCGCGGCGCCGGCCGCGAGCAGGCTCAACAGGATGGGAAACGCAAATCGACGCATGGCCTCTCCTCCGTGCCGGAGGGGAACGCCGCGCGAGGGGCGGCGCCAAGCAGCGGTCCTCGACGGTCGGCTCCCTTCGCTGGCATGACCCAGATCAGGTTCGATGGGTAGTCTCTCAGCCCGCCCACGGGGACGGGCACCCCAGCCGTTCGCGGGGGAGAGTAAGGCGCCCGGCCGGCTTGTCAAGCCGCGTCCTTGAGCACCTCCAGATCGATCGCGATCTCGTCGATGACGTTGTTGTGGGTCTCCGCCGCCTCGGCCAGCTCGTCGTGGGTGATCCGGCCGGACGCCAGCTTCTCCCGCCAGCGCGGGGTGAGCGTGTAGTTGACGGACACCGTGCGGAAGTCGACGCCCAGGTACATGGCCAGCCGGGTGTTCGGCCAGCGCCGCGCCATGAACAGCCGGTTGGCCTCCAGCGAGAACAGCGACAGCACGTCCGGGGTGATCGGGCGGACGTGCGTGGGATCGCCGAGGAACCCGTCGCTGCGCGGGTGCGGCACGCGGATGTGGACGCGCGCGCCGTGGCAGCAGACCCGGTACATCTCCGTCATGATGCCGAGGAAGACGTCGGTCGATTGGCCCAGGTGCTCCAGCACGTGGATCAGCTGGATCTCCGCGACGCTGTCGTCCGGCCAGGGCCAGGGGACGGTTTCCAGGTCGGCGACCATGTCGGGAGCGAAGGTGTCGTACTTGTCGACGTTAACGTAGCCGGCGATCCGCGTGTCGCCGCAGCCGAGATTGAGCTTGAAACCGGTCATCACGCGCTCCGCTGGGATCGGGGATCGTATCACACGTCCCGCGACTCGCGCCGCAGCACATACAGGCCGCTGGCGATGACGATGCCGGCGCCCAGCGCCAGCGACGGGTCGGGCACGTCGCCGAAGATCACCATGCCGTACAGCACGCCCCAAAGCATCTGCGTGTACTGGAACGGCGCCACCACCGGCCCCGGCGCCATGCGGAAGGCGGCGATCAGGCAAAGCAGCGCCGTGCCGGCGACCAGCCCCACCGACAGCAGCAGCGGCAGGTCAGGCAAAGCCGGCGCCACCCAGACGAAGGGCTGCACCGGGGCCAGCAGCGCGCTGACCAGCAGGTTGCCGTAGAACGGCCAGGACGGCGCCGTCTCGCTGGTGCCGTAGCGGCGGACGATCACCGCCGACAGCGCGAAGCACACCGCGCTGAGCAGCGCGCCGATCGCGCCGACGCCGACCACCGCCTCGGTCGGGCGCAGCATGAACAGCACCCCGGCGAACCCCGCCAGCACCGCCGCCCAGCGCCGCACGCCGACACGCTCCCCCAGCAGCGGGTGGGCGAGCGCGGTGATGACCAGCGGCGCGGCGAACAGGATGGCGTAGACATCGGCCATCGGCATGCGCTGGAAGGCGAAGAACGCCCCGGCGCCGGCGGTGGCGCCGACGACGCCGCGCAGCACCTGGATGCCCGGGCGCGTGGTCGCCAGCATGCGCGGGCCGCCGCGCCACAGCGCGTAGCCGGTGATGGGGATCAGCGAGACGCAGGCGTTGAAGAACAGCGCCTGCGGCAAGGGGTAGGTGGCCGTGAGATGCTTCATCAGCACATCGACCAGCGAGAACAGCGCGAAGGCGACGGTGATGAGAGCGATGCCGCGGAGGTTGCCCCCCTCCCCCACCGCTCAGATCCTCATGGCCACCAGGGGGCCACGCTCCGGGGCGGTGTCGGCGATGGTGAAGGCGGCCTGCACCGCGGCGGTCGCACGGTCAGCGTCGGCCCCGGTGCGGGCGTGCACGATGGCGAGCGGGCGTTCGGCGTCCACCGCCGCGCCCAGACCGGCCACCGCATCCAGGCCGACCGCCGGGTCCACCGGGTCGGACACACGCGTGCGGCCGCCGCCGAGCGACACCACGGCGATACCCAGCGCGCGGGTGTCGATGGCAGCCACCACGCCGGGGCGCGGCGCGGGGACGGCGCGCTGCACGGGTGCGGACGCGAGGTATCGGTCGGGCGCTTCCAGCAGGTCGGCGGGGCCGCCCAGCGCCCGGACCATGCGGGCGAAGCGCTCGGCGGCGGCGCCGCTGCGGATGGCGGCGTCGAAGCTGCGGCGGCCCTCCGCCACGTCGGTGACCAGCCCGCCGACCGCCAGCAGTTCGGCGGTCAGCTCGGCCGTGACGCCATACAGGCGCTGGTCCACCGGCTCGCCGCGCAGGAAGGCCAGCGCCTCCCGCACCTCCAGCGCGTTGCCGGCGGTCCGGCCCAGCACCTCGTTCATGTCGGTCAGCAGCGCGCGCGCCACCAGTTCCGCGCCGGTCGCCACGGTGACGATGCTCTCGGCCAGGGACTCGGCGTCATCGAGCGTCGCCATGAAGGCGCCGGAGCCCCACTTCACGTCCATCACAAGGCCGTCCAGCCCGGCGGCCAGCTTCTTCGACAGGATCGAGGCGGTGATGAGGTCGAGCGACTCCACCGTCGCCGTCACGTCGCGCACGGCGTAGAGCCGGCGGTCGGCGGGTGCCACGTCGTCGGTGGCGCCGACCACGGCGCAGCCGACCTCCTTCACCACGCGCTGCAGGGTTGCGACATCGGGCTTGGCGACGTAGCCGGGGATGCTCTCGCACTTGTCCAGCGTGCCGCCGGTGTGGCCCAGGCCGCGCCCCGACACCATCGGAACGAAGCCGCCGCACGCCGCCACCGCGGGCGCCAGGATCAGGCTGACCTTGTCCCCCACCCCGCCGGTGGAGTGCTTGTCAAGCACCGGGCCGGGCAGGCCAAGCGCCTTCCAGTCGAGCACCCGGCCGGAGCGCGTCATGGCGCGGGTCAGCGCCACCCGCTCGCCCAGGCCCATGCCGCGGAAATACACCGCCATGGCGAAGGCGGCGGCCTGCCCCTCGCTGACCGTGCCGTCGGTGAGGCCCTGCACGAAGGCGAAGATCTCGGCCTCGCTCAGCGGGTAGCCGTCGCGTTTGCGGCGGATGATCTCCTGCGGCAGCATCGGCGCTCAATACCCTTCGGCAGCGACCTGCGCGGGCGCCTCGCCCAGCTCGGCCAGCAGCGAATCGAGCAGGCCGGAGGCGCCGAAGCGGAAGCAGCCCGGCTTCGCCCAGCCCTTGCCCAGCAGCGTCTCGGCAAGGTGCAGGTAGGCGGCGGCGGTCGCCGCGTCGCGGATGCCGCCGGCCGCCTTGAATCCGACGGAACGGCCGGACTGCCCGATGGTGTGCAGCATCAGCGCCGCCGCTTCCAGCGTCGCCGCCGGGCTGGTCTTGCCGGTGGAGGTCTTGAGGAAGTCCGCCCCCGCGGCGATGGCGTCGCGTCCGGCCCAGGTCAGCAGGTCGGGATCCGGAAAGGCGCCGGATTCGAGGATCACCTTCATGGTGACACCCTCGCCGCAGGCTTCGCGGCAGGCGTGCAGCACCTTGCTCGGCAGGGTGCGCGCGCCCTCGATGAACGAGCGGTAGGGCAGCACCACGTCGATCTCGTCCGCCCCGGCCTTCAGCGCGGCGCGGGTGTCGGCGGCCACGGTGGCGCCGTCGTCCTCGCCGGCCGGAAAGTTGACCACGGTGGCGACCTTCACCGGCGTGCCCTTCAACGCCTTGCGCGCGGTCTTCACGAAGCGCGGCCAGACGCACACCGCCGCCACCGGGCCGACCGGGGTCACCGCGCGCCGGCACAGCGCGGTTACCGACTTCTCCGTGTCGTCGTCGTTCAGGCTGGTGAGGTCGAGGAGCGCCACGGCGCGGCGCGCCAGGGCGGGGGTCGCCTTCGCCTCCTTGGCGGCGTCGACGGCGAGCTGCAATTCGGCGAGCAGTTTCATGGCTGGGCCTCGTCCCCTGCGGTCCATCCTTCAATACGATCGGCGAGAAAGCGTGTCAGCAGCCGTTCCAGATCGGCGGCGGCGGATGCTGCGGTGCGCAGCGTGTGGTCGTGGTTCACCGGTTCGTCGCTCAAGCCCACGCCGAGGTTGGTGATCACCGCCACCCCGGCGACCCGCAGCCCGCAATGCCGCGCCACGAGGCATTCCGGAACCGTGGACATGCCCACCGCGTCGGCCCCCAGGATCGACAACATCCGCACCTCGGCCGGCGTCTCGAAGCTCGGGCCGAGGCATGCGGCGTAGACCCCCTCGGCAAGCGGGATGCCGAGATCGGCGGCCTGCCCCCTGAGGCGCGCGCGCAGCGCCGGGTCCCAGGCGTCGGTCAGGCTGGGGAAGCGCGGGCCGAAGGCGTCGTCGTTCGGGCCGACCAGCGGGTTGCTGCCCAGCAGGTTGATGTGGTCCGCGATCAGCATCAGCCGGCCGGGGCCGACGTCCTTGCGCAAGGAGCCGGCGGCGCAGGTCAGCACCAGCGCCTCGCAGCCGGCGAGCTTGAGCGCGCGGATCGCGGTCTTCAGCGCGGCGAAGCCGGTGCCCTCGTAGGCGTGCACGCGGCCCTGCATGACGGCGACCGGGCAGCCGGCCAGGGTGCCCAGCACGAGGCGCCCGGCGTGGCCCTCCACGGCCGGCACCGGAAAGCCGGGCAGTTCGGCGTAGGGGACGGCGGTGGCGCCCTCGACCCGGTCGGCGACGCCGCCCAGGCCGGAGCCGAGCACGATGCCGACGCGCGGCCGCACGCCGGGGGCGCGGGCCAGGATCTCGGCGGCGGCCTTGGCGGCGGTCATGCGCGGGGGTCCTTCGCGGAGGGCTGTGGGGGAAGAACGGACACGGCGGTCCCTCGGTTCTGTGGAGTCATCACCGCTCCTTCACATAAGCGACGCCGCTCGCCTTCGGCGCCACCGCGCGGCCGACGAAGCCGGCGAGCAGCAGCACCGTCAGCACATAGGGCAGCGCCTGGATGAACTGCACGGGAATCGTGCCGATCAGCGGCAGCGCCACGCCCTGCAGGCGCACCTGCACGGCGTCGGTGAAGGCGAACAGCAGGCAGGCCGCCAGCGTCGGCCAGGGCCGCCACTTGCCGAACACCAGCGCGGCCAAGGCGAGGTACCCCTTCCCCGCCGTCATGTCACGCACGAAGCCGGCGCCGTGCGCGGTGGACAGGTAGGCCCCGGCCACGCCGGTCAGCGCCCCGGTGACCAGCAGCGCCTGATAGCGCAGCCGCGCCACCGACAGGCCGGCGCTGTCCACCGCCGCCGGGTTCTCCCCCACCGCGCGCAGGCGCAGGCCGAAGCGGGTGCGGTGGAGCATCCAGGCGGTCACCCCGACCACCGCCGCGGTCAGCCAGATCAGCACGTTGAGGTCGTCGAGCAGCGGCACCGGCAGGTGGATCTGCGGCAGGCGGGCCGACCCCGGCAGCAGCGGCGTCTGCCCACCCTGCCGGAACCACGCGAACGCCAGCGTCGGGGCGAGCCCGGCGACCAGGATGTTGATCGCCATGCCGGACACCACCTGGTTGCCGGCGTGCGTCACGCAGGCGAAGCCGTGCACCAGCGCCAGCGCGATCCCGGCGCCGATGGCGGCGAGCAGGCCGAGCCACGGGCTGCCGGTCGCGTAGGCGGTGGCGGCGGCGGCGAAGGCGCCGGCCAGCATCTTGCCCTCCAGGCCGACGTCCACCACCCCGGCGCGCTCGCAGTACAGGCCGGCGAAGGCGGCCAGCACCAGCGGCGTCGCCAGCCGGACGGTGGAATCGACGAGCAGCAGCAGAAGGGTCAGCGCCTCGCTCATGCCGTCCCACCGTCACGGACGGGCCGGCGGAACAGCGCCTCGGCGCGGCGGCGGAACAGGTGCTCCAACGCGCCGGCGAACAGTATGACGAGGCCTTGGATGACCACCACCAGCTCGCGCGTGATGGTCTGGAACTCGAACGACAGCTCGGTGCCGCCCTGGTACAGCGCGCCGAACAGCAGCGCGGCCAGCACGATGCCGACCGGGTGGTTGCGCCCCATCAGCGCCACCGCGATGCCGACGAAGCCCACCCCGCCGGTGAAGTTCAGCAGCAGCCGGTGCTGCACGCCGAGGATCTCGTTGAGCCCGACGAAGCCGGCCAGCGCGCCGGACAGCAGCATCGCGGAGACGACGATGCGCGCCGGGCGGATGCCGGCGTAGACCGCGGCGCGTTCGTTCTGGCCGACGACGCGCAGTTCGAAGCCCCAGCGGGTGTGCCAGACCAGGACGTACACGATCCCGCAGCACGCCAGCGCCCACGGGAAGGACAGGTTGAGCGGCGAGGACGGCAGCGCCAGCCCGAGCGGGGCCAGCATCGCGTCCATGGCGGGCAGCCAGGTTTCGGGCGCGAAGTCGCGCGATTCGGGGCTCTGCTGGCCGGGCTTGATGAGCACGTCCACCATCAGCCAGGTCATCAGCGACGCGGCGATGACGTTGAACATGATGGTGGTGATGACGATGTGGCTGCCGCGCTTCGCCTGCAGCCAGCCGGGCAGGAACGCCCAGGCGGCGCCGAACCCCGCCGACGCCGCGATGCCCAGCAGCGCCGCCGCCGGCCAGGGCCAGCCGGTCAGCGCCAGCCCGACCAGCCCGGCGCCGAGGCCGCCCAGCGTCGCCTGCCCCTCCCCGCCGATGTTGAACAGCCCGGCGTGGAAGGCGACCGCCACCGCCAGCCCGGTGAAGATGAAGTTGGTGGCGTAGTACAGCGTGAAGCCGACCGCCTCGGGATAGCCGAAGGCGCCGTAGGCCAGCACCTTGAGCGCGGCCCAGGGGCTCTCGCCGATGCCGGCGACCACGAGGCCGGAGAGCAGCAGCGCCGCGGCGAGGTTCAGCGCCGGCAGCAGGGCATGGCCGACCCAGCCCGGCACCGTGCCGGGCGGCCGTCCGCCGCTCCCCCGCGCTTCGCCCACCATACCGCCCCCACGGTCAAGCCCCCGCTCCGGAAGGTGCCCTGCCGCGGTGCACAACGCAAGCGGCCTGCCACCGGCGGTGGCTGCGTCACGCCGCCGCCAGCGTCAGCACGACCGAGGCGTAGTGGCAGGCGGCGGCGGCGAAGACGCAGCCGTGCCAGATCGCCTGATTGTAGGGAATCGAGTCGCGCAGATGCACCGGCACGCCCGCCGTGTAGATCACCCCGCCGGCCATCAGCAGCGTCAGCGCTTCCGGCGACAGCCGCTCGATGACGGCGTCGAGCTGCACCACCCCGGCCCAGCCCAGCGCCACGTAGAGCGCCACGGTCACCGCCTCGGGCCGATGGCGGAACAGGATCTTCAGCAGGATGCCGGCCGCCGCGACCAGCCAGATCCCGGCGAGCAGCCCGAAGCCGCGCCAGCCGCCGACCACCAGCGCGCAGAACGGCGTGTAGGTGCCGGCGATCAGCAGGAAGATGGCGGAATGGTCGAAGACGCGCAGCACCGCCTTGCGGCGCGGCGCCGTCGCCGCGGCGTACAGCGTCGAGCAGGCGAACATCGCCACCAGCGACGCCCCGTACACCCCCGCGGCCACCGCGGCCCCGGCGCTGCCGGCCTGGACCGTCCAGGTGATCAGGATGGCCCCGGCCACGATGCTGGCCGCCAGGCCGCTGGTCTGGATGGTCAGGTCCACCCGCCGTTCCCGCTGTGCCCGCATGCGCGCCTCCTGGTTGCCCGTAAGGGAGCTGTCGCGGGCCGCGACGCGGTCAAGCCGACCGTTGGGAGGGGTGGGGGGCTCCGGTCGGGTCAACCCCTGCCATCATCAGCCCCAAGGTCCGCTCGTCGGTGTCGGGCGGCACCTCGCCGACGACGCGGCCGGCGCACATCACCAGGATGCGGTCGGACAGCGCGCGGATCTCGTCCAGCTCGGCGGAGACCAGCAGGATCGCCTTGCCGGTGTCGCGCAGGGCCACGAGGCGGCGGTGGATGAACTCGATCGCGCCGATGTCGACGCCGCGCGTCGGCTGGCCGACCAGCAGCAGGTCGGGGTCGCCCTCGATCTCGCGGGCCAGCACCAGCTTCTGCTGGTTGCCGCCGGAGAAGCCCGCGGTGCGCAGCTCCGGGTCGGCGGGACGGATGTCGTAGTCGGCCATGGCGCGGGCGCAGCGGGCGCGGGCCTGCGCCCAGTCGAACAGCCCGTGGCGGTTGAGCGCCGCGTCGGACTGGTGGCCGAGCACGGCGTTCTCGTAGGCGGCGAGGCCGGTGACGAGCCCGACCTTCTGCCGGTCCTCCGGCACGTGGCCGAGGCCGCGGCCATGCAGGCGCACGGTGCCGTCGAACGCGCGCGCCCCGGCCAGCGCCTCCAGCAGCTCCGACTGGCCGTTGCCGGAGACGCCGGCGATGCCGACGATCTCGCCGGCGCGGACGGTGAGGTCGATGCCCTTGACCGCGCCGCCGACCCGCAGGCCGGAGACCTCCAGAACGGGTGCGCCGGGGGTGGCGGGGGATTTGTCGACGCGCAGCAGCACCGGGCGGCCGACCATCCGCTCGGCGAGGCCGGCGGCGTCGGTGTCGGCGGTGGGCAGGGTGGCGACCACCTGGCCGCGGCGCATCACGGTGACCGCGTCGGTCAGTTCCATGATCTCGCGCAGCTTGTGGGTGATGATGACCACCGTCTTGCCCTGCGCCTTCAGCGCCCGGAGGATGCGGAAGAGGTGCGCCGTCTCCTGCGGGGTCAGCACGCCGGTCGGCTCGTCGAGGATCAGCAGGTCGGCGCCGCGGTGCAGCGCCTTGAGGATCTCGACGCGCTGCTGCGCGCCCACCGGCAGCTCGCCGACCGGGCGGTCGAGGTCCACCTCCAGCCCGTACTCGCGGGCCAGCCGCTCCAGCCCGGCGCGGGCGCGCCGGAGGCCGGGGGCGAGCGTGGCGCCGCCCTCGAAGCCGAGCAGCACGTTCTCCAGCGCGGTGAACGGCTCCACCAGCATGAAGTGCTGGTGCACCATGCCGACGCCGAGCGCGATGGCGTCGTGCGGGCTGGCGACGCGGGCGTCGCGGCCGTCCAGGCGCACGGTGCCGCCGTCGGGCGTCAGCGTGCCGTAGACGATGTTCATGATGGTGGACTTGCCGGCGCCGTTCTCGCCGACGATCCCGTGGATCGTCCCCTTGGCCACCGCGAACGACACCGCGCGGTTGGCGTGGTTGGCGCCGAACCACTTGTCGACGCCCACCACCTCCAGTGCGGGGGCGGTCATCCGCGGTGCCCCCACCCCATCCCTCCCCCGCTTCGCAGGGGAGGGGGTCTGTCGCCGTCAATTCCCTCCCCTGCGAAGCGGGGGAGGGTTAGGGAGGGGGCAAACGGCATCACGGCTTGTACGGCTTTACGGCAAGCGAGCCGGCGACGATCTGCGCGCGCGCCTCGTCCACCGCCTTCCGCATCTCCGGCGTGATCAGCGCCCGGTTGTGGTCGTCGAGCGCCCAGACCACCCCGTCCTCCTTGAGGCCGAGCACGCGGTGCCCCGGCTTCCACGTGCCCTCGCGGGCGTCCTTGAAGCAGTTGTAGACCGCGCCGTCCACCCGCTTGACCATGGAGGTCAGCACCTTGCCGGGGTGCAGGTGGTTCTGGTTGGAGTCCACGCCCACCCCCAGCTTGCCGGCGTCGGCGGCGGCCTGCAGCACGCCCAGGCCGGTGGCGCCGGCGGCGGCGTAGACCACATCGGCGCCGCGGCCGAACTGGCTCCGGGCCAGCTCGGCGCCGCGCGTCGGGTCGTTCCAGGCGGCGGGCGTGGTGCCGGTCATGTTGACGAACACCTCGGCCCTGGCGTTGGCGTGCTTCACCCCCTGCTCGTAGCCGGTGAGGAAGTTGCGGATCAGCGGCACGTCCATGCCGCCGACGAAGCCGACCTTGCCGGTCTTCGACGCCATCGCCGCCAGCAGGCCGACGAGGAACGAGCCCTCCTCCTCCTTGAAGGTGACGGACTGCACGTTGGGCGCGTCGAGCTTTTCGTCGATCAGGCAGAACCTGGTGTTGGGGAACTCGCGCGCGACCTTCTCCATGGGGGCCGCCTGCGCGAACCCGAGACCGACCACGACCGTCGAGCCGCGCCGGGCCATGGTGCGCAGGGCCTGCTCGCGCTGCGCCTCGTTGGTCACCTCGAAGTCGCGGTAGGGGACGCCGGTGTCCTTCTTGAACTGTTCGGCGCCGACGTACGCCGCCTCGTTGAAGGATTTGTCGAACTTGCCGCCCATGTCGTAGACGACGGCCGGCGCGAACTCCTGCGCACCGGCGGCGGGGATCCAGGCGAGCAGCGCCGCCAGCGTCAGCGTGAACCGCGTCATGACCACCGTTCCTCCTCGGTTTGAACAAGAGAATAGCGGCGGTTTCGGCACCGCGACAGAGGGCGCGTGACCGCGGTTGGTTGACTTGCCCCCATCGGGCGGATATCACGCGGGCACGGTTCCGCCCGCGCGGACCCTGTAACCTCGGGGAGGACGTTGGTGGTCCAGGAACTGCTGGTGGTGCTGGTGCAGGGATACGTGCTGGGCATCGCCATCGCAGCCCCCGTCGGCCCCATCGGCCTGCTGTGCATCCGCCGCACCATCCAGCACGGCGTCTTCATGGGCTTCTCCACCGGCATGGGTGCGGCGGTGGCCGACACCATCTACGGCGGCATCGCGGCGTTCGGCGTCTCCGCGGCGCTGGCCTTCCTGGAGGGGCAGCAGTTCTGGTTCCGCGTGGTCGGCGGCGTCTTCATGCTCGCCGTCGCCGTGCGCACCTTCCGCCAGCAACCGGCGGCGGAGGAGCAGGAAGTCTCCAGGGTGCCGGACAGCCGCACCGCCATCGCCGGCTTCATCACCGGGCTGTCGCTGACGCTGACCAACCCGGCGACCATCCTGGCCTTCATCGCGGTGTTCGCCGGATTCGGGCTGGGCGCCAACCTCGGCAAGTTCGACGCCGCCACCATGGTGCTGGGGGTGTTCCTGGGGGCGAGCAGCTGGTGGCTGGCGCTGTCGTCCGGCGTGGCGGCGGTGCGCCACCGCATCACCGACAAGGGGCTGACGGTGCTCAACCACTGCACCGGCGTGGGGCTGGCGTGCTTCGGCCTGTGGGCGCTGGGGACGGCGTTCACCGGCACTGGGTCGGCTGGGTGGTGAAGATCTCCTCGCCCAGGCGGCCGCCGCGCAACGCGTGGAAGTGCATCGCCAGCCGGACCACGTAGATTCCGACCAGCAGAACCACCAGCCCGATGGTGAACCACCCCACCATATCGGTGATGCGCGGCCAGGTGGACAGCATGTAGCCGCTCCACGCGAGCACGAACGTCCAGGCAAACGAGCCGATGCCGGAGGCGAGGCCATAGCGCCACACCGGCATGTTGCAGGCGCCGGCGGGGATGGAGATCAGCGTGCGCAGCCCGGGGATCGGCTGGCAGAACAGCACGGCGAGGTCGCCGCGCTTGGCAAACCACCGGGTGGCGCGCTTCACCTGCTTCGGCCGCACGGTCAGCCAGTGGCCGTAGCGCTTGAGGAAGCGCTCGAACCGGTCGGCCGGCATCAGCCGGCTCGGCAGGTACCAGACCAGTTGCCCGACCACCGAGCCCAGCCCGCCCGCCAGCGCCACGGCGAACAGGTTGTACTCGCCGGTGGCGGCGCCCAGGCCGGCCAGGGGGATCACCGTCTCGGCCGGGACCGGCGGCACGACGCGGGCCAGCACCAGGAGCAGGAAGATCCCCACGTATCCCATCGAGTGCATCACATCGACCAGCCACTCGGTCATGCCAATCTCCGCTTGTCCAGCGAAGGAGCAACAAACCCGATGGGTGCGGGTTCCCGAGGGCGTCAGGCGAGGGCCGGCGTGACGTCGGTCCGGGAGAAGTCGTCGCCCTTGAACAGCAGCGGCAGGTCCAGGGACTTGGCCAGCGCGTAGGACGCGCAGTCGCCCATGTTCAGGCCGGCTGGGTGACGGCCCTTGCCGAAGCGGATGAAGGCGTCGCGGGCGATGGCGACGAGGTCGGCGTCGAAAGGGGCGATCCGGATGTCGTATTTCCGCAGCAGCCCGTCGAGCGCATCGGCGGCGTCCGACGGCGAACGCCCGACCACGACCAGCGTCGCCTCCAGCAGGCTCACCGCCGACAGCACGCAGGCGTCGGCCCTGATGAGAGCGGCGTCAAACAACGACGCATCGGGCTCCATCCTGAGAATGGCGATCAGGGCCGAGGTGTCGACGACGATCACGCCGGCAGCCCGTTCTCATCGTAGAGATCGTCCTCGGAAAAATCCGGATTGACGGGCGGATACTTCCTGTTGAATTCCGCCACGTCGGCCCGGAATTGCCGAAGCCGCTCTTCGATTTCCTCCGGGCTGCGCTTCTTCAGGTGCCGGACGCCGCCGTAGATGAACTCCACGCCCGCCTCCTCCAGCGCCGCGCGGACCTGGGCGAAGGTCGAGGGGGCCACCGCCGACATCCCGTGTTCGGACTCCGCCCGGCGCAGCGTGGCGACCGAGACGTGCGCGCGCGCCGCCAGTTCCCGCTGCTCCAGGCGGAGCAGCGCGCGGGCGGCGCGGATCTGTTCGGGCGTGATCATCTTCATGAGCGATAAATATCACGCATGAGCGATAGCGTTCAAGGCCGGGAGGTGCGGACGGGCGCGGGGGTGGGGGGAGCTGCGCCCGTCCGTCCTTCCGCAGGCCGTCTGACAGGGGGGTGGACGGCCTGAAGCGGCGGTTGCCGTGCGCCAACCATGCCGGCCGGGCCGGGAGCGGTCCAATTGTCTTTTCCGACCGGTGTGATAGGAAGCACCGATGATCGAAGCCGTGACGCTGCGCCAGTTGCGCTATCTGGTATCCGTCGCCGACACGCTGCACTTCGGCCGCGCGGCCGAGCGCTGCCACGTCAGCCAGCCCAGCCTGTCGGCGCAGATCCAGCAGCTGGAGGAGGTGCTGGGCGTGCAGCTGGTGGAGCGCACGCAACGCCGCGTGCTGCTCACCCCCGCCGGGCGCGACGCGGTGGCGCGGGCGCGCCGGATCCTGGGCGAGATGAGCGACCTCGCGGCGGCCGCGCGCAGCGCCGCCGCGCCGCTGGGCGGCGAGCTGCGGCTGGGGGCGATCCCCACGCTGGCGCCCTATTACCTGCCGCGGGTGCTGCCCGCGCTGCGCCGCGACCACCCGGACCTCAGGCTGTTCCTGCGCGAGGACCTGACCGGGCGGCTGCTCGACTCGCTGAAGGCCGGGGCGCTGGACTCGGTGCTGCTGGCGCTGCCGGTGGACGAGCCGGGGCTGGAGCACGCCGCGGTGTTCGACGAGCCCTTCGCCGTCGCCCTGCCCGCCGGCCACCCCCTGGCCGCGCGCCCGGCGCTGACCGAGCGCGACCTGAGCGGCGAACGGCTGCTGCTGCTGGAGGAAGGGCACTGCTTCCGCGATCAGGCGCTGGCGGTGTGCCACCGGCCCGGCGGACCGGAACGCGACGGCTTTTCCGGCACCTCGCTGGCCACCCTGTGCGAGATGGTCGCCGGGCGCATCGGCGTCACGCTGCTGCCCGAGCTGGCCCGCGCGCGGGCGCCGGAGGGCGTCGAGACCCGCTCCTTCGCCGAGCCCCGGCCGACCCGGCGCATCGGTCTGGTGTGGCGCAAGGGGAGCCCGCGCGGTGCGGAACTGCAACAGCTGGCGGCGTACCTGCGCCGGCACCTGCCGGACGGCGTCAGCGCCGCCGAATAGGTCAGCCCGCGACCCAGGCGGCGACCCCCGCCAGCGTCAGCGCCCACAGGACGAGCACGACGCGCAGCGCGCGCAGCTCGCCGGCGAGACGGCGCTCCATGACCGCGCGGGTCCGGCCCATGGCGGCCAGACGCGCGTCCAGATCGAGCAGGCGTTGCGTGGTGAAGGAGCGGTAGCCGCGCATGCCGCCAGCCTAGGGCGGCGACGCGGCGGCGCGGTGTGGCCTTCGCGGGACCTTTTACGCGCCGGCCCGCTCGGCCAGCAGCTCGCGCACCGCCTCGGCGAGGACTTCCGGACGGTACGGCTTCTGGAGCAGGCGGAATCCCTCCTTCTCCGCGGTGTCGGCGGCGTTGGAGTAACCGGTGGTCAGCAGCACCGGCATGGCCGGGAAGCGCTCGCGCACCCGCCGCGCGAGGTCGAGGCCGTTCATGCTGCCGGGCATCACGATGTCGGAGAACACCAGGTCGAAGCGCTTGCCGTTGCCCAGCGCCTCCAGCGCGCGGTCGGCGTTCTCCGCGTGCACGACGCTGTAGCCGAAGCCCTCCAGCAGCGTGGTGGCGGTGCGGCCGATCTCCGGGCTGTCCTCGACCAGCAGGATGGCGCCGCCGACCGACTGCGGGCGCTGCGCCGGGGCGGCGGCGGCCTGGGCCGTGCCGTCCTCGCTGCGCGGCAGGTAGAGGGTGATGGCAGTCCCCTCCCCCGGCCGGCTGTCCAGCCCCACCGTGCCGCCGGCCTGTGTGGCGAAGCCGTAGACCTGGCTGAGGCCCAGGCCGGTGCCCTTGCCGACCTCCTTGGTGGTGAAGAACGGGTCGAAGACGCGGTCCTGGATGTCCTTGCCGATGCCGCAGCCGGTGTCGGTCAGGGTGAGCGCCACGAAGTCGCCGCTGAGGCCGCCGGGGCCGTCGCCGTCGAGCGTCACGTTGCGCGTGCGCACGGTCAGCCGGCCGCCGTCCGGCATGGCGTCGCGGGCGTTGACCGCGAGGTTGAGCACCGCCAGCTCCATCTGCGCGCGGTCCACCTTCGCCGGCCACAGCCCGGAGCCCAGATCGGTGTCGATGGCGATGTCGCCGCGCAGCGAGCGCTTCAGCATGCCCTCCACCATGGAGCCCAGCGCGGCGTTGACGTCGAGCACCTCCGGCTTGACCGTGTGCTGGCGCGAGAAGGTGAGGAGCTGCTGCGTCAGCTGCCCGCCGCGGTAGGCGGCCTGCATGGCGGTGTCGATGAAGGGCGCCGCCGGGCCGGGCTCGCCGCCGCGCGACTGCGCGAGGTAGAGGTTGCTGGTGATGACCATCAGCAGGTTGTTGAAGTCGTGCGCGATGCCGCCGGCGATCTGGCCCAGCATCTCCAGGCGCTGGATCTTCTGCAGGATGGCCTCGGCGTGCCGGCGGCGCTCCACCTCGGCGGCGACGCGGGCCAGCGCCGCGCGCTCGGCGCGCGCCTTGCGCACCACCAGCCACGACACCAGCGCCAGCAGCAGCGCCGATGGTACCGCGAACAGCGCGTAGAACAGCACCTGCGAGCGCCACTCCGCCAGGATCCAGGCGGTCGAGCGGCCGTACAGCACATAGACCGGGAAGGTGCCGACCTTGCGGTAGGCGTACAGCCGTTCCACCCCGTCGCCCTGCGACAGCGTCCGGAACACGCCGCTCGGCGCCGCGGCGGCGGCGCGCATGAAGCCGCTGTCGGGGCCGAGCCTGACGGGGGTCGGCTGGCCGGGGAAGCGCGCCAGGATGGTGCCGTCGGCGCGCACCAGCGACACCGCGTCGCCGGGGTTCGGCACCACCTGGGCGAAGAACTCGGTGAATTCGGCGATGTAGACCGAGGCGAGGATGCTTCCGTTGAAGCGTCCGTCCGGCGCCGAGCGGCGGCGCGCCACGTTGAACGCCAGCTTGCCGGAGGTGCGGCCGGCGTAGGCGGCGCTGATGGTGCGCGACTCGCCCTCCTTGAGCGCGCGGTGGTAGTCGCGGTCGGAGACGTCCGAAGCCGGCGCCGGGAAGAAACGGCTGCTGCCGGCGAGCCGGCCGGCCTCGTCGGCCAGCCACAGGCTGCCCACCTGCGGGAAGGCGTGTTCGACCCGCTCCAGGTAGCGGTGCACGTCCGGCGTGGCGGTGATCTCCGGCCACGGGCGGCCGGCGATGAACTGGTCGATCTCGTCCAGCACGAAGGCGTAGGTCTCGAACAGGCGCAGCGTGTGCTCGTAGACCACGGAGTTGGACCGGTCGATGTGCCGCTCCGCCTCCGCGAAGCCCTTGCCATAGTCCCGCCACGCCACCACGGCGAGCAGCAGCAGCGGCACCGTGAAGGAGAACAGCAGCAGGATCCAGAGGTCGCGTGCGGACCGTCGGTGGGGCATGTCGGTGGAGAGCGTCTTGACTTCCTTGGGTTGCGTGAAGGTAGCAGATCAAGGTCGCCCGTCATTACGACATTAGGAAGGCGTAGCCCCCACGAACGGAGGGGTATCGCCGCTTTCGCCGCGTCCCGATCGTCCTACAGCCGCTTGCGCAGCAGGACGCTGCCTCCCTGGTGCGGCAGGCGCTCGTGCCAGGGGATCGCCGCCACCTCCACCTCGATGTAGCCGTGCCGGGCGTAGAGGCGGCGGGCCGCGGCGTTGTCGGCCCAGACGTGCAGCGTGATGCGGTCGAAGCCGCCGCTGCGCGCGCGGCCCTCCACCCAGTCGAGCAGCCGGCCGGCAATGCCCTGCCGCCGCCACGGCGGCGCCACCGCCAACGCGGAGAGGAAATAGCTGCCCCAGTCCTGCGCCGCGTCGAAGCTCTCGATGTGCGCCAGCCGCTCGGGCGGCAGGTAGCTGCGGTCGACGCTGCGCATCCAGTCGGCCGGATAGGCGTGCGCGGTGCCGACGACGGCGTCACCGTCCAGCGCCACCGCGCAGTGCCGGTGCGAGAACGAGCCCTCGCGCGCCGCCAGGCCCGGCACCAGCAGGTCGGCCACCGGCATGCCCGGCACCACGCCGTCGAGCAGGAACTGGTAGATGCCGCCGCCGGCCTCGACCATCAGCGGCGCCACCGCGGGGGCGTCGTCGGGTTCGGCGGAACGGATCAGGATCTCGGCGGTCATGGCGGCCTCGTGGGTACCCCTTACCGAGTAACGCAGAGCAGGGCCGCATGCCAGTCCGATCCGCATCGGTTGACCGGGTGGACGATCAAGGCTAGGGTCGCGGACATGAACGCCATGCCGCTGTCCCGGATTCTTCGAATTAGCGGCCCGGTCCTCCTCTGAGGGCCGGGAACCATCCGCCGCACTCCGTCGAAGACCGTCCAGGGAAGCCCGTGCCATGTCGGCCGTTCAGACCGTTTCCGTCCTCCCCGCCCAGCCCGAGACCCGCGCCACCGATCCGGGGCGCTGCGTGACCTTCGCCGTGCGCGCCGACGCCGATCCCGGCGCGCTGCCGCGCGTGCTGGAGCTGTTCGCCAAGCGCGGCCTGGTGCCCACCACCCTGCGCAGCGAGCTGCTGCCGGAGGCCGGCATGCTCGACATCAGCGTCGAGGTGGTCGGCATGGTGCGCGCCGAGTCCGACCACGTGGCCAACTGCCTGCGGGCGCTGCCGCTGGTCGGCCACGTGCTGACGGCGGAGCGGGCGGTCGGCTGAACCGCGGACGTGCGAACAACAGATTCACACGGATTTCACGGATTTCACGGATTTTAACACGGATTTCACGGATCTTCTCATTCGTGCCTTGGCAGCGGCTTGCGAGTAAGCGCCGCACGCCGCAAGAGAAAAGAAAATCCGTGTAATCCGTGCCTCAATCCGTGCCATCCGTGTGAGTGTTGTCTCCAATACGGATGCTGCCGATCCAAACGATCAGGCCACCCCGTCCTTTTTCTCCTCATCGACCGGCGGCTCGGCCACGGGGGCCTCGCCCTCGGCCGGGGCCTGGATGTCGGCGGCGGCGCGCTGCAGCTTTTGGAACTGGCGCAGCGACACCGGGATCAGCGCGACATAGGCGATGCCGAGCAGGATCAGCGTCCACCAGGGCTGCGCCACCAGGAACGCGGCGAGCAGGCCGACGCCGACCAGCGCCGGCACCACGTAGTCGGTCGGCACCCGCATGCCCTTGCCGGAGAAGGTCGGCAGCGTCGACACCAGCAGGAGCGCGATCGCCAGCGTCCACGGCACCACCAGAACCGGGTGGCTGACCAGCGACGGGTCCACCTCGAAACCGGCGACCATGGGCAGCAGCACCAGCCCCGCCCCGGCCGGCGCCGGCACGCCGGTGAAGTAGTTGAAGGCCCAGGGCGGCAGGTCCGGCGCGCCGAGGCGCGAGTTGAAGCGGGCCAGCCGCAGCGCCATGCACACCGCGTAGGCCAGCGCCGCGATCCAGCCGAAGCTGCCGGCCGAGCCCAGCGCCCACAGGTACATCATGATCGCCGGGGCGACGCCGAAGCTGACCACGTCGGACAGGCTGTCCAGCTCGGCGCCGAACTTGCTCTGGCCGTTCAGCAGGCGGGCGATGCGGCCGTCCAGCGCGTCGAGGACCGCGGCGGTCACCACCGACACCACCGCCGGGCGCCACTGCCCGTCGATGGCGAAGCGGATCGCTGTCAGGCCGGCGCACAGCGCCAGCACGGTCAGCACGTTGGGCAGCAGGTGGTTGATCGACAGGCCCTTGAGCCGCGGGTGCACCCGGCGCGGGTGCCGTTTGCGGAACACCCCGGGCTTGAAGGCGCCCGGCTTGAACACGGGCGGCCGTTTCATCGGCGGATCTCCCCCACCCGCTGCGGTTCAGCCGACTCCAGGTCGGCCAGCACGGTCTCGCCGCCGATCGCCAGCTGCCCGACGCAGACCTGCGGCGCCACGCCGTCCGGCAGGTAGATGTCGGTGCGGCTGCCGAAGCGGATGAGGCCGAAGCGCTCGCCGGCCTTCACCATCTGCTTGGGCTTCAGGTGGCAGATGATGCGGCGCGCCACCAGGCCGGCGATCTGCACGTAGGCGATCTCCCGCCCATCGGGCAGGCGGTGACGGATCGCCATGCGCTCGTTCTCGGAGCTGGCCTTGTCGAGCGCGGCGTTGAGAAAGGCGCCTGGGTGGTACTCGGCGGCCACCACCTCGCCGTCGGCCGGCACGCGGTTGACGTGCACGTTGAAGACGTTGAGGAAGATCGAGATGCGGGTGCGCGGCTCCGGCCCCATGCCCAGTTCGGGCGGCGGGACGGCGGGCACGATCATCGTGACGCGGCCGTCGGCCGGGCTGACCAGCAGGCCGGGGCGGGAGGGCGTCACGCGCTCGGGGTCGCGGAAGAAGTAGACGCACCAGGCGGTCAGCACGAGGCCGATCCAGCCAAGCGGCGCGGCGACGGCGAGGCCGAGGACGGCCGAAACCACCGCGAAGATCGCGATGAACGGCCAGCCGGCGCGGTGGATCGGAACGAGTACGGTGTCGATGGCGGTCATCGCCGGTCACATGTCCTTTGACGTGAAGCGGCGCATGATAGTCGCAGCACCCCGCCCTTTACAGAATTTTAGCGGCATGCCGCGAAGCTTCGCACTCCGCCGCCGTCAGGAATGCGCGCCGCCCCATGACTGTTCCCGCCGCCGCCCGCCTCGACACGTTGCGCGCCCTGGCCCAGGTCGCCGAGGGCGCGCTGCCGCTCGGCCTCAACGCCGTGACCATGACGGCGGACGGCGTGCCGTCGATCCGCCCGCCGCAGCCGGTGAAGCTGAACTTCTTCGCCGACGGCCTGCCCTTCCACGCCGCGGTCAGCCCGGACGGCGACGGCGCCGTCTGCCAGATCTGGGCGGAGGTCGGCCACATCCCCTACACCGCCCAGGCGCCGGAGCGCCGCCGCAAGCTGCTGGCCGCGCTGCGCGCCATGCCGAAGCTGGAGCGCGCGCGATTCGTCGTGCAGGACCAGAAGATCCTGCTGGCCTCGGAGACCCGGCACACCGGCGCGGTGACGGCCGAGGATGTGATCGGCGAGACGGTGGCCCTGATTCAGGAGGGGCGGCCGTTCCTGAGGATCCTGGGGGAGTGGCTGTAGGGAGGGGGCGACCGCTCAGCTCTTCGAGGCCGCCGCCGGCAGCGAGAAGATCTGCCCCGGATAGATCAGGTCGGGATCGCGGATCTGCGAGCGGTTGGCCTCGTAGATCGTCGTGTAGCGCAAGCCGTCGCCGTAGGTGCGCCGCGCGATGCGCCACAGGCTGTTGCCGGGCTGGACCACCAGCGATTGGCCGTTCGGCAGGTCCTTTGGGATCTCCGACACCTGCACCGGCAGCTCGACGCGCGCCGTCACCTTGCCGGTCTCCGTCACCTGGTCGGCGCGGAGCGCGTAGACGCCTGGATCGATGGCGCGCTGCGGGCTGAGGCGCCAGTGGCCGTCGGGGTCGGTGGCTGCCCGGCCGACCAGAATGTTGTCGAGATAGAGCTGCACCGCGCTGCCCGGCTGCGCGCGGCCGCCCATGGCGACGCGGCCGGCTGAGTCGTAGTCCATGGTCTCCACCGACACCCCGCCGGGCGGCAGCGGCGGCACGGCGCGGGTGGAGGAGCCGCCGGGCGCGGGAGCCGCCTTGGCCGGCCCGCCGCGCGGCGTCTCGGCGGCGGTCGGCGGCGGCGCCTGCAGGACGGTGCTGGCGCCCGCCCCTTCGCGCGGCACGGCGACGGCCATCGCCGGTGCGGGCGGCGCGTCGCGCGTCGCCTCGGGCACCACCAGCACGACGACGCGCTCGGCCTGCACCGAGTCGCCGTTCAGGCGGGCGGTCAGGCTCAGTTCGCGGCTGCCGGGCGCCAGCGGGGACGAGGGCAGCAGGACCCACTCGCCGCGGCGGTCGGCGGTGACCTCGCCGAGCGGGCGGTTGCCGTCGAACACCGTCACCACGGCCCCCGGCGCGGCGCGGCCGGCGATCACCGCCTCGCCGCCGGGGGTGACGCGCACCACGTCGAAGGTCGGGGCCGGCGGTGCCGCGGGCTTGGCCGCAGGGGGTGCCGGAGCGGGCGGCGGGGCGAGCGTGGCCGGGGCGAACGGCTTCGGGTCGGCGGATTTCGGGTCGGCGGGCTTGGCGTCAGGCGCTGCGGGCAGCGCCGCCTGCAGCGCGGCGGGGGCAATGGCGACCGCCTCGTCGCGGGCCGGAGGGCGGATCAGGCCGTAGGCCGCCGCGGCGGCCACCAGGACCGCGCCCAACCCACCGCCGAGAAGGACAAGATGTTTCACCGCCGCACCGTAAGCTGGCGGACGCTACCGGACGTCCGCACCGTACGAGTATCGGTAAGTCCTCCGCGTCGATCAACGGCCGTCTGCGCCGTTGAGCGACTATTTCGTATACCAGAGGCGCATCACGGAACCGGCGGCAGCGACTTCAGGTAAACGGCGATGGCCCGGCGGTCCGCCGGGGTGAGCTTGGAGGTGGAGTTGCGCACCACCTCGGCCATGGAGCCGCCGACGAAGTCGCCGTCCGGCAGCATGCCCATCTCCAGCGCCGTCTCGACGTCGCCCAGCGACCAGTCGGCCAGCCCCTTCGGGCCGGGGCGCAGGTTGGGCACCTTGTCGCCCTCCGGCCCCTGCGGGTTGCCGCCCAGCCCGCGCCCGGCATCGACGCCGCCCATCCAGCCGCGCGGGCTGTGGCACTCGCCGCAATGGCCCAGCGCCTCGACCAGGTAGCGGCCGCGGTTCCACTCGGCGGGCTTGGACGGATCCTCCTTCAGCGGCCCTTCCTCCAGGTACAGCGCCTGCCAGACCGGCAGCAGGAAGCGCCAGCCGAACGGCGCCGACAGCTCGTGCGGCTTGTTCGGTGCCGGGTTGGCCGGGCGGGTGAACAGGTAGGCCTTGAGGTCGGCGATGTCGCGGTCGCTCATCCGCGTGTAGGAGGTGTAGGGGAAGGCCGGGAACAGCGGCTGCCCCTCCTTGCCGTGGCCGGAGCGCAGCGCCCGCGCGAAGTCCGCGTCGCTCCAGCGGCCGATGCCGTGCGCCGGGTCGGGGGTGATGTTCGGGCTGTGGAAGGTGCCGAAGGGCGTCTTCAGCGGACGCCCGCCGGCCAGCGGCGCGCCGCCGCCCTTCTCGTTGGTGTGGCAGCCCAGGCAGCCGGCGGCGTCGAAGACGTATTCGCCGCGCTGCACCGGGTCGGGCGAGGCGGGATCGCCCGCCCGCGCGGCGACCGGGGCCAGCAGGCCGAGGAGGAGGAAGGCGGCGGCGCGCATCGGGCGGATCAGTTCTTCTTGATGCGGAAGTCCTCATGGCAGGCGGTGCAGGCCTTGCCCGTGGCCTGCTGCGCCTGGGCGATCTGCGCCTTGTCGCCGGTGGCGGCGGCGGCGACCAGCTTGGCCGTCTGCGGCTTCACGTCCACCCACTGCTGCTGCGCCTTCGGCAGGTTCTGCCACAGCTCCGGCCTGGCGGCGCTTTCGGCGACCGGGGCGGCGGTGCCCGGCTGGAACAGCGCGGTGAAGTCGCCCTTCGCCGCCTCGTCGATCTGGGCGGCGGCCTTCTGCACGTCCTCGACGGTGCCGCCCTCGCCCTTGAGGAACTTGCCGATGGTCTGCATGCCGCCACCGAACTTCTTCATGTGCTGCTGCCGGGCCTTGACCAGCTCCTCGGGCGTGGCGGCCGGGGCGGCCGGCGCGGAGGCGAGGAACAGGCCCGCCGACAGGGCGACGGCGAAAACGGCGTGGAGCGTGCGATGGGTCATGGTGCTTCTCTCCCATTGTGCCAGGATGGACACCCGGGTTGACGCCCGGGGCCGGCGTGTTATTCCACCGCGGATGGTGCCGCCGGCAACGACGCGGGCGCCAATCACAGGATCGTGAAGAAACCGACGATGGTGGGTGCGATGAAGACGCCGAATTCCGTGTGCGTGTATTGCGGCTCGTCGAGCCGGGTCGCGGACGTCCACAAGGCCGCGGCGCACGCGCTGGGCGCCGGGCTGGCCGAGCGCGGCATCCAGCTGGTCTACGGCGGCGGCCGGGTCGGGCTGATGGGCATCCTCGCCGACGCCGCCATCGCCGCGCACGGCGAGGTGGTCGGCATCATCCCCGAACACATCAAGGTGTTGGAGGTCGAGCACACCGGCCTGGCCGAGCTGCACGTGGTGGACAGCATGCACACCCGCAAACGCATGATGGTCGAGCGCTCGGACGCCTTCGTCGTGCTGCCCGGCGGCATGGGCACGCTGGACGAGGCGTTCGAGGTGCTGACCTGGAAGCAGCTGCGCCTGCACGACAAGCCGGTGGTGATCGTCGACGTCGAGGGCTATTGGGCGCCGCTGCTCACGCTGATCGACACCATGGTCGATGAGGGCTTCTGCCGGCCGGAGCATCGCCGCCTGTTCACCGTGGTGAACCGGGTGGAGGACGTGTTCGCGGCGCTGGACCGCGCCCCGGAGCCGACGACCCCGCCGGAGACGAAGTGGCTGTAAGCGCCGCGCCCGACAACGTGGCCTGTGCCGCCCGCCGCGCCTTCCTTTTCCCGGCGGGCCGGTGATATAAGACCGCCAAACCTACGCCCAGCCGTGTGGGCCGCCCCCTATGTCAGCCAGGACCAGGGCGGCCCGGACGGTCACGCCCGCTGGATGGCGCCTGGCGCCCAAGGATAACGACAGCCCTGACCCCAAGGGGAGACCTCGTACCCATGAACAAGATCAAAGTCGCGAACCCGGTCGTCGAGCTCGACGGCGACGAGATGACCCGGATCATCTGGCAGTTCATCAAGGACAAGCTGATCCTGCCGTACCTCGACATCGATCTGAAGTACTATGATCTCGGCATCGAGAACCGCGACAAGACCGACGACAAGGTGACCGTCGAGTCGGCCAAGGCGATCCAGCAGTACGGCGTGGGCGTGAAGTGCGCGACCATCACCCCCGATGAGGCGCGCGTCAAGGAATTCAACCTCAAGAAGATGTGGAAGTCGCCGAACGGCACGATCCGCAACATCATCGGCGGCACCGTCTTCCGCGAGCCGATCGTCTGCTCGAACGTTCCGCGCTACGTGCCGGGCTGGACCAAGCCGATCATCATCGGCCGCCACGCCTTCGGCGACCAGTACAAGGCCACCGACTTCAAGGTGCCGGGCGCCGGCAAGCTGACCATCAAGTGGACGCCCGAGGGCGGCGGCGAGCCGATCGAGCACGAGGTCTTCGATTTCCCCGGCGCCGGCGTGGCGATGGGCATGTACAACCTCGACGATTCGATCGAGGGCTTCGCGCATTCCAGCTTCCTGTACGGCCTGGAGCGCAACTACTCGGTCTACCTGTCGACCAAGAACACCATCCTCAAGGCCTACGACGGCCGCTTCAAGGACATCTTCCAGGAGGTGTTCGACCGCGACTACGCGGCGCAGTTCAAGGCGAAGGGGCTGGTCTACGAGCACCGCCTGATCGACGACATGGTGGCCTCGGCGCTGAAGTGGGAAGGCGGCTTCGTGTGGGCCTGCAAGAACTACGACGGCGACGTGGAGTCGGACGTGGTGGCGCAGGGCTTCGGCTCGCTGGGCCTGATGACGTCGGTGCTCATCACGCCGGACGGCAAGACCGTCGAGGCGGAGGCCGCGCACGGCACGGTGACCCGCCACTACCGCGAGCACCAGAAGGGCAAGGAGACCTCGACCAACCCGATCGCCTCGATCTACGCCTGGACGCAGGGCCTCGCCTACCGCGGCAAGTTCGACGGCACGCCTGATGTGGTCAAGTTCGCCCAGACCCTGGAGCGCGTCTGCGTCGAAACCGTCGAGGCCGGCTACATGACCAAGGACCTCGCCATCCTCATCGGCCCGGAGCAGCCCTGGCTGACCACCAAGCAGTTCCTCGACAAGCTGGACGAGAACCTGCAGAAGAAGATGGCCGCCTGGGCGTAACCCCTGGGTGCGACACCATGGCCCCTCTCCCTTGGGGGGCGTTTCGGCGGAGAAAGTGGGGGAACGACCGTTCCCCCGGACTCCTGAAAAGCCCGGGGCGAGCGCTCCGGGCTTTTTTCATGCGGATCCATCACCTGAGGGACGAGATGCCCAACAGCACTTTCTGCGTCGCCGTCATCGGCGCCGGCGAAACCGGCACCCCGCTTCTGCAGCAGCTTCTCAGCGCGCCGTTCGTCCGGGTGCTGGGGGTGGCCGACCTCGACCCCGACGCGCCGGGCATGATGCTGGCGCGCGACAACGGCGTGCCGACCACCACCGACTTCATGGACCTCGCGCGGATGGGCGAGGACCTCGACGTGCTGATCGATGTCACCGGCGTGGCCAAGGTGCGCGAGGCGCTGCGCCAGCACATGCAGGACAGCGGCAACCATCACACCATCATCATGCACGAGGTGATCGTGCAGCTGATGCTCTCCCTGTCGAAGGGCGAGCTGGTGCGGCTGAAGCACGGCGACGTGGAGTACTGAGGGAAGCGCACGCACCGGGTCCCCACCCAACCCTCCCATAGGCGCTAACTTAAGTGCACAAGTACCTCTCGCGGCCCCAACCACCTTCTCATTCCGTCATCCCCGCCTTCGCGGGGATGACGATGAAGGAGGCGGCGGCAAGGCCAGAGACGTGCCTGAAGGCTAAAGTTAGCGCCTATGCCCAACCCTCCCCCACTTCGCGGGGGAGGGCTTTTAATTCCTCCCCCCGCGCAGTGGGGGGAGGTCAGGAGGGGGGCCCGGCACGGACACTCCCCAAAACAAAAGCGGCCCCGAAGCAGGGCCGCTTTTCGTTTTCCGGACGGGAGACGTCGTTCGGGCGTCAGGCGACGCCGACGCTGCGGTCCTCGTCGCGCTTCTTGCTGGAGGAGGTCGGCTGATAGGCCACCGCCGCGTGCTCCGCGCAGTACGGCAGGCCGGTCAGCGCCGTCTTGCCGCAGAAGTGGAAATCCTGGTGCTTGGGGTCGCCGACCGGCCACTTGCACATGCGCTCGGTCAGGCTGAGGATCGTGGCCCCACGGCTCGGCTTCTTCTTGATGGGCGACGGGCGCCCGGAGAGGCCAAGGCGGTGCGCCTTGCCGATCACGGCGTTGCGGCTGATGTCGCCGAGCATGTCGGCGATCTCGCTGGCACTCAGCCCCTGCGCCCAGAGATCCTTAAGCTGTTGAACCCGCTCGTCCGTCCAACTCATCCCCTGTCTCCAACTTGGTCCGGTTGCCCGTGCCTCGGCCGGTGGCTACAGCCCAAAGGCTGGTAAGCCATTTTCCATAAGGCCCAACATTTTGTGCCGACCGGGGAGGAAGCTACCAGATGAAGCCCGCAAGGGATAGAGGGTGTTAGCAACATTTCTGTGCATAACTCCCTGGGTCCTACGAGTTCAGCGCCCGGTAGACGTCCTCGGCTATTCCGGACAGAGTAACCCGGTCGAGTTCGCCCGTCAGGGCCCAAGCTAACCCATTGTCGCGCCAATAAAAAGCTTGGACGTTGCCGTCGTGCGCAAATCGGAACGATGTGTCCGCCGGGTCACGGGTCGGCCGGACATACAGGGTGATGCGGCGACCGGTCGCATCCTGGTACATCAACTGGGCGGCCGGACCGTCGGTGTCCGACAGCAGCCGCCCGCCCACCAGCTCATAGCCGCGCTCGGCGAGGCGGGGGGCGCGCAGCGGCTTGCCGAGCCGCTTGCCGAGCCACGTCACGAGGTGCTCCTCCTGGTCGGCGCCGACCTCGACGGGGTGGCGCACCTCGGCGACGAAGACGCGGTGGGCGGCGACGGCGTCGGCGACGAAGGCGCCGGACGGCGGGGCGCCGGGCGCGCTCCAGCCATGCGCCAGCCAGCCGGCAGCCCCGCCCGCCACGAAAGCGAGCAGCGACGCCGCCACCGCCAGCCACGGCAGGGCGCGGCGGCGCCGGCTGAAGGGCGGCTTCAGGCGGTCGGGCAGCGGCCGGTCGATCAGCGGTTCGAACGCGCGGGCGGTCATCGTCCGCTGCTCGCGGTAGCTGGCGAAGCGGCGGGCGACCTCGGGGTGGTCGTCCAGGTAGCGGTGCACGGCGTCCCGCCGGTCGTCGGGCAGTTCACCGTCGAGCCACGCGTGCAGCTCGGCCTCCGTCACGGGCTCCTCCTCGGGGGTGGTCATTTGATTCTCCTCAGCGCCTGCTCCTCGCCGCCCTCCAGCAGCACGCGCAGCCGCTCGCGGGCGCGGGCAAGCCGCGACATGACGGTGCCGATCGGCACTTCCAGCACCTCGGCGACCTCGCGGTAGGACAGGCCTTCCAGGCCGGTCAGCAGCAGGATGCGCCGGTGCTCCTCCGACAGTTGCCTGAAGGCGCGGACGAAGTCGCGCACCGCGCCGCGGTCGGCGGCCGGGGTGCTGAGCGCCACGTCGTCGGCGAAGTCCTCCACCGGCATCTCGTGGCCGCGCCGCCGCCGCCAGCGGACGCCGCTGACGTGCAGGTTGTGCAGGATCGACAGCAGCCAGCCGCCGAGCCGGCTCGGGTCGCGCAGCGCGTGGCGGTTGGCCAGCGCCTTCTCCACGCAGTCCTGCACGAGGTCGTCGGCGTCCGCGAGGTTCCCCACCAGCGCCGCGGCGTACCGGCGCAGGCGCGGCACGTGCGCGGCGATGGCGCGGTCGTCGATGTCGTCGGCTGCTGGCATGGCTCCGCTCCCCCGCCCGCTCGGGGCGCCCTTCCCCGCAAGGACGCACCCGCAGCCCATGTTATTCCCTGGACGCGCACGTCAAGCGCATAGGGGGTAGGCTTTTCGGCGGAGGCGGTGCTGGTCAGCGTCGGGAGGTGATGATCGCCCGAACCGCAACGACAAGGCGTTCGGCATCGCGAACAGCCTGCTCGACCGTCTCGGCGTCAATGGAGCCAACGTCGTAGTCGGCCAGGTTTCGGAGTTGGTGGCAGCGGTTGAGGGCGCGTCCGAGCCCGGCATCGAGATGCCCAGCCCGCACGAGATGCTTGCCGACGAGCCCAATCACCGTGCTATGCGTTTTCGTGCCCTCGGGCAGCGCGCCCATTTGGGTCAGAGCGGCGCGGGCACCATGGAATGCCGCTTAGTAGGCGCGGTTGGTCGCGCCCTCGAGATCGCCCCGGGCCAGCAGCACGCGGGCCGACCCCGCCGCCTGTTCCGCCTTCGCCAGCAATTGCGCAGCCACGCTCACAACGCCACCCCATCACGGGCGATGCAGCGCGTCAGGTGCGGAATGGGATGAGCCTCGGGATGGTCGAGGCTGCCCTCCTCGATGGGCATGGGCTGGATGTGCAGCCCCTGCTCCAACAGAACGTCGAAAGCGTCGTCCGCCATGGACAGCGCTTCGGCCACCATGTCGGTGATCGGAGCGGCAAGGACGACTGCAACGTCGAGGTCGCTGTCGTCCCGATGATCCCGCCTCGCCCGGCTGCCGAACAGCACGAGGCCACGCAGACGCGCGCCGTAGCGCGTGCGCATCCGCGCTTCGAACGCGTGGAGCGCGTCGCGCTCCTGCTGGCTCAGCGGCACCGTCATGCAAGGAATGTCGCACCCGCCCCGCCCTGGCGCAAGGGAGCCCGCTACGTCGCCGAGAACCCCGCCTTGCCGTCGAAGTTGCAGAGGTTCTCGGTCTGGATGAAGTCCAGCCCGGCCACCGCGAGGCGGTCGAGCAGCGCCACGATGTCGCGGTGGACGATCGGCTCGCCGCGCACCACGAAACGGCAGCGCCAGTGGTCGGTGCAGAAGGTGCCGGCGTTGCCGTCCGGCCAGACCGTCTGGCTGCGGTTGGAGATGCTCGACAGCTCCAGAGCCGGGCCGGCCAGCGGCTGCACCCGGGCCGCCAGATCCTCCGGCCCGCCGTCGGACCAGTGCAGGAAGACGTCCACCCCCACCAGCTCCTTCACCGCCGGCGCCCGGCCGGAGGGGCGCAACGCGGTGTCGAAGGTGGGACGCGTCACGGCGTAGCTGACGCCGGGCAGCGTCTTCGGGAACTGGCCCAGGCGCTCGATCACCGCTTCGGCGAAGCCCTGGGTGCCGACGCGCAGGCGGCTCATCCCGCGTGAGAAGATGTCGGCGGTGTGGATGCCGTCCTCGATGGTGCGCAGCCACGCGTTGTGCACGCGCGCCGCCACGTCGCCCTGACCGATGTGCACCAGCATCATCACCGCGGCCATCAGCAGGCCCGAGGGGTTCGCCACCCCCTGCCCGGCCAGCGCCGGGGCGGCGCCGTGCAGCGCCTCGAACATGGCGCAGCGGTCACCAATGTTGGCGGAGCCGGCCAGCCCGATGGAGCCGGTGATCTGCGCCGCGATGTCGGAGACGATGTCGCCGTACAGGTTCAGCGTGACGATGACGTCGAAGCGCTCGGGCTGGTCGGCCAGCCGCGCGGCGCCGATGTCGACGATCAGGTGGTCGGCCTTGATCTCCGGGTACTCGGCGGCGACCTCCTGGAAGGTGCGCAGGAACAGCCCGTCGGACATCTTCATGATGTTGTCCTTCACCAGGGCCGTCACCTTGCGGCGGCGGTTGGCGCGGGCGTACTCGAAGGCGTAGCGGACGATGCGCTCGGAGCCCGGCTGCGACACCAGCTTGACCGACTGGATGACGTCGTCGGTCTGGCGGTGCTCGATGCCGGTGTAGAGGTCCTCCTCGTTCTCGCGGATGATCACCACGTCCATGCGCGGGTGCCGGGTGCGGACGTAGGGATGGTGCGAGACGCAGGGGCGGACGTTGGCGAACAGCCCCAGCGCGGTGCGCGCGGTCACGTTCAGCGACTTGAACCCCGGTCCCTGCGGCGTCACCACCGGCCCTTTGAGGAAGACGCGGGTGCGCCGGATCGACGCCCAGCCGTCCGGCCCCAGCCCGCCGCCGTGGCCGCGGCGGTACATGGCCTCGCCCGCCGGCACCTCCTCCACCTTGAGGCGCGCGCCGGCCGCGTCCAGGATGTGCAGCACCGCGTCCGCGACCTCCGGACCGATGCCGTCGCCCTTGGCAAGCGTGATGGGGGTGGCTTCCGCCATGTGGATAAGTCTCCTTCGCGCTGCGACCCTAGCCGCAAAGCGAGCAGCCATGCAACGGAAGCGCGACGCGCCTTGACGGCAACCCGGGCGGCGCCACGTCGCTTCCCGCGATGACCGGCACGACCAACACCCCCTCCCCTCACGACGGCCTGCCCTCCGCGGTGGCCGGCCTGGAGCCGCCGCGCCTGGAGTTCGCGGCCCTGCCGGCGGCGGTCCGGCGCGAACTGCGCGTCGATCAGGTGGGCGAGCTGGTGGCGGTGCGGCTGTACGACGGCGCGCTGGCCGGCAGCCGCGACCCGGACGTGCGGCGCTTTGCCGCCGGGCACCAGCGCATCGAGCGGGCGCATCTGGCGCTGTTCGAGGCGTACCTGCCGCCGCGGGCGCGCAGCCGGTTGGGCGGGTTCTGGCGGCTGGCCGGGTGGCTGCTGGGCTGGGTGCCGGCGCGCCTGGGGCCGGCGGCGCTGTACGCCGTGGTGGCAGGGGTGGAGCGCTGGGTGGACGGGCACTACGCGCGGCAGATCGCGCTGGTCCGGCGGCTGGCGCCGGATCCGGACCTGCTGCGCATGCTGGAGGCCTGCCGCAGCGACGAGGCCCGGCACGCGGCGGACGCTGAAGACCTTTACCCGAAGGCGCCGTGGTGGGCGCGGGCGCTGGCCGCGGTGGCGGTGGGGTGCTCAAGGGCGGGGGTGCTGGTGGCGCGGTGGGTGTGACGGCCCAACGTCGGGAGCCTACCGCACCAGTTCCCGCGTCGCCGCGTCCAGCCCCTCCAGCGTCAGCGGGTACATCCGCCCGCCCATCAGGCGCTGCAGGATCCGCGTGCTCTCGGTGTACTGCCAGTATTTTTCCGGCACCGGGTTCAGCCACACCGCCTTCTGGTAGACCGACAGCACGCGCTGCAGCCAGACCTGACCGGCCTCCTCGTTCCAGTGCTCGACGCTGCCGCCCGGGTGGGTGATCTCGTACGGGCTCATCGCCGCGTCACCGACGAAGACCAGCTTGTAGTCCGCCGGATAGGTGTGCAGCACGTCCCAGGTCGGGGTGCGCTCGCTGCCGCGGCGGTGGTTGTCCTTCCACACGCTCTCGTAGACGCAGTTGTGGAAGTAGAAGTGCTCCAGGTGCTTGAACTCGGTCCGCACGGCGGAGAACAGCTCCTCGCACAGGCGGATGTGGTCGTCCATCGAGCCGCCGATGTCCAGGAACAGCAGCACCTTCACCGCGTTGTGCCGCTCCGGCACCAGCTTCAGGTCCAGCCAGCCGGCGTTGTTGGCCGTGGCGCGGATGGTGCCGGGCAGGTCCAGCTCGCTGGCCGCCCCGGTGCGGGCGAACCTGCGCAGGCGCCGCAGCGCCACCTTGATGTTGCGCGTGCCCAGTTCCACCGAATCGTCGAGGTTCTTGAACTCGCGCTTGTCCCACACCTTGACGGCGCGGCGGTGGCGCGACTCGTGCTGGCCGATGCGCACGCCCTCCGGATTGTAGCCGTAGGCGCCGAACGGCGAGGTGCCGGCCGTGCCGATCCACTTCGAGCCGCCCTGGTGCCGCCCCTTCTGCTCGGCCAGCCGCTGCGCCAGCGTCTCCATCAGTTTCTGCCAGCCGCCCAGCGCCTTGACCTGCGCCTTCTCCTCGTCGGTCAGGAAGCGCTCGGCCAGCTTGCGCAGCCATTCCTCGGGCAGGTCGGTGACCGGCACCTCCTCGCCGTCGGCAGGCGGCTCGCCGATGCCCTTGAAGACATGGCCGAACACCCGGTCGAAGCGGTCGAGGTTGCGCTCGTCCTTCACCAGGCAGGAGCGGCTGAGATAGTAGAAGTCCTCGACGCTGTAGTCGGCCAGCCCACGCTTCATGGCCTCCATCAGCGTCAGGTATTCCTTCAGCGACACCGGCACGCCGGCTTGGCGCAGCTCGAAAAAGAAGCTCGTGAACAATGGCGTTCTCCCCGCGGGGGCGGCATTATAGCGCGTTCCAAGGAAAACAGCGCATGAACCCACTCGTCCAGTTCGCCGTCGCCCTCGATTTCGCCGCCGCCAAGCACACCGACCACCGCCGCAAGGGCGTGCGCGGCGAGCCCTACGTCAACCACCTGATCGAAGTGGCGCGCCTCGTCGCCGAGGCGACCGACGGCCAGGATCCGGAAGCCGTCGTCGCCGCCGTGCTGCACGACACGCTGGAGGACACCGACGCCACCCGCGAGGAACTGGAGGAGCATTTCGGCGCCGAGATCGCCTCCATCGTCGCCGAGGTCACCGACGACAAGCGCCTGACCAAGGACGAACGCAAGCAGCGGCAGGTGGACTCGGCCCCGGACGCCTCGCACCGCGCCAAGCTGGTGAAGCTGGCCGACAAGATCAGCAACCTGCGTTCCATGCAGACCAGCCCCCCGGCCCACTGGAGGCTGGAGCGCAAGGTCGAGTACTTCGAATGGGCCGCCCGCGTGGTGGAAGGGCTGCGCGGCATCAACGCCGGCCTGGAGGCGCAGTTCGACGCCGCGCACCGCGACGGGCTGGACCAGCTCCGCGGCAAAAAGTCCTGATGGGACACTGACATAGCGCAATGTGACTTGGTCACAGACGGCGTACATTAGGGGAACCTAGAACGGGTCGAAATCGAGCCTCCCCGGCACGAGGATCCCATGTCCCTGAACACGCACGCCGCTACCAGCCATTCGGCCGCGGACGAACCCGGCCGGCATTGGTTCATCAACCGCCCCAAGGTCTATCCCGCCGCGGTGAAGGGCACCTTCCGCCGGCTGAAGTGGGCGGCCGTCATCGTCCTGCTGGCGATCTACTACGTCACGCCGTGGATCCGCTGGGACCGCGGCCCCGGCATCCCGGACCAGGCGGTGCTGGTCGATATGCCCGGCCGGCGCCTGTACTTCTTCTTCATCGAGATCTGGCCGCAGGAGGTCTACTACCTGACCGGCCTGCTGATCCTCGCCGCCATCGGGCTGTTCGCCGCCACCACGCTGTTCGGCCGCATCTGGTGCGGCTACGCCTGCTGGCAGACGGTGTGGACCGACCTGTTCATCTGGGTCGAGAGCAAGATCGAAGGCAGCCGGACCGAGCGCATCCGCCTCGACAAGGCGCCGATGACGCTCAACAAGGCGCTGCGCAAGACCGCCAAGCACGTGGCCTGGATGCTGATCGGCGTCGCCACCGGCGGCGCGTGGGTGTTCTATTTCAACGACGCGCCGACGCTGATGCGCGATCTGCTGGCGGGTCAGGCCTCCACCACCGTGCTGGGCTTCGCGGCGCTGTTCAGCGCCACCTGCTACTTCTTCGCCGGCTGGGCGCGCGAACAGGTGTGCATCTACGTCTGCCCATGGCGCAGCTTCCAGTCGGCCATGGTGGACGAGGACACCTACATCGTCACCTACCAGGACTGGCGCGGCGAAGGCCGCCACCCGCTGCGCAAGTCGCAGAGCTGGGACGAGCGCGAGGCGGAGGGCTACGGCGACTGCATCGATTGCAAGCTGTGCGTCCACGTCTGCCCGACCGGCACCGACATCCGCAAGGGCCAGCAGATCTCGTGCATCGGCTGCGGCCTGTGCGTCGACGCCTGCAACGAGGTGATGGCCCAGATCGGCCGCCCGCGCGACCTGATCCTGTTCGACACGCAGAACGATCAGGTGGCCAAGTCGCAGGGCGCGATCGTCAAGCCGCGCGTCATCCGCCCGCGCACCATCGTCTACGGCCTGATCCTGCTGACCGTGGCCAGCGCCATGCTGGTCAGCCTGATGATGCGCGCGACCGTGGACATCAACGTGCTGCGCGACCGGGCGCCGCTGTTCGTCACCCTGTCGGACGGCTCCGTGCAGAACGCCTACACCATCAAGGTGCTGAACAAGACGCACGAGCCGCGCACCTACACCCTGGCGCTCCAGGGCATCGACACGCCAGACCTGTCGGCCGCCAGCCTGGAGGGGCACGGGACGACGCTGACGATCAACGCCGGGCCGGATTCGGTGGCGACCTACCGGGTGTTCGTCAAGCTGCCGCAGGGCAAGGCGAAGAGCGGGTCCACCGACGTGGCGTTCACGGTCAAGGAAACCGGGACCGGCGAAGTGGGCGTACACAAAAGCGTGTTCATCGCGCCGTAAAGGAAAGCGGGAGGCATCCGCCCTCCCGCCCCCCCTCTCGCGGCAACGTCGGCAGGTCACGGGGCGCCTCGACCGCTGAAAGGAACGGCGCGTACCGTCGCGCTGAGACACATTGCCCTTACGAGATCGGCGCCCTTACGAGATCGGCGCTCGCGCGTGCCCCCAGAGAATGAGGTAGTTGCCGGCCGCGGTGCACGGCGTCTCCTCGAACACCTCGAACGGCGGCAGCAATTCGCGGAGTTGGTCCATTGCCAACTTGCGGGTGGTCCCCCCGTGGCCGTCGCGGCCGCTGTTCATTGTCAGGTAACCTCGCCGGGCTTGGCCAATCACCTTGCGGATGTATTGGCGCTGCAGATGCTCGGGTAGCTCGGAAAAGGCATAATTGCTGATCACCAAGTCGTACGCGCCCTGCCCAGCATGGCGATTGATTGTGCAGGTCCGGTATCCGCAATTGAGGATGTGACATTCAAGATACCGCTCGACCAGGTCGAGAACCGGCGGCAGGTCGAAAAGATCGTATTCTGTGAACGAGCAAACCCGGTCAAGCACCAGGAGTTGGCCGCCGTATCCCACACCGATTTCGGCAATGTGCGAACCGGGTGTATCACCGAAGCAGTGCCTGAGGTCGGCCGCGACCTTCATGTAGCGAAGTGTCGTCGGGCTAATGCGGCCGATCCCGGGGTAGTCGTAGACGATGGGATGACCGACGGAATCATTGGCCTTGAAGTCGTCAATTCTCTCCAGAAGATCTGGTGCCTGTTGCCGCAGGCAGTCGAGGTAATGCGCGCCATCCAGCTGCGAGACGTGCTCCAGCACGGTCCGGTAACTAGGATGCCGCTTGAAAGTTGCGAAGGCCCTCGTGTTTTGCGTGGCTCGCTCGACGCAAGCGATATAGGTCCCGTTGTCACTGTCGCTGCGGTTCTCCGCGACGGCGACGAACCGGCGCCGTCCAAACAGATCATAGTACAGGCGTGCGATTCGCTGGGTCACCAACGTTGGATCCTTCCACGCCCTGTTCAGCTTTGCCAGCAGGGTACGTTTTGCCGCGCCGTGTTTGTCCAAGGTTGGGGTTTCCTCACTCGCAGTGCTGATCACATCCAGCACATGTGCGCCGTGCAATGCCCACGCAGTTGAGCACCAGCGCGGGCGCCGGTCAACAGGTGCGGCGAGGTGGCGGCGAGCACGGAAACCGGCGCCAACACCATCACCGGTGGGCGGCCATCCGCACGGCGGAACGCCCGCGTGGCATTTCTCACAGGCTGTCTAGCGCGCCGCGTTCATGGCGGGTTGTCGGGTACACGTGCGGTCGGCAGAGGGTCAGCGCGGCATGCCGTGACCGGAGCTTGCCCCGCCCGTCACACGCCGAGGGCCGGAAGCCCTTGAGACCTGTCAGCGGCTTTCGCGCCGGGCGATGAAGGCCAGCCGTTCCAGCAGGTGCACGTCCTGCTCGTTCTTGAGCAGCGCGCCGCACAGCGGCGGGATGAGTTTGCGGGCGTCCTTGGCGCGCAGCGTCTCGGGGTCCACGTCCTCGACCATGAGGAGCTTGATCCAGTCCAGCAGTTCGGACGTCGAGGGCTTCTTCTTGAGGCCCGGCACCTCGCGCAGGTCGTAGAACAGCGTCATCGCCTCGCGCAGCAGGGCGGGCTTCAGGCCGGGGTAGTGCACCTCGACGATCCGCTCCATGGTCTCCTTGTCGGGGAACCGGATGTAGTGGAAGAAGCAGCGGCGCAGGAAGGCGTCCGGCAGTTCCTTCTCGTTGTTGGAGGTGATGATGATGATCGGGCGCTGCCGGGCCTTGATGGTCTGGCGGGTCTCGTAGACGTGGAATTCCATCCGGTCGAGTTCGAGCAGGAGGTCGTTGGGGAACTCGATGTCGGCCTTGTCGATCTCGTCGATCAGCAGGACCGGCGCCTCCGGCATCTCGAAGGCCTCCCACAGCTTGCCGCGCACGATGTAGTTGGAAATGTCGTGCACCCGCTCCTCGCCGAGTTGGGAGTCGCGCAGGCGGCTGACCGCGTCGTACTCGTACAGGCCCTGCTGCGCCTTGGTGGTCGACTTGATGTGCCAGGGGATCAGGGGCTTGTTCAGGGCGCGGGCGATCTCCTGCGCCAGCACGGTCTTGCCGGTGCCGGGCTCGCCCTTGACCAGCAGCGGGCGTTCCAGCGTGATCGCAGCGTTGACCGCCACCATCAGGTCCTCGGTGGCGACGTAGGTGTCGGTGCCGGTGAAACGCATCGAATCCGTCCCGTTCTTTTCGCTTGGCCCTGCAACCATCCAGGATTGCGCCTATCCTTTCAAGGGACGAACCGTTCGGAACGTTCCAAGGGGAGGACAGCATGGGCGAGTTCTGGCCGAAATACCTGGCCGAGCACCGCAACCCGGTCAACCGGGCGCTGCACGTGACCGGCACCGTGGTGGCGACCGGGCTGCTGGTGGGTGGGGTCGCGCTGTGGGACTGGCGCCTGCTGGTGGCCGCGCCGGTCGCCGGCTACGGCTTCGCGTGGTTCGGGCACTTCGTGGTCGAGAAGAACCGGCCGAAGACGTTCGAGGCGCCGTTCCGATCGCTGGCGGGGGACTTCCGCATGGCGGGGCTCGCGCTCTGCGGACGGCTGGGGAAGGAGATGGAGCGGTGCGGCGTGGGGGACACTTGCCCCCACCCTAACCCTCCCCCGCTTCGCAGGGGAGGGAACTAGACTCCTCCCCCCGCCCAGCGGGGGGAGGTTGGGAGGGGGGTTAAGCGGTCACCTTCTCGGAAATCGCCTTCTCGATCGCCTCGACCGCGGCGTTCGCCAGCGAGCCGTCCGGACCGCCGGCCTGGGCCATGTCGGGGCGGCCGCCGCCGCCCTTGCCGCCGCAGGCCTCGGCGCCGGCGCGGACCAGATCGACCGCGCTGATGCGGCCGGTCAGGTCGTCGGTGACGCCGACGACGATGGACGCCTTGCCCTCGTTGGTCGCCACCAGTGCCACCACGCCGGAGCCCAGTTGCTTCTTCAGCTCGTCGGCCATCGGCTTGAGGTCCTTGGCCGGCAGGCCGTCCACCACGCGGGCGGCGAACTTCACGCCGTTGATCTCCTTGGCCGCGGAGCCGCCATCCGACTTGGCCCCGCCGCCCCCCATCGCTCCACTGAGGGCGACCTGACGGCGCAGCTCGGCCAGTTCGCGCTCCATCTTGCGGCGCTCGTCCACCAGGGCGGCGACGCGGGACGGCACCTCCTCCGGACGGACCTTGAGGGCCGAAGCGGCCTCGCCCAGCAGGTGCTCGCGCTCGGCGAGGTAGCGGGCCGCACCCTGCGCGGTGAGCGCCTCGATGCGGCGGACGCCGGCGGCGACGGCACCCTCGGCGACGATCTTGAAGATGCCGATGTCGCCGGTGCGCCGCACGTGCGTGCCGCCGCACAGCTCCACCGAGTAGTCGCGCTCCAGCTCGCCGTGCGGGCCGCCCATGGAGACGACGCGGACCTCGTCGCCGTACTTCTCGCCGAACAGCGCCATGGCGCCGGTGGCCTTGGCCTCGTCCGGGCTCATAAGGCGGGTGACCACCTCGCTGTTGCCGAGGATGCGGGCGTTGACCTCCGCCTCCACCGCGGCGATGTCGTCGGCGCTGAGGCCGGCCGGCTGCGAAATGTCGAAGCGCAGCCGCTCCGGCGCCACCAGCGAGCCCTTCTGCGTCACGTGCTCGCCCAGACGGTTCTGCAGCGCCTTGTGCAGCAGGTGGGTGGCCGAGTGGTTGGCGCGGATCGCCGCGCGGCGATCCGAATCGACGCGCAGCTCGACCACGTCGCCGACCTTGAGCGTGCCCTTGGTCACCGTGCCCTGGTGCGCCCAGATGGCGCCGAGCTTCTTCAGCGTGTCCTTGACCACAATCTCGGTGCCGTCGGCGGTGAAGATCACGCCGGTGTCGCCGACCTGGCCGCCCGACTCGGCGTAGAACGGCGTCTGGTTGACGATGACCATCACCTCGTCGCCCACGCCGGCCTGCTCGACGCGGCCGTCGCCCTTGACGATGGCGGTCACCTTGCCCTCGGCGACCTCGGTGTCGTAGCCGAAGAACTCGGTGGCGCCCAGCTCGTCCTTCAGTTCGAACCACAGCTTCTCGGTCGCCGCCTCGCCGGAGCCGGCCCAGGACTCGCGGGCCTTGCGGCGCTGCTCGTCCATGGCGGCCTTGAAGCCGGCCTCGTCCACCGGACGGCCCTTTGCGCGCAGCACGTCCTGCGTCAGGTCGAGCGGGAAGCCGTAGGTGTCGTACAGCTTGAACGCCACGTCGCCGGGCAGCGCGGCGTTGCCCTCGAGCCTGCCCTCCTCCTCCTCCAGCAGCTTCAGGCCACGCTCCAGCGTCTGCTTGAAGCGGGTCTCCTCCAGCTTGAGGGTCTCGACGATCAGGGCGCGGGCACGCGCCAGCTCGGGGTAGGCGTCGCCCATCTGCTGGATCAGCGCCGGGACGAGGCGGTGCATCAGCGGCTCACGCGCGCCCAGCATGTGGGCGTGGCGCATGGCGCGGCGCATGATGCGGCGCAGCACGTAGCCACGCCCCTCGTTCGACGGCAGCACGCCGTCGGCGATCAGGAAGGAGGTCGAGCGCAGGTGGTCGGCGATCACCCGGTGCGACACCGCCTGCGGGCCGTCCGGCGACGTCTTCGTCGCCTCGGCCGAGGCCAGGATCAGCGCCCGCATCAGGTCGATGTCGTAATTGTCGTGCTTGCCCTGGAGGACGGCGGCGAGGCGCTCCAGGCCCATGCCGGTGTCGATGGACGGCTTGGGCAGCGGGACGAGGTTGTCCGGCCCGAGCTGCTCGTACTGCATGAACACGAGGTTCCAGATCTCGATGAAGCGGTCGCCGTCCTGGTCCTCGGAGCCCGGCGGGCCGCCCTGTACCTGCGGGCCGTGGTCGAAGAAGATCTCCGAGCACGGGCCGCACGGGCCGGTGTCGCCCATGCGCCAGAAATTGTCGTCCGTCGGGATGCGGATGATCCGCTGGTCGGGCAGGCCGGCGATCTTGCGCCACAGGGCGGCGGCGTCCTCGTCGCTGGAGTGGACCGTCACCAGCAGCTTGTCGGCGGGCAGGCCGAACTCCTTGGTGATCAGGCCCCAGGCCATCTCGATGGCGCCTTCCTTGAAGTAGTCGCCGAACGAGAAGTTGCCGAGCATCTCGAAGAAGGTGTGGTGGCGCGCCGTGTAGCCGACGTTGTCCAGGTCGTTGTGCTT